>Ga0302320_10013193_pt1 | contig 17296 bp, 12 predicted proteins | sample Bog_T0_3_FD_202130 | JGI IMG/M metagenome (GOLD analysis project Ga0302320, IMG submission 202130) | Peat permafrost microbial communities from Stordalen Mire near Abisko, Sweden - Bog_T0_3 | ecosystem: Environmental > Terrestrial > Soil > Wetlands > Peat | place: Sweden: Abisko, Stordalen Mire...
GGTCATTTTGTCCACCGCGACGAGGATGCTGTCTTTGAAGCTGGACGAAATGTAAAGGGTGTTGCTGACGATCAGCGGGGTCGAACCTTCGGTCGAGCAGAAATTCGTGCTTTCGCTCCAGATGACGCTGCCGTCGCCGGCGCGCAGGCAGAACACCGGGCAGCGAATTTTGTACATGTCGCCGTTCTCATTTTGGTAGGGGATGCAATAAACGCGGTCGCCGTCCACCACCGGGGAACTGACCGGGCCGGTGACCTGGTGATGGTTTTCGTTGGTGGCGAGCAGGGTGCGCCAGAGGGTTTTTCCGGTGGCGGGGTCGAGGCAATAGGCCCACTGTTTGCCTTCGGCCTGGGCTTCGGTAAAGGCGCGTCCGCCGGATTCGATGACGGCGCTTTTTCCTTCTCCGAGGGTGACACGCCAAAGCTCCTTGGGGCCGTTGGTGGGCCATTGGCGCAACAGGCCTTTGGCGGGGTAAACGTTGTTGCCGTCGTTTGGGATGAAGCGGACGTAGGTGCCTTCGGCAGCAGCAGCCGAAAGCGTGATTGCCAGCAACAGCAGCGCGCAACGGAGACCGCGGGCGAAGAAAGTATCTGTCGTATCGGGCATATAGGTCATATCGGTTTATCGCGACTGCGAAGGTTGAAGAAATTGAAAATTGGCCATTGAAAATTTGTAAATGAGAATTGAACTTATGGCGAGCGTGAAGTCAATTCCAATAACAAGGACCGGCTCCGTTAGCGGACTGTTACGCGGGAAATTCCTCGAATATCCGGCACGATTTCCCGTCCAATTGATCACAACGAATTATGAAAAAGAATGTAATGGCCTGCTACGTAATTGCCCTGTTACAGCAATGCTGCTTGGGACAGAGCGGCGGCGGCGGCGGCGGTCCGGTTGGCCGCGCACAGGTCGGTCCGCCAGTGACTGCGACAGGCACGGTTTTTGATCCTTCCGGCGCGCCTTCTCCGAACGTACCTATCACAATTTGGAGGACCAGCGGCCGCATTTCGGTGACAAACGCTGACACCGACGGAAATTATAGCATCCATTGGCGGTCGTCGGTTGCGCAGGGAAATGCTGTTGTGCTGATTGCGCGTGATCCGGCGCACAATCTGGTGGCAGCCAATGATCTTACAGGTACCAACATTCACCTTGACATTCACTTGGCCGAGGGCCTTGAGCTTTCTGGTTCCGTGCTGGACCCAGCGGGCAAGCCGTTGACCAACTTCCAAGTGAGATTGATCGGGCAAATCAACAACAACAATCCGCACATCGCATTGGACCAGACCATGACCGACGCGCAAGGTTCATTCCGCTTCACAGCACTGCCGCAAGAGAAAGAGTACACTCTGGTCGTGAACATTCCGGACTCCGGGATGACCACCGGTGGCTACGGTTCAGCGTTGGGAACCCTCGCAGTCAAGGACGCCCAAACCAACTCTTATATATTCCCGGCCTTCGTATTGGGGAAGGCGGACCGCAAAATCGCCGGGTATGTCTTGAACGGCAGCAACCAGCCGCTGGCTGGTGCCACCCTGAGCGTCTCTGGCGTCGGTCAACCGGTCATGTTAAATGCCACGACCGACGAAAAAGGACATTTTGCCCTCGACGAACTCTGCGACGGTTTGCTCAAGATGTCCTACTTTAACCGTGGAAAGCCTCCGGCCATCCGCCCCTCTTTTGTTGAACTGTCCGCTATCAATGGACAGGGCATCCACGCCGGGGACACCAATCTCGTATTGACGTTTGGTGTCAAACAACCGGATGCGAATGCGCATTAAACCTTGGGTCTGTGCCGGTCAAGAAAACCTCAGATAAATGCACTTCAAATACCGGGCTTCCGGGAAAGTTGCCGGATGGTCGGCGGCGTGATCGGTGGTGCGCCATTCCGTGAAGTGGCGGCCGGTGGCGCGGGCGGTGGTTCGCGTGAGGTCGAAGAATTCTTCGGCGGGAACGTGGGCGGAGCAGGAGGCGGCGACGAGCATTCCATTCGGGTTCACTCGCGCCATCGCCCCATTTAAAAGACGGCGGTAGGCGTTGAGGGCGTCGGGGCGCTCGGAATCGCGTTTGGCGAGCGAGGGCGGGTCCAGCACCACCAGATCGAAACGGCGGTCCGCCGGTCCGCTCAACCAGGCGAAGGCGTCGGCCTGAACGGATTCGCGGGCGCACGCGGCCACCGCTGCAATATCCTGGTTGATCGCAAAATTCCTTTCCAAGGCGGCGAGCGCGTGGGGGTTGATATCGAGGCTGCATACGGAGGCCGCTCCACCGCGCGCGGCGTAGAGTGAAAATCCGCCGGAATAACTGAAGAGATTTAAAACGTGTCCGCCGGTGGAGAGGCTTTCGACGAGGCGGCGGTTTTCGCGTTGATCGAGAAAAAAACCGGTCTTCTGGCCGGACAAAACATCGGCCTCGAAACGCAATCCGGATTCGCGAAAAATCACCGGGCCGTCGAGCGGCGCGCCGTGCAGCAATTGTCCGTCGGCGAGGCCGAATTCCTCGCGCGCCATTTCTGTGATATTGCGGCTCAGGCGGAGGACCAGACGCTGGCTCCCGCCGCGAATTAACTCGACGACTTCGTGCAAGCGCGGCAGCCAGGCGGCCGTGTAAAGCTTGAGCACGAGGGCGGTGTCGTAACGATCCAGAACCAGTCCCGGCCAGCCGTCGCTCTCGCCGTTGATGCAGCGATAGCCTGTGGTCTGGTCATTGAAGAGGCTGTTGCGTCGCGCCATCGTCGCCGCCCGGAGCGCGCGCCACCATTCGCGATCAATCGGCGCCGGTTTGCCCACATGCAAGACCCGCATCCGAATTGGAGAAGCCGGGTCATAGAGGCCGACGGCGAGAAATTTGTTGTCACGGTCGTAAACTACCGCCAGTTCGCCCATCTTGCCGTCGCGATTTTGTTGGCGGACGCTTCCGGCGAAGACCCACGGATGCCCGCCGCGGACGATGTTCTCGGCGGCAGCCGTCAGACGCAGGCGCAAGGCCGGCAATTTGGTTTTGACACTCATCCCAGGACCTGTCGGCGAATCCAGGCGCAAACCTCGGTGGAATCCATCTGCGGCGGCAGTGGAGCCACCGGTGATTCACAGAGCAAAATGGGCCAGCCGGCCGGGTCGGTTCCCCGCCGCCCGTGGGAGCCCTTCACCAGTTCAGCGTCAAGAGGAATGACGTCCATCAACATGCGGAAGCCGAGATTTTTTCGCAACAAACGCCAGAGGATTTGGGCTTTTGCCAGCGGGAGCTTGGGATCGAGAAAAAGTTCGACCGGGTCAAATCCGGGTTTGCGATGGATATCCACGCACCGCGCAAAGTCCGGCGCGCACCGGTCATCCAGCCAGTAATAGTAGGTGAACCACGCGTTTTCGCGGGCCACCGCCACGAGGTCACCGGCGCGGGGATGGTTGAGACCCATTGTCTCCTTTTCCGTCGCGCCGAAGACGGCTTCAACCCCCGGCTCCTTTTCTAGCGCCTCCCGAACCTGCGGTTCCACGGTTGGATCATTTAGATAAATGTGCGCAACCTGATGGTCGGCCACGGCGAAGACCTTGCTGGCACCGCAGTCAAGAATCTCCAAGCCCAGTTCCTCTTTCGCGGTGAGCCAGCCCTTTTGGCGGAACAGTCGGTTTAAGTGAATTGGCTTGTCCACGGCAGTGATACCATATTCCGAGAGCAAAATGATCGGCACGCTACGGCTGCGAAAAAAGGTAATGAGGTCGCCGACGATCCCGTCGATGCGGGCCAGGTCGTCGGTCTGACCGGACTGCACCGCGTTTGGGCCGAGACGTTGTAAATTATAATCCAGGTGCGGCAGGTAAATCAGATTCAGGGTCGGCGCATATTTGTTCTCGATCCATTTGGCCGACTCGGCGATCCAGCGCGTCGCCGCGTCGGGCGCGCCCGCGGGCGTGTCGAATCCCGCCGCCGGCCCCCAAAAGGTGGGGAAAGGGAAATCGCCCAGGTCGTGCTTGATGGCGGGGCGGATTTCGTAGGGCCAGGTGTAAATGTCGAAAATCTTGCGGCCATCCGCCGGATAAATCGGGCGCGGGGTGATGGAATAGTCCGCGGCCGAATACATGTTGAACCACCAAAACAATTGCGCGCAGGTGAATGCGGGGTCGCTTTGACGCAACTGGTCCCAGATTTTCGGGCCGGCCACGAGGTGGTTGGATTGCTTCCAGAACTGGACTTCCGCCAGCGACCGGTCATACCAGCCATTGGCCACGATGCCGTGTTGTGCGGGAGTGGCCTCTGTCAAGTAATTAGATTGGGCGGTGCAGGTGACTGCGGGAAAAGCAGGAACAACGGACGATTGGCCGGCGGCGGCCTTGAACCTGGACAGGTGCGGCGTGGCCGGCCCGAGGAGCGATTCGGTCAGCCCGACAACGTTGATGACCGCCGTGCGTTTCACCGTCCCGCCGCCGCGATGACTCTGTTTCCCGCCACGGCGTGCCGCCGCTGCAATTCATCAAGGGCGTCGAGCATTTTCGGCAGGCTGACTTCATGGACTTCCACGGCCTGGCCGAGGTCGCGCAACAGCGTCAGCGTCAGCTCCCCGCCCAGATGCTCGCGGAATTCCTCCAGGCCCTTGAGAAGGACGCGCTGGTGATTGGTGTCAAGGTGAAGCATTTCATTGGCGAACAATTCGAAGCCGAGCGCTTCGAGCAGGGCCAGCGCACGCTCCGCTGAGGCCGCAGGCAGCAGACCAGCCCGGCGCGAGTAAATTACATCGAGCGCAATCCCCGCCGCCACGGCTTCGCCATGACGGATGCGATTGTCGGAGAGTTGCTCCAGCTTGTGGGCGGCCCAATGGCCGAAGTCCAGCGGCCGGGCGGAACCGAATTCAAATGGGTCTCCGCCCTCCGCGATATGGCGGACGTGCAACTCTGCGCTGCGGTAGATCAGCGCCCGCATCGCCTCCGGGTCAAACTCCGCCAGCGCCGTCGCGTCGCGCTCCAGTTGCAGGAAGAACTCCCGGTCGCGGATGAGCGCCACTTTCACGGCTTCGGCATACCCGGCCCTTTTGTCGCGCTCCGAGAGCGATGACAACAGCTGAAAATCATTGATCACCGCCCAAGGCGGCGCAAACGTACCGATGAAATTCTTTTTGCCGAAGGCGTTGATGCCATTTTTGACTCCGACGCCGGCATCGCACTGGCTGAGCGTGGTGGTGGGAATGCGGACGTGACGCAGACCGCGATGGGCCGTCGCCGCCGCCAGCCCGGCCACATCCAGCAACGCCCCGCCGCCGATTCCGATGAGATACGAGTGACGGTCCAGGTGGCTCCTCTCAATTTGGGAATGAATTTCGGAAACGTGAAAATAGGAGTTCTTGGCGCGTTCGCCGCCTTCGATCACAACCGGGGGACAAACCAGATGGAGGTTTTCCGTATTCGCGGCGAAATAATTTCCAACGTTTTGCAGCAGGTCGGATCGAACCGCGGCCAGGGACTCATCCACCACCACCAGCGCGGCCGCCCGTCGTGAACGTCCGGTCAGAAGCGTTTGCAGGAGAGGATTGGTCCTATCGAACACGCCGAAGGTAAAATGAACCTGATGCTCGAAACTGACGCTAATTTGATGTTTGATAACTGTCACGCTGGTTTAAGTGTAAACCGCAAGCCGGACGGAAACCAGATTTTTGGGCGAACTCGCCGTGGCGCTGTTACGGTAGTGCCAGAAGTCCGGGCAGTTGAAGCTTGTCGGCTAGCTGGGGATCAATTTTCTTGATGGCGATGGCTGCCTTGCGGCGTAGGTGAACGTCCGTGTCGGATTCAAGAATTTTCTGAAGATATGGCAGGGCGGCCTTTGCCGGTGGCCCAATGTCACCAAGCAGCGGAATGGCGACGAGAACGGACCATGACTCTAAAGGGGGCATCATCTCTGCAATGGGTGGCTCCTTCTCCAGGCCCAACCTCCAAAGCGCCACTTTGGCGGTCCAGCAGAAACGAGGGTCTTTTCCCAGATTCCCGCCCCGATAGGTGCAATTGGTCAGATCCTTGAGAACGGGAGCCAGAGAGGCTTTTTCCTCGGGGGCGATTCTGGCGAGAGCCGTCCCCGCGACGATCCGGTCCCACGGACTGCTGCTCCGCAAATACTGTTTCAACGTGGGGACAGCGGAGTTCGCACCTGGACCGATATTGCCGAGCGCTCTGCAAATTTCCACCGGACTGAAGTAAATTCGTTTGGCCGGCAAAAGGGCGAGCAGAGCGGGAACGGCGGAGCGGGCATCCGGGCCGATTTCAGCCACCGCCTCGACGGCGTTCTCCCATGACGTGCTTGGGATCGACCCTCTGGGCGGAGCGAGTAGAAGGATTTCGATCAGAGCGGGAAGGGCCGGTTTGGCGTCCGGTCCGTACATGGCTATTACTTCCAGTGCTTTGCTGCGTTCGAGCGCGTTTCCCCGAATCGCCTGGGTCAGGCGTTCGACGCTGGCCGTGGGGTTTTGGTTTACCTCGGCAAGGGTCGAGTGGTAGAGGTCGGGAGCAATTTCGGAGAGCGTTCTGGCGGCGGCGGTGCGCACGCGTTCATCGGTGTTGGTGAACTGTTGCAGGACCAGTGGAGCCGCCGGGTTGCCGGTCAGCCTCATTTCGCGAAGACTCCGCAATGGCACCTCCTTATCCCGGACGGTGAGCAACTCATTGGTGAAAACACCAAGTACCAGGTTCGTCTGCCGGTCAATTTTCCACAAAGCTTCCGCCACCACATTTGAGAACTGCCAACTGCCGGCCGGCATTTGTTCCAACAATTCCGGAACGGCAACCTTGGCCTTGGGGCCGATGCTTCCGAGTAGTAGAGCCGCGTCCAGGGCGGTCGGCTCCCAGTTGCTTTGGAGCGCCCTGATGAAGTCGGGAATATATTTCGCCTTCGCGTCCCCAACGGCTTCCAGCGCCATAATGACATCCCAGTCCGGCATTACCTGTCCCGCGTTGACCATCGCATTGTACTCCTTCATGAGCCTGGGAAGGGCAACTTCCGCCTCCTGTCCCAACGATCCCAGGATGCGGAGCGCATTGCTCCAGCGCCCAGCGGGCGGAGGTTGGGTGACGAGTGCCGCGCGCAAGGACTCCGGCATGGGCAGACGCGATTCCGCCAACTTGTCCAACAACGAAGACCCGCTCTGTGAACGCTTCGCTGTGATGGTCTCGACCAGGAACATGGTGCCGGACTTGCCCATCGCCTTGAATGCCGTAACGGCGGCTTGGACATCCGTTTCGGAAGCCGTGTGATCCAACCAGTAACTCGCGGATTGGCCGTGGAATCTCGGTTCCCGCCAGCAAAGCCACACCACGGCCGCTGTTCCGAGCAGAACCAGGAAAACCAGCAGCCCACGGACGCGTGGGGTGAGTTTGGAGAGAGCCGCCTTGCTTGAACTGGCGTGGTTATCATCCATGGCGCGTTAAGCTGAAAATATTACGGCTGCCCGCAGTTCCAAGACAAAATTCGCCGGGGTGCGGTTATTCAAAACCGACCACCGCATGGGGAATGTAGGCGGCTTCCAGAAAGGACAATTCTTCGGTTGTCAATTGGACATCAAGGGCGGCCACCCCGTCGTCCAGATGCTGCATTTTCGAGGCGCCGATGATTGGGGCCGTCACCACCGGGCGGTGCAGCAGCCAGGCCAGCGCGATTTGCGCCGGGGGCAGGTTGCGGTGTTGCGCCAGTTCGTTTACGCGGTCCACCACCGCGCGGTCGGCCTCGCGCGTCTTGCTGTAAAGTACTTTGGCGTAGGCATCTGTTTTTTCGCGGGGCGAGACCGGCTCGTCGCGCCACGGACGGGTCAATCGCCCGCGCGCGAGCGGGCTCCACGGGATGACGGCGATGCCTTCCGCGGAGCACAACTTCAGCATCTCGCGTTCTTCTTCGCGGTAAAGCAGATTGTAGTGCGGTTGCATCGAGACAAATCGCGTCCAACCCCGCTGCTCGGCGAGATAAAGGGCCTTGCAAAACTGCCAGGCGTGCATGGAGGAGGCACCGAGGTAGCGCGCCTTGCCGGATTTCACCACGTCGTGCAACGCCTCCAACGTCTCCTCGATGGCTGTCGCATAATCCCACCGGTGAATTTGGTAGAGGTCAACATAGTCCAGGCCGAGCCGGCGCAGGCTGTCGTCAATCGCCGTAAAAATCGCCTTGCGGGAAAGTCCGCCGGTATTCGGACGCTCGCGCCACGGATGATAGACCTTGGTGGCCACCACCAGTTCATCGCGCCGGCCAAAGTCGCGCAACGCCCGCCCGGTGATTTCTTCGCTCATCCCGCCAGAATACATATTGGCGGTGTCGAAGAAATTAATGCCCAAATCCAGGGCGCGCCGAAAAAACGGCCGGCTTTCCTCTTCCCCCAGCGACCAAGGATGCGTGCCGCTCCCCGGCCCGCCATAGGTCATGCAACCCAGGCAAAGGCGGGAAACCTTCAGCCCAGTCCTCCCTATTCTCACGTAGTTCATAGATTACCTGCCTGGCCGCCGTGCAAGGCGTTGGCAGAGGGACGATTATTGGTTAGTCGAGATCCAATTCTGCCTCGGTCTGCTCCCGTGGGATAAGCGGGGCTGTGCCGTTTTCGGCAATGGCAGCCTGTAGAACCCGCAGATCTTCCAGGTCTTCCACGCGCTCCTGCAAACGCTCGAACTTCTTCGTGAGTGCCTCAACTCTTTCCGAATCACTCATAGGCTTCTTTCCTGTCTTTCACAACGTACACCTGAATGGCATTCATTCGCACACTTTAACGCCCCGCCCCGGGCGCTCAAGCACTTGTTGGGCTGGAGAGGCCGTCCCCCATCAACATTACTGCTCGATGAATTTCGGATTAAAAAGACTTCCAGGATGGCTTGGAAGGAAAAACGGGCGACGTGGAGCAGTCAGAAATGGCCGCCGGGTTGCGGCGGGGCTCGCTTATTCCGCCATGAACCGGTAGCCCACCCCGCGCACGGTGTCGAGGTACTTGGCGGCCACTCCCAGTTTTTCGCGCAGCCGTCGCATGTGGGTATCCACCGTGCGCGTGTCAATATGGGTTTCGTATTCCCAAACGTCGCGCAACAGTTGCTCGCGCGACTGGACGTGGCCGATGCGTTGGGCGAGGATGGCGAGGAGCTTGAACTCGGTCGCGGTCAGTTCAATCCGCTTTCCTTTCACGGTCACGACATGGCGGGGCACATCCAGCACCAGCGGGCCAAAGGTAAAAGCGGTGCGGGGAGCCGTGCCAACCTGGCGTTCTTCCAGGCGTTTCTTGACGCGCAAAACCAGTTCGCGCGGGCTGAATGGCTTTGGCACGTAGTCGGTCGCGCCCAGTTCAAGGCCGACGATGCGGTCGATCTCGCCGGCGCGGGCGGTGAGCATGATGATGGGAATGCCATTGGTTTTTGGATCCCGCCGCAGCAATTTGCAAACCTCCAGCCCGTCCATTTCCGGCAGCATTAAGTCCAGCAGAATTAAATCGGGCACGGCCGAGCGGGCTTTCCGCAGTCCCTCGGCGCCGTCGGCCGCGGTTTCCACCAGGAAGCCTGCTTGGCCAAGATTGTAGCTAACCAGATCGAGGACATCCGGCTCGTCATCTACCACCAGAACTTTGGCTTTCACAGTCTCATCATTCCCAAAGCCGCCGCCGGGCACAACGGCAGCAGAGTGACAAATCTGTTACAAACGTGTGCCTTCCGCTCCACCGGAGAATGCACAATACAGCCGTTGCGCCACAAAATCCAGGAAACGACTGATGCCGCCACGAACCCATCCCCCACAGGGGCAGGGCCAGGAAGGGGGGAGGACAGGTTGAAATGTTGTCAAGACACTACACCGGCTCCGGGGATGCTCAGAGCGTGTTTGCAACCTTACGATTATAGAGTATATTGGCGGGTGGAGTTTGAGCGCCAACATTAATACCCAAATAAAACGATAACGGCGCATGACCGCTGGGGCGAAAATGAGCGGTAAATCAGCCCCGCATTCCCTGTGCCAACGCGTCGGATGAGCCTGTTTTTGTGAGAAATTAAATTTTGCCTGCCGCCTTGACGAAGCGAGCGGGCCATCGCCATATTACTCCACAATTTTGTAAAGGTAAGACGAGCCTTGAAAAAGAATTGGGCCAAACCAAAAGCGAATTCTGCCGCAAAACGGGTTGACCCTTTGGCTCAGGGGAACAGACATCAACGCGCGTCCACCAAAACAAGTTCGTCCCAAAAAACCGCAGTCAACATGCTGAATTCCAGTCCATCCGGTCCCGTCTCCGCCACCCCATCTCCCGCGGTCGCCGGCCCCCAACCGCCGGTCAATGCGGAATTACACGTCACGGTCCAAATCGCCGGGGTCGAAATTGCGGAGAAGGTAAAGGAACTCGTGCGTTTGGCCCGCGAGCAGGGTTATCTGACTTACAACGATATTAACGACGCGCTTCCCGATGTGGTCGTTTCGACCGACGAACTGGACGAGCTTTACAGCAAATTGCGAAACCTCGAAGTCGAGATCGTGGACCAGGCGGAAGTGGACCGGGTTAAACAGCCGGAGCCGGACGAGGATGAAGAGAAAGTCCGTCTGGACATCCTGGATGATCCCGTCCGCATGTATCTCAAGCAGATGGGACAGGTTCCGTTGTTGACACGCGAGCAGGAAGTCGAGATTTCCAAGCGGATCGAGGAAGCCGAGAACGAGATCAAGCTGATCGTTTACAGTCTCGGCTTTGCCGGCAAGGAACATATCGCACTGGCCGAAAAACTGATTTCCGAGCCGCCGAAGGAACGTTTTGACCGGGTGATTGTGGACAAGAAGATCGAAGGCCGCGAAAACCATCTGCGCGACCTGCGCCGCCTGCTGAAGCACGTCCGCCAGATGGATCAATCCGTGGACGATCATTTTACCGCCTGGCGAAACGCTCCGGGAGGCGAGTCCTCCCCTGACAAGCTGGGGCGGGCCTTCAAGAAGGCGGATGAAAAACTTCAGCGCGCCTTCAACAAGTTCTTTTACAAGCAGAAAGTCATCGAGGAGATGGCGTTGGTGGCCGATAACATTCACGACAAACTTCAGGCCAGCCTGCGCATAATCAGCGATTTTTCCGACCAGAAGGATTCATCCGCCCATCAGCAAATTGTCCAGTCCGAGGAACGCAAGATCAAGGCGCTGGAGGAATTCGTGCGCATGCCAAAATGCGAATATCTAAAGGCCTACGAGCAGCTCCAGTACTTCACCCACAAAGCGATCCAGGCGAAAACCGAGATGGTCGAGGCCAACCTGCGCCTGGTCATTTCCATCGCCAAAAAATATACCAACCGCGGACTTTCCTTCCTTGATCTCATTCAGGAGGGAAACATGGGTTTGATGAAGGCGGTCGAGAAATTCGAATATCGCCGCGGCTACAAGTTTTCCACCTACGCCACCTGGTGGATTCGCCAGGCCATCACCCGTTCCATCGCCGACCAGGCCCGCACCATCCGCATCCCCGTCCACATGATTGAGACGATCAACAAGCTGATGCGGGTGCAGAAACAGTTGATCCAGGATTTCGGACGCGAACCGTCCCCGGATGAGCTTGCGGACGAAATGCAGATCCCGGTGGACCGCGTCCGCGCCGTCCTCAAAATGGCGCAGCAGCCCATCTCTCTCCAGTCGCCGGTGGGCGACACCGAGGACACCAATTTCGGCGACTTCATCGAAGACAAGGCAGCGGAGAATCCATCGGACATGACGAGTTACAGTCTGCTCAAGGACAAGTTGGGAGACGTGCTTTCCAGTCTGACCGAACGGGAGCGGAAGGTTTTGGAATTGCGATTCGGCCTGGGCGACGGTTATTCCCGGACGCTCGAAGAAGTGGGCAAGCAATTCAAGGTCACGCGCGAACGCATCCGCCAGATTGAAGCCAAGGCGTTGCGCAAGATGCGTCATCCGACGCGCATCCGGCAGTTGACCGGGTTCCTCGAAACCGAACAGCCGGCATAGCGCGTCAGGATGAGACCGCGACTTCAACGTGGCAGCGGCGTCTCGCCGCTGAATCCCAAATACAGAGCCGGGACGCCTCTGCCACTTTGGGCCTGACACATGGTTCTGCTTCCCGTGGTGGCAAGGGAACTGCGTGTCAAGGCGCGGGGCAAGGCGGCGTATCGGGTTCGATTTTGGGCGGTGCTGCTGATGCTGGCCCTGCTCTTCTGGTTCTTGAAATTCTCCGGCGAAAGCCAGAACGCTCCCAATTTCGGCCTGGACGTTATGGTGACGTTATCCATCCCCGCCGGTATTTTTTCCCTGTTGATTGGCGTCGCCGCCACCGCCGATTGTGTTAGTTCGGAGAAACGGGAGGGCACGCTCGGTCTCCTCTTTTTGACAGATCTGAGGGGTTACGATGTCATTTGCGGCAAGCTGGCCGCCAATTCCATCAACGCCATTTATGCGCTGGTCGCCATCCTGCCAGTAATGAGCCTGTCCGTGATGATGGGTGGCGTCACATTCCTCCAGTTTCTGAAAGTGGCCTTGACCCTGCTGGGCATGATGGTGCTTTCGCTGTCGGTCGGCATCTTCGTTTCAACTTCCAGCCGCAACGAACGCAAGGCCATGTTCTTTACCGTTCTCCTCCTCCTCGCCATTACCTTTCTCCCAGTGCTTCTGCCTGCCTGGTATGATGAAAGTGTCCATTCCCTCCCCGAGAAGGACATGTGGAAATGCCTTCTATTCTGTCCTGGCTTCGGCATCCCCGATGCTCTTGACCCGTCCGCGGCGTTCCCCCCGTATGCGTATTGGCTTTCCATACTGTGGCAATGGCTGGTGGCGGCGGCGCTGATTGTCTGGGCCAGTGCCCGAGTTCCGCATTCGTGGGACGATAGCGGCCGGAAGAAAAAACTGCCGTCCGAAAGGAAGGCAACGGCCCGCTCCCAAATTCGTCGTGCCAGAGGTCGTGTCTGGCTGGAGCGCAATCCGTTCCTTTGGCTGGCGCTCCAAGGAGAGGAGGCGAGCCAGCGGCGCGTCTGGCTGTTTGTCCTTGCCATGCTCGCGATTTGGTTGATTACGGCCTTTAAGTTTGGGATGGGAATGATGGCGGACGAAGGGATAGCGATGGTGTGCGTTTATCTGGTTAACACGATGCTGAAAATCTGGGTTGCCGGGGAAGCCACGCGCCGCTTCTGCGAGGATCGGAACAACAACACCTTTGAGTTTCTATTGTCCACTCCGTTGAGCGTGCGCCAAATCATCGTTGGGCAATGGCTGGCGCTGTTAATACAATTTGCCGTGCCACTCGGCATCGTGCTCGCTTGGGAGGCTTTCCTGTTGATCTTCAGTTCGGGCCGTCGTTACGGCGATGCGGCGCAGCCGATAGATTACTGGCCGAAGATGATTCTTCTGGTGGCGGACTCGCTGGCGCTGGCCTGGGTCGGCATGTGGTTTGGTCTCAAAAGCAAAAGCCGCATCCGCGCCATCTTGGGAAGCCTTACGTTGGTTCTGATTGTGCCGTCAATCATCACTCAGATGATTGTCAGCGTCTGGCCGGCCACAGTGACCACGACCTTGGGTTACACCCAGCTCCATTCGGGGTGGAGAGATCATCAATCGATCATCGCCCTTTTTGCCGGCGCGTTACCGGATCTGGCGATCGTGATTTGGATTTCGTCGTGCCTGCCGCAAAGATTTCGCAAGCTCGCCATCCGCCAGTAACGCGCCGTCCGCAACTCGACCCGCACGTTTTGCCGCCCCGCAGGCGGAAAGAAAAGGTGTGAGAATCGCGCGAAGCGCCCGCGAGTGCGGCGGCCCTCCGCCGCTCTTTTGCGCGTGCCGCCGAATTCGTTTGCCAGTGCAAGGGAGGCTTTTGCTTAACCCAGCCGTTGCAGTTCGTCCTGGAGGGCGATCTGGAAATCCTGGAGATCGGCGGCGGTGGGTTTGTAACCCTTCTCGGCGGGGGCCAGTCCCAGGCGGCCCATCTGGTCGAGATACCAGTCCGCTTTCTTGCCATCGCCAAAAACGACCTTGCCGCTGACCATGGCGCCGGCGCGGGTGATCTGGTCAACGGTGATTCGGACTTTGCTGGGCGGAAGATCAGGAGTGGGAATGTCTGGCTCGCCTTTGCCAGCCGGGGGAGCGACGGTCTTGGGCCGCGGCGGCGGAATCGGGTCTTTCGGGACCAGCTTGAGATCGTCCACCATGAGCCGAACTTCCAAATAGGTCGGGCGCAAGCCCCATTCAGATTCAATCCGCTTCTGGATTTCGGCGATCTTCAATCCTTCCGCAATCCAGGCTGTTACTTGCTTTCTTTGCGTCTCGTCCAAATTCATGCCGAAAGACTAACACGTCAGCGCGGATTTGACACGAGCCGAATTGGAAAAGTTTGGCGGAAAAAGCGCTGACCGTTTTTGCCGGGTCAGGGGAGCGCGGCCAGATCGCGATTGGGGGCGGATTCCTTGGCGGTCGGCTGGCCGGATTCGGAAGCGGAGCCCTCCACCCACTTCATTTCGTGAATTCCCCGGAACGTGCCACCGCAGTCGCAACGGCTGACGCCGTCGTTGGTTTTGAGGCGGTTGCAGTTTGGGCAAACCAAGGTCTTGAGGCCACTTGCCCTGCGTTTCCGTGCCAGCCCATAGAGTGTTCCCAACAGCAGCGCGGCAATGACCCTCGGGAGAACGGCGCCCGGAATGACGGACTTTAAGGGCAAGGTGGCAAATCCGACGTCCAGGCCATGCCAGAGGCTCGACGTGCCGACGAGATAGAGGAGCCCAAGGCAGCAAAGCAGGCCCAACAGTCCCCGCAACATGCGGAATTTTCGATCGGCGGTGTTCAGTTCATTCGGCGACTTTAAGATCCACATATTCGATCAAATAGTATTACGACTCAGCTTGATCTTACCCAAGCTTACACCCGTCGGCCTGTAATGTAGGCTCGGAAACGCGCGGGGTATATGAGGTCTTCTACTAATAATTTCGTGGGCCTTTTCCTGTGGTCAATGTAGGGGATTGCCTCGCGAAATTGATGGTGACTACACGTGTGCGAATAAGCGTAGCTCGTGTTCCGAAGGGACGCCGGGCCCGGACAGGTGCGGCGAAAGCGGAGATTATGTGGCGGCGCAGCAGCGCCGCCCTGCCACGCGATGGGTTTCGCGCCGGCGGCGACATTTATTATTCTGCTCCAGCAGCGGGGTCGTAGTTCAGGTAGGGGCCGAGCCACTTTTCCACGGTGGGCAAATCCAGGCCTTTGCGGCGGTGGTAGTCAAGCAGTTGGTCGCGGCCGAGTTTGCCGACGGCGAAGTACTTGGATTGCGGGTGGGAGAAATAAAGTCCGCTCACGCTGCTGCCGGGCCACATGGCGCAGCTTTCGGTCAGCTTGATCCCGGTGTTCTTCTCGACGGCGAGCAGTTTCCAGAGGGTCCACTTTTCGGTGTGGTCCGGACAGGCCGGATAGCCGGCGGCCGGGCGGATGCCGCGATACTCCTCCTCGATCATTTGTTCGGCGGTGAGGTTTTCGCTCTTGCCGTAACCCCACTGGATGCGGACTTGGCGGTGCAGGTATTCGGCGAAGGCTTCGGCGAGGCGGTCGGCCAGGGCTTCGGCCATGATGGCGTTGTAATCGTCGTGGGCGGCCTTGAATTTTTGGGCGAGTTCATCAAGGCCGTGCCCGGCGGTGACGGCGAAGCAGCCGAGATGGCCGAGCCCGGCCGGGCGCGGCGGGATGAAATCGGCCAGGCACAGGTTGGGCTGGCCGTCGGGTTTTTCAATTTGCTGGCGCAGGAAATGGAATCTGGCCAGCGGAGTCGCGGCGGAATTGTCGGCATAGACTTCCACGTCGTCGCCGGCGGAGTGGGCGGGGAATAAGCCATGCACGCCGCGGGCGGTCAATAACTTTTCTTGAACAATGCGGTCAAGGAGATGCCGGGCGTCCTGGAAGAGAGTCCGCGCCTGTTCGCCGTATTTGGGATGTTCGAAGATGGCGGGGTAACGACCGCGCAATTCCCAGGTGTGGAAAAAGGGCGACCAGTCAATATACGGAACCAGCTCTTCAAGCGGAACGGAAGGAAGGACGCGAATGCCGGTGAATTCCGGCGGGGTGAGATCGTCCGCTTTCCAGTCGATTTTGGTGGCGTGGCGGCGGGCGTCTTCAATCGAGAGCAATTTGACGGCCTGACCGGCGTGTTGCCGGCGGATTTTTTCCTGGTCGTCGCGATTTTGTTGGGCGAAGGCGGACCTGGATTCGGGGCTGATCAATTGTCCGACCACGCCGACGGCGCGGGAGGCATCGAGGACGTGGACCACCGGTTCGGCATAGTGGGGCGCGATCTTGACCGAAGTGTGGGCTTTGCTGGTGGTGGCGCCGCCGATCAGGAGCGGCACGCTAAAGCCTTCGCGCTTCATTTCGCGCGCGACGTGGGCCATTTCATCGAGCGACGGAGTAATCAAGCCGCTGAGACCGATCATATCGACTTTGAGTTCGCGGGCGGTCTGGAGGATTTTGTCGCAGGGCGTCATGACGCCGAGGTCAATGATCTCGTAGTTGTTGCAGCCGAGCACGACGCCGACGATGTTTTTGCCAATGTCGTGGACGTCGCCTTTGACGGTGGCGAGAAGGATCTTGCCCTGGATGGCGCGGCCGCTGAGGCCGGCCTTTTTCTCGGCTTCCATGAACGGAAACAAATAGGCGACGGCTTTCTTCATGACGCGGGCGCTTTTGACGACTTGCGGCAGGAACATTTTCCCGGAGCCGAAGAGATCGCCGACGATGCTCATGCCGGCCATGAGCGGGCCTTCGATGACGAGGAGGGGGCGGCCCAGCTTTTGGCGGGCTTCCTCGGTGTCGGCGTCAATATGGTCAACAATACCTTTGACCAGGGCGTGGGCGAGGCGCTCCTCCACCGTGCCCTGACGCCATTCGTCCTCGACTGCCTCGGTCTTATCCTTCTTTTTGACAGATTCCGCGAATTTGACCAGGCGCTCGGTGGCGTCGGGACGGCGGTTGAGCAGGACGTCCTCGACCAGTGCGAGCAGGTCCTTGGGGATTTCCTCGTAGATGCCCAACATGCCGGCGTTGACGATGCCCATGTCGAGGCCGGCCTTGACCGCGTGATAGAGGAAGGCGGTGTGCATGGCTTCGCGGACGGCGTCGTTGCCGCGGAAGGAGAAGGAAATGTTGCTGATGCCGCCGCTAACCTTGGCACCGGGGAGATTTTGTTTGATCCAACGGGTGGCTTCGATGAAGTCCACAGCGTAATTATTGTGCTCCTCCATGCCGGTGGCGACGGTGAGGACGTTTGGGTCAAATATAATGTCCTGCGGGGGAAAGCCGGCCGCTTCGGTGAGCAGCTTGTAGGCGCGAGTGCAGATTTCGATGCGGCGCGCAAGGTTGTCGGCCT
>Ga0302320_10013196_pt1 | contig 17295 bp, 15 predicted proteins | sample Bog_T0_3_FD_202130 | JGI IMG/M metagenome (GOLD analysis project Ga0302320, IMG submission 202130) | Peat permafrost microbial communities from Stordalen Mire near Abisko, Sweden - Bog_T0_3 | ecosystem: Environmental > Terrestrial > Soil > Wetlands > Peat | place: Sweden: Abisko, Stordalen Mire...
GTGCCTGCCCCCTGGAGTTCCGCGCGTAGAAACCCACGGCGGGCATATGTTCAAGATTGTCCAGACTCCGCGCGAAGTCGTCATCCTCTATGAAACCTCGGCTAACGACGTTTTCCGTGAAGTCTTCACCGATGGACGTCCGTTGCCGGAGATTACACAGCCTTCCTGGAAAGGCTATTCGATCGGCAAGTGGGAGGGCGACACCCTGGTGGTGGATACAAAGGGATTCAACAGCAAGGGATGGCTCGACACGTACAAGGCGCATCCGCAGACGGAGATGCTGCACGTCACGGAGCGTTTCCGCCGCCTGAACGTGGGCAAGCTCGAGATTGGTGTGACCATCGACGATCCCGGCGCCTATAGCAAGCCCTGGACCGCGACGCTGCCCATTCACTTGGTTCCGGATACGGAAATTATGGAAACGGTCTGTGAAGACTCGGAAGGTATGCTACACCAGGTCGGCAAATGACGAATTCGTTCGGCAGGAGAAATTTATATGAAGAAGTTAGCCCTCATGTTGGCGTTTGGTGCGATCGCAGCGGTGGCGCCGCTTTCCGCGCATCATTCATTCGCCGCGGAATACGACATGAACAAGCCCTTGAACGTCACGGGGACAGTGACGAAGGTCGACTGGTTGAACCCGCACGCGCACATCTACATCGACGTCAAGGACGCGAGCGGAAAGGTCGCGAATTGGGAGTTTGAGATGCAGGCGCCCAATCAGTTGATCCGGAGCGGCTTTACCAGAACTACGGTCAAGCCGGGCGACGTCATTACGATTGAGGGTTACGCCGCGAAGGATGGCTCAAATCTGGGCAACGCCGTCAATATCACCCTTCCCGACGGACGCAAAATCAAGGGCCGGAATCCGGACGCGTAAGAGGTGCGTAAGCGCCGCGCAAGAAAATGACGTGCGCGAAACTGCGCCATGCGCGCAGCCTTGGATGCGCCATTTGACCCGAGGAGAAATTTATCCCGAGGAGAGATTTATGAAAACACGCGTTCTTGGACTCATGCTGGGTTTGGCCGCGATGGTTGTGCCGACCCTGGCGCATCATTCTTTCGCCGCCGAGTACGATCCGAAGAAGCCGTTGACCGTGACCGGACCGGTGACGAAGGTGGACTGGCTGAACCCGCATGCTCGTGTCTATGTCGACGTCAAGGACGATACCGGCAAGGTAACGAATTGGGAATTTGAATTAGGCGCGCCCAATTCGCTGATTCGAGGCGGATGGACTCGAACCTCCATTAAGGTGGGGGAAATCGTCACGATTGAGGCGTACCGTGCGAAGGATGGCTCCTTCCTTGGGAATGCGCGCACCATCAGCCTGGCCGACGGACGCAAGCTAGCGGCCGGTTCGCCTCTCGATAACGAGAAATAACGCCGCCTTCCTCCTGCTAAAGAGCCGCCTGGGAGTGGTGGGCATATTGCTGATAGAATCTGACTACGAACTGCCGCTTGTCGCCAAGTCTACAGTTTAGGGAGGGGCGATTAGGTCAGCGTCAGCGTGCGTGATCGGCGGCCCGTCATGCCTATCGAGCGCCGAGGTCGAAGCCAATCTCCAAGAGATCGTGCTCATAATCGACCACGAAAATTCCGTAAGGAGAAATACATCATGAACTCATACTTCGGACCCGTTAAAAAAAGACCAGTGACCGCGCTGGCTGGAGTGCCGTTCGCATGCCTGATTGCCATCGTGTCGGTAGGATCGGTCGCGGCGCAAAGTCAAACGGCACAAAGCCAAACCCAAAGCGCGGCCGCGGCGCAAGCAAAAGCAGCTGCTGCGTCGAAAGGACAGACCGCCGGAGAGTTTTTCAAGAACGTGACCACCAGCACGCTCAAGGGACTTACGCCGAGCGATTTCCTGGGAGCGATGGGCGTCATGACGGCCGCGGTGGGTTACGACTGCTCCAATTGTCACCCCGGCGCCGGTACCGATAACTTCGATTGGGTGAGCGACAAGATCCCCCAGAAGAAAACGGCGCGCAGGATGATAGAGATGGTGGCGCTCATTAACCGCCAGAACTTCGGTGGCGCACAAATGGTCACCTGCTGGACCTGCCATCACGGTCTCGACCTGCCCACGACCTCGATTGCTCTCGACAAACTCTACGGCGAACCCAACGACGAAAAACGCGACGTGGTTGTGGCTGCCGAGGGAGAGCCGCCTGCCACGCAGATTCTGGACCAGTATATTCAAGCGATGGGCGGTGCCCAAAAGCTGGCGGCCGTGAAGAGCTTCATCGCCACCGGACATAGCGAAGGCTACTCAGGCTTAGGCGGAAACGGCGCGTTCCAGATCTTTGCCCAGGCTCCCGATCGCCGCGGCATGTGGATTACTTTTCCCGACCACCCGGACCGCGGAACCAGCGCCTGGACCTACGATGGCAAAAGCGGCTGGATTAGTCAGCCGCGCGGATTCCTGGGAGAATATGAACTGAACGGAAACGATTTGGCGGGCGCCAAGCTCGATTCCGTGCTCGCCTTCCCGGGCCAGATCAAGACAGCGTTTCCCACTTGGCGCGTCGGTCCGGAAGACGTCCTCAATGGGCGCGATGTCTACGTGGTCCAGGGCAGCGGAACCTCGGGCATGCTGGGCACGTTTTACTTCGACAAGCAGACCCATCTGTTGACGCGCTACGTGCGCCGAACTCCGTCGCCGGTCGGCCGCATTACCATTCAGCAAGACTTCGACGATTATCGGGACGTGAACGGAATCAAGTTCCCCTTCAAGTATTCCTTCTTGTGGCTGGACGGCCGATTCACCGCCATCATTAGCGACGTGAAGGTGAATGTCCCAGTCGACGCAGCGAAGTTCGCGAAGCCGTAACCCGCAAGTTCCGAGTCTTCGACAATTGAGCACGGCAATTCCGGCCGCGCAATTTTGCTCGACTCTGCGCCGTCGGATCCAGAAATCCGGATACCGAGTGGCAGGTCGCCGAGAAATCATTGGCATAGCTTGCGGTGCACGTCCCGCCCTGCGGGACTGTGTCGAGACTTCCGCAGGATCCGTTCCGGACTTCTCGACACCTGTTGTGGGATTGAAAACGTGCGCCCAGGCGTCGGCATGAGTGCCGACGCGGCACGCATGAGTGCGTGCGCCACAATGAGGACATCGTGACGAAATCGCTACGCCTCTGCGATAACCGCCCCTTCCTTCTGCTGCATTCATAGGCCGTCCCACTCTTTTAGATGAGTGGAGTGAATCATTTGCGATTGTTATTAACAACCGCAACGCCAGTGGCGTCGCGAGCATAACCGTTATTAACTTGAATGCAGCGCCCGTTTTGATACCATCAGCAAGCTCAAGGGGGCCTTCCATGTCGAATTGCGAAACGGGGTTGAATTGCAAGATGGGGTTGAACCACAAGTCTATGTGCGGACTTACGATGAACAAGATTTCGCTGGCTTTGTTGTTGCTGGCTGCGTTTAGCGGTGGACTGTTTGCCCAGTCGACCGGAACGATCAATGGCCGGGTTAACGATTCGAGTGGCGCGGTGGTTCCTAACGCGACCGTTACGGCAACCAATACCGCCACCGGGATTGCCCGCACGACTACAACAATCAACGACGGCCTCTATAACCTCACTGGGCTGACGCCGGGCCAGTACGATGTCCAGGTGGCGGCGAACGGACTTGAGAAGGTGGTGAAACAAGGCGAGACGCTGATCACGGCCACGACTCTGACAGTCAACTTTGAACTGGGTGTGGCCACGACGACGCAGAAAGCCGAAGTGACGGCGGAAGCCCCGCTCGTCGACACGACACAATCCTTTGACTCCCAAACGCTGCAAACCACCGAGGTACAGAGCCTGCCCATCCTGAACCGAAACTTTTCCGGGTTGGTGACGCTGGTCCCGAGCGCCCGCCCCACCGCGACGCCAGCCAACAACAAGATCGCGCTGGGCGGCGGCATCGGGTTTAGCGGAGGCGCCGGCCGGAACGGAGCGGTCGAGATGGACGGGGTCGCGCTCCGCGACGACGTGAACGGCGGACCTTTGTTCAACATCACGCTCGAAGGTGTACAAGAGTTCAACGTGATTGCGCACGATTACCCGGCCTCGTATGGGCTGACTTCCGGCGGCATCGTGCTGATCACCACGAAATCGGGCGGTAACCTATTCCACGGCTCCGCCTTCGGCTTCGGCCGCAATCAGGACATGACGGCGATTGATTACTTCTCTAAGCCCTCCAATGGAGGACTGGGCAAGCCGCCCTACGAGCGCGAAGAATTCGGCGGTTCGATTGGCGGCCCGATCAAGAAAGACAAGCTGTTCTTTTTTGCCGCTCTCGAGGACCTCCGGCTCAATCAGGCGATTGTCATCCCCTCCCTGGCCTACACCCAGGCGGTGGCTCTGAAGGCGAATCTTGTCACTCTCACCAGTTGCCCGATCTGCGTAGAGGTCGGCACTGCCATGGTGCCTTCGTCAAACCTTCCCGAGACGATTCGAGATTTGCAGTCCAACGTGAGAATGGACTACCAAATCAACGACAAGAATTCCTTCTTCGCACGCTACGTACGCGAGCACCTCGACGCTTTCGACGATATCCTGCAGACGCTCGGCGGGGTCCCCCATCCGGATACGAACCCCAACGGCTCCAATGTCTACGACCCGGTCCACGGCGACAACGCCGTCATCTCATGGACCTCGATTATCGGCACCAGATCCGTGAACACGCTCTCCTTCGCCGGCACCAACTTTTATGAATTTCAGTACTGCAAGTGCTCCCTGACCGGGCCCGCCCAGGAGTATGCCGACATGATTTTCCCGGATCTCCAGGTCGGCGCGCCCGTGCCCGCCGCTGGCAGTAAGGACGCCCAGACCGACATTCAGATCAAAGAAATGTTTTCGCATCAGTTGGGAAATCACGCGCTGAAGTTCGGCGGCGATTTTATCGACTACCTGAATCTCGGTTATCTGCGCAACATTAGCGGAGACGTGGCTTTCTTTGACGATCCGACCGTGATTATCAACAACACCAACGGCAAATATCCACAAGGATTCCTCACTCCCGGCGCGATGAAAACGGTGCTTGAAATGTCGAAGGACTTTGGCGGCGCTCCCGCACCGAGCGCTGTGGAGAACGGCAAGGAATTCAGTCTTTTCGCCCAGGATGACTGGAAAATCAGGTCCAATCTGACTTTGAATCTGGGTGTGCATTACGATCGGTACAGCAACTTCTACGACCAGTCAGGGGACGTGAACAATCGTGCGTACTTGCTGCTCCACGCGATTGGCAGTCCTTGGGGCAGCAATATACCGAAGACTTTCAACATGGCCTTTTCTCCGCGTGTGGGATTAGCCTGGGACATCACGCGCAACGGCAAAAATGTCTTTCGGGCAAGCTTTGGGATCTTCTATGACGAGTCGCTCTCGCCCAACATGACGGCGATCGATCCAGAGAATCAAACCCTGCTCGAAAACGTTGGGTCCACTTACACGAACACCGCCGTAGGCGCTGGAGCAGCGCCCACTACTGTCTACGGAGGGGCTCTGCCGTTGAATCTTCAGCCCGGTCTCGCGAACTACTTGCCGGGCGGCAACAGCACATTAACCTGGCTCGAACCGGGGACAAAAGATCCCTCCAGCGAGCAAACTCACGCCGGTTACACACGGCAACTCAGTCCTACCATGGTGTTTTCGCTCGATTATACCCACATGTTGGGACTGCACGAATGGCACGCCGAGCTGGTCAATCCACTGGAAAGTACAGCCTGGGATCCGAATGCAGCCTCGTTCAACACTTGCGGAATAACCGGCTCATACCGGCGTCTGGAGTGCGCATTCCGCGCGGCCGGACTGGCCCCGGGCACCATTGGCGTGGTACAAATCAACAGCGCGACCGGACGGTCGCAATACAACGAGGCGATTTTCCACTTCGCGAAGCGCAGCAAGTTTGTGGACCTCCAGGCAAACTATATTCTATCGGCCGCCTACGCCTTTGGAGGGGCCGTTGGTGCAACGGCCACCGGCGGTGGGCCACTTGGCTCGGAGATCCCATTCCAGTGGTTCTCGAAGAGCGAATGGGGACCGTCGTTGACGGATGAGCGCAACCGTGTGGTCGTTTCCGGCGTGTTTAGACTGAAGTGGGGCATCGAAGCTTCGCCGATCTTCCAGTATGGCTCGCCCCGCCCCTATAATTGCCTTTCCTCCACGGACTATACCGGCTCCGGTGGCGGAGATTCGCGCTGCGTTCTCAATTCGTCCGGCACAATCGTTGCGGCGCCCGCGATTCCGGCGGGGACGACCGGCTTGCCTGCCGGCTACACGTCGATGGGCGTGAACGCCCTGCGCGGTACTTCCACCTATGACCTGGATGCACGATTCTCGAAGATCTTCACGATCAGGGAGAGATATAAGCTTGCCGGGTTCGTCGAGTTGTACAACATTACCAACAAGGCGAACTTCGGTAACAATTACGGCGGCACTTACTCTGCCACCAGTACAACGTTTGAAAAGCCGCTTGGCTACTTGAACAACGGTGTCTCTTTGCCGATCTCGCGCCAGCTTCAATTAGGTGCGCGTTTCACGTTCTAAACCGGGACGGCTCGAGATGCGTGCGGCGGCTTGCCGCCGCAGTGTTTAATAAGGGAGAGGAATACGATGAGAAAATTCGGTTGGACCGCCGCCGCGGCGATATTGGTTTTCGGTTCTATCGCGCACGCCTTTGCTGCGGAATCTATGGACGCCGACTCCATGGAAGCCGTGAAAGTAGCGAACGCCTACGTCGACGCGTTCAACAATAAAGATCCTCACGCCTTCGCCATGCTCTTCACCGAGAACGGCGATTTTGTCACCGGACGCGGCGTCCTCTCTCACGGCCGGGAGGCCATCGAAAAATATTTCACCAAGCCGTTCGGAGCGGGCGGCAACCTCAGCGCCGCTCGCCGCACGCTGACAGTAAGGTCCGCGCAGACCGTGACCCCAGGCGTCGTGACCGTGTACGCCATGTCCGACCAGTCGGGAACGAAGGCCGCCGATGGGACGCCGAATCCTGTCACTTCGACATTTTTCGTTTTCGTAATCGCGAAACAGGGCACCCACTGGGGCATCGCCGTGTTCCATGAATCGAATTTGCCCAAACCAAATTAAATGACTAGACCCATGCGCCTGCTTCTCCCTGTGACATTTTTTGTAGCCATAGCTCCGTTCGTGTCTGCGCAAGCTGCCGCCGAAAAAAAAGCCGCCGCTCCTCAAATGGTAATGAGGATGACCGTCGAAGGTTTTCCCGACGGCGGGTTGATCCCCATCAAGTACACGACGTTTGCGCCGAATACTCCACCAAACGAGGGACTTTCCCCGGCGATCAACTGGACTACCGTACCCGCCGGCACGCAGACGTTCTTCCTCCATATGCACGACATGGAAAATCCGCGGAACAAAACCACGGAAGATCAGCCGCACTGGGTCTTCTGGAACATCCCCGGCACCGCGACAGGCTTGCCGGAAGGCGTACCCCATGGATCGCCGCTCCCCGATGGCAGCTATCAGATCAGTGCCTCGGGGCCCATGTATCGCGGTCCGGGAGCGCGCATCACCGGTCCGTTTCATCACTACATGTTTGAACTCTATGCGTTGGATACGAAGCTCGACGTGAAGCCCACGGCCGATCCGTACGAGACGCGCGCCAACGTGATCAAAGCGATTCAGGGCCACATCCTCGGAAAAGCTGTCTACGTCGGTTTGTTTAGAGGTCCGGCGCAGTAATCCAAAGCCAGCCGCTAATGAGGAAGTCGCGCGCCACCTCTTCCATATGCGCCGACATTCAACACCTATATACTGGGCAGTGCCGATGAGGCCTGAATAGGAGGAATGGACTTTATGTGGAAACATGCTTCGGGAGTGGCCGTGATCGCGGGATTGCTCAGTTTGCCTCTGCCAACTCAGGTGCTGGCCCAGGCACCCGCCCCACGCACGGAGGCTGAACTACAAGCGGAGCGCGACGCGCAAGGGTACATGCCTACCCGATTGTGGGAACGCCCGGATGTTCGCGCCACGCGCGTCGAAATCAAGCCCATGGCCACGCGCGCCATGCACCAGCATGACGACGTCAAGTACCACTTGTTCATCCCCCTTGCCGGAAAGCTGCAGCTGATGATCGGGTCCGACAAGCCGGTGGATGCTCCGGTGGGGCAGGCGTTCTATATCAAGGGCGGCACTCCCCACGGATTTAGAAACCTGGGTTCCACGCCTGCCATGGCGATGGAGATTTTTGTGAAGGACGGTCCCACGGCGGCCCTGGATTCGCTCGGAGCTGTGCTAGCCGCGCTGCAGACGGCGCCGCCGCTGGGAACGAACTCCGAAAAAGTCGGCCAATAGAGGCGCGATACTCCGTCCATGCGGCGGACCATAAGCAAGGCCGCGCACGATAGGAACCGCACGGCAAGGACCGCGCCTATTTTGTGGATATCGGCTCAGCCGTTATCTTTTGGGCTAACAATTCTTCTGCGCCGCGCGTGGCGCGGTTCACGGCGCTGACGATCGCGTTCAAAGAGGCAGTCACGATGTTGCTGTGCATGCCCACTCCGAATACCGGGCCGGCGTCGCCCACTTGCGCCTCCACAAAGCATACAGCGGACGCGTGGGCACCGCTTCCAATCGCGCGCTCCTCGTAGTCCACGATGCGCACGTTGACTCCGAACTCGCGGCGAAAGCCGTCGATGAACGCGTCAATCGGGCCGTTCCCGACGCCGGAGATGACGTGGTCCACGCCGCTTTCGCTCACGGTCGCGGTGAGCTTATCGCTGCCCCCGCTCGAATCGTCGCGATGATCGCGATCGGCGAAGGGTGTCCGCTGGTCGATATATTCGGCTTTGAACGTGTTCCAAATCTCGGGGGACGTTACTTCTCCGCCGGTCGAGTCGCTCATCCGTTGGATGATCCTGCTGAACTCCACTTGCAGCGGGCGCGGGAGCCGAATGCCGTAATCGCGCTCCAGCAGATACGCCACGCCGCCCTTGCCCGACTGACTATTGACGCGGATCACCGCTTCGTACGTGCGGCCCAGGTCCATGGGATCGATGGGCAGGTACGGGACTTCCCACGGGCCATCGGGAGTCTGCGCCGCAAAACCTTTCTTGATGGCATCCTGATGCGATCCGGAAAAGGCCGTGAAAACCATGGCTCCCGCGTAGGGATGCCGCGGATGCACGGGAAGTCGGTTGCAGAACTCCGCGCACTCGATCACTTCATTAATGTTGGAAAAGTTCAATCCTGGATAGATGCCCTGCGTATAGAGATTCATCGCCAGCGTCACGAGATCGACGTTCCCCGTGCGCTCTCCATTTCCAAACAGCGTGCCTTCCACGCGGTCCGCCCCCGCCATCAGCGCCAGTTCTGTCGCGGCCACGGCGGTCCCGCGATCGTTGTGCGGATGCACGCTGATCACGATAGACTCGCGATTCTTGATGGTGCGGCTCACCCATTCGATTTGATCCGCATAGACGTTGGGAGTGGACACCTCCACGGTCGCGGGTAAGTTGAGGATCATCGGATGCTGCGGCGTAGGGCGCCACACATCCATCACGGCTTCGGAGACTTCGACGGCGTATTCCATTTCCGTGCCCGTGAAACTTTCCGGCGAATACTGGAAAATCCATTCGGTTCCCGGATATTCCGCTGCATATTGCCGCACGAGACGCGCTCCATTGACCGCGATTTGCTTTACGCCAGCTTTATCCATGCCGAACACGACGCGGCGCTGCACGATGGAAGTGGAGTTGTACACATGCACGATGGCGCGATGCGCGCCGCGGAGCGCCTCGAAGGTTTGGCGCATCAGGTCTTCGCGAGCCTGCACCAGCACCTGCACGGTCACATCTTGGGGGATCCTGTGCGCGTCAATCAATTCGCGGCAAAAATCGAAATCGGTTTGCGAGGCTGCCGGGAAACCCACTTCGATCTCTTTAAAACCAAGTGCCACAAGCGTCTCAAACATGCGCAGCTTGCGCGCCGCGTCCATCGGTTCGATCAGCGCCTGATTGCCGTCGCGCAAATCCACGCTGCACCATGCCGGCGCCTTGTCTATGGTTTTCGACGGCCACTGGCGGTCATTCAATCGGAAGTTGGAAACGGGTCGATATTTCGTCTTCGGATCGCTCAGCATGGATGGTGTTTGTGTTCCTTAATTCCAAGTATAGAAGGCGTGCTGGCGGTCGGCGAAAGCGCGCCGGGGCGAGTCGAGCGGATGGCTGGATCCACTCAGCGCAAGGCGTAGATCAAACTGAGTCCGAGGTGCGTGTTGGCCACCCACACCGCTCCGTTGCGGACGATCAGCAACCACACGATCGCGATCGCCGTACAAGCTTCCACGCGCTTGCGCGTGACCAGATCATAAAGCACCAGCGCCGCGATCAGCGACCAGACCACCACCGGAATGAACGGGCCTTGTTCGCCGCCGAGCCCCGGCCAGCGCGCCATGCGTGCCAGCGCCGGTTCGACGATGCTGATCGACGCCAGCAGCATCAAGCGCTTGTGGATCTGCGTACGGCGCCGGTAAATCACCGCGCCCGCCACGAAGACCGCGAAGCTCACCGCGTTGACGATGTTGCCCCACACCACGCTCGACCGGAATTGCGCGACAGTAATGCCCGTCAGGCCACTTCCCATGACACTGGCGGGGGCGTCGAGGTCGAAAGGCTTGCGCGACACCGAGCCAAAACTCGCCATCAGCGCGGCGGCGAAGACAGCCACCGCGAAACAAGCGCCCACCGCTCCCCAGCGCCGGTGGTTTGCGATCCGTCCCGCGCTCACCAGCAGCGACTGCACGCAGGCCCACACAAACCAGCAGGTCAACACAATTCCGTGAACATATAGATAGGGCGGAATGGGAGCAGGATGGAACACGGGCCGCGCAAACAGCGTTCGAGTGAAGCCCGCCACCACGAGGAGCAAGATCACTGCCGGCATCACCGTGAAGAAGCCGATTCGCCAGCGGCGCTTGCCGGCCGCGCTGCCACTGCGCCGTCTGGTTTGCGCTGCGTCCGGCTGGGTGAGGTGACTCACGGTGTTGCTCGCGGTGTCGCTTGACATATCACGCGCCATGCTACATCAACCGCACCGGAAGCGCAAACATTCGTGCTAACGACATTGCTAACGACACAGGTTGACGCCAGCGGCTTGCTCCCGGCGCCGCCAAGGTGTACTCTTCTTGCGATGTCGTTCCGGCCTGTGCGCAAAATTGTTGGGATCGGGAATGTGTTCCTGGGATCAGAGCTTGTGGATATCGCCGAGTATGAACTCGAGATCTACGAGGAGAATCCCGAGGATCACGAGCGTCATGGCGCCAACTGGACGCCCGGGGCAAAAAAGATCGAAGGCACGGTGGTGGGCGCGTTGCCCATCCGGAAGGATCTCAAGCTTTTTACCGAAGAAGGGTACTCCGTGAAATTCTATTTGCGGGACAGCTTCGGCTCTGTTGTGATCTCGGATCCGATGCTGGATAGCAATGGAAAGCCGGTGGCGTAAACCGGGCGTGTTTGCAGAAGCGTCCTCGCGATCGAAGGCGCACCACAGACGACAACGGCGCGGGGCGTTCGCTGCCGGACGACTGGTCCGAAGTCAGCGCCCGTCGGTCAACTTGACCGCTTTGTCGAGAGTCGCCAAGCGCAGCCTGTGGTGCGTTGCCAACGCCGCCAGATCCGTGGAGTCGAGCCAATCCAGACCGTCCGAGTTGAAAAAATACATGACTGACTTATCGTTCGCGTTGTGCTGCAATCCGAGCATGTGCCCGATCTCGTGTACCGATATCCGGTACAAATCGTTCTCACTGAGCGCCTGCGCTGGATTGAATGCAATCCAGCCCTGGAAATCGGGCCGGTCAGGCAACTGCGATCGGGCCGCCATGGCGGCTGATTGGAAAAGCTGGCGCTCTCCATCGACCAGTTGAATTGAACAATTCTGCGTATCGTCTTCGTGCCAGTCCATATCGAGAATTCTGGCCCAGGAATCCAAGGCGCGCCGAAACTGTTCGGCAAGAAACGGGTTCGCGGTGGCCACTCGCACGCCGACATCCATGTGCCCCTGTCTCAGCAGCTCTGCGTGCCGATTGCAGGGCGGATAATTCGCGCTCCAATTCGCAGGGGGCTCCCCTTCAGCCACGCTGAGGCAGACAAGCAGCCAGATTGGAAGCAGGCGCATATCGCTCCTTCATTCGACTGGAGAATAAGTAAACATTGTAGTCCACTTGACATACTACGTATCGGCAAGACTTCCCGGAGTTCTCTTGGCCTAGGGTCAATGCCTAGGCTTGCTAAGCGATTTTCACCTGCTGCGGACGAGTGTTCTGTTCCTGTGGCCACCGATTCCAGCTGCCTATCGCTACCGCGGCGTTTATACTTTGGTTGACGGCTTCCCCTGGTGCTAGATGTCGCGTGAGGCTGGATCTCGCGCGCAAGCGCAACTCGCGTACGAGGCGTCACGGCCGGCCATGGATCGCAGTATGACGAAAAAGGAATACGAACAACAGTTTAGTGATGCTCTGGCGGAACTGCGTTCACGCAAGTTCCAGGTAGCCTCGCCCTACACTGCTCCCGATGGCGTCCGCCGGGTCCAAATCGATGGCGCCTCTTATGTGGACAAAGCGGTGTTTGAGAAAGCCTGGGGCCACGAAATCGCGGAGAAGATCACACGCCAATATCCTCCCGATTAGAACGTTACGCCATGCTTATAACGCTACGCCAGGCTTTTCGCGCTCCACGCCCTGAGCGACGCTTGCCGTTGCCGCGTTGACCGTCGCCGCGTTGAGACGATGCGTGCCGATTTATAATGGCAGACGATATGGATACAGAAACCTCTGTGCCCAACGAAAGCGATCTTGCATCGTGGGTTTGACCGATAATCCATTTGCGGTGTTGACGGCGATGGTGGCTCCCGCGCTGCTCACGAATGCGTGTTCGCTGCTCGCGCTGGGGACGGCGCACCGTATCGGGCGGGTAATCGACACGACCCGCAATGTTACGGCAGCGCGGGCAGCTCTTGCGGCCGACCATCCTGAGTTCATCCGATATTCGCGGCGCTTGGACCAGCTTCAAACTAGGGGCAAGCTGCTGGTCATGGCGCTGCGGAACTTTTACACGGCACTGGGTGCCTTCGCCGCGTCGGCTCTCACCGCGATCATGGGCTCCGCTCTAGCCGCTTACGACCTCCAGAAATCCTTTCACGTGGCGGCCGCAATCGGGCTTGCCGTTGGAGCCCTGGCAGTTTGGACGTTGGTGGTGGGCTGCATCCTCATGGTCCGCGAGACGCGCTTGGCCATCCAGGGCATGAACGAAGATATCGAACTCGCGCGCTTGCCGAAGGACGATTAATTTTTCGAACCGGCGCCGGCCGCCGCTTCCGGCAACTTCCCATTGCGGCACCGCGCGGAAGTCAGGTGGGAAGCTTAACTTCAAATGTTCCATCCGAGAGACCAGTTGAAACATAACAGGCCTTGCGCCCTCCACATGCCGGGATTATAATTCAAGTGATTATTTTTCGACGGCATCATCCATACGGAGGTGGGACGTGAAGGTAACACGGCGCGTTTTTGTGAAAGCCGGCGGCGGTGCAATTGTGGCGTCCGCGCTGGGATTCAATCTCGAGAGGGCCTTCGCCCAAGCGCGGGAACTCAAGATCTCGCGCACGACGGAGACGCGCTCCACCTGCCCGTATTGCTCGGTCAGCTGCGGCGTGATCATCCACACGCTCGGCGACAAAGCCAAGAACGTGACCGCGCAGGTGATCCACGTCGAAGGCGATCCCGATCATCCCATCAATCGCGGCACGCTGTGCCCGAAGGGATCGTCTCTGTATCACGACATTCTAAATGAGAGGCGACTGCTGACGCCAAAAGTACGCCGTCCAGGGTCGGATCACTTTGAAGACATTCCGTGGGACCAGGCGTTTGAGGAAATCGGCCGCCACATCAAAAAGACGCGCGACGAGACCTTCATCACCGCGGACGCGCAGGGCCACACGGTAAATCGCTGCGAGAGTATCGCCTGGAATGGCGGCTGTACGGATACGAACGAGTTCAACTATCTTGCCGTGAAAGCGATGCGCGGCCTGGGACTCACCTATATAGAAAATCAGGCCAGGGTTTGACACGGTCCAACGGTCTCAGGTCTGGGACCTTCTTTTGGACGCGGTGCCATGACGAATGGCTGGATCGACATCAAGAACACCGACATGATGTTGATCATGGGCGGCAATCCGGCCGAAAACCACCCGTGCGGTTTCAAGTGGGCCATTGAAGCCAAGCGCCAGCGCAACGCGAAAATGATTGTGGTGGATCCGCGCTTCACGCGGACCGCAGCGACTGCCGACCTGCATCTGCCGATTCGCGCCGGAGCGGATATCGCCTTCCTCGGCGGCCTGCTGCATTACGCGCTGGAGAATCAGCGCATCGCCCGCGAATATCTGGTGAATTTCACCAACGCGGCATTCGTCGTGAAAGAGGGTTTCAAGCTGCCCGAGGATGGCTTGTACTCCGGTTTTGATGAAGCCACGAAGACCTACGACCGTTCTTCCTGGAATTACGAGCAACGCGGAGGCGGGTCCAGTAGCGTGCCCGGCGCTCCCGCCGCTCTGCCCGCCGACGTGGCGTTCGATACGTCGCTGGAACATCCGCGCTGCGTTTATCAGTTGTTAAAGAAGCAATATTCGCGCTATACGCCGGAGATGGTCGAGCGCATTACTGGAATACCCAAAGATCAATTCCTGAAGGCCGCCGACTTGTTCACGTCCATCCGCAAGGACGGCGCCACGAAGAACGTTGCCACCATCATTTATGCGGTGGGTTGGACGCAGCATACGTTCGGCACGCAAATCATCCGGACGGCGGCGATCTTGCAGATGGTCCTCGGCAACGTGGGACGCGCCGGTGGCGGCGTGAACGCGCTGCGTGGGCATTCCAACATCCAGGGAGCCACGGACGTCGCGGGCATTTTTGATAACTTGCCGGGGTACTTGAAAGTCCCCACTCCGGCCGACAAAGATTTCGACGCATGGATGACGCGCATCACGCCGACGTCTTCGAAGCCCGGCGAATGGCAATCGTTCAACTACTGGTCCAACACGCCGAAGTTTGCGGCCTCCCTCCTCAAGGCCTTTTATGGGGACGCGGCCAAGAAAGACAACGGCTGGGCGTTTGACTATTTGCCCAAGGTGGATCGCGAATATTCCTGGAGCCACATCTGGGACGACATGTATCGCGGCAAGCTGAAGGGCTTGATCGCGTTCGGCATGAATGGCGTGGCGATCGGACCGAACTCCAGCAAGAATATCGACGCTCTTAAAAAGGCGGATTTCCTGGTGGTTTGCGATATTTATCCCGAAGAAACCAGCGATTTCTGGAGATCTCCCGGCATTACCGCCGACGAGATGAAGAATATCAAGACGGAAGTCTACCGTTTGCCCGGCGCAGGATTCGCCGAGAAAGATGGAACGTTCGTCAACTCGGCGCGCTGGCTGCAATGGAAGTGGGCGGCCGTTCCCCCGCCGGGCGATGCCAAGCTCGATCAGGAAATTCTCGCGCGGATTTTCTTGAAGGTGCGCGAGCTGTATCGCAAGGAAGGCGGCAAGTTTCCGGATCCGATTTTGAACCTGTCGTGGAACTACACGATTCCTGAGAATCCGTCGCTCGCGGAGGTGGCCAAAGAATTGAATGGCCGCGCTCTCGCCGATGTGGAAGACAAGGCCTCGGGGCAAGTCGTCAAGGCGGGCCAGCAACTGCCGGGCTTTGCGTTCCTGCGCGACGACGGATCGACCATGTGCGGCAACTGGATCTGGTCCGGCTCCTGGACGGAAGGCGGAGCAATGACGCAAAGGCGCGGCACGGAAGATCCTTCGGGCATGGGAGTTTATCCGAACTGGGCGTGGTCGTGGCCCGCGAATCGCCGCGTCCTATACAACCGGGCGTCGTGTGACGCGGCGGGCAAGCCGTGGGATGCCGACCGTCGGCAAGTGTGGTGGAACGAGGGCGCGAAGCGCTGGGTGGGCAACGATGTCGCCGACTTCAAGGCCGATTCTCCGCCTTCCGATCATATGGGTCCGTTCATCATGAATCCGGAAGGCGTCGGCCGCATTTTTGCTCCGCTGACGGCATTCGCCGATGGTCCGCTCCCGGAGTTCTATGAACCGACGGAGAGCCCCATCGCGAATCCGCTCCATCCGCTGCGTTCGCAGAATCCGGTGGTCAAGAAATACACGACGGACATGGACAAGTACGGCACGCCGGAGCAGGGCTTTACGATCGTCTGCACAACCTACAGGCTGACGGAGCACTATCATTACTGGACCAAGAACAACCAGATGAATGTCCAGTTGATTCCCGAGCCGTTTGTCGAAATTCCCGTGGAATTGGCTGCAAGCCTCAATATCAAGGGCGGCGACAAAGTGAAAGTCAGCAGCGCGCGCGCCACGTATATGGCAAAGGCGATGGTGACGCAGCGCATCCGGCCCATGATGATCGACGGCAAAAAGATGTATCAGATCGGCATTCCTATTCATTACGGCTTCCGCGGGATTCAGGAGGACGCCGGAAGGACCGCGCGGGACTTGACGAACTCGCTGTCTCCCACCGCCACCGATCCGAACGCCTACACGCCCGAGTTCAAGGGCTTCCTCGTCAAATTGGAGAAAGCGTAATGGCGAACGGACCACTGGAAATCAAAGCCATCTCGGGACATGCCGGCAGCGTACCCGGCCGCGATACCTCGCGCGACTATTCGGTCGCGAAACTCATTGACGTTACGACGTGCATCGGGTGCAAAGCGTGCGAGGTCGCCTGTCTCGAATGGAACGGATACCCGTTCCGCGAGACCGTTTTCGACAACACCTACCAGACCATGCCGGATCTGGCGTGGAATTACTACAACCTGATTCGCTTCAATGAGCATGTCGCCGAAGACGGAACCTTCAGCTGGCTGATGCGCAAGGACGGTTGCCTGCATTGCGCCGATCCCGGCTGCCTGAAGGCCTGCCCGGCCGATGGCGCCATCGTGCAATATGCGAACGGCATCGTCGATTTCCAGCAGGACCATTGCATCGGCTGCCAGTACTGCGTCACGGGCTGTCCTTTCAATATTCCGAAATTCAATTCCGAAACGAAAAAAGTCCACAAGTGCACGCTGTGCTCGGACCGCGTGGGCGCGGGTCTGGAGCCGGCCTGCATTAAAGCGTGTCCCACCGGCTGCCTGCATTTCGGCACCAAGGAAGACATGCTGGTGCTGGCCGATCAGCGCGTGACCCAGCTGAAGGAGCACTCTTCGCACAAGAACGCCGGCGTGTACGATCCATCTGGCGTGGGTGGAA
>Ga0302320_10013200_pt1 | contig 17292 bp, 13 predicted proteins | sample Bog_T0_3_FD_202130 | JGI IMG/M metagenome (GOLD analysis project Ga0302320, IMG submission 202130) | Peat permafrost microbial communities from Stordalen Mire near Abisko, Sweden - Bog_T0_3 | ecosystem: Environmental > Terrestrial > Soil > Wetlands > Peat | place: Sweden: Abisko, Stordalen Mire...
CGGTCAACGGCGCCGGCTGGATCAACGTCGACGTTGCAGGCGGGGGCACCTACACGTCAGCCGTGTTCTCGCCGACTGCCGGGACCGACGTCGACCTGGTGGCCGAAATTTCCTACGGGACCACCTCGGAATCCCTGGGGGCCGCGCCCCTTCCCGCGCTCGCCGGAACCATCCCTGGATTTGCGGCAGCCATCCTGGGGATGTTTGGCCTCCGCCGCCGGAGCCGCCGCGTCTGACCGGCCAGAAATCCAGAATCTCCGAAGGGCGCCTTGAGCCTGGATGGGTCACCTGGCAACCGGGGCGGCCCATCCATCTCTGCCGACGTCCGCCTCGCCCCCGAGGCACGGCTCAGGGGAAGGATGCCTCATGCGCCGGAGGCATGCCGACTCATCACGGATGCGGCCATCGCCGTCCGCCGCTCCGGCCTGCTCCGATGGAGGATGGGGTCATCGTGCAGTACGGGGCGCCGTTACCAGGCGATGCCATCCCGGCCTGATGGAACCTTCCAGACCGAAGGAAGGCTTCCCGATGCGCCGGAAGTATGCCGTTGGACGATGGCTGCCTTCAGCCGCACGACGATCGCGTGGATCGTCGGGGATGGCTTGGCCCCTGAGATGACTTCGCGGGACCGATGGGCGCGGCGGCCAGTCGGCGGCTGGCCTGTGATCGGTGGATGGCATCCGCCATCGCCGGGGCGTGCGTGTCGGCTGCGCGGCGGTCTCCCCCATCAGTCGGCCACGCCGAGGATTCCCGGAGAGAGGTTTGCGGACCGCTCGGGCTGAGGGATGGCATCGGTGATGGATGCGGTCCGCCGACTGCTCCTGGTGCCCGCAGATCTCCCCTACATCGCCGTCTGGTGGCCGGCGGCCTGGGGGATGCCTCAACCGCCTGATGGCTGCCGAAATCCAATGAGGATGGCCCCGGGCTGGCGGGCGAATGCCCGTTTCTGGAGGCGGCCTTGGGGCCGGAGGAAACCGATGGCGAAGGATGGCCGCCCTAGTTTGTGAGATGGTCATCAAGCGGGCGGCCACCGCGCTCTGCAGACGGACCGCTCTCCCCGTGGCGGGCCTTCTGTGAAGGCCACCTCCCTGAGCGGAGGTTTGCCAGCGCCATCCAGGATTTCCGCGATGCCGCCGTTGCCATCCGGCCACGTCCTGGGGAAGCCGGGTGGAGGCATGCGAGCCCCGGTTGGCGCGGCGCTCTCGACGGTGGGCGATTTGACGTCCGGACGGGGCGCATGGGGATTGGCGAGCGGAGGTGACTTCGCGGGCCAACGGGTGCCGCGGCCAACTGGCGGCGGGCCTGATCCCGTGTCGGCTGCGCGGCGGTCATCCCTGGTGCCAGCAGTCCGCCGCGGCGATGGTTTCCGGACGTGTGCGGCCGACCTTTGGATCGGCGGAAATCGATGGCGAATGATGGCTGCCGCGCTTGTGGAGATGGCCATCTGGACTGGGGACCGCGGCGGACCTTTGTGGTTGCCTCGACCTGTGGAGAGTTCATGAGGGTTGGAAGGAAACCGTATCGGTGTGGCCATTACTGGGGCTGATGCTTCCCGTCCAATCGGCATGCCGCGGCTCACCGGGGGCACCCACCACGAAAGTTTTCCTTTGACATGTCCGGCGGCTTGCCCTAGCCTTCAGAGGACCCGAACCTCGGGTATGCGTAGGCCAAAAATGTTGACGCGCAATGGCCAGGCGGCAGCGTCGGCGCCGGAGGCGCCAGATGGGCGGCAGCCCGCCAACAGCCCGTCAGGCTGCGGCGGTTATCCGCTCGTAGCGGACGAGCAGGTTGTAAGCCAGGATCTTCCGCAAAATCCTGGATGACCACCGCCAGAAGTCACGCCCTTGAGGCCGGGTGCCAACGGACACCGTGATGCCGCCGACGGAGGTTTTGCGATGGCCGTTTTGGGAACACTGACCAGGCTGGTGCACTTCGCTGGCGCGCTGCTCCGCCCGGCGGGACGCGACGAAAGCGGGGTGGTGGCCATTCTCGCGGCCCTACTTGGCACGGCGCTGATCGGCGGGGCCGCGCTCGCGATCGACATCGGCTACTGGCGGTTCCGGGCCGCGCAGCTCCAGGCGGCGGCCGACGCGGTGGCGGTGAGTGCCGTCCATGACCTGCTCCAGGGGGTTGGCACACTGGGGGCTCTGACGGCAAACGCAGCCGCGGAAGCCGCCAGGAACGGCTGCGGCGGCTGCGGCATCACCGTGAGCTGGCCATACAAGAGCGACAGCACCCAGATCGAGGTGCTGTTGACGGATAGCCACGCGCCGCGGTTCCTTTCGGTGATTTACGCAACCAGCGCCAAATCCCTCTCGGGACGCGCCGTCGCGACGTCCACCGGACAGGGCAGCAGCAATGGCGGCAGCCAATATGACACCGGGTGCGTCCTCGCGCTGGCGCCATCCGGTGCGAACCGGGTTTACTTTCACAACGGGGCAAGCCAGGCGGCCCCCGCCGGCAGCACAAACCCGGCATGCGAGGCCATCGCGAATTCATCCAACATCTCGGCCATAACGCTCACCTACTACGCGGAAATCGCCGGACGGGCCACCACACCGGGCTATATCGTCCAGCGTTTTCTCTGGTCGTATGTCGGGACCTACAACAGCGGCGTCCAGGCTGTGCCGGATCCCTATGCCAGCCAGACGGCAATCACCAGGGCCAAGGCTGGCCCCTGCGCCGATCCGGTATCCAACGGGGCAATGCAGACCCTCAGCATCAACGGATCCAACGGCCCCGGCTCCAACGGGACAAGCCAGGGTACCGTGCCTGTTGCGAACAGCAACGGCAGCACGTGGTCGATCACAGGCGGCGGGCACTGGTGCAACGGCTGGCAGCTGGGCAACGCGGTGCTGAACCTCGGCCCTGGCACGTATATCATCGACGGGACCTTTGCGACGAACGGGGTTGTGATCAACGCGACCGACCCGGCCGGCACAACCCTTCTATGGGGAGATGCCGGCAACGGGATGGCCGTCTCCTTCGGCGGTCCGACAACCATCAATATCGTTGCGCCTCCCGCCACGTCGGCCGGGCTTCCCGGGGTGGCGATCGCCAATTACCTGGACGACCCGGGCGGCACGACGTACACGTTCAACGCCAATGTGTCGCTATCCTTCCAGGGGGCCATCCACACGCCGGGAAACAGCATTGTCGTCGCGAACGGGGCGACGGTGATGGCCAGCCAGGGCGTGTCGGGCTGCAGCCAGATCGTGGCATACGCCCTGGAAGCCGCCAGCCCGCTGGTGATGGGGAACAACTGCTCGCTGGCGATGGGGGTCCAACCATTCGGAACCGCCACCAGCAGCACAGGCTGGGGCAGTGGCGGCACCACCACCGGGACCACCGGGACCACCGGCACTGCCGGCACCGCCGGCGCCGGGGTGGCCCTGCACCATGCCATCATCGAGTGAGCCGACCCGCGCTCCGGCCCAAACAAAATGAGATTAAGTCCTTTGTGATCGCTCCGGCCGGCCACAGAATGGGACGACCGGGCGTGCCGCGCCCCCCGTTTTCACCTGCGACCGGAGCAAACTTATGGCGCGCATAACCGTTGAGGACTGCGTTCCCGTCCTCCCGAACCGTTTTGAGCTGATCGTTCTGGCCGCCCAGCGGGCCCGCGAGCTGGCCCGGGGCGAAAAGCCCAGAATCCGCCGCGCGCACGACAAAAACACCATTGTGGCGCTGAGGGAGATCGCCGCTGGCGCCGTTGATCCCGCCGAACTGCGCGGGTCCCTGCTCGGATGGCTGGCAGCGCCGGCCGTCCCCGGGCCTCGCGAAGAGTCTCCCGATGCGCTGCCATGGGTCGACATGAACGGGGAAGACCCGGAAGACCCCGGCGACGCCCTGGAGATGGGCGATGAGGCCGACGGCTAGGCGTCGCCGGACGGGTCATCCAGGCGGAACTCCGCAGACAGCGGGCTGCCACACTGGTGCTGCTGCCTTTTTGCCCGGAACGTTGATCTGTCCATCGCAACGGCCGCTGCCGGGGAGTGATCCCCGGCAGCGGCGTGCCTGCCAGACGGCGTGCGCGGACTTGCGGCCGGCGGCAGCCACGAATGGCTGCCCAGCCCGTGGCCATGCCCGATGCCAGGCGGCGCGTCCGGCGGCGAAGGAAACGTGACACTGCCTGGCGGCCGGTGCGGACGGTGGGTCTGCCGGATGCCGCAGGCCACTTCTCTACCGGCGTGAAGGTTTCCCGGACGGCGTAGGCCGCCAGGCGCCCGGAAAGGAAAAATAATTCAGCCCGACAGAGTTTTGGGGTGCGCCAGCGTCCGCCAGGCGTATATGCTCGTTCCGTCGCTCAGTTCGCCAAGGAATTCAAGAATGCCTGTGCACATGCGTCTCTCCGGTTTGGCCATCGCCGTTGCCGCCGCCATCGCGCCGCTTGCTGTGCTTGCGGCTCCGCCGCCGGCAGGCCAGGCAGCCGTCAACCCGCCATCAGCCGGGCCTGTGGCCCAGCCTGCTGTCCAGCCCGCCGACCAGGCAGCCCCAGGGCAGCCAGCCGCCGCGCAGTCCGCCGCTGGCCAGCCCGCCGGCGCGAAGCCGGCGAAGGCGAAGCAGCAGGCGCCAATTGACGTCGCGGCGCTCACGACCAAGGCCGAGGCGGGCGACGTCGATTCGCAGATCCGGCTGGGGACGGCCTACGCGATCGGCGAGAGCGGCGTCCCAAGCGACACCGACCAGGCGTCGTTCTGGTGGCAGAAGGCAGCGGACCAGGGCTCGGCGGTGGCCATGCTCAACATGGTCAAGCTCAGCTCCCTGGTTGGCGACAAGAGGGGGGCGGCCGACTGGACCCTGAAGCTCGCGGAAAAGGGCGTGCCGGCGGCGATGTTCGATTACGCGAACATCCTCATGCGCGGCGAGAACGTCCAGAAGGACGAGGCCAAGGGCATGGAGTGGCTGCAGAAGGCCGCGGAAAAGGGGCTGCCGCATGCCCAGCACCAGCTTGCCGGGATGCTTGCGCTCGGCAAGGGCGTGGAGCGGGATCCGAAGGCCGCGTTCGAGCTGGAGAGCAAGGCGGCGGACCAGGAGCTTCCCGCGGCGATGATGGCGCTGGTGGTGTTCTACAGCCAGGGCTACGGGACCACGCAGGACACCGCGAAGGCCCTCGAGTGGCTGCGGAAGTCGGCCGGCAAGGGCATCGCCCCGGCCGAGCTTAGCCTGGGCCTGATGATGGTGGCCGGGCAGGGCGGCGTTGACCGCGACGAAAAGGGCGGATTTGACCTGATCCGGAAAGCCGCGGAAGCCGGCTACCCGTCAGCGGAGACGAACCTTGGCCTGGCTTACCGCAACGGACAGGGCGTGCCCAAGGACGATGCGGTCGCCAACGACTGGTACCACAAGGCGGCTGACGGCGGTGACGCGGCCGCGATGTACAACCTCGGCGGCGCCTACCTCATGGGGCGCGGCGTGCCCCAGGACGACGACCGGGCCATCGAGTGGTTTGTCAAGGCAGCGAACGCCGGGCTGCCGCAGGCCCAGATGACGCTCGGCGCGGCGTACCTCAAGGGCCGTGGCGTGACGAAGGACGAAACCAGGGCGTTCGAGTGGTTTTCGCACGCGGCGGACCAGGGAATGCCGCAGGCAATCGCGGCGCTGGGCGATCTGTATGCCGGCGGGCTTGGTGTTGCCAAGGACAACGACAAGGCCGTCGAATACTACAAGCGGGCGGCGTCGCTCGGCTTCAAGGAGGCCGCCGACGAGCTGAAGAAGATGGGGATCGAGCCTCCCGTTCCGGCACGCCGGGCACCCGCGGGCGCTCCGGCGGCAGCGGCACCTTCGGCTTCCGACGGCGCATCTGTCCCGGCGGCACCCCAGGCAGCGTCTCCTGCTGCGGCCTCTCCGGCTGCAGCGGCTCCCGCTGCGGCTCCCCAGGCAGCGACTCCTGCTGCGGCCTCTCCGGCTGCAGCGGCTCCTGCTGCGGCTCCCCAGGCAGCGGCTCCCGCGGCTCCCGCGGCGACGGTCAAGGCGGCTCCAGCGGCAGCCTCTCCGGCTGCAGCGGCTCCGCCCGCCCAGCCCGCTCCGGCGGCAGGGCACGGCGCTTCCAAGGCCGCTCACTGATGTGAGGACTCCCGGGGGAGGACGGCAGAAGCCGTTTCTCCCGGGCTGCGGAACTTCGATGCAAGGGCCACTGTGGGGCTGGAGGGCAATACGCCTCCCAGCCCCACTCACGTACGTTTTCCTGTCTTTCACAGGCGCAGCCCGGCGCCGTGCAAACAGTCGGCCCAGACAAGGAATGATTGCCGGGTGGGCGCAACGGTTTTTTTCTCCGTCGGCAAGGAAAATAAGTTGACGCGCGGCCTCCGCCTGGAGCACTCTGCCCGCGGTTCAGGAACCGAAGGAGCAAACATACAATGGACTCGACGAACCAGGGCATCGGCCGCTGGCTTCGCTCGCCTGCGAAACCGGCGGACGGAGATGTCAGCCGCCAGGCGGTTGCGGCCCTGCGGCGGGCGATGCCGGAGACGGCGATGCCCAAGATAGCCGCGCCAGCGGCACCAGCGGCACCAGCAGCACCGGCGGCACCCGCCGCGGTTGGACGGACGCAACAGGATCACAAGGAGACAGCGATGGCCACGAACATGCAGACTGCGGAATCGGCTGAGGAAAGCCCCACCGAGACGGTTCTGTCGGCGAAGATCACGATTCGCGGCGCCGAGATCGAGTCCGACGAGGACCTCACCGTGTACGGCCGCTTCGTGGAGGGCAAGGTGCGCGTGCGGCGGCTGACGCTGAAGCCAGGCGCTGTCGTGTCCGGACAGGTCGTGGCGCAGGAAATCCGCAGCGAGGGAACGGTTGAAGGCAACATCACGGCGGAGCAGATCATACTCTACCGGGGCTCCCTTCTGGTCGGCGAGGTCAAGTGCGAAGTTCTTGGCGTGCAGCCGGGAAGCACCATCCGCGCCAGGGTCGATGCGGACGTTTCCCAGCAGATCGAAGAGGGTGCGCCGCGGAAGGCTGCAGCGCAGCCAGCCGGCTGTGACGCCGACTTCCTGGAGCGCGGCGGGCTGCGCCTGATCGGCGGCAAGGTCGTCTGACGGGGTGGTGATGGCGGCACTGCCGCCGCCATCACCTGATTGCCGCCGCCTCAGTGGCGGGAGGAAAAACGAAAATGATTGCCGTTTCAGGGGTTGTCCCCAACCGCCGGGACGAAGCGGTCGGAGCCATCCACCAGGCTCTTATGCGGGAGCTTCCGTACGACGGAGATGGCCCGCCGCGCCCCGGCGGCGAACCCGGCGCCGGGGCGCGGGCGGTCCACTTCGGCCTCGCCATGGCCGAGGCATGCGCCGGGTTCCCGGCGGACGAGATCGCAATCGCCCTGGCCACGCAGGATGAGCGGACGCTGTGCGCCGTGGCGGGCGGGATCGTGACCAGGCTGGTGTCGCCTCCAACCGCCATTGCGATCTGACGCGTTCCGCCCGTCATGGCATGGCATCCTTCGGCAATCCGCGGAGGGCGCCATGCGTCAAGCGCGGTTCGCCTGCTGCCGCTTGCCGGACCCGCCGCGGTCGACGCGGCGCCCCCATGCCTCCGGAGTGTCCCTGACCTCCCTCTGCGTGCGTTCCGACCAGCGGTATCTCGGATCGTCCCTGATCAGATCCAGGTGGTCTGACAGGCGGTTGCGCTCCATCCAGGCGGCAGCCGCCTCGAGCTCGGCCAGCGTCATCTCCGAGCGCGCCCTCCCGCCCATGACCTGCTTCAGCACCGCATTGTATGCGTGGTAGCCCGGCGTTCCGCCCGGCACGGCGTGGTTGCCCTTGTCCTCGACCACCTGCGCCGCGACCATCGCTCCGATGCGCTCCCGCAGCCGCCGCTCCGACATGGAGGGAGGCTCGGCAGCCGGCCCGGCGCCCTGGCCGGGCTGCTGGTCGGGAGGCGGTTCCGCGTCCCGGCGCGAGACGAAGTCCGGTCCTGGCGCAACGACGGCAAAGCGCAGGCCCGTCACGTTCGACCGGAGCGGCTCAATCCCCATGCCCCAGTCCTGCGTGTCGCCGCCGCCGTCCTGGCCGGCGGCATGGTCGAACAGGTCGCCCTGTCCGCCCCGCCCAAATTTTGCCCCGATTCCCTGCTCGGTTTCGATGGCGCGGCGGAACCGCCTGAACATCAGGTCGTCAGGGTGATAGACCGTGGCTGACTGGCCCTCCCATGGACCACCGTGCGGATCAACACGTGTGGCGCGCGCCATCATCTGTTCCAGCCAGGGCCGGGAGCGGATATGGGTGAGGCAGCAGACGTGAGAAACCTCGGGCACATCCATGCCCTCGTAGGCCATCGCGACCGTTACCAGCACCGCCGGATCCGGGCACAGCCGGAAGGCGGCGATGATTTCGTGGGCATCCGCCACATCGCTTACGGCGAGGCGCACGGCCCGGGCCCTTTCCCGTTCCGGCAGCCATGCCGTGATCAGGGCTGTGTAGCGGCGCGCCACGTCCTGATCGCTCGCCACCACGAGGAGTTTGCCGAGACCGCGCGCGGCGGCGTCCGCCTGCGCCCCCATTGCTGCCCTCCGCCGGAGCCTGTGCGCGCGGCAGTCGTCGAATGCCCGGCGCAGCATCGTCTCCGCGTATTCTGTCCGGAGCGCCGTGTAGAGGGCATACTTTGCGAGAGAAGGTTCCTCGGACAGTGCCACAGGGCGCCCCGGGGCGGGGGCCTTGCTGTTGTGCAGCGGTTTCCACTCGGCCTCGCCAGCCATCGCGCCGAAGGTCACCGGGATGACTGCCCGCTCGGCCAGGGCCTGGCGCCGGGAATAGCCGACGATGGCCCAGCCGGGGGCGTGGAAGTCGACCTGCCGGACCATCTGCCGCCCCGCCCGGCGGTCCTTGTTGCGGTAAGGCAGCCAAAGGATCGGCTTGCCGTCGGCGCGCTCCAGCGTGCCGCTCATCAGCAGCCGGACCGACGCGGTCTCGAGCAGCGGCAGCACCGCGCGGCTCCAGGCCGCCTCGTCGGCGGCAGGTGAAAACACATCGGTGTCGTTCAGCGCCGGCAGATGGTGCATTTCGTCAACGGCGAGCAGGTAGCGGTGCTTCCGGAACTCCTCCAGGTGCAATTCCGGCGCGGCGGCGACGGCCTGGTAGGTTGTCACGTAGCCGTCCAGGCCCCGGCACGGATCGGGCGCGTTGTCGGCCGCGCGCACCGTCACCGCGTGGCCGAGGGCATCCCGCCAGGCCGGGTCGGCGAACGCCTCCTCAGCCTGCAGTCTCAGTGTCTCGCGGGGCACGACCCAACAGACCCTTTCCGCGACCCCAGATTTGACAAGGTGGGCCGCCGCGATGACCGGTAGCAGGCTCTTCCCGCCGCCCGGGGTCACGGCGGCCAACACGTTGCGGATCCCGGTTTGACCGACGGCGATCGCCTGCATCACGCCGCTTATCTGGCGCTGGTGAGTCCGCAGAGGTCTTGCCATCCCGTCAGCCGATCCCCGTTCCTGCGCCCTGGCGGGCTGGTCGGGAAACTTAGTCGGCCGCGGAACTGTTCACAAGCCGTTACCGCCCGCGAACCGCAATGGCGCGGCCGCGGATGGCGGAGATGTAACGATGCCGTGTTCCGAATTGGCCTTGCCCGGTCCCGGGCACCAGCCAGATGGCGACGGCATGCCGGAAAGGACGGCTGGACCGGAGGACCGTACGCCGCGGTCACAATGCCGTAACGCATCCCTTGGCGGCGCGCACCGTCCGGGATCAGTCCGGCACGCCCTGCGCCCGTCCGCCAGCCGTCGGTTGACCGCGCGGGGGTCGTCCATGTCCGGCCGCGGTCAGGGCTCGACGCTGGCTTCGCTGCCATCCGCGGGGAAAGCAGCCCAGCATTCAGCGGTCCATGTCGCGGAGGAGTTCGAAATGCCTGTCCAGGTAAGCCTGCTCGGCGCGCGCCGGCCCCCACGGGGAGATATCCAGGCCCAGTGGAATCGGCCGTGTTCTCCAAGGGTGCTCCGATGGCTCCATGACCGCCCTGACCTCATCCGCGATGATGCGGCGGTCAAATGGCTTCACCATTTGCAGATGGCGCGGATCGACGCCGAACGCCCCGATCACGATGGCCCGCTCGGCCGAATTTTCGATGGCGCGCCAGCCAGGGATGAACGGCTTTACCGGGCTCGGGATGTCCGGCAGGAACGCCTCGGTGTCATCGTGGTGCAGGGCTGCATACTGGACGGCTGGACCACCGGGAACCGCGCGGCTCAGCTCGACGGCGTGCTGGGCGACGCTCAGGAAGTCGGTGCACGCTCCGGCATAGCGGGCTTTCATCGAAAGGTGATGCGCGACATCCTGGAGGCGCACATCATCCGTGCGCAGATCCATCGGCCAGACCCGCCCGCCGCTGTAAGTCTGGATCCACCCGCCGCGGCGGCCGTCAGGCCCGGTAACGGGCAGTGTGCGCCGGAGCGCCGCGAGGAAGAGGCGTGACGGCGCACCCCGGCGCCACGGATGCCGCGGCAGCGCAGGCATGCGCAAAACCACGCGGCCGATAGCGGTGTCCAGCATAGATCCCCCAAATCCGCCGCTTCCAGGCGTCCGGCGGCGCACATATGACGGCACTTTGGCGCCATTGTCAAGAAATCGATGCATTTTTTCCTTATGACGCTTGCGCCAACTCCGGTTTTCGCGGAAACTCTGACTGCCAGGAGGCAACAATGCAAAACACTCAGTTCTCCTTTGATGGCGGCGTGCTCGACGGCTACGGCGTGCTGCTGATTGACGGGACGTCCTGTCCGGCGGCGCTGGCGGAGGACCTTCGGGGCATTGCCGCCGCACGGTGGCTGGCGGCTGCCCTGCGGCATGATTTCGAGACCGCATGTTACGGCGCCGGCGTATGCGGGTCGCTGGGCACGTTTGACGGGGTGTCGTCCGACACGATGCCGGGACACTGGCGCCGCACCGAGCTGTTGTCAGCCGGGGTTCCCGTCTGGGTGCCAGATGCCCGCCATCCGCTGGGGAAATGGCTTGCCGACGCGGCGGCGCGCCTGCTGCCTGTCCCGCCGCCTGAGGTGCTTGACGGCGTTCTGCGCCGCCACGGCATCGAGGGTTCACGGGAGCCGGCGCCGCAGATGGCGGAAACCGAGGGCGGATGGGCGGTGCTGATCCACAAGCCGAAGGCGGCGGCGGGCAAGGTGCCCGGGGTGCGCCGCAGGGACGCGCTGCTGTCATTGTGGAGCGGCGGGCCGATGCCTTGAGCAGCGGGCCCTGGCGGGTTCGTCTGGCAACAGAGTTCACACGGCGCCCGCTGCCTGAACGGCCCGTGGCCGCCGATACAGGTTCCGCCGGGATGGGTGCGACTGGACTGGTGGGCGGTGCGGCATCGGCATGGCCTCCAGGAAATGAAGGGCCACGCAGCCCTGCCGCCGGAGGCCGCTTGCCAGCGTGAGCCATAGCGTACCATGATAAGGAAAATACGGTCGGCTCCCGGCCACGAAGGGGACCCGGGAACGGCATGGTAACCGCAGTGCGAGTGACGCCATGGATGATGTCCGCAGCAAGAACCACTGGATGGAAGCGCGGCAGCGCGGCGGCGGGGCCGACAGCGCCGCGGAGATGGCAAGCGCATGGCGCACGCTGTGCGCCATGCGCGACGGGGCCGCGGCCGAGGCCGCCGCGTTGCGTTCCACGATCCGCCTTCTGCCCACCGACATGGATGACCTGCTGGCCGGGGCACGGGCGGCTTACACCGGGCTGATCATGGCCGCCGCCGAGGAGGCCGCCGAGATGTCCGCCAGGCTTGCGCACCACCGGTCGGCTGGGGTGGCGGCACGTCTCTCCGGTGCATGGCGGGCCGGGCGGACAAGGCTGGCGGATGAAGCCGCCTCCGCCGCCAGCCTTGTGGAACGGCTCCGCGGCGAACTGCCCCACCGGGAGAGGGATTTCAGGGCGGCGGCCATCAAGCGCCGCGACATCAACCTGCGGCTCAACAAACAGGCGCTGGCCCAGGTTGCGCCACTGGAGGCGCGCGCGCGGAGTCTCACGCTGGCGGCCCATGCGGTGCGGGCCGGGGATGAATCCGCCAAGGCTTGCCTCCAGCGTCAGGACTTCGACGCGCTGGAAAGGGTTGCCAGGATTTGGGACCGCCTCAAGCAGGACGGCTTCGTTGGCGACGGGGATTGGGCATACTACGGTGCCGCGCGCGGGCAGCCACCAGCGGATGGGGCCGCTGGCAGGACTGCAATGCCCGCTGCTGAGGTGCTGATGCGGCTGCTTGAGGCGGTGGCGTCTGGCGTGCATCCGGCGCGCGGCGGTGCGGTTGTGGATGCCGAGTGGTCGGAGATCCCGGGCCGGGCACCGCCCAACGGGGTCCAGCGCCGTACGCTGCTCCCGCGGCGGACGGGCCGGGCGAGCGAAGAAAACTGAGTCCGCGCGGCGGGTTGCCGGCGCAAGCAATACGCGGCGGCGGACGCCACCCGGCGGCAAGGAAAGAAAAATGACGCCGCGGCCCGGCAAGGCCCCTCGGTTTTCCTTGTTCGCCAGATTGGAGCGTGCTAGCTTGCGGCCCGTGAAACTACCGGAGACCGGAACATGTCAGAAGCGAGCGGCGTTGGCCCCGGTCCCCGAGGGGATGACACCATGTGGGACGTGCCGAGCCAAGTGCTGCGGAGGCGCGCTCCAGGCCCAGTGGACATGGACGGAACGGTGATAGGCATGGTGGACCAGCGTCCGCCTCCGCCTGCTCCGCTTCCGCGGGCAGTGGCAAATCGTGTCAAAACGGGGTCTGGGGCCGTGGCGGCCGCCAGGCTGGGTGTTTCCACGGGGAGGGCCACGCCCGCCCGCAAGCGGCCGAGCCGGAACGAGATCTTCGGGTACATCGCGGTGGGCCTGTGCGTGGCCGGCGCGTTTGGCGTCGGAGGCACCGCGGCATGGATGCGTTCGGCCAGCCGTGGTGCCCAGCACAACGCTGTGGCCGCCCAGGCCGAGTCCGCGGACGGGGTCTCGCTGATCGCCACCGCGCTGCCTGGCAATGGCGTCGGCGTGGCACCCCCGTCCGCCGGACCTGCGCCTCCGCCGGACTTTTCGCCAGCGTCGGCCATCCCCGGCGCGGCCGCAGCGCTTCCCCCGTTGGCTGGTCCCGTGCCTCTGGCACAGCCCGCCGATGCCCAGCCCATCCCTTCCGGAGCCGGGCCCGTCCCGGTCGTGGTGCCCGCTGGCGTGGATGCCGTCGGTGTCACCGAAACGCATCTGCCCGGATCGGGCAGCGGCATGCCGTCGGCTGATCCGGGGCCGTTCCAGACCGGTGCCGCCCTGCCGGATGATATCGTCCCGCTTCTGTCGGACGATACTGGGGTCGAAATGGCGTTCGGCACTGGCGCCGGTGCTGAGCCTGCGGCCACCCGGCCCGAGGTCCACCCGGTTGCGGTGGCGGTGGCTGACCAACCGGGTTTCTGCCCTGTCCCCGCGCTGCCCGGCGGTGAAAGCGGAACCCGTCCGTCCATCCGCGCCAAACAACACCCCCACGTACGCTAGGACCGGGCGCCGCGGCGTGCTTCCCTTTGCGATACGCCGGATCGGCCGGGAGGCACCTGCCTGCCTGCCACGTGCTTCAGGAGCAGTCTTCCTGCTTTAGGCCGCACGGTCGCCCGCCTGTTGGCGCTCCTGGCAGTTTTCGGTGACTTGGGAGGGGGGAAGGGGGAGGCTCAGGCTTGGGCACCACGCTACTCGTGACACGGGCCTCCTGACTTCAAGCCTGGCTCCGACCCCTATAGGAAAGCTTTTTATAGAAAACATATAAGTATGGACCACCGATTCATCGTGGATAAACCCATCAAGGGCACCGATTCATCGCAGTTGTTGGGATTCATTGTGACCGAATCATCGCAAGTGCGGCACCGAATCTTTGTGGACAACTTCCCGGGCGCCGAGTGGCACCGATTCATCGTGGATAACCCAGAGGTGGCACCGAATCTTCGTGGATAGCTTGCCCTGTTCCGAATGCCACCGATCCATCGTGCCATGACCCCCGATCTGACCGGGCCGCCGGGGATACTCCCCCGAATGGCACCGATTCATCGTGGCCGCATCCGGACGCGACCAATCCATCGTGGATGGGCGTCCCCGAATGGCACCGATTCTTCGTGGATAACCCCCGAATGGCACCGGTCCATCGTGGATGATCCTCGAATATGCCCGATTCATCGCAATTGCGCCGGCCACTTGCGATGAATCGGTGCCATTGGCGCCATTCGGCCCGGCGACCTGCGCTGAATCGGTGGCATTGGGGTCCTGCTGGCCGGCGGCTTGCGATGAATCGGTGCCATTGGTGTCTTGCTGACCGACGACCCGCGATGAATCGGTGCCATTGGCGCGATGGCACGCTGAAGATCACGATGAATCGGTGCCATTGACGTCTTGCGTGTCGCACAAACCGCGATGAATCGGTGACATTCAGGCCGAAATTCTGATGCCTGGTGAGAAAAATCGCCTAAATGCCCTTGCGTGTGGCCGCCCACCGCAGAATAATCGCGCCGACCAACGGAGTCGGGAACATGGCTGCCGGCGACCAGCTTGAACTCATCGGCCTCGAAGAGGCGCGGCGGCGCGCGGAACTCGCTCCGACGAAGGCGGCCCGGACTCGCCTGATTCACAAGATCGAAGCGACCCACGAACTGCTGTCGGCTTTGCCGAGCGATGACGACCTCGCGTTCAACCATTCAGGGCTGTGCCAGACATTTCTGCCACATGCGCGGCTCGCGACCAACCAGACCGCCTGGAAAAGGCAATCCGGGCGATTTATTCTCATGGTCACTCCCGGCGTCATGCCCCAACCGGACGATGGCAAGGACGGCAAAGGCGGGTCAGCTTCGGACGACGACTATGTCGGCGTTCCTTACGGGGCGAAGGCACGTCTGATTATGTTCCATCTGCAGACAGAAGGCCGGAAATCGCCGATCGTGCCGCTTGGCAAGAATCTCAGCGCGTTTTTGCGCTCGCTCAACCTTGTTTGTAGCGGCGGACCTCGCGGCAACATCGTGCAGGTTCGCGAGCAGTGTCTGCGAATCGCCCGCTGCACGTTCTCCCTCAGGTGGACTGAGATGGACCACGGCGGCGATGAGCGGATTGTCATTACGGACACCAAGATTATTGATGGCATGGAATTGTGGAACGCAAACTCTGACGACTGGAGTGCAACGGTCCAGCTCGGCGATAAATTTCATGCCCACCTTGTGGAGCACGCTGTTCCTCTGGACAAGCGGGCAATCGCCTTGTTGGCAGGCAACAGCCTCGGCCTTGACCTCTATGCGCTGTTCACCTACCGCCTGCCGAAACTCAGGAAAGAGCTTCTCCTGACGTGGGACATGCTGCAGGACCAGATTGGCAGCCAATACACCGTGGTCAGCAAACTGTCCTCGAAAGTTCGCGACGTTATGCCTGAGGTGGCGCGGGCCTACCCGCACGCCGGGGTCGAGGTCAGGCGGAATGGGCTGCTCCTGAAGCCGTCAAAGCCGTCCGTTCCCCATACCATGGTCAACGGTTACCGACTCATAGAGGGGGCTTGCGAGGCGTCGTCCGCAACCTGACGCGCACGCGGCCGTCCTAGGGAAGGCACAGCCCCATGGGCTTGCCGACTTCATTGGGCGGTACCAGCGGGTTCCAGGCCCGCCGTCAGGCGGCCCGATGCTTGCCGCGCTGCACCGGATGGGGCCGCCGGCCAGCGATGCCTTCCAATCCCCGGCCTGGCCGATCCTCCTGTCCCGGCCGAAATCCACGGTCTGAGGTAACCCCCGCGGGGAGGCTGCCCGTCTCGCCCGCCGGACGCTGACGGCAGCCGACTGCGCTGCATGGCAGCCGGACCGAAGGCGTTCCGCTGCCATCGAAGAGCTGTCCTATGGCCGATTGGGGCATCGGCCTGTGAAGATCGCCAGCATCCTTCGGACACGGCAGCTTCTTCCATGGGGTGGACAAGGCAGGCTATTCCAGATGGCCGCCTGCGCCAGCTTGGAAATCCTCCGGCCCGAACCGGAGCGCATCGTCCAGGAAGGCCGCCGCTTCCGCCGGATTGGGCGACCGCCCGGCGTGGAACGCCTCGCGCATGTCGCGCAGCGCCCGCCATGGGTCGCCGTCCCCAGCTGCCCACGCCTGCAGTCCGCCGGTCCGCAGTCCGGTGAGACGCCCCCCGCGAAGCCTGGCCGTGTAGCGGTGCCCGCCGTCCCTCAGCCCGAGGAATCCGTCGAAGCGGACCTCCTGTTCCCCGGTGCGCTCCCAGCGCGTGCGGGACAGCAGGGCGCAGAGGCTTGCCATGTCCCCGGCGGGGAAATCCGGGCCATCCTTGATCCGCACCGTGTCGCGCACCAGCCTGCCGTCACCGGTCAGCCTGAGATCGGTGTACGGCGAATTGTAGTCGGTGGTGGTGAACCAGCCGCCGGGGCGCCCGTCCGGCAGAACGCATTCGACATGCACGCTGGTGCGCAGACCCATCATTTCCTCCGGCGGCACCCCGTGATGCCATCCCATAAGGATAAGGCGGCGGACCGTCGGGTGGTGAGGAAATCCGTCAGATTCCGTCGCGGGTAACCGTGACGGCGGCCAGATGGGTTGCCGTAGCCTGCTGACGGCATCCTTGGTGGGAATCCGCACCAGTCCGCAACCTATCCGCGGATATCATCGTCGCGCCAACTGCTGACACCAGGGAAGACCGCCGCGCAGCCGACACGTCAGCCTCGACAGAGGCGGACGCCGTCCATAATGAGGCCCACCGCCCGCTGGCTGTTGCCCCCTTCGGTGCCGCGAGGTCAACCCCTGGTTCGGGTCATTCTCGCGGGTCCATGCTTCAGGCGCACCGGGGAGCCTTCCGCTAGTCTGGAAAGTTCCATCAAGCCGGGGGGGCGGCATTAACCCGCGGCGGTGGCGTCCGTCGGCATGGCGGAATGGTCGCCCTGATATCGGTGCGACCATTCCGGGCTCAAGGGCGCCCTCGGAGATTCAAGATTTTTCCCGTCAGGTGCGGCGGCTCCGGCGGCGGAGGCCCAACATCCCCAGGACGGCAGCCGCAAATCCGGGAAGCGTTCCGGCCAGAGCGGGAAGGGGAGCTGACCCCGGACCAATGTATTCCGATGTCGTGCCGTAGGAAATCTCGAACACATAGTCCCCGTCGGTGTGAGGGTTCACCTCCGAGAACACTGCGGAAGTGTAGGTTCCTCCGCCTGTGACATCGATGTTGATCCAGCCGGCGCCATTGGGCGGCACTGTAGCGCGACAATCAGGATGGTTGCCAGCGACAATCAGGATGGATACCTGCGACGCCGCTTGGAGGTATGTTTGGGGCGGCTGGCGGCCGCTGGCAAGGGGGCCTCGGCCCGATTCTGATTGACGC
>Ga0302320_10013201_pt1 | contig 17291 bp, 15 predicted proteins | sample Bog_T0_3_FD_202130 | JGI IMG/M metagenome (GOLD analysis project Ga0302320, IMG submission 202130) | Peat permafrost microbial communities from Stordalen Mire near Abisko, Sweden - Bog_T0_3 | ecosystem: Environmental > Terrestrial > Soil > Wetlands > Peat | place: Sweden: Abisko, Stordalen Mire...
CTGCTGCGAGGGTTGCACGATGCAACACGGGCGCGCAGTTGGTAGCCTGCGCGCCCGCGTGATCCCACAACGCCGCCGAGCTTGCCGCTGCCCGGAAATGGCGAGAGGAGTTGCATACGCCTACGCGGTTACCGTGAGGGTCGCGTTGGCGGTGACGCTGAACGAACCGTAGGACGCCTGGACCTGGATCGGATAAGCGCCTTCGGCTGCGGTGGTCAGAGTGCCCTTGCTGATGGTGATCGTGGGGGCCGTTGCTGACGGGTTGGGAACGGCGGTGTACGTCGCGCCTGCGGGGAGGTTCAATACTTGCCAGCTCACTGCACCGTCAAAGCTGCCGTTGTCCGTGATGGTGACGGGCAGAACGACCGAGCCGGTTGCAATGGACAGTGACTCGTTGGTGGCGGTGATGCTGAACAGGTCGGTGCCTACCGGTTGATAGAACTGGTAGATCGCTGTGACCGCGGGACCGGCGAAACCGGAGACAGGATCGACCAGCTTGAAAGAGAAGCTGATGATTCCGTTCTGCGGCAGAGGGCCGAATTTGGTTGTGAAGATCGAGAAGAGCGAAGCGGGCGCGCTGCTGGCCGGGTTGTAGCCTTGCAGCGTCCGATAGAGGCTCTTGCCGATGAAGGTCCGCCCTGCGGTCTGTACGCTCGATGCGCGGATGACCACGCCGAAGTTCGCAGGTAGAGCAGGTGACACGCTGTAGTCGATGGCCGTCACAGTGGCTGGTGCCCCGGAGGTTCCGCCCTGGGTGATCGAGAGGGCGCTGATGCTCGGGATCGTGGGAATCGTCGGCGCGGTCTGCAGGACCGTGCTGATGCCGAGTTCGGCCAGGTGCTTGTTGCACGAGACGAAGAGCTGCTGACCCGTGGGGTTGTACGTTGTGCCGAGTTTGCTCTTGAGGGTTACCGTGTTGCCGAGCGCGTTCCAGCCGGAGATTTGCGCAGAGGTGAGGCTTTTGAACGCGGAGCTGAAAGCGGCGAGCTGGTTGCGCACGGCGCGCTGTGCCGGTGTGCGCGGCTGTACAGGGATGCTGTGGTGACGGAAGTACGTACCGCCACGGTTGTGTGAGGCGACGACGCCGCCGAGCTTGCCGCTGGCGGCAGACGAGAGAAGGCCTATATATTTCATTTGAGTTGGGCTCCAGTGGCTCGCGCCGCGCGTGCGGTCTGTCTCTCGACGGTCCGCATCACGGGCCTGCTCAGGGGAGCAGGGCCACCGGCGTGGCTAAAGCCAGTGTATTCGCCTTTTTTGGGGCTGTATACGGCTCTTTGGTAAACAACGTCGGGAAAAACCTAGGGAAACTGCACGCCGAATCTAGCCCTGACTGTGCGCTTGCTCGACGGCCCATGGCTGATAAGGTGGCCTGTCCGTGCGGCCCGGGACGGGCTGCGAGACGGACGGACACGGCGGAAAGGGGCGGGCCTCGCTGTGCTGGAAGGGGCTTGGGTGTGACGGTTCGCCGCTTTCCGTGTGCGGCGCACTGTGCCGCTGGGTGGGGCAAAGAGGGGGAGCGGGAGGGGGAGAACGCGGGTTAAGGGGCGTTCTCTCTCTCGCACAGCACGGAGGCGGGACGCCGGAGTCGGATCGCGCTGAAGGAGTCCCGTGCAGCAAGGAACGAAGAGACGCGGCGGCACAAGAGGGACGACTGCACCTATGGCGCGCACCTTTCACATTCAACGGAGAGCCACAGAGACGGGTTGTTGCTTTTCGGGGAGCCGCTGCGACCTGGCGCGAGCTGGCGTGAGCAAAAAAGGGGGCAGCCGGTTTGTGGCCGGCTGCCCGATCTGGCGACTCATTCACCCGCTGGCAGGTCTACGCCTGCCAAGTACACCCAGTGTAGCTTTCCGCTGGGGTCTGCGAACTGGCAGCTGACGTGCTCTTTGTCGTTCTTGCGGCACTCGCTGAAGGTGATGGTTATCCCACCTTTGCTGGTCGCGACGATCTTCGACCGCGACCTGGTCGCGTGGTCGGTGTCGCTGGTGTGCTGCGCTGGCTGCGTCGCCGCCGGTGTTTGCGGCTCTTGCGCGTGAATGATGATGCCTGCGCCGTAGACTGCGGTGAAAGCGCAGGCGCAGGCTGCGATGTTGAGGCTGGGTTTGCGGGTGAGAAAGTCGGCGATGCGGTTGGCGGCGATTCGAGCGATGCTGCGATCAATGATCATGGGTGAGACTCCTTCTGAGCCCGTTCGGGGCTAATGCTGGAGCGCACGGCTGTCAAGGCCGCGCCGGGGCGCGCCGCGAAGCGGGCGGAGGCTGCGTTCCACCGCTGACGCTGCACCACGAAGCGCAGCCGTAGCGCCTTGATTGCCGTGCTACACAATGGCATAACCCGAACGGGCCTACTGAAGTGTGTGAAGTTGTCCGCGCCGCCCCATCCCCTTCAGGGGTGGGCGTGGCGGGGGCAACCGCTTCTTCGCATCCCCCCCCTGGGCGATGCGGCAAGCAAAGATTGATTCAGTACGTCATCCCCGGCTTTGCACTTTATCTATGGCTTTTTATAGGCTTTTGGGGCGCACGGGGGACGATCCTCCCTATGGCACGCCCCCGTGCGCGCGGACCCCCCACAGAACCGTGCGCCCCAAAAGCCCGTCCTGCGGAGCCGCGAGGGGGGGGACCCGCTGGATGCTGTTGGCAGCTGTACATCGTATTGCGGGGGGGGCGAGCGGCGAGCATATAGTTTTTGCCTTTTATAAGCGCGCTTCCCAGGTCACGAATGCCGCGCGCCGGGCCGCGAGCACTGAATCTGCAGTCCAGGGCGTAGCGCACGGGCAGGCCTGGGCGGCAGCCCAGCGTGCGCCGCGAGGATTCGCGGCGCACAGCGCGCGGCGTCCAGCGACTACGGCGGCAGGCTGCGGCGTATCGCCCTGACAGGCCTGGGCGGGAGCCCAGCGTGCGCCGCGAGGATTCGCGGCGCACAGCGCGCCGCATCCAGCCACTACGGCAGCTAACCGGGCTGAGACGCTGGCACGGCGCACGGCTAACCGGGCTGAGATGCTGGCACGGCGCACGGTTAACCGGGCTGAGATGCTGGCACGGCTTCAGGGCTGGCACTGTGCATTTCCACTGTGTTTACTGCGGCTTTTTTGCATGAAGTTTCTTTTTCTGGCGGCGGTGTTCATCTGTTACTCCGTGTTAATTAAAAAAAAACCGGCTGAGATCGGCGAGAAGTGCGAAGCTGGCGGGCCTATGCTGCGAGCGCGCCTTTGGCCGTCGCGAGAAGCGGGCCTCTCCCATCCCCAACGCTGGCGCGCGGTGCGTATCCGTGGCCTGGACTGCAGGGCACGGCATCGCGCGCGAACGACGACGCATTGGTGGGCGCGCGGTTGTGAGCGTGGAAGATGGTTCAGTCTCGGCGGGGGTACAGGTAATAGGCGTTGACGTAGTCTTCGAGCGCCTCTTCAGAGTCGTACACGATGACCGGCCAGATATAGCCGTGGCCCTGTTCGTCGCATTGGACCCAGTCGCCCGCGTCATGGCTCCACGCAAGGCCGGGGTGCTTGGCGTGGCGGATGAAGTACCGGCCTTGCGGAGTGACGGCGAGCGAATACATCAGTTGATGATCTTGAAGCGCTTGTCGCGCTTGGGCTTTTCCATGGCGCGGTCGAAGGCTTCCTGCTCGGCGTCGGCGAGCAGATGCTCTGTGGGTGGGAGTGGTTCAACGAGCTTGAGCGCCTCGGCGTTCGGCTCGGGCTGTGGCAGTTCAAGAGCAAGGTCTTGCACCTGGTCGAGAATGCCGTTTGTGTAGTTGGCGTACTCGATGATGCTGCCGGAGAAAACCGCTGCGGCCTGGCTGACGCCGTAACGTCGGCCAGCCTCCCACGCCCACGCGAAGGCTCGGGCGGCTACGATGCGTTCGTGGTTGTCTCTTTTGGCGTACTCGGCGTACATCGGCAGCTCTTCCAGCAAGCAAGCCATCTCATACGTGAGTTCGGGCAGGTTGAGCGCAGAGACGTTTTCGAGCTCGTTGCGCAAGACTCTAATGTCGAGTTTCGCGATGTCGCTTGTCGGTATGTTGGTTGGTTCGTCGGGTTCGCCGCGTTCGCGCCTGTCGATTTTGCCGAGCAGTTGAAACGCTGTGCGTACCAGCTCGGGCACGGCGTTTAGGAGTTGGCGCTGGTCGCGATTGAGATCGGCTTTGCGCTGCTTGAGTAGCGCGTAAACCGTCTGGTTGAGCATGTGCGCGCCTGCGATGGCGTCGGCGATTGCAGTCCATTCTTCATTGTTGAGTTTCATCATGGGTGAGCGCCCTCTGTGCGCTGCTGTTGTTTGTCCACGTGTGCAGCCGATCGGTGGCCGCGACTATGGGAGAAGACTAAGAAGGGCAAGGCCTGGGCCTCGCCCCCCCTGTGCTCTGACGCTTTCGCAATGTTCCTATCTTGCCCGCAGATGGGCTGTTAGTTTGCAGCCTCGCCGCTCGCGGCCGGCTGCGTGGTGGACGTTGAAGCCGTCTGATTGGCGGCGCGTGTCTTTGCAGCTTTGAGCGCCGCTGCACTAGCGGTCGCGGCCTTGGCTGCGTTGGCTTGAGCGGTGGCGGTTGCAGCTGCGACCTCGTCGTTATAGGCGGCGTCGACCTGCGGCAGAAACGTGTTCTTTACGTAGTTGAAAAGGGCGACCGCGGCTGCGAGTTCGGCGGCGTCGAGTGCCGGGTTGAGTTCGTCGGCTGCTGCAGCTTCGCCGATGTCGGAAGCTGTGGTCTGGACCTGCTGCACGAGGCCGACGACGGCTGTGCGCACGGCTGGATAGTCTTTGAGCGCAACTGTGGCGACGGCGACAGTGCGCGAGATGTGGACGAACGGCCACGCGAGTACTTCGCCTACTTCTTTCAGGTCGGTAACAACTTTGTTGGCCATGGGGTGCGTGCTCCTTTCGAGCGGGGTTGAGTGGGTGGCTGTTGTGCACTGGCAGGTGCGCCAGTGCGAGAGCTGCTATCGCTTCGACCGCGGTTTGGCGTGGGACAAAGTGAGTTCGAGCACCGCGCCGATGGCAAGCCGGTTACACGGGTAGCCGTTGGGCGTATCGATGCGCAGGGCGTACCGTTGCGGGGCGCTTTCCGGTTGCAGAGAGAAGTCTATGTCAGACTCGACCTGCTCAAGCGTGTAGGTTGTGCGGTCGCGGTGGTTGAGAAAGCTCTGCTTACTGGTCACGATGAACTTGGTGGGAATCGCCGAAGTGAAAGACATGGGTGCAAGCCTCCTGCCGGTGGAGTGAGTTACAGCTCGTTGCTGGTTTCGAGAGCTTCCATGGTGCCGACGATGACTGAATAGAGTTCGTGCAGCACGCGCATTCTATCGGAGTTACTAAGTGGTTGTAACTGGCTCTTGACCTCAAGAGCGAGAGCTGCGCTGACGCGGTTGGGCGTGAGCGAGAGTTTGTCGGTGGGGGGCGTGTAGAAACAGCGTGGGCACCGTCTCATAGCTTCACGTCCTGGGTTGCGAGCAGGCTGGTGTACACGCTGAGAAGGTTCGCGGGTGTGTGTGTTGGTTGGTTGGCGTGGCTGCTGGGAAAGCTTGCCCAGATGCAAGAGGCGAGAGCGAAAGCAACCTGCAGTTCGCCGGTGATGATGTAGTTGATTGCGTAATGTTTGCTGAGCAGCGCGATGGCTGCGGAGTCTTGGTTCATCGGCAAGAACGACGGAAGCATGTACTGCCTTGAGAGGCTGAGCCAGGTCGGCAGAATGATCTGGTAGCGGCCTGACGCTGTGGAGAGAAGGGGCGGCGTGGATGCCCTGACAACGATGGGTGCGCGCCCATGGGCGAAGGGGTGAAAGCCGTAATCGTTGAAGGTGTGCCTGCCATCGACGCCGGAGACGATAACGTCGTACCCGTCGTTTTTGCTGACAGGGCTGATGCTTGTGCCCTCGGACCACGCGATGAGGTCGAGGAATGCTGCGATCTTTGCATCGATAGGGATAGTCGCCATTGTTTGGAGCCTTTCATGGGTGCGGGTTTGTTCCACGTGGAACGGTGGGTTACAGGTACGGCGTGTTGAGGTCGGGAATTGCGTTGCGCTGACGCCACAGGCGCAGGTGGTAGTTGCAGTGGGCGCAGTACGCGGGACGTTGCAGAGAACGGGCCCGGTACGTGGCGTGGCATTTGGGGCAGTGCACGATGGGGTGCTTGGGTAGCACGACGCTGGTGCCGCAGTCGCACTGCTGCGAACGTGGGTCGCCGGTCTGTTTGACCGGATCGACGTTGTAATCGTGGGAGGCCATTGAAATTCCTTTCGATCCTGCAAAAGTGAACTTTGTGTATTTTGAGCGGGTGATCGAGTGGAAGTCAAGGGCATCCGGCACAAGACGTGTTGATGGCGCAAACAATACGCTTTACGATGTGGAACCGTTCTACTGTTTTCAGTAGGTTCGGGTTAGCTTTTGGCGTGGAGATTGAGGGGTATTCTGCGTCTGATAAGAAATATTATGACCGGTCGCACTCAAATTCAAAGGGTTTAGCTTTCGATGCGCTTTTGTTGACAGCATGAAAAGCCCCGGCTCTGGGGGCCGGGGCTTGCGGGGTTTTCCACTTTTAACAGGCTGTCGTTGGGTTTAAGGTGGGCCTGTCCGTGTTTCGTTGGTTCCAATGTAGCACGGATTTTAAAGGTTGCGCCGCCATCAGCCGTCCCTGCTCTGGCCTCGTGACCGATACAAGCGCCGGTGTATGAAAAAAGGCTTTCGCCGGGGTGTGGTAGCTGATCGCAAAGTCCGCTTGTTCTTCACCACGAGAATGCAGCTCTTAGGGAAATGACCACGAGAAGCGCCGTAGAGCACGCCTGACTGACCTGCGGGTCACAGGGTGATGCCCCCCGTGTGTCTAAGGATCGGCTGGCAACGAAGGGGTCCCTGGCCGTGCCCTCGAAGAGAGCGAACATCGGAAGACGGGTAACCTGTGGAAGAGAGATGCACACCAATTCGGGGCGTTAAAGCCTAGGCCTAGTGGGGCTTGGGCGGTTTCGCTCAATTTCCACAGGGTCGATTACGAAAACGAGGTGTGTATCTCTCCTCCCGGCAGGCTTTCGGCCTGGGGGTCCCCGAGAGCCGGTGTGTGTCTTTTTGCAGGCCCTGGAGCGCACACTGAGCCGCTTTCAGCGATCGCTGCCAGCGGCCGCTGGCAGAGGTGGGCAGTTTCGATCAGCCACATGGCGAGCTTGGGCGGTGTGGCGTCTCTCAGGTGCTTCGACAGCGCAGGCAGCTTGTGGAAGGTTTGCGGGCGGCTGCACAGGATGGCGTAGTACGCGCCGCCGCGCGGTCGGTGAGCCGAGAGCACGGCGGAATTGGCGTAGGCGCCTACGCTCAACGCTGGTGAGGGCGGCTCGCGCTTGTGTTCGATGTGGCGATGGCTTCGGCGATGGTGAGATTGTCCTCGCGAGCCCACATGGACGCGAACTTGGCGGTGAAGTTGGCGAGCGCCTGGGTGTCTGTGGTGAACGTAACGCTGTTGTCTTGCTCGAATTCGCCAAGCGGCGAGAAGTTGGCCGAACCGTCGCGCAGGGTTGAGCCGTCCGTGCAATAGCTCTTCAGGTGCATCAAGATCGTAGACTTTTTGACCTTGATAGCGATGTTGGGCTGGTTGGTGAGCTGGCCGAGTGCGCTATGTGACAGTGTGGCGTCTCCGCGTGCTTCGGCTTCTAGCTCGGTGCGGTCAAGGTACAGACGGACCTGCACGCCTGCCTTGGCGCGCGCGAGTACTGCCTGAATGACTTCAGGCTCGGTGAGCGAGTAGGCGGCGAAATCGATGGTTTTGGTCGCGACTGTGATCGCGGATACATCGATTACGGCCAGGTTGGAGGGGTTTGTGTAGTACGTGGTGAGGGTCATGAGCACAGCTTACAGCCGGTGTAATGCTTCGTGCTCACCTTTTAGCTCTGCCGCGAGCATCGCAGTGTTTTGGCTGCGGCGGTCTATTGATTCGACCCACACGGCCAGGTTGGCTAGCTTGGTGTTCTGCGCGGAGAGGAGCCAGATGAGCGCGCCTATCTGGGCGAAAGCAAAGAGGGCGATTTCAACGCGTTCATCCATGGAGATGATGCCTCCACACTGAGCATACGCGCATTGTGCTGCTAAGTGATGGTCAGCCCGCACAGAGCATAGGTTGTGTTTTTGCCGGCGCTGGCTTCGATTTGCAAGTCTTGCTCGCCTGGTGTCGCTGCTGCCGCGGCTGTCAGGGTGAGCGAGCAAGTGGCTGTGCCGGGGCTGGAAGTACTGCCGCCTGGAACGGTAACGGTCTGGGGCGCGTAGCTCCATGAGATGTCCGAATCGGGGTAGGTGGCCAGCATGGCCACATACTGGTCATCGCTGCCGTAGTTCGACAGAGTGAAGACAACGGTGGCGTTACCGTTGACCGCGATGGACTGCGCGAAGTTCGAGGGGGAGATGTTCAGGTAGTTCGAGGGCATATTGGCTGTGACGTCGCCCGCGACCTCGACGGGCTGTGTTGCCGAGCTGGTGATGTTCGAGTCGCTGCCCTCGAACGCGATCGGGCCGCTGAACTGATCGCAGCCGGATACCGCGGTAATGGTGAGGGCGACACTTTGTGTGACGGGACCGCCTGCGGTGAATGTCACAGTGGGCGGGCTGAAGGTGAACGTGACGCCTGCCGGGAGTGCCTTGGTGCTTGTATTAGCGCCGTTGGGCAGTACGGTTTTGGACTTCGCGGCCATGGTGACGGTGCCGGTGTAGCCGTTCACGGCGTTTATCGCGATGGTGCCGGTGGAGCTGCCGGGCGCGAGAATGCCCAAATCGGTGAGCGCCATTGAGACATTAAAGGTCGGGCCGGTCCATGCGGCTGAGTCGTAGCTCTTGAGCGTGCCGACTTGCCAGCTGGCGGTACAGGAGAGCGCGGGGCCGGGGCAGCCGGTATCGGAATCGACATACTGCGCCTGAAAGCTGATATCGCCAGAGTCGGGCAGGTCGCCGTATGTCTCAACCCATGCGGCTAGCAGGGTGGCGGGCGTGGGCATGAACGGGCCGCTGATGAGGATGGCCTTCCAGCTGGAGACAGACGGCGGGCTGTAAGAGCTCGTGTATTGGGGGCTGGCGGTGATGGCCCAGAAGCCGGGAATCTCGGTGCCGTAGCGTGACATGGGGTAGAGCGTGTAGCCGACTGCGTTGTATTTGAGGTTGAAGCCCACCACGTTGTAGTTGAGGTCATACACGGTTGAGCAGTAAAGCGAGTTGGGGTAGGCAAACGTTGGGGGCGGCAAAGCCGCGACGGGTGAGCCTGGCGCGATGGTGACGTTCACAGGGAAGTTACACGTTGCGGTGCTGCCGGTGGCTGTGAAGGTCGCGGTGACCGATGCGGCGGCCGAGCCGGGGGTCAGGGTGAGGGTTACATAAGGGCTGCACTCGCTCGTGTCGTTGAACGGGTCGTATACGAGTGGTGCTGGATTTTCGGAAAACGTGGCAGTGACGCCTACAGGCAGGCCGGACACGCTGAGAGTGAAGCTGCCGGTGATGGTGTGCGGAACGGAGATCTGCCAACTAAAGCTGATTGAGAGCGGGTTGGGTTCCGGGACGCTGACGGGTTCGAGCACGAAGAGGTAACTGCCGATTGTCGAGTTCTGACCGCCGGAGCTGGAAGTTAGGTTGCTGCTGGTGAACGTGGGTGGGGGCAGCATGGAGAGGTTCAACAGGGCGCGCATGTTTTGCACCATGACCTGGTATGCCTCGGGCGTGTCGCATCCTACGAGAGTGGCCATGCTCTGAACGTTGTTGACCCACGGGCCGGCCTGCAGAATGCCGAAGTAGAGAGCCGCTTGCATTGCCCAAAGCGATTGAGGGTCGGTGCCATTGATGGGCGCGTTGTTTGCGCCGCCCACTCCCTGGCTCTGCCAGTTGAGCTTGCTCGACTTGAAAACCTGCCGCCAGAGGTTTTGGCTGTCGGTGCGGGGCTGCACGCCGATGCTTTTGGCGCGTAGCCAGTAGCCGCCGCTGTGTCTGCCGCGAGCGATGCCGGTGCTCGATTTCTTCGGCGGCAGGGAGTTGATGGGTAAGAAGAGCACGGGCAGAGCCTCGCAGTTTAGTACGCTTGGAGCATCACATCGAAGCAACCGGGGTAACTCCAGCTTCCGCCCGCGTAGTTGATTGTTGCAACGCTGCCAAGAGTCGTATTCGAAGGTGTGAACCACAGACCTGAATGGCCCGCTGATAAGGTTCCATCGAAGAGCAGAGTTGCGCCCGATGCAATTGAGCTGTAGTGCTGCTCATTGTCCGTTTCGATGATGCTGATCGAGTATATGCCGGGGCGAGTGTTCACCGTGCATAAGAGCTGGTTGCCGTTCGCGGCCAATGGTTGGCTTGCTGTGCTGAGTGCTACCTCGCCACTGACTTCGAACACACCGGAGCTGTTGTTGTCCGATGCTGAGTAGGTGTAGGCAGCGCCGTCGCCGCTTTGCACGAGGCGCACAGAGATAGCGTAGGTCTGCGACTGTGAAACACACCCGTTGCAGTTGTAGAGAGTGGCGAAGCCCGCAGGTGCACCGGCAGTGCCGCCACCGGCATAAATCCAGACGAGGGTGTTACCGATTGTTGGCGTCGATCCGAGAGTGATTGTCTGAGAGCCGCCGCCCGCGCGGAGAAAAGCAGATTGCACAATTGCGGGGGCTGAAGGAAAGCCGGAGCCGCCGCCGCAAGAGCCGCTCGCAGCTGCAGTGAGTCTGCCTTTGCTGTTTACCGTTACATTCGCGCACGTGTATGAGCCTGGGGTAACGCTGGTTGTGCTGAGTGCGGCGGTGGCGGCACCTGGCCCGGTTGCTGTCACGTCGCCGGTGAGTGCTGTAATGGCGGTGCCCGTTGCGCCGCTGACCTGTGGGTCCTGCAAGTACCATTCGCCGGTAGTGCCGTTGCTGCCATAAGAGAGCAGTGCTGGCACAGATGTAGAGATGTCGCCTGCGCTGACGGCGTTACCTTGTGGGCCGACGATTGGAAGAGCGCCGAAGCCGTCGAGATTGAACGTCGGGGTGGTTGTTGTGTTGGCGGCTGCAGGGGCGAGCGTGACGCCAGTCCCGAAGGTGAGGTTAGTACTTGGCACGGTGGCCGCGTATGCGTTGGTTGTGCCCACGTCCTGGCCGAAGTTGTCGGGCAGGTTGAGGCCGAGCATGTTCGTGGCGGGGTTGTAGTAGAGGGGCGGGGCAACGTTGAGGGCGGTCGCATTTGTTGACGCGGTGCCCGTGTAGTAGACCAGGTAAGCCACAGTGTGGAGTGTAAAAGAGGTGTTTTTCGGGCCGAGTACTGAACCGTTGACCGATGCAGTGCATGTCGATGTATTGACTTGTGAGCCGGCCATGGCGGTCAGCACGGTGTATTGCTGCAGTGGCAGTGTTGTGCCGTTTGCGACGGTGGCCGAACCGGGACCACAGATGAGGGTTGAATCACCGGCATTGGTGATGACGCCTGGCTGTGCTGACGCGACGGTGGCGGCGTATACGGCGGTGACAGCTGAAGGGTTGATGTAGCTTGGCAATGCGCCGAAGGTCCAGGTGATGGTCGATGGGCATGAGCCAGAGCCGCCGTAAACGTAGTTGATAGAACCGCTGGAATTTGTGGCCTGAACCGTGCTGGAACCACACGGCGACGTTGCGGACGATTGCGGGTAGATTACTGCATATTGGCCTGAGACTGGCGGGGTCAGGAGTTCGGTTAGGGTGGTTGCGCCGCCTATGAAGAGCCATGCAGGTGAGCCGTTAATCGTGGCCACAGTGAGAAAGACAGGTGTGCCAGGTTGGAGCGACCCGGCAGGGGCGAGAGTGGTCGGTGTGTTGTAGATCGGTGCGGTGAGGGCACCATTCACGTCAAGCGTTGCGGGGCCAGTGTTGAGTGTCTGAGGGATAAAGAGGAACGTCGCACCGGTCGCGTCGATGGCGGGTGGAATTGTGGAGCAGGCGTAGGCGTTTGCTGTGTCTGCGGTCTGGTTGCATACGGGCACATTGGCAGTTTCGGACACGTAGGCTGTGAGGTTCACTGCGTTGGTCGCCTGCTGCTGCTGCCACGTCACGTTGTAATAGCCGGTTGGTGGGGCGGGGTTTGAGTTGTTGAAATTCACGTTCCCTGGGAGAGTCTGCGCGATAGAGGCCGCGCATGAGAGCAGGCACAGTGTGGCGAGAAAGCAGCGTTTGAGCATGAGGTCACCTCAGCTCGATTATTGCGCTTCTGCAACCTTGGTGCCTTCGTAGTAGATCGATGAATTGGCGACTTCCGCGACTTCAACGCCGTTCACGTAGACGCCTAGATTGGTTGTCACAGGGGGAGCTGGGGGGCTGACGGTGTATGCGGTGGCAGCTCGCACCATGGGGCTCGCGAAGCCCGAGGCCTGGTCAACGTAGTTCAAGCCGAAATTGACGGCTCCGGATGGTGGGAGTGTGCCGTACTTTTCGAGCCACGAAGCGAGCACGTAGAGTGCACCTTCAGGAACCTGGGCTTCGCCGGTATCGGCAGTGGTGCCGTAAGGCGTGTCTGGGTGGGCGATGAGGTTGGCGTTCCAGCTGAGGGTGTTTGGTGAGCCGCTGACGAGTGTGGCGTTGTCGAGCTGGACATCATTGAGCCAGGTGTTCGAGGTTAGACCGGTGAGCACGAGCGAGACGCCTTCGAGGCTGGACACGTTTTGTTCGAACGTCGTTTGTAGGGTGTAGAGATAGAAGCCAAAGACGCCTATGCGTATGAGTTCGGTTGAAGCGAGTTCGAGTGTGAGCTTGGAGAGAATTGCAGTCCCAGGGAGCCAGGTCTGGACGACGGGCATGTCTGAAGGGCGGAGGTTGGCTTTGGCTTGGCTGAGTGAGGCGCTGGCGCGGAGCACAAGAGAGTATGTGTGCGAGCCGATGAACGGGAAGGTCAGAGCCCATGCTGTGAGTGTGGTCACGCCGCCGTTCGTGTCGTAGATGGGTGCGACGGTGAATGGTGCGAGTGTGGGCAGACTGGGGATTTGCCGAGGCGGCGATACGATTGAGGGCACGCCGAGCGTTGCCAGACGGCGGTTGTTGGCTACGAAGAGGTTGTACCCGGATTGGTTGCCGCTGGCGAGTGAGTCCCATGCTACTCGAGTGCCGGGCGGGAGCGAGCGCCACAGGCTGGCGAGCGCGCCGGTGAGGGCGCGGGCTTGCTGTTGGCGGCTGCTGCGAGGGTTGCACGATGCAACACGGGCGCGCAGTTGGTAGCCTGCGCGCCCGCGTGACCCCACAACGCCGCCGAGCTTGCCGCTGCCCGGAAATGGCGAGAGGAGTTGCATACGCCTACGCGGTTACCGTGAGGGTCGCGTTGGCGGTGACGCTGAACGAACCGTAGGACGCCTGGACCTGGATCGGATAAGCGCCTTCGGCTGCGGTGGTCAGAGTGCCCTTGCTGATGGTGATCGTGGGGGCCGTTGCTGACGGGTTGGGAACGGCGGTGTACGTCGCGCCTGCGGGGAGGTTCAATACTTGCCAGCTCACTGCACCGTCAAAGCTGCCGTTGTCCGTGATGGTGACGGGCAGAACGACCGAGCCGGTTGCAATGGACAGTGACTCGTTGGTGGCGGTGATGCTGAACAGGTCGGTGCCTACCGGTTGATAGAACTGGTAGATCGCTGTGACCGCGGGACCGGCGAAACCGGAGACAGGATCGACCAGCTTGAAAGAGAAGCTGATGATTCCGTTCTGCGGCAGAGGGCCGAATTTGGTTGTGAAGATCGAGAAGAGCGAAGCGGGCGCGCTGCTGGCCGGGTTGTAGCCTTGCAGCGTCCGATAGAGGCTCTTGCCGATGAAGGTCCGCCCTGCGGTCTGTACGCTCGATGCGCGGATGACCACGCCGAAGTTCGCAGGTAGAGCAGGTGACACGCTGTAGTCGATGGCCGTCACAGTGGCTGGTGCCCCGGAGGTTCCGCCCTGGGTGATCGAGAGGGCGCTGATGCTCGGGATCGTGGGAATCGTCGGCGCGGTCTGCAGGACCGTGCTGATGCCGAGTTCGGCCAGGTGCTTGTTGCACGAGACGAAGAGCTGCTGACCCGTGGGGTTGTACGTTGTGCCGAGTTTGCTCTTGAGGGTTACCGTGTTGCCGAGCGCGTTCCAGCCGGAGATTTGCGCAGAGGTGAGGCTTTTGAACGCGGAGCTGAAAGCGGCGAGCTGGTTGCGCACGGCGCGCTGTGCCGGTGTGCGCGGCTGTACAGGGATGCTGTGGTGACGGAAGTACGTACCGCCACGGTTGTGTGAGGCGACGACGCCGCCGAGCTTGCCGCTGGCGGCAGACGAGAGAAGGCCTATATATTTCATTTGAGTTGGGCTCCAGTGGCTCGCGCCGCGCGTGCGGTCTGTCTCTCGACGGTCCGCATCACGGGCCTGCTCAGGGGAGCAGGGCCACCGGCGTGGCTAAAGCCAGTGTATTCGCCTTTTTTGGGGCTGTATACGGCTCTTTGGTAAACAACGTCGGGAAAAACCTAGGGAAACTGCACGCCGAATCTAGCCCTGACTGTGCGCTTGCTCGACGGCCCATGGCTGATAAGGTGGCCTGTCCGTGCGGCCCGGGACGGGCTGCGAGACGGACGGACACGGCGGAAAGGGGCGGGCCTCGCTGTGCTGGAAGGGGCTTGGGTGTGACGGTTCGCCGCTTTCCGTGTGCGGCGCACTGTGCCGCTGGGTGGGGCAAAGAGGGGGAGCGGGAGGGGGAGAACGCGGGTTAAGGGGCGTTCTCTCTCTCGCACAGCACGGAGGCGGGACGCCGGAGTCGGATCGCGCTGAAGGAGTCCCGTGCAGCAAGGAACGAAGAGACGCGGCGGCACAAGAGGGACGACTGCACCTATGGCGCGCACCTTTCACATTCAACGGAGAGCCACAGAGACGGGTTGTTGCTTTTCGGGGAGCCGCTGCGACCTGGCGCGAGCTGGCGTGAGCAAAAAAGGGGGCAGCCGGTTTGTGGCCGGCTGCCCGATCTGGCGACTCATTCACCCGCTGGCAGGTCTACGCCTGCCAAGTACACCCAGTGTAGCTTTCCGCTGGGGTCTGCGAACTGGCAGCTGACGTGCTCTTTGTCGTTCTTGCGGCACTCGCTGAAGGTGATGGTTATCCCACCTTTGCTGGTCGCGACGATCTTCGACCGCGACCTGGTCGCGTGGTCGGTGTCGCTGGTGTGCTGCGCTGGCTGCGTCGCCGCCGGTGTTTGCGGCTCTTGCGCGTGAATGATGATGCCTGCGCCGTAGACTGCGGTGAAAGCGCAGGCGCAGGCTGCGATGTTGAGGCTGGGTTTGCGGGTGAGAAAGTCGGCGATGCGGTTGGCGGCGATTCGAGCGATGCTGCGATCAATGATCATGGGTGAGACTCCTTCTGAGCCCGTTCGGGGCTAATGCTGGAGCGCACGGCTGTCAAGGCCGCGCCGGGGCGCGCCGCGAAGCGGGCGGAGGCTGCGTTCCACCGCTGACGCTGCACCACGAAGCGCAGCCGTAGCGCCTTGATTGCCGTGCTACACAATGGCATAACCCGAACGGGCCTACTGAAGTGTGTGAAGTTGTCCGCGCCGCCCCATCCCCTTCAGGGGTGGGCGTGGCGGGGGCAACCGCTTCTTCGCATCCCCCCCCTGGGCGATGCGGCAAGCAAAGATTGATTCAGTACGTCATCCCCGGCTTTGCACTTTATCTATGGCTTTTTATAGGCTTTTGGGGCGCACGGGGGACGATCCTCCCTATGGCACGCCCCCGTGCGCGCGGACCCCCCACAGAACCGTGCGCCCCAAAAGCCCGTCCTGCGGAGCCGCGAGGGGGGGGACCCGCTGGATGCTGTTGGCAGCTGTACATCGTATTGCGGGGGGGGCGAGCGGCGAGCATATAGTTTTTGCCTTTTATAAGCGCGCTTCCCAGGTCACGAATGCCGCGCGCCGGGCCGCGAGCACTGAATCTGCAGTCCAGGGCGTAGCGCACGGGCAGGCCTGGGCGGCAGCCCAGCGTGCGCCGCGAGGATTCGCGGCGCACAGCGCGCGGCGTCCAGCGACTACGGCGGCAGGCTGCGGCGTATCGCCCTGACAGGCCTGGGCGGGAGCCCAGCGTGCGCCGCGAGGATTCGCGGCGCACAGCGCGCCGCATCCAGCCACTACGGCAGCTAACCGGGCTGAGACGCTGGCACGGCGCACGGCTAACCGGGCTGAGATGCTGGCACGGCGCACGGTTAACCGGGCTGAGATGCTGGCACGGCTTCAGGGCTGGCACTGTGCATTTCCACTGTGTTTACTGCGGCTTTTTTGCATGAAGTTTCTTTTTCTGGCGGCGGTGTTCATCTGTTACTCCGTGTTAATTAAAAAAAAACCGGCTGAGATCGGCGAGAAGTGCGAAGCTGGCGGGCCTATGCTGCGAGCGCGCCTTTGGCCGTCGCGAGAAGCGGGCCTCTCCCATCCCCAACGCTGGCGCGCGGTGCGTATCCGTGGCCTGGACTGCAGGGCACGGCATCGCGCGCGAACGACGACGCATTGGTGGGCGCGCGGTTGTGAGCGTGGAAGATGGTTCAGTCTCGGCGGGGGTACAGGTAATAGGCGTTGACGTAGTCTTCGAGCGCCTCTTCAGAGTCGTACACGATGACCGGCCAGATATAGCCGTGGCCCTGTTCGTCGCATTGGACCCAGTCGCCCGCGTCATGGCTCCACGCAAGGCCGGGGTGCTTGGCGTGGCGGATGAAGTACCGGCCTTGCGGAGTGACGGCGAGCGAATACATCAGTTGATGATCTTGAAGCGCTTGTCGCGCTTGGGCTTTTCCATGGCGCGGTCGAAGGCTTCCTGCTCGGCGTCGGCGAGCAGATGCTCTGTGGGTGGGAGTGGTTCAACGAGCTTGAGCGCCTCGGCGTTCGGCTCGGGCTGTGGCAGTTCAAGAGCAAGGTCTTGCACCTGGTCGAGAATGCCGTTTGTGTAGTTGGCGTACTCGATGATGCTGCCGGAGAAAACCGCTGCGGCCTGGCTGACGCCGTAACGTCGGCCAGCCTCCCACGCCCACGCGAAGGCTCGGGCGGCTACGATGCGTTCGTGGTTGTCTCTTTTGGCGTACTCGGCGTACATCGGCAGCTCTTCCAGCAAGCAAGCCATCTCATACGTGAGTTCGGGCAGGTTGAGCGCAGAGACGTTTTCGAGCTCGTTGCGCAAGACTCTAATGTCGAGTTTCGCGATGTCGCTTGTCGGTATGTTGGTTGGTTCGTCGGGTTCGCCGCGTTCGCGCCTGTCGATTTTGCCGAGCAGTTGAAACGCTGTGCGTACCAGCTCGGGCACGGCGTTTAGGAGTTGGCGCTGGTCGCGATTGAGATCGGCTTTGCGCTGCTTGAGTAGCGCGTAAACCGTCTGGTTGAGCATGTGCGCGACT
>Ga0302320_10013205_pt1 | contig 17286 bp, 20 predicted proteins | sample Bog_T0_3_FD_202130 | JGI IMG/M metagenome (GOLD analysis project Ga0302320, IMG submission 202130) | Peat permafrost microbial communities from Stordalen Mire near Abisko, Sweden - Bog_T0_3 | ecosystem: Environmental > Terrestrial > Soil > Wetlands > Peat | place: Sweden: Abisko, Stordalen Mire...
CTGTAGCGGGTCCGAATTTCTCCGCCTCCGCCGTGCCGTCGCTGAAGCAGTTCGTGCGCGAACTGACGCATTCGGTTCCCAGTCCGATGGGGGCTACGGTCTATGACCAATGGAAAAATGAGCACCACGAAGGCAACGAGCATCGCGCTTCGAACGCTCCTAAGGAGGACGAAGATGTGCATGTGGGCGACCTGGGCTCTGGGTCCGACTTCACTCCCTTTTTGCAGCATGTGGGGGTGCCTTCAACGGATATCGGTTCCACCGGGCCGTATGGCGTTTACCACTCCACCTTTGACGACTACGCGTGGTACATACAGAATGCCGACCCAAGCTTCGTTTATTTACAGGAAATGGCCCGCGTGCTGGGCCTCGAGGCATTGCGCATGGCCGACAGCGATGTGCTGCCCTACGACTATGTGAGCTATGCGCGCGCCATTGACTCCTACATCGTGGCAGCGCGGCACAGGGCGACGGATGAGGGAATGACCTCGCTCGACTTTGCCGCGGCGGAAATTGCCGCGGGCCGCTTCGTCGCAGCGGGGCAGCGGGTACACGATCTTCAGACTGCGGGAATCGGGGATGCGGGCAAGCTCAATCAGGCTCTGCGCGAGGCTGAGACCGCATTGGTGAGCGAAGCGGGGCTGCCGAACCGTCCGTGGTACAAGCACACCATCTACGCTCCGGGCCAGTTCACCGGCTATGCGGCGGTGGTAATTCCAGGCGTGAATGAGGCGATCGACGCCAAGGATGCGAACCGTGCGGCACAGCAGTTGACAGTGCTGACGCAGGCGCTCGATCGTGCCGCGCATACGCTGGATACGGCGCAATAGGGTCGGATAGCACAAAATCCCGGCCCTTGTCTCTAAAGCTCATAACAAAACAGAGGCTGTCATTCTGAGCGAAAGGGGCCCCAAACGCTTTTCAGTTTGGGGGTGGTGAGTCGAAAGCCTGCCCTGAGCGAAGTCGAACGGGAATCTGCGTTTGTCTTTCGCAGGTCTTACAGGCTAGTTCATAACAAACAAGAGGCTGTCATCCTGAGCGAAAGGGGCCCCAAACGCTTTTCAGTTTGGGGGTGATGAGTCGAAGGATCTGCATTTGCCCTTTCCCGATTTTTACCACGAACTTTAGGGACGGAACGCTAGAGTGTCTTCGGGGCCATACTTAACTTATGTAGTTGCCGAGGTTGCTACTTATGCCGTTGAAAGCGTTGTTCAACGCGCTCGCTATGGACTTCACTCCAGCTATCCCGCCAAAGGCGAGCAAAGCCGCAATCAACGCGTATTCAACCAACTGCTGACCTTCTTCGCGGCCGGCCAAATCTTGACCCTTCCTATACAGCTTGAGAAGTGTCGTGTTCATCGTCGGCTTTCCGCGTGCGGCCGAGGTTCCTATGGAGACAGTCGCTAGAACTACCGGCCAAATGCGGCAGAGTATCAGTCATCCTCTCAAGCCAACCGGCATTTACCGTTCGAATGTTGACGAACTCGAAACTTCCCCATTGGCGACGATACAGGCAGAACTCGAAGATTTGAGTGATTTCACCATTGCCGACAAACCACCCAGAGCACCAAACAGCCTATTCGCTCAGGTCTCTACGGGAGCCGAAAGAGATGGACTGCTGCGCCGTCCTGCTCCATCACGATGTGTCCGTTCGGAGAGATCTTCAACTCCGCGCCCGGCGCGTAACTATGCCGAATGAGCATCCGCGAAGTTTGCGAGTCGAATACTGCAAAGCGGTGAAATACGACTCCATAACAATCATCGAAGTCTCCCAACAGGCATCCCTCGACGCTGTATAGAATCCGCCGCGGCTCCGCAGCCGACATCTGCGTGTTGCTGCCGCCAACGAATGGTGGCCTGATTTTGCCAACATCTCCCACAAAGACCGTCTCGCCCGTCGGCGTTTCTGCGTAAAGATGTTTGCCGTCGAAGCTCACCACAAGCAGCCTGTCCGACCCGAGGAGGCCGACAATGTCGTACCCTGAGGAGCCCGCTAATTCAGGCATTGCGAAGCTTCGCACTACTCCCTTTGAACCGACGACTTCGCATTGCTTTCTCCCGTTAGTGCAAACGAGAAATCCATCATCGGCGACGGCCCTGAAGGATTGTCCTTTTGACATCGTTATATCTGCTATAGGGTCGCTGGATGAGCCCTGGTAAAGAAGAAGCTGGTGGGATTTAGCAGGACCCCAAATTGCCATTGCAGTGCGTGAGGGCGAAAGGGCGCCGCCGAAATTACATCCACCGGACTGTCCGCTTCCCGAGAGAGCGATCGACCGCGCAACTTGCAAGTTGACTGACAACAGTTCGACACGGTCCCCGGTGCAGAGAGTGACGTATCCTATGGGGCCGGACTTCAATTCAGCCACGTCACTCCGGCGGATGGCAGCCAATTCATGTCCTTGCAGATCGATTTCGGTAATCCTGGTATCGGTTGTCTTATCCCGGTCGCTCTTGACGCAGGTGTACGCCACCGGAGCACTGATCACCAGATGGTCGTCATCAAGGAATTCGATATGCCCAGGGTACCAGGCGCATCCGGACTTTTTGAGGCCATATTGCGCCAAATCCAGCTTCCACTCTTGCGCTGGTTGGGCTCGACCCAGCTGCGCAATCAAGAAAAGGGCTACCCCGCCCAGCAGTGTCAATTTCATTGATAAACATCATAAGCTCTACCAGCAGAGCCGACTCAGGTTTTTGGTGGCCGACGACAAATCACAATTCCGCTCGCGGACGAGCCACCGGCAACCCTTCCCTATCTCCAAAGGGAGGCGAAGGTTCGTCAAAGGTCCGAGTTGCCGACGACACATCCAGAATGGCGACATTCCGACTGCTACTCTGTCAATGGGCGTCCTGGCTTGGAGGGAAGATGGCAATCTGGCAATTCAGATTGATCCTCATACCGGAGAGAGAGCTTCTCCTTGAGCACGATATTTTACCCTCAGAAATTCCAATGACGATGGCCGAGGATTTCGCTTGGTGGTCGAATGCACAGCCCTTTGCGGGATTTGAAAGACAGATCGATCTCATACTGCCAAGAATGGAATCTTGGTCAACAAGTATGCGAATGTGGGGTAGCAAGCACAGTGATGATGCCTGGGTTTGCTACGAAGATGAGAGCAAGAATCGTGTCGAGGAAATCCAGTTCCGAATTGATGCGGCATGCCATTCGCCCGTCTTAGTTCGCCACATTTGTCAATTCGCCAAGGAACTCGGATGCGTTCTGATGACCTCAGATTACGCAATTCTATTGCCAGATGAATCGATGGTCCTTGCCACGATAAGCAAATCCACGGCAAGGGGATTTGTAGAAGACCCCGTTTCAACTTTGCAGAATCTCGATCAGTCCAAAATGCAGCCACGCATAGAACACACCACAAACGACCTAGGAGACGCACCACATTGTAAATAAGCATTTAGCGTTATATAAACTCGGTCGCGGGTGAGTAACCGACTATGCGGAAATTTCGAGTTCCGCAATAGACGTTCGCCTGTCCAGATGGTTTTTGACCGAAAGATGCTTCCGGGTTACCGACCGCTCAGGAGCTGCAAAGAAAATAGCGCGACAAAGCCGTCAAGCGGCGAATCGGCGATGCATTTCTTCGCCCCCGGGTCCGTGACTCACTTCGATTCAAAGGAGAACAGCCGCCACCACTCAGTACCCCGCTCTAAGCGAGTAGGAAGAATCGCTTCACCCGTGAATTTCGAGATGGCATTCTCCCAAAACCGGAGTGCCTGAGAATTCGACTCCATCACGCGAACTTCCCATGGGCCCGTGAACTGTTTCCACACCTGATGTGCCGCTTCGGTCCCGATTCCACGCTTTCTGTATCCGCGAAGGATGAAGAACTCAGCAATATCCCAGGGGTTCGCATCCCCGCTGATCTCGGATCCTCTCTTCACGAGAATCAAGCCCGCCAACTTTTCATTGACCTTCACAAGAAACGGATGCCGCCCGGCTTCGCTCCAATAAAGTGGAAGACGTCTGTAGCCAAACCTGCCATCCGGCCCTATCTCGATATCGCGGAACTCACTGAAATCGTACGCGTACAACTCAAGCAAATTGGCCAGGACCGGCTCTTGTTCCGGAGCCGCTGGAACTACGGCGACATCGTCGAATAATTTTGCTGGGCGCTTTTCCATAATTTGAGGCGGCGAACCGGCCTTGCTCTTGAGTATGGCACTTTGGCTCTGGTCACTCTGACCATTTGGACGTGAGTATTACTGTTACTCAGGTAACTTCTTTCATCACAAAGGCTGTAGACGCTCTCCTTCCTACAACTTTCCGGTGATGGTGGTTACCACCTTTTATTGACACAAATTGGCAATTCTACGGCGTTTTTCGATTGATTTGTTCGCCCGGAAGCGTAAATTGGTACTACGTTATTGATTACCAGAACACGGTAATCGAATTGTTACCTGTGCTTCGACTCTGAAGATGGATGCACAGGTGGGCCAGGATAAAGAAACTGCTTAAAGGAGCCTTCGATGCACGAGATTCTGGTTGCTCTCGCTTTTGTGGCCATGGTTGCCTGTCCGGCAATCGTTGCCGCCCTGCCACAGAAGGAAGTCGGGCACGACGCATAGGCGTCCCGGCGGATTCCGTGCGTCCCCCCAACGAACGGCGCGCCCTGCAAATTTTCTCCCGAAGTTTGCAGATCGAATGCGATGAAACGCGCATAATCGATTCATGTCTTCCCGGTTGCCCCGAAATCTCTCAATTACCTCTCTCCGCTCAACCCTTTCGTGGCAAATTGACCCCACCCCTCCCCCCATTTCCTCCCATGCCCATGAAAACAATAATGTCACGCTTAAAAAAGCCTAAACCGCCTACCCAAACAAACAACTTACGTCCCGGACGCCGGGACAGCCTGCCATCTCCCATGTGATCTAGATCACTGGTTGGTTGACCCCAGCACGTTAGCCTCGTATCGTTAGAGGTTGACTATGAAAATATCTGGGAACACATTGCGGATAGGGATTGCGACGGCCGTCATCCTGGGAACGGTTGCCTGGCTGGCGTTTACGGGTTATGGTGCAGGCAAGCAGTATCTGGTTCACATATCCGAGCTAGGCGGGATGGGCGACAAGGCTTATTCGCGGCAACTGCGTGTGGATGGGTTCGTCATCCCCGGCTCCATTGAGCATGACGGCCCCCACGTCACGTTCATGATGAACGAATTCGAGAGCCACTCCCCGAAGGCTCCTGAAGGCAGGCTGCTGAAGGTGGTGTACAAGGGTTCCGAGCCGCCGCCAGATACGTTCAAGGACGACGCACAGGCTGTGGCGGCAGGCACATACGGGCGCGACGGGGTCTTCCACGCGACCGAACTCCAGGCCAAGTGCGCCAGCAAATATGCGCCGGCAGGTCCAAATCAGCCGGGCACAAAGCCGGCGATGACCGCGCCTGCCAAGTCGAATGCCTCTGCTCCTGCCGCCGGAAACGCCAACCCGGCTTCCCCCAAACCGGCTGCCTGAGGATGAACTCCGCAGGTGCCGAAACGGCGGTAGCAACGCGCTCCATGTGTGCCCGTCTTGACGGTGTTTCCCGGCTGTTTGGATCGTTCGCGGCGCTACGCCAGGTAACGGTGGACCTTGAGGCCGGCCGGTGCTATGTGCTGATCGGCGAAAACGGCGCTGGGAAATCGACACTTTTAAGGATTCTTGCGGGGTTGTTGCGGCCAAGCTTTGGCACAATCAAAGTTTTCGGCGGTCAGGACCCGCAGGAAGCGCGCGCCCGCATCGGCTACATGAGCCACGCCCCCATGCTTTACGACGAGCTGACTGCCGTTGAGAACCTGCAATATTTCAGCAGCCTCTATCCGGGACGAGCGAGCCTGTCGCCCGCGGAAGCGCTCCGGCAGGTGGGGCTCGATCCGGATTTGAATCGCACGCTTGGGCAATATTCGCAGGGGATGCGGCAGAGGACGTCGCTGGCGCGGGTGCTTCTGCCGGTGCCGGAGTTGCTGCTGCTGGACGAGCCGTTCTCGAATATGGACGTGGAATCCGTCAGCCAGATGGTGAAGCTGCTGGCAGGCTTCCGGCAGGGGAACCGGACGATTGTGATTACGACGCACCAGCGGGAACACGCCGCACCCATTGCCGATTATGTGCTGGCTCTGCGCGCGGGGCGTGTGGCTTCGTTCGAGCCAGGGAGCCCAACGCTATGAAGACCAATGGAGCCCGCTTTCTGGAATCGCTGGGAATCCCATTCGAGATCCGCGAATACGAAGTGGACCCCGATGATTTGACGGCGATCGCTGTGGCCAAAAAGATTGGCATGCCGGCGGAGCAGGTGTTCAAAACGCTGCTGGTAACGGGCGGACCGAATATCTACCGATTTGCTGTGATTCCTGGAGACGCGGAGCTGGACTTCAAGAAACTGGCGCGCGCTGCGGGATTGCGCAAGGCGGAGATGGCTCCGCTGAAAGATGTGCAGCCGCTTACTGGATACATTCGCGGTGGTGTGACTCTTTTTGGCGCACGGAAGGCTTACCCGGTCTACATTGACGAGACGGCAGTTTTGTTTGACAAAATCAGCGTTTCTGCGGGAGCGCGCGGTACACAACTGATCCTTTCGCCGGAGGACTACCTGCGCGCGGCGCAGGCGCTGGAAGTGGAAGTGCAGACGGCCGACCTGACGAAGGATGCAGTGAGGCACCCCGGACCTGCAACGGCGGAGGGGCAATGACGAGCGCCCTCTGGTCGCACCTGGTCAAGGACCTTCGCATTGAATGGCGCTCGCGCGAGGCAATCAACTCGATGCTCTTCTTCGCGCTGCTGGTGGTGGTGCTGTTTTCGCTGGCCTTCTCGCCGCGGGGCGCGTTTTCGCAGGAGATTTCGGGCGGCGTGATCTGCGTTGCTACTCTGTTCGCGTCGATGAGCGCGTTGAACCAGGCATGGGCACGGGAGATTCGGCACCAGGTGCTGGACGCGCAGCGCATGGCGCCGACACCGGGCGCGGATTTGTTTCTGGCCAAGGTGCTGGCGAATTTTCTTTTTGTTTCCATTGTGCAGCTGGTGCTGGCGCCGGTTTTCTTGGTCTTTTATAACCTCCGCGTTGAAGGGCAAGCGTGGATGCTGGCGCTGGTGCTGCCGCTGGGAACATGGGCGCTGGTGGCCAACGGAACTTTCTTTGCCGCGCTCTCCATCCGTAGCCGCAACCGCGAGTTGCTGCTGCCGCTGATTCTGTTTCCGATTTTCATGCCGGCGCTGTTGGCGATGGTGCTGGCGACCGGCTCAATTCTCACCGGCGACAGCGACCCCACGCTGTGGATCAAGCTGCTGGCGGGATACGACATCATCTTTACCACCGTCAGCTTGTTGTTGTTCGATGTGGTGCTGCATGCGGAATAGGCGTCCCGGGTATACGCCAGCGCACATCCCAAGAATCCATTGTGTGCTAGGATGCCGTGCAAGTCAGGCAACAGCGTCTGGAGGGTATCTTCAGTAGGTACTGGACGCCGCCTGATACACGGTCGCAGGGCCTAGTCAGCTCTGGGAGTTCAATTCTCCTGCCCTCCGCCAGCCTACGACCGGCATATTCTTTCTTTTCGTCTGTTTGCCATTTGAAGGCCGCTGGCGTTGCAAACGTACTGCGTTTACAAGTCCTTTATACTCAGCAACTCATTCAGGCAAACCGCGTTTTCGCGTTGACAAGTGATTGTGACTTGTGTAGGCTCATGGAGTATCAGGCGGCGTCCAGCACACGCTGGCGTAATAACAGAATTGCAAAAGGCCCTGGATTGACTATCCAGGGCCTTTTTGCTGCTACAGACATCCCTGTGATTCACAGTCCGCTGCCTCCCCTGGCGATGGCCCCATCCCCGCCATTGTGCCGTCGTAAACTAGTAGAGTTCATCAGGACGTCCCATGAAAAAACTCGCAATCGGCATTTACATCGCAACCACTCTTGCTCTTTTAGCTTGGGGTTTCTACCAGGCTGTCTTCGTCGCTCCGGCTGACGCCATGCAGGGCGAGGTTTACCGCATCATTTTTTACCACGTGCCGTCGGCGTCGGTGGCGTTTCTGTTCTTCGCCATCTCCCTGGCCGGCTCGATTGGCTTTCTGGCGTTTCGGCGCAACAGCGCCGTGCGGGCGCAGGCCGCGGACGCATGGGCGTTGGCGGGAGCCGAGGTCGGCGTGGTGTTCTGCACCGTGGTGCTGATCACTGGGCCCATATGGGGCCGTCGCGCCTGGGGTATCTGGTGGACATGGGATGCGCGGCTGACCACAACCCTTGTGCTATGGCTGATTTATGTCAGCTACCTGCTGCTACGGCGCTTTGTTGCCGGGCCACAGATGCAGACGCTGGCCGCAGTGCTGGGCATTTTTGGCGCACTCGACGTGCCTATTGTTTACATGTCGAACCGCTGGTGGCGGACGCAACATCCGGCCCCGGTTTTTGGCGGAGACTCGAGTTCCGGGATGGATCCGGCGATGGTTTCGGCGCTGCTGTGGAACATGGTTGCTTGGCTGGCGTGGGGATTGCTAATTCTATACCTGCGCTACCGCGTGGAGCGCCAACATCAGATATTTGCTGCGCGGGATGCGCAGGACGCACTGAACGCCTGATGCAGGACGAGTCGAACCCAGGGCCGCACGAAACGATTCCCCTAAACGATTCCAGGACAAGGAGAAAAGGAAAATGGACGAACGCGCAATTCTCGATCACCAATTCACTGTCGCGGCGTATGTGGTCACATGGGTCATTCAACTGGGCTATCTGGCTTGGCTGGGGATGAAATGGCGGGCGCAAAAGAGGTCTGCGGCACAGCAAGAGCGGACGCCTCGCTAAGCTTCAATCGTCTGCATAAAATTCTTTAATTCAATTATTTAGGGGGAACGTGAAAGGCCCTGCCCTGGGGCCTTCCCCATTCTCCGCGTTCTTCAAATGACTACCACCAAAGTGCCAATGGCATAGCACAAGCAGACCGCAAAACACTGTCTTTGTGGGATTCAAGTCTCTTCCAATCGGGTCGATCATGCAGATGTGTCAAGGTTTCATTGAGCCCCTTCAGGAGACAAAACAATGCACGATCTGTTGATTGCTCTGGCGTTTATTGGAATGGTAGTTGCTCCTGCGATCGTCGCGGCGAAGTCTGGCGCTGAGTGCGCTGACGAATTGGACGACTAATTCACCTTGCTTGTGTTCGTAAGGGGGAATTGCCCACCATGGGAAAGTTGATCTACAAAACTCTCGGCTTCGCGGCACTGGCGCTCCTCGGCTTCACCCTCTATCAGGCTTCACTTCAGGGTCACCAGTCGGATATGGCCGGCACTCTCACGGCCGGCAGAGGAATCGCTCAATCGGCGCTGAACACAGCCGGCCCGGCGGCGGATAGAACGATCTCTGGATTTACCGCTAACCTGCAATCCTGCTTGAGTTCAGGCGAATACTTTCTTCAGCGGAACGGAACCAAGGCGCGTCTCCAGCTTGAAAGCATGGCGAGCAGCCTGCCCTCGAGTTTAGGGGACTGGCTCCCCAGGAATGGCTCCAATTGGCTTCAAACCACGGCACAGAAAGCTTCCCAGGTAGCGGGCAACAATCCAGGCGCCCTGGCGAAGAAAATTCCCGTCGTCCACGGGGCTCTGGATGCGACCAGCGAGCGCATCTCCGCCGTTGGTCAATCGATCAATGGCGCGGCATCGGGCTTATAAGAATTGGCTCGAGCGAGTTGCTTCCAGCACGCATCTGCTTCCGCCCTATCTGGGCGCACTCTTGTCACCTCATACACCGCTAAAACAATTGCCCTTCGTCCTCGCAAACGATAGACTGGTGGTTTGAGGGACCATTCATGTTAGTTGTTATGAAAGCGCAGGCGACGCCGGAGCAAGTCCAGGCGGTCTGCGACTATATTGAGCAGTTGGGTTTCCGTGCCCACCCACTTCCCGGAGCCCAGCGCACCGCCATCGGCATTACCGGCAACAAGGGAGAGGTAGAGCGCGGAAACATTGAGGAACTCTCGGGCGTCGCCGAGGTCATTCGCGTCACGAAGGCCTACAAACTGGCCAGCCGGGATGTGAAAGAAGAAGACACCATTATCCAGTTCCCCGGAACCAACGCCACCATTGGTGGAAGCGACCTGGCGGTTGTTGCCGGGCCCTGCTCCATCGAGAGCCGCGACCAGGCTTTCGAGATTGCCGAGCAGGTGGCGGCGGCCGGAGCCCAGTTTTTCCGCGGTGGGGCTTATAAGCCGCGCACTTCGCCTTATGCATTTCAAGGGCTCGGCGTGGAAGCACTGCGCATCATGGCGGAGATTCGCGAGCGCTACGGCCTGCGCATTGTGACCGAGGCAATTGACAACGAGACGCTGGAACTGGTGGCCGAATGGGCTGACGTGATCCAGATTGGCGCACGCAACATGCAGAATTTCTCGCTGCTCAAGAAGGCCGGAAAGCTGCGCAAGCCGGTGCTGCTCAAGCGCGGGCTTTCGGCGACGCTGGAAGAGTTTCTGATGTCGGCCGAGTACATTATGAGCGAGGGCAATTACCAGGTGATCTTGTGCGAGCGCGGCGTGCGCACCTTTGCCGACCACACGCGCAACACGCTCGACCTGAGCATTGTTCCGGCGGTGCAGCGGCTCAGCCATCTGCCTATTCTTGTCGACCCGAGCCATGGTACGGGCAGGCGCGACAGCGTATTGCCGATGGCACGAGCGGCGGTTGCTACGGGCTGCGATGGAATTCTTGTCGAAGTGCACAACCATCCCGAGAAGGCGCTCTCCGACGGGCCGCAGTCGATTTATCCGGATCAGTTCGTGCGCATGATGGACGAGATCGAACAGATTGCCCCTGTGGTGGCCCGGCGGCTGCCGCGCGGCATCCATGTAGCCGCGGCAGCGGATTGAGCGCATGAGACGGTCGTCCGGCCCACGCAAGACGCTGGGTACCCCAGGTCTCCCTTTGGAGACCTGGGAAGCCTCAAAACTCGCCCTGATTCCAGCAGCATTCGCTCTCCTTGCATTGAGCGCCTGCCGCTCCCACGACTTTCCCCAATATCCACCCAACTATCGCGAATACGCCTACGTGACCAACGGCGACAGCGGCACGGTGACGGTGCTGGATGTGGTGAATGTGCGTCTGGATCGCGAGGTGCCGGTGGGGCAGAATCCGGTGGCCGTGACGGCTAGCCCTACACGCAACGAAGTGTATGTGGTGAATTCGGGAACGAAAGAAGGCACTGGCTCTCTCTCGGTGATCGATGCGGAGAAGAACACGGTAGCGGCTACGATTGCTCTTCACCGCAAGCCGGTGTCGATTGACCTGAATGCGGAAGGGACGCTGGCGTACGTAGCCAACTCCGAATCGAATTCGATTTCTGTCGTCGACCTCAAGGCGCGGCTGGAGATTGCGCAGATTGGCGCCGGCGAAGAACCGGTGGCCGCACGCATCTCGCCGGATGGCAGAACGCTGGTGGTGGCAAACCGGCGCGGCAATTCGGTGAGCATTATTGATGCGGCGGCGCGCACCGTACGCTCCGTCTTCGACGGCTGCCCGGGAGCTGCCGACTTGGCGATCCTGCCGGATTCTTCGAAGGCGTTTGCGGCTTGCTCGGGCGGACACCAGGTGATGGCCATCGCGCTTGCCGATTCAAAGTTGAACCCCGGCAAGCCGGACAGGCTCGAGTCTTTGCTGGACGTGGGGCGCGCGCCGGTGCAATTGGCATTGAAGCCCGATGGCGGCGAAGTGTTTGTTTCGAATTCTCTGAGCAATTCGGTGAGCGAAGTGGATACCAGCAAGAACGATGTGGGCGGGGCGTACCTGATGGGCGACGATCCGGTGCGGGGTCTGGTCTCCTTCGACAATTCCATGCTGTATGTCGCGAATTTTCGGTCGCAGTATGTCACTATCTACTCGATCGACGAAGGCAAGCGAGGCCCGTCCATTCACGTGGGCGATGGGCCGGTGGCGATGGCTTTCTCCGGGTCGCGCCTTTTGATTTTCGTGGTGGACAACCGGTCGGCGGATGTGGCCGTGGTGCGGACGGCGGATGCGACAGGGTTGCGGACGGCTATGAAGTCGATGTTCACGATTCTGCCGACTGGGCGCGGGCCGAATGCTATTGCAGTCAAGGCGTTTTCGTTGCAATGAATCAGCTCTTCTCGTCAAAACGACGACTGTCATCCTGAGGGAGCGAAGCGAGTCGAAGGATCTGCGGTTGCTTTTTTCCTCTTGCAATTGCAATTCCGGTAGGTTCGCGCTACTCTTGCGGCCATGTTACGCATAGCGGCATTATTCTCGTTAGCGCTGATTCTCGCGCCCTCAAATGGCTCAGCCAAGGACGCGCCAAAGCGTAAGATCCCCTGCAAAACGCCGGCCATTGCGGCTTCTTGCTATTGGACGCACGGACGGCTGGGAATTTACAACGGCACCCCATCCTATCGCTTATGGAAGGTTGGCACAAATCGCCTTCTTGGAATCTATAGCGGCCCTTCTGTCTACGACGGACCATTGGCGAGCCTCTATCCGCTGGATAATGAAAGCCCCGAGTTTCCCGCAAATCTCTACCACACTGCGTGGCGGGCGATGGCTCCGAACCAAATCTGGCCAGATGTCTACGCAGATTTCGAAGTCTGCCCTCTTGAGCCGGAAAAACCCGGCGCCATGCAAGCTGCCTGTATCGAATCCGCTAAGAATCTATTCGTAGACAAGCTTAAGTGAGAAGGGAAGTTGAGATAACGATAAGAACAACCGCAGGTCCTTCGACTCGCTTCGCTCCCTCAGGATGACAGATTTTGGTTTGCCAACGTTCTTTGTCGGAGCGGGTGTGTGTGACTGCACAGCCGCGCAGTTGCGGTTCACTAATCCTTTTTATCTCCCCAGCGCGACACGCTGAATTGCGCTCCTGCGAACAGAATCAGCCCCGAAGCATAAGCCCAGAACAGCAGCCCCACCGACACAAAGAACGGCCCATACAGCGCGCGAAGATCCAGGTGCGGCAGCACCAGCACAAACAGCACTTTGGCCAACAGCCAGACGATTCCCGTCACGATCGATGTGCGCAGAACCGGCCGCCAGGGAACTTGGCGGTTGGGCAGAATCCAGTAAATGCAAAAGAAGAAGATTATCGCTGCCACTCCGGTGGAAAGAGCCAGCCAAGCCTCACTTATTCCCTTGTAAAAGAAGTTATCGGTGTGATGAAGGAAGAGAGTAGCGAGCAGCGCCTGCGCCCAGGTATTCAAGAGAATGCTGACCAATGCGAGCGCGACCATCAGGATCGCCAGGCCGAAGGCGACTATCTGGTTGGAAATATAGTTGCGGCTCTTGGTCACTCCCCAGGCCTGGTTAAGCGCCACTTCAAGAGGAAGAAAAATTCCGGTGCATGAGATGAGAATCATGACCAGGGAGAGTGCCTGCACGCCATGCCGCGGGACCACCGATTCGAGGCCGTAGGTCAGGAATCCCGCACTCGCGGTGGACGGCAAGAAATAGTTCACCATATCGCTGACCACGTTGACCATTGCCGTGGAATGGAAGACCGATCCGGATATTGTGTAGAGCAGGACGATGAAGGGGATGAACGAGATGATGGCGTTGGCCGAAACACTGAAGGCAAAAGTGTGGACTTCGCTATCGAGCAGGTAGGCGATGAGGGCCTTGCCGTCCTTGCGCCAGCGGAACCATTTGGAACGAGAGACCGGGACAAGATCGCCCTGGTCGGCGGGAACGAGTGCTTCCCTCTCCGTACCGGAATCTGAGACCTGAACCAATTGATTGCTCCTTTATGCAGGCGCATCCCGGGGATTTTCAACGCCTGGATTGGCTTTCACGGTAATACGGGATTGCTGCTTCAAGGATAGCCTTCCTGGAAATTTTTTGCGCCGGGGCACCGCCCGTGACCCTCGATCTTCATGCCCCCTTCATTTTCCTATTGCATCCTGATCCAATTCCTGCCATAACAAAAATACGGCTTGCTCAAGCTGGCCGTGAGCTGACTCAAGGATGGCTTTTTGCTTTGGAAGTATCAGATCTTCAGAGGTTCATCTCTAACTGGGAACCATGTCGAGCTGCCACAAGTGCGCCGGACCGGCGCGCAACGGCGGCTCGCGGCGTCTTCAGGCCGATTGCGTTCATGCTGGCGTAACAGGTGCTCGTGGGCGCGCAGTACGGTGGGTTCGAACCCTGGACAAGTCAAGGAGGTCGCACGTGAAAGAGCAAGGTGTAGTGAAGTGGTTCAACGGCGCTAAAGGCTTCGGATTCATTCAACGCTCTAGCGGTGAAGATGTATTCGTGCATTTCTCCGCGATACAAGAGAACGGATATAAGACCCTGAATGAGGGTGAGTCGGTGGAGTTTATTTGCCAGCAAGGACCCAAAGGCCTAAGTGCCGCCGATGTTACACGAGTTGTCTAACTTGATTTGATTTTGCCTTCGGGACTGAATTTCTGCCGTAATTTCGGCTACAAGCTCACATTTAGTCAGATGGATTCGGTGGAGTTGCCTCGCTTTGCAACTTGGCGACGGCCCATTGCGCGGCGCTGCGCAAACCTTGATCCGCGGCCATAGCCCACTGATTGAGCAAGGGGAGAAAGTGCGCCAGGCCGCTGTTGCCCATGGCGATGGCGATGTTGCGCCGTAGCCCCTGATAGCCTGCGCGCCGAATTGGCGAGCCATTGAAGAGCTGTTCGAACTGCGATTCGTCAAGCTCGGCCAGCCATTGTAGCGATGGGTTCACTAATTCGGTGCGGGGCTCGAGCTCTTTATCGAAACCGATGGGAGACTTGCGATTCCAGGGGCAGACATCCTGGCAGATATCGCAGCCGAATACCTGCCGCCCGATTCCTCCCAATAGGCTCGCGTCGATAGGTCCGCGATGCTCAATGGTGAGATAGGAGATGCAGCGCGTCGCGTCCATTTGGTAGGGAGCGATGAGCGCGCCTGTCGGGCAGGCATCGAGGCAGCGGCGACAGGTTCCGCAGCGATCGGGCAGCGGCGCTAATGTCTTGTCGGTTTCAGCCGACAAAGAGGTCAGGAGGACGGCCAGAAAGCCGCACGAACCAAGCTTTGGATGAATGAGGCAGGTGTTTTTGCCCGTCCAGCCGAGGCCGGCGGCGGTAGCCAGGGCGCGTTCGACGACAGGGCCTGTGTCTACGTAGCCGCGAGCCTCGAAGTCTCCAAATTGTTCATGCAGACGAGCTTCAATCGACGCAAGGCGCTTCTTCAGAATCTTGTGGTAGTCGCTGGGACGGCGAATGCCGTTGGCATCCACGAGGCAGCTCCAGGCGTAGCGGGCAATCCAGCCGGCGCCCGCGCTGGCCGGTTCGGTTGAGCGCGGCTGGGCAGTGTTGTAGTTGGCGAAACAGACGATGGCCGAACGCGCCCAGGGAAATGGAATGGCTACATGAGAACGCACGAGCCGCCCGCTTTCATCCTTGCGCTCAAGGTAACCCATTGTGCCCGCGCGGCCCTCGGCCACCCACTCGGCAAACCGCGCCGCATCGCGCTCATCGTGTTCATGGGGAAGCGCGACAAGGCCGGCCTCCGTAAAGCCTGTTTCGATGGCGAGCGCGCGCACCTGTTCCAGAGTCAGTTTGGGCTGGGCGAGTACCGAATTGGTTAACGAAGGATTCACGGAACCGAGGGCACCCCTGTTTGCGTAAGAGACATTGTGTCCGATAGCGAACGCCGGTTGCAGAAATTGAACACCAAGCAGCACAGGCATGGATCGCGGAAGGCCGCTATCCCCTGTGATTGCAGCATATCCCCTTCTGGTGGCTTTGGCCGCCGGAGTGCAAGTTCAAAGGCGTCCAGTTTCTGGATATCCAGGCTGTGGCGGAAGACAGACGGCCTGGGAACGAATATTGGCTTCCCTGAGGAGTTTTTTATGACAACCACAATGCTCGACCTGACAGCGACCATGATGTTCCCCGCCGGTGAACCGGGGGAAGTGAACGAACTGGTGAAAGGCCAACTGGTAAGGGGCGAAGACGCGCGCCTGCTGGAGCAAGTGGGACCATTGGTCCGCGAGCAGAACGTCACGCTGGACCTGGCTGGAGTGGAAAGAATTGACGCGGCCGGCATTACAGCGCTGATAGAGCTTTACCAGATCGCACGGAAATGCGGACACCGTTTTTGCGTGACAAATGTTTCGGCGCGTGTGGGACAGATTCTTGCAGTTGTTGGTTTGGACCGGTTTCTGTATTCCCACAATGCGGTTCAAAGTTCGCAATACGGGCAAAAAATGCGGTGCGCCGCGGCGTAAATTCCGAGTCCCTGTCCGCAAACCCCAGTCTGGCCGCGGTTCCCGTCTCAAATTGCGAAAATTCCCACGTGTGCATACCACTCAAGACTTTTGGCAAATGAATCGTCTGTGACGAGTGGCACATGCAACGGTATACTGACGGCGCTATTTGTAATTGCGACGAAACAATGCCGCGACGCGCTGTCAGATGTCCGGATGACTCGCACGCGCTCAGCCTTTTACCGCATTTCTTGTTGGATTGCTGAGCCTCCGTACCGCCACCCTGCCACCAAGAGCCGCTGCCGCGGAAATCTTACAAACGGAGGCAATACCCCATGGCGCAGGGCGTGGTGGAACAGGCGTCTGCCGGACAGGCAGACACAACGTCAACCCCTATCAAGTATGTGTATTTCTTCGGCGGCGGAACAGCCGACGGAAACGGACGGATGAAGGATGTATTGGGCGGCAAGGGTGCAGGTTTGGCTGAAATGACCAACGCCGGACTGCCGGTGCCGCCGGGATTCACGATTCAGACGGAAGCTTGTCGCGAGTACATGCGGGGCGCAGTCAGCCCCGAAGTCGATGTCGAAATGTACGCCGCTCTGGAACACCTTGAGAAGCTGCAGGGACAAAAGCTGGGTACGGGCGAAAATCCCCTGCTCGTCTCGGTCCGCTCCGGCGCAAAGTTCTCCATGCCCGGCATGATGGACACCATTCTCAACCTCGGACTGAATGACCAGGCCGTGGAAGCGCTGGCCAAGCTCAGCAACAATCCTCGTTTCGCGTATGACTCGTATCGCCGCCTGATCCAGATGTTCGGCGACGTGGTTCTGGATGTGCCGAAGAAGAAGTTCGAGCATATCTTCGACACCATCAAGCATCGCGAAGGCGTGAAATACGACTACGAAATTCAGCCCGAAGCGCTGCAAGAGATCATCGTCGAGTACAAGAAGCTGGTTCGCAAGGAGACCGGCAAAGACTTCCCGCAGGGCCCGCTGGATCAACTGGTCCAGGCCCGCGATGCCGTTTTCAGAAGCTGGCAGAACGAGCGCGCCAAGACCTATCGCCGCATCAACCACATCGACGACTGGCTGGGCACAGCA
>Ga0302320_10013206_pt1 | contig 17283 bp, 9 predicted proteins | sample Bog_T0_3_FD_202130 | JGI IMG/M metagenome (GOLD analysis project Ga0302320, IMG submission 202130) | Peat permafrost microbial communities from Stordalen Mire near Abisko, Sweden - Bog_T0_3 | ecosystem: Environmental > Terrestrial > Soil > Wetlands > Peat | place: Sweden: Abisko, Stordalen Mire...
ACTTGGGTCGGCGATGATTGTGAACGGAGTTCTGGAGCCGATGGAGCTCGCCCACTTGATCTATCGCAAGGACAAAACCTACGAGGACTATCTTGGTATTCGGGGGCTGGACCGGCTGGGCAAGAAAAAATGGCGCAGTTACGTTTTAAAGGTCTGCGAGCAACTGAAGAGCGCGCTCGAAGCCGACTACATCGTGCTGGGCGGAGGGAACGTGCGCAAGCTGAAGCATTTGCCTCCGGGAACGCGGATGGGCAACAACGATAATGCGTTTAAGGGCGGATTCCGGTTGTGGGAGAAATCCGAAGCGGGACTGCAGGACACGGCGGCTGTGACGCCGACGCGCAAAAAATAAGCTGAGTTCGTCGAGTTTGGTAAGCTACGGACGCGACCGGGGGCTCATGTGAGCAGGTCGAGTTGAGTTGAAACCGATTTTACATGGCTTAACCTGCACCCGATTGGAAATGGGGTGCACACAGACGCGAGCGTCTGATTGCCACCAGTGGTGCTGGAGTTCGCCGAGTAACCGGGCGGCGCGCGCTAAAAAATTCTGCCGATCTTGAAGAAGAATCGATGATGGTCGGTATCGCCGACGCTTCCTCCCACCTCGATCGGTCCGAAGATCGTAGTCACGACGACGCCGCCAACGGCGTCCATGGGAAGATGCGAAGAGAGAATTAAATCGTCAGACGCCGGCAAGTTGAAGGGCTTGGCAATTTCGTAAGCGCCGATGAAGTAGACTTTGTCGCCGAGCAACGGCGGCAACGAGAAAAGTTCCCGCAAATATCCGCCCTGAAAATAATAATACTGGTTGGTGAGCAATTCGTTGGTGCCGTAGGCGGCGAGCTGCTGGCTGCCACCCAAGCCGAAAACCGGCAGACCTGTTTGCTGGTAGCCAAACGTGGTGCCGCCTGAGGCCGTTAGGAAAACGCTCGCAGGCTTGTCGATTCGCTTGAACAAACGCAACTCGGTGCGAGCGGTTGGGAATTGTTCGTTTGCACCGGGATTCGCGTCGTTCCAGTGCCAGTTGAATTCAAAACTCATTCCGCTGCGCGGGATGACCGCGTTGTCGAGGCGATTTTCGGTAAATTGCACTTTGGTAAAGCCGACGCGGCCGTCTTCCGCGGGTAGAGTGGGATATCCGATGCGAAGCGATTGGTGAAGATCGCCGATTTGATAGCCGACGCGGATTTCGGCATCGCGGCCAATTTCGTATCCGAGATCGAATTCGCCGCCGAACTGGCGATTGCGATACTCGCCTTCGAGCTTGTCTTCGTTGTAGGCGTAAAAGGGCGTGTTGCTGGCGAAGGCGCGCGGAGCAATGAACCAATTGCTGCCGATGCGCAGCGGAACGTAGTATTCGGAGCTGATACCGTATTCCGCGCCGAGGATGATGTCGTTGCGAAGCTCGCGTCCGAAGCCGCCGAGGTCGTAAAACGTGACTCGGGCGCCGACGCTGAAAAGCGGATTGTCGTAATCGGATCCGTCGAGCAACAGCAGCGGCTGAACCGACGGAGGCGAGTAGGGCTTTTCCACGGCGGTAATCAGCAGACCTTGTTTGCCGTCTTTTTCGACGACTTTGTAGCCAAGGCTATTGAATCGCCCGTAGCCGATTAAAAGGTTGAGCTGCTGTTCGAGCGCCTGCGCGTCGATGGGCTTTCCGACAAGAGGAGTCAGCTTCGTCTGGATTAGCGCCGTGAGTTCGGGACTGGTGCCCTGGACGTCCACGAATTGCGGGGTTGGAACACTGTTGCGTTTGCGGGAGTTCCGATGTGCGAGATACTTTGCCCATGAATCGTCATCGACGCTGAACGCCAACAGCACGGCCGCTTTGCTGGCCGCAGCGTCATAGCCGGCCTTGATCATCTCCGGCCCCCTTGAATAGTCGAGAGAGCTGTAGTCTTCGAGAGGCACGGAGATCAGGACGTCCGCCTTTTCCATGCTGCGCAACTCATTGGCGGCGATGACCACGCTGAGCGAACGGCCGAGCACGGTAAATGTGGAGAGCGAAGATTTTGGATCAAGACCTTTCACCTGCAAATGGACGGCAAGTGTTACGTCAGCGCCCATATCCTGCGCAACGTCCACAGGTAGATTATCGAGCAGGGCGCCATCGGCGAAAATGTGATCCTGTTCGCGGACCGGAGTGAAAATTCCGGGAAGCGACATGGTGGAACGAAGCGCCAGCGCGAGCGAGCCGCTGCGGAAGATTTCTTCTTTGCCGGTCAGCAAGTCAGTGCTGACGCACCCGAACGGGATCGGCAGATCGTTGAAATTTCGAATTTCCGAGTAGGGCAAGGCGATCTTGTCGAAAATCAGGCCGACTTGCTGGCCGGAATTAAAACCTTCGGGAAATTGCAAGCCATGCCGCAAGCCGAATTCGAGCGAGTTCGGGTAATCAACCGCGTCCTGTTTGCGGCGGAAGGTCAAATCCTGAAACGGAATTTTGCCCTGAAGAACCTCATCCCACTGGATTCCTGAAATGAGCGTCTCGATTTCTTTTGGCGAGTGTCCGGTGGCATAGACGCCGCCCACCAATCCGCCCATGCTCGTTCCGGCTACGTAACTGACGGGAATGTGATGCTCTTCAAGCCATTGGATGACGCCGATATGTGCGAGGCCCAGTGCGCCGCCGCCCTCGAGGACAAGACCGATGCGAGGTTTGCGCGCGACGGGCTGGAAGGCAGGCGCAGCGGATTGCGGTGCGGCCGCAAGCGGAGCTTGGGGTCCGGGCGCGGCTGGCTGTTGCGCTCTCGTCGAGCGCGTCGCCGCAAAGACCGCGATGAGCAAGCATCCGACGAACAGAGCGTATTTGAAATAATTGCTGGGAAATTTAGGACGACGGGAAGGAAGTTCCATCGCTGCCTCCGCAATTGCGGAAAAATGTTCGCCTAGATTGGCGTCGCCGTCCATGCTTCTTTTGCGGACGGCCAATGGAAGTTTCCGACGGGACTTCGCGGCAGGGTTCTGCGGCGAAGCGTGGCCAATCAATCCAGCGTATTCAGCCGACGCAAAAAAAATCGCATCGGATGAGAGGCTCTACGTTCACCACTCACCCGATGCGATCAAACGCTTCTGATTTCTTCTACTGCGCGGCCGGCGCGGATCCAATCTTCGTTCCGATAACTTCACCCGAGATGATGATTTCCACGCGGCGATTCTGTTGGCGGCCCGACGCGGTGTCGTTGCCGGCGACGGGATTCGCTTTTCCGAAGCCCGCGGCGGTGACGGAGGTTGGATCGATTCCCTGCTGGATTAAATAATCACGCACGGCGTTTGCGCGCTGCTCCGAGAGCGTCTGATTGAATGCATCGGTGCCCACGCTGTCCGTGTATCCCTCGACCGAAAGATGAAGTCCGGGATGCGCGATGACGATGCCGGAGAACTTGGCGAGCGCTTCGCGGGCTGGCGGCTGCAATTCGTACTTACCGAACGCGAACAATACATCGGCAAGGTTGGCTTTCAAACCGCGAGGAGTGTCGGTCGTCGGCAGCACACGGTTGAACTGAGCGAGCAAGGCAGCTCGCAATTGCTGCTTTTCCAGTTCGGCTTGGGCCGCAGCTTCCTGCGCCTGCTTTTCGTTTTGCTCCGCGGTCTTCGCAGCGGCATCCGCTTGTGCACGGGCAGCATCGGCGGCCATGCGAGCGGCGTCGGCCTGTGCGCGGGCGGCGGCTTGCTGGGCCGCGTCGCGTTCGGCTTGCAGCTTTTGCAATTCGGCCTGCTGGCGAGCGGCAGCTTCCTGCTGCTGTTTGGCTTGGGCTGCGTCGGCAGCGGCCTGAGCAGCAGCCTGCTCCGCGGCGATGCGTTCGTCGTTTTCACGCTTGAGCGAAATCTGGCGAGCGTCGGCGGCGGTCTGCACCGCTTCACGCGCGGCGGCGATCACTTGCTTTTTGTCGGACTTATTTTTGAGCAGCCCTTCAGCCTGGTTCAAGGATGCCTGGGCCTTCTGCAAAGCGTCGGGAGCGTACTTGGCCGCGCCGGAGGCGATCGCGATCTGAACGGCGTTGCGGGCTTCGTACACCTCGATCGGAATCTTCGGCGAGAACGTAGTGATCGAGTCGCCGATTTTGGACATGTCGTAGGTGTATTGGCCGCGCTGGAGCAATTCATAGTTCGCGCTGATGGGCTGGAAGGTGCCGCGGGTATCGGGACGGACGGTGTTCTCGAGGACGACCACGTCGCTCGGGGTATTCACGGCGAAGTATGGTTCGGCAGTGACAATCATTCCGAAGGATTGCAGGTTGGTGGTGGCATAGAGCTTGCTGTTGGCTCCACTGAGCAGAACTTCGCCGAGGTTGGTGGCTTTCCCTTCGGGAGTGATGGCCCACAGGACGTAGGTGAGATATTCCTTGCCGAACATCTGCGCGGGCTGGAGTTTCTTGAAGTTTGTTTCGATGGTGATGGAGCCTTGCTTGCTGTCGACTTTGGCCTGTCCCGAAGCGAGCGGCAGCAGCGGAGTGCCGGTGAAGTCCACCATCGTCGAACCACCGCGATGCTGATAGTTGATGGCGGTGACAGTTTTGGCGACCATAGTAATGTGATAAATCGAGGTGCTGTTCTGCTGGCTTTGGTCGTTTTGGGCTGAGGCGGACGGCGTGAAACTGAAAACCGCCAATACCGCGAGTGCGAAAATCTTTTTCACAAGAATCTCCTTTGCTCATTCAAATTCTTAAAATTGCGATTGAGGCCAGGACCTCAAACCGTCAGGCGAACGCAGCTCGTGCGCGGTCGCATTGCTTGCCGCGATGTCCTTTTAGAGGTGGTTCGGCGGTCTTTCGCTTTTACGTCAAAAAAGCAAGAGAAGGTGCCACGTCGTTCAGCCCCTGACGGCGAAATTGTATCAAATCCGGCCGGGATGGCGACCAGCGATTGCACTCTCGCCGCTCTGTAGAGTCGAATCAGGTCGTCAGGGCAAGACTTTGATGCGCGGCGGGCGGTGAGAGTCTGAGTGACCTGGGGGCAATTATGTTCAACGACGGTCTCGATTTTTTCGCACGGCACAAGGTACGATGGTGAAGATGATTCGACGGTTCCTTGCGCCATTTTTCCTGCTCGTGCTGTTCGGCTGCCCTGCTATCTTTGCCTGCACTTGCTCGAAACAGCCTGCTGGCACGTGTCCGGGACTTCAGCCCGACGATGTAGTTTTTATCGGGACGGTGACCGAGATCGAAGCGCTTGCCGCCGATGCCAACGCGACAGACACAACGAATTCGGCGGCTTCGCAAGGCGCGACCCCGATTACGCGGTACCGTTTTCACATTGATGAGCGGTTTGCCGGCGCGGGCAATTCGGACATCGACATTTTTTCCGGTGGTGACGACGGCGATTGCGGTTACAACTTCCGGATGGGCGACCAATATATTGTTTTCACGCAGCAAGAAACCGAAGGGCGCCTGTTCGCGACGCAATGCAATGGGACGCGGCCCGCGAGCGAAGGGCGAGCGCTGATTCCGCAGTTGCGAGCGATGAAGTCTCACCAGCGAGTGGCGTCTGTGTTCGGAGTGCTGCGCCGGTCCGATCCGCCGCTATTGGAGCCGACGGACGATCCGGAAGATCCGCTGCCGAACATTAAATTGAAGCTGCGTTCGAAGGATGACCGGTTCGCGTCAAGCACTGGGCCGGACGGGGTTTATACGTTTTACGATCTGCACGCGGGCGAATACCAGTACACGGCCGACCTGCCGGCGCGATTTGAATTCTCGCAGAAGACGTTGAAGGGCGGACTGCCGCCTTTCCGGATTCCCACAGGCGCTTGCTACGAATACAACGTGAATGCGCTGCCAACCGGGAAGATTCACGGGAGCGTGTTGGGTGCCGACGGAAAGCCGCTGAAACTTGCTTCGGTGGAATTGTATCGCGCGGACCGATACGACGATTCGAAGCCGGGGCTGTGGGGATTTCAGGGCGGAGCGAGCGCGAAGGGTTTTGAGTTCGATCACATCGGCGCGGGCGAATATGTTCTGGTGTTCAATCGAATGAACCGCATGGACCCGAATTCGCCGTATCCACGTTCGTTTTATCCCGGCGTGGGCGAGCAGGCCGAAACGAAAATCATCAAGATGAAGGATGGCCAGCAACTGCTGAATGCGAACATCAAATTGCAGCAAGGCTATCCGACCCGTCGCGTAAGGGTGCAATTGAAGTGGGAAGACGGGCGTCCGGCGGGAGAAGTGACGGTAATGGGCAAGGCGGAACAAGGCGGAAATCCGGCGGCGGAAAAAATTGGCGACGGCCTCTACGAATTTACAATCCTCGAAAATACGCGGTACACATTTTCAGCGTGGGAAGATCTGGACCCCCAGAGAGCCGCGCAGCCTAACAGCGATCCGAACTGCACAATTCCGGCACGAATCGACGCGGCTGCAGTGACGGTGGACGGCGCGGATGCATCGGCGAAAGAGATCACGCTTACGTTTGTGAAACCCTCGTGTGACAAGCAGTAGTCCGTTTGACTTCGCTGTGCCCCGTGCTTAAAATTTCGCCACTGCCATTGGGGCGCAGAATCATTTCATGGGAGAGAATATGAAGAAGTATTTCGCGATGTATCTCGTCGCTCTGGCGTTGCTCTGCGGCCAATCCGGAATTGTAGCGGCGCAGGAGCCGCCGAAAGACGCGAAAGCTGGCACGGATGCGAAGGACCTAAAACCAGCGGCCGATTCCGGGACGCCGAAAGAAGAGACTTTTGTAAGCGATCACACGATCGCGATTGGTGGGCAACCGATCGCCTACAAAGCGACAGCGTCCACCACGCTGCTGAAGGACGACAAAGGCGAGCCGACCGCGAGTATTTTTTCGACCGCCTATACGAAATCGGACGTGAAGAATGCGAGCCAGCGCCCGATTGCGTTCGTTTATAACGGCGGGCCGGGTTCGTCATCGGTGTGGCTGCACATGGGGGCGTTCGGGCCGCGGCGCGTGGTGACCGCGAATGCCGCTCCGACCGGATCGGCACCGTACAAGCTGGAAGATAATGCGAATTCCCTGCTCGACAAGACCGACCTGGTGTTTATCGATCCGGTTGGGACGGGTTTCAGCCGAGCGGTGGGAAAATCACAGGACAAGGATTTTTGGGGTGTCGAGCAGGACGTGAAGTCGCTGGCGCAGTTCATCACGACTTATTTGAACCGCAACAACCGGTGGAATTCCCCGAAGTTTCTGATTGGGGAAAGCTACGGCACGTTCCGGTCGGCGGCGCTAGGCAACTATTTGCAGTCGCACGACGGCGTATACGTGAACGGAATCGTGTTGATTTCGTCGGTGCTCAATACGGAGACGATTTCGTTCAGTCCGGGCGACGATCTTTCGTACATCTTGTATGTGCCCAGCTACGCGGCCACGGCGGCGTATCACAAGACGCTGAAAGAACAGCCGGCGGACCTGGATGCGTTTCTGACCGAAGCGCGGAAGTTTGCGGGAACGGAATACGCGGAAGCGCTGATGAAGGGCACGAACGTCACGGCGCAGGAAAAGGCAGATATCGCTGCGAAGCTGTCGCATTTCATCGGGTTGAGTCCGGAATACATCGTGAAGGCCGATTTGCGCGTGACGCTCGGGCAGTTCAGCGTGGAATTGCAACGAGCAGAGCGGCTGCAAAGCGGACGGTACGATTCGCGATATACGATGCCAACCTACGACGTGTTGACGGAATTCGCAGAAGACGATCCTTCGTACACCGGCGTGCGCGGGGCGTTCACCGCAGGATTCAACAGTTACGTCCGCGAAGAGCTGAAAGTGCCGTTCGAGCGGAATTACGACATACTGAACGGTGCGATCGGAGGCAGCTGGGATTGGAAGCACGGCGGCGGCGGTTTTCCGAGTTCGCCGAATGTGGCCGGGGATTTGATCAGCGCGTTACAGACGAATTCGAATCTACGCGTCGAAGTGGAAAACGGTTATTACGATATGGCGACCCCGTTTTTCGCGACCGAATACACGATGGACCATTTGTTTCTGCCTGGCAATCTTCGGAGCCATATTCAATTCGAATATTACGGTGCGGGACACATGATGTATTTACACAATGAGGATTTAACGAAGTTGAAGGCGAACGTTGGCAGCTTTATCGACGCGCAAGCAAAGTAAATCAATCCGGCGGATTTGCTTTTCGCCAGATTCAAAGCGCCTCCCGAGTTTTCGTGCGGGAGGCGCCCTTGTTTTCGTGCGGCCTTCGAGTGATTACTGCTTGCGGTCGGCGGGCGGAATCGAAGGACCTTCGCCCTTAATGTAATGCGCGTACCAGAAAAGATAGCGCTCGTATCGGTCTTGAATGAAGGATGGCCGGCTGAATTCGTGGAACTCGCCGGGATAGACGACGAGGAGCGTTGGCACGCCGAGGCGTTTCAAACTCTGGTACATCTGCTCGCCGTTGATGACCGGCACGTTCCAATCGTTGTCGCCGCCCATGATCATGGTGGGTGTAGTGATGTTTTTCACGCGGGTGAAGGGCGACAGTTTTTCCCACACGTCGCGATGCTCCCACGGCAAGCCTAGCTCGTATTCCCAATCGCGATTGTAGTGATCGTGTCCCCAGTTGGCGATGTAGAGAAATTCACCGGCGCCGGAGACCGCGGCTTTGAAGCGAGTGGTCTGCGTGATGATGAAGTTGGTGGAAATGCCGCCGTAGGACCAGCCTCCGACGCCGAGCTTATCGGGATCGGCGATGCCCTGCGCGACGGCGTAATCGACCATGGCCATGTCGTCCTGAAAGTCTTTGTCGCCCCAGTCGGCGAAAATTGCTTTGCAGTAATCCTGACCGTAGCCCGATGAGCCGCGCGGGTTGGGCGTAAGTACGGCGTAGCCATTTGCGGCGAAGAGTTGCGGATCGAAATTAAATTCGGCGTAGTAGGCCCAGACGGGGCCGCCGTGCGGGCGAAGGATGGTTGGATAACGCGTGCCGGGTTTGTAGCCGACGGGCTTGTAGAGGTAGCCGGCGACGGTGGTGCCGTCTTTACTCTGGAAGTGGACGTATTCGACGTCGGGAAGATTGAGTTCGGCCATCAGCGCGTCGTTTGTCTTGGTGATCTTGCGCAGATCGCCGGAGGACGGGAGGAAATAAATCTCTGCGGGATGGGTGAGTTCGCTTGTGGAGGCGGCGACGCTGCCGTCCTTTCCGAGTGAAAATGCATCGACGAATTTGCGGCCCCCGATGGGCCGCGTGATTTCACCGCCGACAGCGGGAACGCGGAGCACGTTCTGCGTGGCGTCATCGTCGGCGATGAAGTATACAAATTGGCCATCAGGTGAAAATTTGGGCACCGAGGCGTTGCGGTCAAGCGATTGCGTGAGGATTTTTGCCGGGCCTCCGCCGGCTGCGGGCGCGACTCCGATGTGGATGGTGGCGTACTGAAAAAGCTTGTCATCGAGCTGGGTGGTGAAGGCGATCGATTTTCCGTCGGGCGACCACGCGGGGGCGCCGTCGGTGCCGGGGGCCGTCGTGATTTGCACGAGGGACTTGCCTTGATCGGTGTTGTCGGCGGCAACTGTCCAGATGTCGGTATTGAAGTTGCGATCCGGTTCGGGCGCGCTGCGATTGCTGGCGAAGGCGATGCGCCTGCCGTCGGGAGACCATGCTGGGTCCGCGTCGTCGAAATCCCCGGAAGTGATCTGGGTCTGCTTCCGGTCGCTCAGAGTGAGCGTGTAAAGGTGGGTGCGACGGCGATCGAGGTAGCCGATTTCGTCTTCTTTGAAGTGGAGGCGGTCGATGACCCAGGGATGCGGTTTGGGCTTGGCGTCGGACTTGTCTTTATTCTGCGAAGCTTCGATTTCGTCGATAGAGGGGTCCTGCAACACGAGAACGAGCCGGTCACCGGAGGGCGACCAGGCAAAGTTATCGACGTCCTGGATTGCGTCGGTGAGTTGCTGCGCTTCGCCGCCTTGCGTGTTCAGCAGCCAGACTTGTTTTTTGCCTTCGTCGTCGGCGTCTTTGCCGCTGCTACTTGCGGCGCTGCGGGCGGAAAGAAACGCTAGATATTTTCCATCCGGGCTCCAGCGAGGTTCTGAGGAGGAAGCGGATTCGGCGCTGAGTGCGATGGCATCGCCTCCAGCGGTTGGAACCATCCAAATCTGTTCGTGGTTCTTGTCGTCGTTCAGGCCGGCGGTCTTGACGGTATAGGCAACCCATTTGCCGTCAGGACTGATTTGCGGGTCGCTGACTTCCTTGATGCGGAAATAATCGTCAACGGTAAGGTTGCGCTTCGTTGCATGCGATTGCGCCTGCGCGGCCAGAGGATTCAAGACCATAAACCAGAACGACGCGACAGCGAACGCAGCGAGAGGCTTGAGAGAATTCATAAAAGGGACCCTTCACGATGATGGTGTGAGTTCGTGCTGGCGGGAGTATAGCAGAGAGCGGAAAGTCGACGGTGCTCGCGCGATAGGACCGAACACCGGCGGTGCGCTCTGAACGACACGCACCGCAGGCTCGGCCTACTTCGCCGGGTTCATCGTGATCGAAGAGACGTGAATGGTATTACCGTCCACGGTTCCCTTCACCGTGACGTCATGGCCGATGTGGGCCGCGGCTTGATCCTGAGGATCGAGGACGTACAGCTTCTTGTCGGCGTCAGTGTACAGCGCGTACTTCGCGCCATGATTCTTGACGCACATGGTGGTGCAATCCGCACCCTTGGCACTGGCGTCTTTCGCGCCGCACATATCGTTGGTAATCGTGCCCGACCACGAACCGGACTTCGAGGCATCGCCTTGACGCGCCAGCGACACTCCACCCACTAATAGAACGGCACACGCTAACAACAACAGTTGCTTCTTCATGGCTCTCCTCTTATGTATTCCCGTTCTGTGAAATCAAGGGACCCCGATCAAGGTAAAGAGCAAACCCGTGCCCCCTGGCAATCTGTCACCGTTGCCGCCCTTTGTCCATCGGGGAAATTACGGGAAACTGAGCCCAAACGGAACCGAATCGGAAGCACTGTTTGGGCGTTCCATTGACATCGACGCGACGCGGCATCTAGGCTCGGAGGATGCCCACGTCGCCCTCTTCCGCTTCGCGCATACCGCTGCGCGCGAATCCGCACATATACGAAATCAATACATGGGCATGGCTGGAGAAGTTTTCGGAGCGGCAGGGCCGCCAGATTCAGCTTGGCGATGTGCCGGACACGGTGTGGGACGAAATCGCGGCGCGTGGATTCGACGTTGTGTGGCTGATGGGCGTGTGGCGGCGAAGCCCGGAGTCGCGCCGGATCAATTTGGATGATCCGCCGAATTTTCCGAAATACAGCGCGGCGAAGCCCGGCTGGAAGGCTTTGGACATTATCAGCTCGCCGTACGCAGTGACTGGGTACGTGCCGGATGGGCGAATTGGAAACTGGGATTCGCTCGATCTGGTGCGCAAGAAATTGCATGCGCGCGGCGTGGCGTTGTTTCTGGATTTCGTCGGGAATCACACCGCGCTCGATCATCCGTGGATGCGCGAGCACCCCGAATATTACGTGACCGGATCGCAGCAGGATTCCGAAGCGAACGCATCGCTGTTTTATCCGGTGACGGTCGGGCAGAAGACGAATTACATCGCGCTGGGCAAAGATCCGTATTTCCCGCCGTGGAAAGATGTGGCGCAATTAAATTATTTCAGCGCGGAGTTTCGGGCAGCCCAAATCGCCGAGCTTCGCACGATTGCGAGCCACTGCGACGGCGTCCGCTGTGATATGGCGATGCTGCAACTGAGCGATATCTTCGGCAATTGCTGGGCACATCTGCTGAATGGCGCTTCACCGCCGCCGACGGAATTCTGGACGGAAGCGCGCGCGGCGGTCCCCGACCTGACCTTGCTGGCAGAAGCCTACTGGGGAACGGAGTCGCGGCTTTTCGATCTGGGATTTTCGTTTGCATACGACAAGGCTTTGTATGACGACGTGCGCGGCGGGAATGCCGCGAGCGCCCGCGAACGGATTGCTTCATTGCCGAACCGGCAATCGAGTTTCGTGCGATTCCTGGAAAATCACGACGAGGAACGCCGGGCGATCGCATTTCCGAACGATCGCCTGCAAGCCGTAGGAACGCTGATGGGGACGCTGCCGGGCGGGCGTTTTTATTATCAAGGCGAACTCGAAGGGCGGCGAATCTATATGCCGATCACGCTGCGAGTGGCGGCGGATGAGCCCGTCGATCCGGTAAGCGCGGCGTTTTTCGCGCGAATTTTGAATATTTCGGATGACGATGTATTTCACAGCGGCGAATGGAATTTGCGGCAAGTGAATTCCGAGGGCGGCGATCCGTCCGATGGCCTGATCGTTTATGAGTGGCGCAGCGAGAAATCGTGGAAGTTGATCGTGGTGAATTTATCGGATCATACTTCGCAGGGACGAATACCACTGAGCGATCAAGTGAGTGCGAACCGGCAATATGTGTTCAACGATTTAATCAACGACGTGCAATATCCGCGAAGCGGCGAAGAACTTTTCAATGTGGGATTGTTCGTCCGCAAGGACGCCGTTCAGGCACATTAATTTGATGTAACAATCTCGCAATAAAAATGCGGCGAATGGCGTGAGCGGCGTTCGGAGCGCGCACCACTCGCCGCGAATTTCTTCCCCTATGATTCCCTCCCGTTTAGTTGACGACCAGCTTCAGGAACGCAGGCAATGAAACCGTCTGGCCGTTGGTGGTTGCGGACAGCGTGAGTGTGTACGTTCCCGCCGGCGTAGCGCCATTCGGCCCCTTGGCCACCGAGCTGCAGGCGGCGCTGCCGATCACGGCGACGAGGGTGAGGGCGAATGCCACGGCGATCCTCGGCTTGCGCTGGAAAGTCCAAACCGCACCGCCGAGCGTGAAGGTGATCAGAAGCAATGCCAGCGGACCGCCGAATCCGCCGCCTGGAAACAGAGGCGCGAATCCGTTGTTGGTGGTGGTTCCCTGGCAGTACGTCTGAATCGCGAAAGCGACTTCTGTGGAACCCGATGCACTCAGGGTGATGGAGCTGGGAATGGCGGTGCAGCTGATCTGCGGGGACGATGTGGTGCAGCCAAGCTGCACGGTCCCGCTGAAGCCGGGGACTGCCGTAATGACCAGGCCGTAGTAAGCCGTGCCCCCCGGAACCGTTGCGACGGTATTTGAACCACCCGGCGCGATCGAAATGATCACTGGCGAGTTAACGCCTGTGCCAGAGAGCGCGACCGACTGCGGGCTTCCCGACGCGGTGCTGGTGATCGTCAGATTGCCGGAAAATGCAGTCGCGGTCGTAGGCGTGAAAGTGACGCTGACCGTGCAAGTGGCACTGGCGGCAAGAGTGGTGCAGTTGTTGGTCTGAGCAAAGCCGGCAGCCGCCGCGACCGATGCGATCGTAACCGAGGTCGTCCCGGTATTCGTCACCGTAACCGTCTGCACGGGACTGGTCGTGTTGATCACCTGCGAATTAAAGGCGAGCGTGGTTGGAGACAGTGTGATGGTGCCCACGGCACCGGTTGCGGTTCCCGTGAGCGTGGCGTTCACCGTTTGTTGATTCGATTGGCCCGAAGCCGTGTAGGTGACGGTGATCGTCCCAGCGCGCGCGCCGGCGGCGGTCGGAACAAAAGAAACCTGGACGATGCAACTGGTGCCGGTGCCGGTACCGGGATTGAGGCCGTCGTCGCAATTGTTAGTCTGCGTGAAGTCGCCGGTGGTGGCGATCGAATCAATGTCGATGGCCTGCGTGCCGATATTGGCGACCGTAAAGCTGAGCGGCTCACTTGTAGAGCCGACGGCGACGCTTCCGAAATCGGAACTTATGGGCGTAATCGAAAGGTCCGCGCTGGTGAGGCTGCCGGCTTTGATGAAAACGTTGGAATCGACGTCGTAATCGATGGCGTCGGCGATCGCCAGCTTGATGTGGTTGGTCTGATTAGGAGTGACGGTCGCCTGGGCCGTAAATACGATGGTGAATCCATCCATTTCGGTGTCGTAAGGCGCCGCAGCCGGGTACTGAAAATCGTTGTTGACGAAATCCTGCGGATTGACGGGCGGATTATCGGGCGTGCCGGTGCTGTTCCCGTTATTGACGGTGTTGATAGAGACTGGCGTCGTGGTGCCGGGAATAAATGCGATGTTATTGCCATTGAGGAAAAATCCGAATACGTCGTTGTAGTCGAAAACAAATTCGTTGTACTCATCGGAAGAAAATGTGTACTGAAACGAAATGCTGGAGTCGATTGGAACAAAATCGAACTCGAGGACGGCGGCGTCATAAGTTTGGAGCGGATCGCCGTCATTGCCCGCGTTGAGCAAGGTGTTCAGATCGGCATCGCCCGCGCTGCCGTTTTCGACGGTGATACCGGGATCGCAGTTTGGCCCAATCACGTTTCGAACCGCACCGGTGCTGAGAACGATGCCGCTGTTGAAGCCAATGATGCTGGCGGTTGAAGAAAAATTGCCTGCGGCGCGCGCGGCTCCGGTGTAGGTCACGTTGCTGACCGTGACGCCCTGTCCGACAAGGCTCTGCGCGAGCGCCGTCGGTGTGAGTTTGGAGTCCGTCAGATCGTCCAACTGCATACCGCTATCCGATCCGTATCCCTGAAAGAAATAAGTGAGAGTTCCGGCAGGGTCTTCATTGTTGTCCTCCGCCGGATCATCGTCGGTGATCGTGATTGTTGTTTCAGCGCCGTCACAGAGGCTTGTCGGTGTGTAAATCAGGGTAGCGGTGCAGGACTGGCCGGGGACAAGAGTGGTGCAGGTCATGCTGGCGGCGAAGGAGTCGGGATTATCGGTGGTAATGGAGGAAAAAGTAACGGTCGTCTCGGTGGAAATATTGGTGAGAACGAACGTAAAAGGAGCCGTGGCTCCATCAAGCCGAACTTTGTCCTGCGCCGCGGGGCCTAGATCCGATTGGATGTTAACAGTGCCGTAGCCTTGTAGGGTTGCGGCCGGTTTCAGCTTTCCCGCTCCGGTGGTAACCACACGCCCCAACTTCCGATGCGGGTGGGGGTTTCCGCCGTGATATGGCGGAACGTCGCGCAGAACCTGTGGCATTGGCGAGCCGACCGCAGATGTGGCAGCACCGGCGACCAACGAGAGCGGGATAAGAACGCCAATTGCGAGGATGGGACAAAGCTTACGCATCTCGGAAACTCCTAAGGAGGCCAGATAAAGAAGCGGGGGCAATCGCCAAAGGATTTTCCTATCGGACCGCAGAGGGGTCAAGCGCAAATTTGTCTTTGCGCTTGAAAACGAGCGTATAGAACACTAACATCCCCGTCCTTGCAGACCGTTCCAACCGCAAAGAGTCCCGGCGGCCAGCAGCCCGCCGCAGTGTCCCGCGACGACTCACCCCTACGCAAAATAGGTTTTCTGCCGCTTCTCGCCATTTTCTATGGATATACGGCCGGAGGGCCGTTCGGATTCGAAGGAATTTTTTCGGATTCCGGACCGGGACTGGCGCTGGTTTTTCTGGCGGTCGTGCCGCTTTTCTGGAGCATTCCCATTTCATTCGCCTCGGCGGAGTTAAATAGCATTCTGCCGGTACAAGGCGGGTTTTACCGCTGGAGCCGCGCGGCGTTCGGGGATTTTTGGGGATTTCAGTGCGGCTGGTGGAACTGGACCGGCACATTTCTGCTGAATAGTTTGTACGGCGTGCTGGTGATGGACTATCTGAGCATTTACCTGCCGCAGATTACCGGCAACACAAAATGGATCGGGGCGTGCGCGGTGCTGATTGTGCTGGCGCTGCTCAATGCACGCGGGATTCAGATTGCGGGTTGGCTTTCGGTGGCGCTGCTCGTGGCGGTGTTGATTCCGGTTTCGTGGCTCTGCATCGTGTCGTTGTTTCATATGCATCACAATCCGGTGGTGCCGTTCATTCCGCCGGGAAAACCATTCGGCGCGGTGTTCGGTAGAGGTTTGGCGCTGGCGATGTGGAATTACGCCGGATACGAGCAACTATCGAGCATGACGGGCGAGATGAAAAATCCGCAGAAAATGTTCGTGAGGATTTTGGCGTGGAATACGCCGATGAACGTTCTCACGTACGTGCTGCCGACAACGCTGGCGATCGCGGTGCTGGGAAATTGGCAGGAGTGGAAGACGGACTACATTGTGACAGCGTCGCGGCTGATCGGAGGTCCGGCGCTGGGAGCGGCGATGCTGGTGGCGGCGATGATCGGCTCGCTGTCGCTCGCCAACAGCACGATTCTGTACACCACGCGCATACCAGCGACGATGGCACAGGACGGATATTTGCCGGCGTGGCTTGGGCGGATTCATCCGCGCTATAAAACTCCCGTGCGGGCGATCGCGCTATCGGCAGTGGTTTATTGCGTGCTGGCGCGTTACGACGTGGACGACATGGTGAACGTGTATATCTGGACGAGAATCGCTACGACGCTGCTGACGCTGCTGGCGGCGTGGCAGATGCGAAGGAAAGCTCCGGATGCGCCGCGGAGTTTTCGAATTCCGGGCGGAGCGTGGGGAATCGGCTATGTGGTGATCTTGCCGCTGATTTTGTGCGGGGTGAAAGTGGCGCAGAGCGAAAACTACGTGTGGAAGTACGCGCCGCTGCTACTGCTGAGTGGGCCGGCGGCGTATGCGCTGCTGCGCTACGGATTCAAGCTCGTTCCGAGACCGGAAATTTCTCCGGTGGAGTCGTAGTCTTCGGCGAATCGTTACTTGGTTGCGCCGAGTTTCTCTGACACGGTCTTTGCCTGCAGGAACAGCAGCAGGTAATCCTGGCCACCTGACTTCGAATCCGTTCCAGACATGTTGAACCCGCCGAACGGGTGCGCTCCGACCATGGCGCCGGTGCACTTACGGTTCATGTAGAGATTGCCGACGTGAAATTCTTCGGCGGCGCGCTCGATCTTTTTTGGGTTCTGCGAATACACCGCGCCGGTAAGGCCAAACTCGCTGTCGTTGGCCATGGAAAGCGCCTCGTCAAAGTCTTTCGCTTTTGTGACGGCGAGGACGGGTCCGAAAATTTCTTCCTGGAAAATACGGGCTTTGCGGTCGATGTCTGCAATCACGGTGGGTTCAACGAAGTATCCTTCGCCCGACGCGCGGTTACCGCCAGCCACGAGGCGGCCTTCTTTTTTGCCGACGTCGATATAGCCGAGGATGGAAGTCATGGCGGCTTTGTTGATCACCGGACCCATGAAGTTTGTGGGATCTTCGGGTGAGCCGACTTTGATGAGCTTCACGCGCGCGACGAGTTTGGCGAGGAATTCGTCGTAGATTTTTTCACAGACGATGGCGCGGGAGCAGGCCGAACACTTTTGGCCTTGGAAACCAAAAGCTGCAAGCGCGACACCTTCGACCGCGGCGTCCACGTCGGCTTCTTCATCGACGACGATTGCATCTTTGCCG
>Ga0302320_10013208_pt1 | contig 17281 bp, 8 predicted proteins | sample Bog_T0_3_FD_202130 | JGI IMG/M metagenome (GOLD analysis project Ga0302320, IMG submission 202130) | Peat permafrost microbial communities from Stordalen Mire near Abisko, Sweden - Bog_T0_3 | ecosystem: Environmental > Terrestrial > Soil > Wetlands > Peat | place: Sweden: Abisko, Stordalen Mire...
TTCTCTAGTACGAGAGGACCGAGAATGACGAACCTCTGGTGTTCCGGTTGTCACGTCAGTGGCAGCGCCGGGTAGCTATGTTCGGAAGAGATAAGCGCTGAAAGCATCTAAGCGCCAAGCTCGTCCCGAGATAAGATCACAATCCGACGCAAGTCGGTGCAAGGTCCGGGTAGACCACCCGGTTGATAGGGCAGAAGTGTAATCGCGGTAACGCGTTCAGCTTACTGCTACTAATGACCTTGCCGGTTTATGCAGCAAAAGCGCCCATTGTTCTAAGGCGTTTAATTTACCTCCTTGCACATTTCGGACTTTATTCATGGGTCTCGCGCCTCCTGAGAAGGGATGAGCGAATCGCAGGATGATGAGCCGCGCCCATGGCGTCGGCTCGGACATCCCTTCGGAGCCAGACCCCAAGTGTTTCCTGGTGACCATTTGCCGGGGGTTCCACCCGTTCCCATCCCGAACACGGCCGTTAAGCCCCGAGCAGCCAATGGTAGTAGGACGTTAGGTCCCGCGAGAGTAGGTTGTTGCCAGGTTTATGGCCCGGTTTTCCCAAAAGGAAGGCCGGGCCTTTTTGCTTTCCGGATCGGAAAGCAATCCGGCCCCGCCTTCGCCGAGGCTACGGCGCGGCAGGCTCCGCCCAACGGGCGAAGGCGGGCCCGCTTCGGCCAAACCTGCAACGTGATTCCGGGTTGGAAAGCAAACCCGCCTCCGCCCGGTGGGCTTCGGCGGGTCGGCCTTCCGAACCGGAAGGCCGAGTTGCCTTTGCCGCCGCGGGGCGCATGTTTTCCCCCAAGTGGCCGACTCCTCCTTCACCCACGCCAACCTTCCCCCCGACCGGGCGACGCGCCGGCCGGCGTTTCGCCTTCCGCCGCTTGCCTGCGACTGCCACGCGCACGTGTTCGGGCCCTTCGACCGGTTTCCGCTGCCGTCAAAACCCGCCTACCTGCCGGCCGTCGCCCCGTTTACCGACTATCTCCAGATGCAGCGCACGATCGGCGTCTCCCGAGGGGTCTTGGTCCAGCCGAGCCCCTACGGGACGGATAATTCGGCAATGATGGCCGCGCTTTCATCCGGCGCCTTTCCCTTGCGCGGAATCGCCCTTATCGACGATGCGACCAGCGACAGGGAACTCGAAAGGCTCCACTCGCGGGGAGTCCAGGGCTGCCGGATCCACCTGGGCGGCGGCAATGACGAGGCGATCCTCGCCTCCCTTCCGAGGGTGGCGGCCCGCATCAGCCCGTTCGGCTGGCATATTCAGTTCTATCTGGACGCGGCCCGCCGCCCGGATGTCGACCGGGTCCTGCTTTCGCTTCCGGTTCCGATCGTCATCGATCACTTCGGCATGGTGCCGGCCAAGGAGGGGACGGGATCGCCCGGATTTCAGACCCTCCTGCGGCTCGCGCACAGCGGCCGGTGCTGGTTCAAGCTCTCCGCCCCCTATCGGATCTCCACGAAGGCGCCCCGCTTTCCCGATGTCACGCCGATCGTCCATGCGCTCCTCGAGGCCGCGCCGGACAGATGCGTCTGGGGGAGCGACTGGCCGCATCCGAATTCCGACTTTATCCCCAACGACGGCGATCTCGTGGACATGCTACCCGAGTGGATTCCGGACACCGCCCTGCAGCGGAAGGTGCTCGTCGACAACCCGGCGACTCTCTACGGCTTCTGAAGCGGGGTCCTGGGCAAGTTTGCTCGACTTGCAGATTTCCGGGCCTGTGCTCGCATACTCGGACGCGCAGCAAAACCGGCGTGGGGCCCCGTGGCCTGCGGCCGTCCCCCACGCCCAGATGATGCGCGGAAGATGCGCATGGCCCTTCAATCTGCAAGTCGAGCAAACTTGCCCGCAATTGGCGGCATTATGGTTTGGCCGGCGCCTTCACGAACACGATGTACATGTTGGCTTCCTTGAATCCCGTCGCCTCGGTATTCGATCCCAGGGTGAGGCTCTCGGCGGCCGCTGAGTGGCGCACAAACAGGCTCATGGGCTGCCCGGCGACGACGATGCGGCGGCCGGTGGCCTCGAATTGACCTCGGAGCCATGTCGGCCGAGGCAGGCGGTCGTCGTGCGCGACAGTAACGGTGGCGCCTGCGGGAACCGCTACGACCATGAAATCGAGGGCGCTGTATAGAGCTTCGGACTCGGCGGCCTGCACCCACTCCGCGCCGGTCAAGTCGGCCGGAAGCCCCCCGAAGGCAATATCGCGGTCGACGTAGACATTTTTTCCGTCCCGCACCCCCGATTCGACGTGCGCGTTTCTGACAGTGCCAGAATACTGAAAATTGCGGATGGCAAGGCCTTCCGACCGGGCTTCTTCCCCTGGGATGAGGGTTGAATCCTCCGCGGGCTGTGCGGGTTTCTGTTCCGGAAGCTCAACGGCTGGCAAGGCCGGCATTTCGGCGAGGCAGCCGTTTGCGATCGCAACCGGGACGGAGTCGATCGAGAGCACGGCCGGCGGGAGCCCGGCGCAGCGCGCCCGGAGGCTTGCGCGGCCGGGAGCAAGGCTTGAGCGGATCGAGACGCGGTTGATCCCGCATTCGAGGTCGAGATAGGGGCGGCGGACCGAGTTTTCCTTGCCGCTGTTCCAGCCGCCGAGCCAGGTGCCTGTCCCCTCGCATTGAAAATCCACCCGTTGCTGAAAGGTCGGGCATCGCTCGCCGTGCGCGTCGACCGCCTCGACGTCGATCAATGCGATGTCCGAACCATCTGCACGCCAACCGCCTGGGCCGACAATCGGAGTCAGGCGGAGCGAGACAGGCGCTCCCACCGTGTGCAGGGAATGCGAGGCCCACACGCGGCCCTGCCGGTAGGCCACGGCCCTGATTTCACCTGGCTCCCAGGCGACGCCGGGGAATGTGAAAAGGAAACGGTCGGAAGGCTTGGCGTGCCCCAGCGATCGTCCGTTGAGGAAGAGTTCGACGTCATCCCCGTTGGCGGCGACGTAGACGGGCTTGCGCGTTCCTGCGGGGTAGGTCCAATGCCCGATGATGTGAACGGCGGGAGCCCGGTTGAACATGACGGAGCACACGTAATAGGCCTCTTTGGGCAGGCGCACGCCATCGACCTCCCCGCTGTCGCGCGCGGTTTCGCAGTCCACGCGTCCGCCGCTCGTCGAATCCGAGAAGATCCAGTTGGCCCCACCGCTGTGGCTGGCGCCCCCGAGCTTTCGCACGTACTGCGCCACCTGGTGCACGGCAAACTGCTCGGAGTCGAACGGCGCGTAAGGCTGTCCCCGCGCAGCCGGGTAGCCGAAATCCGGGGGCGAGCAGGCGTCCCAAATGCGCCGCGGGGACTCCTCGCGGTCGTATTCCCCCTCGACCACCGGCAGTCCGGCGATTTCGCGTCCGCCCTCGGTGCCGACGCCGACATCCATGAACCCCGCGACGACCTGGTCGGCGCGCCGGTATCCCACCGAGCGGCCTCCTTGAAGATCATACCGCTCCTGGATCGCGCGCAGTTCCTCGGCGTGGGCTTTGGTCACCTTTTGGTTGCCGGCCTCCCAGATCAGGATCGAAGGGTGGTTGCGATAATAGACGATCACGTCGCGCCACGCAGCCACCCTGATCTTCCAGGCGGCCCCGACCGTGTCCGATTCCCCGTCCACGCCGGGCTGGTCGGTGACAAGCCCCAGCTGGTCGGCGGCGGTGATCATCACCGGTCCGCCGGCGCAGTGGCCCCAGCGTTCGAAGTTGCTTCCGGCCCGCCTGGTGAGCGAGAGGGTGAAGAAATGGAGCCAGTCCGGCTGCGCGACGCCGATGCCGGGCCACTCATCCGTGGGTCTCTGGCCCCATCCGTGGAGCTTGAGGTGCCGGCCGTTGATGAAAAATCCGGCATCGGCGGTCCATCGAACCGAGCGGATTCCGAAGGAAATCGTCGTCGCATCCACGGTTTTCCCGGCGGAAAGGAGGCTGCAGACGACCCGGTACAGATGCGGGAAGTCGGGCTCCCACAGCTTTGGGGAGGCGATGGCACCGGAGACATGGAAGGTGGCCGACGCGCCGCCGGCCACCTCCAGCGCCTGGCGCAGCGCCAGAACGGGATGTCCCCCGGCATCGAAGACTTCGACCTTCAGGTCCGCGCGTACTGCGGCTTGCCGGCCGTTCTCGACGGGCACGTCCAGGTGCACCTGTGCCGAACGGTCGGAAATGTTGGTGGCGTAGACGTAGGGACCCTCGGTTTGCAGGAAATCATAAAGGGGCAGCGAAATATGGAGCGGATCCACCACATGAAGGATGACGTTCCGGTAGATGCCGCCCTGCGGAGGGTGCCATCGCGGGTTGTTCCAGGGAATCTGGTTGGCCTGGATCACCGCGGGATCTTCGGGAATCGACGCATTCGCTGCCGCCGAGATGCTGGCAAGATTCAATTCTCCGGAAGGATCGGTCATGAACCGGTTGTCGCACATGACAGCCAGGATGTTTGTCCCCCCGTCCGTCCGCAGGAAGGGCGTGAGGTCGAACGCAAAGGGAACGAACCCGTTCTTGCAGACGCCGAGGTAGTGTCCGTTCAGGTAGACTTCGCCGACCTGGCGCACGGCTTCGAATTCAATGATCACCCGGCGGCCTGCCCAAGAGGGCGGCGCCGAAAATGCCTTGCGGTACCAGGTGCGCCCGCTCCACAGGCGCTTTTCCCCCGCCATCGTGCGATCGGACCAATGAGCAAAGGCATCCGTGTCATTGTACGTGTGGGGAACCGAGACGCTTGTCCATCCGCTGTCGTCGAAGCCGGGCGACGACGCGCCTGCCGGATCCGCCTTGATGAATCTCCAATCCGGATCGAAATTCAAGGTGAGCCGCGGCCCGGGCTCTTCGGTCTGAAAATTCCGCTGGATGTCCGACGAACGGGACGCTGTGACGGCCCCGCCGGCCATGATGAGAACAGGTAGGATCAGGGCGCTGCGGAACATCATTTCGGATGAGTGTCCGACAGTTCCCAGATTTCGGTCCCCGCCATCAGGAAGCAGCCGACGCCAAAATCCTCGATCTCGGGAATCCTGTCGTAGGCGACCGGCTGGGAGTCCGACGGCTGCTTGCCGATGCCCTGCATGTATCCCAGGGAGCCGTCGGGATGCACCGCCTCAGACGCCATCGCATTCCAGCCCCTCGCCACGGTCGGCAGGTATTCGTCCCGACTCAGAAGGCCCAGGCGGATGCCCGCGGCAAGGCCGTAGACGAACAGGGAGGTCCCCGTCAGCTCCTTTCCGCCGAAATGCCCCGGATCCTTGAGGCTCACGTTCCAGAACCCGTCCGGGCGCTGCAGCGGCCTGATGGCGGCGGCCATTTCCCGAAAGGTGCGCGCGTATTCGTCGCGATGGGGTTCCTGCTCCGGCAGAACCTCAATGACGCGAGCCAGCGCCGCCAGGGCCCATCCGTTGCCGCGGGCCCAGTAGCAATTGCTTCCGTTGGGCTCCTTGTAGGGAGGGAGGAAGGTCCGGTCGCGCCACCAGAGGTGCTCAACCGGATTGTAGAGGCCCGTGCCGCCCTCGCGCGTCTTGGTGTTGATGTAAAGGGCGTACATCTTCTCGAAATAGCGCGGGTCATAGTTCAGCAGCCCCAGTCGGGCGAAGTCAGGCATGGCCATCTGGAGGGCGTCGACCCACCACCAATCGTCGTTTTTCGAGTCGGCGACCATCGCGGAGATGCTGGCCTGCAGATCGCGGATTCGTTCCGGCTTGGGGTCGCGGGCGTAAAGGTCGAGGTAGGTCTGACCCACGCACTGGTTGTCGGCATGGCGCGTGGAAGGCCCGGTGTTCAGGCCCCAGGTGTGGTATTCGGCGGCGCGCACCGCATAGCCGTAATAGCGCTCGTCCGGATCGATGCCGTAAAGGGCCATCAGGCCCTCGAAGTACACGCCTCGCGTCCACCCGTTGCTCGGGCGGTTCTTGCCCGGCTCCGGCACCGCCGGGTCGGGGTGCCTGCGCATGAAATTTCCGTTGACGCTGCGCAACACTGCCGCGACCTCCGCCCGTGCTGGAAGGGTTGGCGCGGGCGCCGCTGATGCGGCACCCGCCGCCGCGCAAAGGGCGAAAGCGAGGGTGCAAAGGCGGATCATGGGGGTGGTATTGTTCGGCTGTGGGCGCAATGGGTCGGCCCGGCTTCCGGGCCGCCTGCAGAGGGTTGCTTTTGGACTGTTGGGAATTGCCCCAAAACCGACGGCGCCAGACGATGGGTCCGGTCTGCGCCCCGGGGTTACAGGGGTACTTTGGGCTATGACGCCCCACTAAACCAGAGACCGGCGCCCTTGCCTAGCTACCCAAACGTGTGGGTAACTTACCGGAGGTATTTGATCAGCGCCTCGGTGCGCGAGTGCACGTGCAGCTTCTCGTAAACATGCTTCAGATGGAAGCGCACCGTATCCGAGGAAAGGGAGAGGGCGTCGGCGACCTCCTTGGTCACGTAGCCCTTGGCGAGCAGGCTCAAGACCTCCTCCTCGCGCGGCGTGAGCTGGCGGGACGGACCCAGGGAGGGCCGGACCCGCCGGAACGACTCCACAACCTTGCGCGCGATCTCGCCGCTCATCGGCGCTCCGCCGCCCCAGACCTGTTCGATCGCCTCGACAACCTCGCGCCGCGCCGTGCGCTTGAGGAGATAGCCGCTGGCCCCCGCCTCGAGTGCGCGGAACACCTGGTCGCTGTCGCTGAAGACCGTGAAAACCAGCACCTGGATCCCGGGCATCTTCTGCTTCAGGACGCGTATGCAGTCGATCCCGCTCATTCCGGGGAGCTGGAGGTCCATGATTACCACGTTGGGTGCCAGCTTGGGCAGCGCCGCAAGCGCCGCCTCCGCGTCGGGGAAGCCGCCCACCAGGTCGAACTGCCCAGCCCGCCGGATCACGCGGCTCAGCATTTCCCGGATTTCCGCGTCGTCCTCGACGATCGCGACCTTGATCGACGGCGCCGCACCTCCAGCCGTCATTTCGAGCGGGCCTCCGTCCGCATCGGCAGGGTGACGCGCACAACCGTACCCTGGGGCGAGCTTCGCAGCTCCAGGTTCCCGCCGAATTCGCCGGCTCGCGCCCGGATGTTGCCCAGGCCGTGGCGCCCCGAATCCGCCTCAGACAAGGGGTCGAACCCCCGTCCGTTGTCCGCCAGGACCAGCTCAAAGACGCCGCCGAGCATGCGCATATTCAGCTCCATCAGGGTGGCCTGCGAATGCTTGAGGGCATTGTTCATCGCCTCCTTGGCGATCATGAAGAGGTGGTGCCGGAGCTGTGGCGGCAGCGGCAGGGCCGGGATGTCCCTGTCGATCTCGACCCTGCAGCAAATGCCCGTGTTGGCGAAGAATTCCAATGAGAACTGGCTCAGGTAGGCGCACAGCGCCGGAAGGCTGTCGTACCGGGGGCTTGCAGTCCAAACGGCGCCTTCAAGGTCGCGGGTGATCGTTCGCACGCGCTGCGCGAGTTGCGATGACTGGGACCTGATCTCCTCGAGGCCCTCGCTGTCGCACATTTCGTCGGCCAGCATGCTGACCCGCGTTAGGCTGGCCCCGAGCCCATCGTGCAGGTCGCGGGCGATCCGCGCGCGATCCGCCTCAACCCGCTGCTCGAGCTCCAGGCGCGCAAGGCGGGCGCGAAGGCGCCTGTGCGAAACGAACCGGACGAGGAGGGTCAATCCGGTTGCGGCGAGGGCCAGCGCGCCGCAGCGGGCCCACAGAGTCTCCCACCAGACCGGCTCGACCGTGAAGGCGACCTGCGCCTCCGTCGGGTTCCAGACCAGGTTTCCGTTGCATGCGGTCACCCGAAATAGGTAGGCGCCCGGCGGCAGCTTGGAATAGCTGACCGCGCGCTCGGTGACGGGGTCGCTCCAATCCGCCTCAAGGCCCTCCAGCCGGTAGCGGTAGCGAACGTCCTGAGGAGCGATGTATTCCGGGGCCGTGAACCGAAAATCGTACTTGCGGGCGGTCGAAAGGAACCGCCTGTCCGGCCCGGTCGCATCCCTGCCATCGACCGCAAACGCGTCGAGGTAGGCGCGCGGCGCCGGCTGGTCGCTGCGCAGCCGCGCCGGATCCGTCATCACCAAGCCCTTGCGCGTGGCGAAACAGAGACGGCCGCTTGCAGTCCGCCAGGCCGTGGGCTGGTAGCTGCCGAATGCGCTGAAGCCGGCCAGTCCGTCCGAGCGGCCATAGGTTATGGGCGTAATCGCCGCGACGCGCCCGAGCCCGCAGTCCAGCAGTTCCGCCTTGTAGACGCGGAATAGCCTTCGCGAAGTGCCGAACCAAAGGGCCCCGTAATCGTCCTCCAGGAGCTGGGAGATGATTTCGTCCGGCAGGCCCTGCGCTCCGGCGACCCGCAGAAACCGCCCGTCATGCCTGATCACCAGGCCGCTGCCGTGCGTACCCACCCAAAGCGTGCCCGAGCTGTCGCCGTAAACGGCGCGGATGTCGCCTCCGGGCAGGCCGTCTTCCCTGCCGAACCGCCGGAACCGGCCGTCTGCGAATTCGAAGAGCTCTCCCTCCTTGGTGCCGACCCAGACATGGCCGGCGGAGTCCTCGCCGATTGCCTGGGCGCTGGATGTCCCCGGGTATCCGCTTGCCGGTCCCAGGACTTCCGGCTGCGGGCCGCGATACCGCTCCAGGGGTCCGTCGGCGCGCCCGATCCAGACCCAGCCGTCCTTTGCCGCAAAGATCGAGTGCACCAGCGCTGTCCCGGCTCGGGGCAGCAGTTCCGGCGGATCGGACCTGCCCGCCCGCGCCACCCAGATTCGCTCGTAGAGCGCCATCCAGACCTTGCCCGAGCGATCCGCGCATACGGGAAGGGCGCCCCGGGGCCACTGATCCGGGAGCTGGAGCGGCGCCAGCCGGCCGCTATCCAACCGATGGATGCCATAGGAGTTTGTGTACCAGATGCTGCCGGCCGTGTCCTCGCAGACCGAGGCCGAGCCCTGGATCCAATCGGGCTCCGGGGCAACGACGGAAAAATAGGCCGGCTGAAGCCGCTCCAACCCGCCCCCCGCCAGGGCGAGCCACACGTTTCCGTCGTCATCCTCCTGGATATCCGAGATCATCGAGTGCGAGGTCACCGCATACGCCTCGCGCGGCGACCAGCGCCAGAGGCCGTTGCCGAAGAGTCCCACCCAAAGGGTGCCGTCGGCGGATTCCTTCAGGACGGTCGGCGGCAGGTTTCCAGGCCAGGGCACCGCATCGTCTGCGCTCGAGGCGCCGCTGTCGGCAAGGCGGAAGATCCGGTTGGCTGTGATCGCCCAGCATCCGCCTGTCGACGAGCTGCCGAGGGTCACGTCCGCCGCGGGGATCCCGCTCACCTGAGCCAGCCCTTGGCCGCGCCACCGTTCCACGCCCCATCCCCGGGCGACGAAAACCCCGCCCTTGCTGTCCCGGGCAAGACTGGGCTGCCAGGCCGAAAACGAGGCGTTTACAGGGGGAAACCTCTCGATCGCGCCATGGTCCCAGCGCCAGGCTTGGCGGTCGTCGAAGACCATCCAGAAGACGTCCGCCCGCTCGCTGAACAGTGCGACGACGAAGCGCCCGGTGGGGAATTGCGCCGTTGCCGGATGCAAGCTGACGTGTCCATCCCTGAGCCGGAGCAGGCCCGTGTTGTCGCACGCCAGAAGGAGCGTCTCAGGATTCTCTTCGACCAGACAGTGCACGGATCGCGACTTGTCCGTCTGGATAAGAGGGGAGGGCACCTGCAGAAAGCTGTTGCCGTCGAAGCGCGCTATCCCCGCAAGGGTCGCAATCCAGATGAACCCGTCCCGCCTCTTCACCACGGCGTTGACCATGCTGTGCGGCAGCCCGTCATCCGTATCCCACGATTGGATGACGTAACGGCTGTCCCCGGCCTTCGCGGGCTCCGCACCCCTGGATGCCGCGGCCCAAACCAGCGGGGCCGCGAGCAGAAATCGGGTCAGGCGGGGCACCATGGACGGACTATTTGCACCTCCCAGGGCGACCGGCAAGGACCATCGATTGCCGGCGCGGTTGGTTCGCAGCAACGAGCCCGCGTCGTCGACGCGGGCCCGTGAACCGCAACCTATGCCAATTCCATGTCTTGGGCAGGCCTTCGAACCCGCAGCTCAAAGGCGAAGCCTGATCGCCATCGTCACGCGCCGGGGAAGCCCGACCTCCTGATCGGCCGGCACATAGACCTTGTTGGCCATGTTGTCGAAGTTGAGCAGGAGCGAGAACCTGACCTTGTCCCATGTCCAGTCGTAGCCGGCCGCGCTGTTCCAGAGGATGTAGCTCGGATAGATCAGGTAGGGGTCAGCGGTGTTTCCCTGGGAAGCCCCGACGTAGTTGAATCCGGCGCCAACCCACAGGCCCTTTAGCGCTGTCGTGTTGAAGGTGTAACGCGACCAGAGGTTTCCCAGGGTTTTGGCCGTCTGCTGCGGGTGCGCCCCGAGGTAGATCAGGTTGCCGGCGGGTTCCGTGATGTTGCGGACATCATCCTCGGCGATGCTGCCGAAAACCTGCAGGTGATCGAGGGGCGACCAGGTCATTTCGTACTCGACGCCCTGGCTCTTGACGTCGACGCCCTGAATGGAGGCCGCAATCGTGCCGGTGGAGAAGATCTGGTTGATCGATTGCACCACGTCGGTTTGAACGATCCGGTAGACGGCCAGCGTTGAGGATACCCGGCCTCCCAGGAAGTCGGTCTTGTAGCCGATCTCATCGCCCTCGGCGGTGACGGGCTTTTGCTGGCCGGTGATCACGGCCGTCTCCACTCCGTTGACCAGCTCAGGCTGCTGCAGGAATCCCCCGCTGAATGTGTAGGAGGTGCTCCAAGACGCATAGAGCAGCGAATCGGAGGTGACCTTGTAGCCGACGCCGACCTGCGGAGTCGTGTAGTGCGCCTTGAATCCCGGATTGAACACGGCCGCCGTGGGCGGGGCCGTGATGGAATACGTCGGAAACGAAGTGGAGATCGACTCGGAGCGGTTGTACCGGGCGCCGGCGACGAGATAGAGGCTGTTGTTGAAGAAACTGGCATTCAGGATCCCGTACGCGGCTTCGTCGCTGGACCAGGAGAGAGTGTCCGGGGTCAGGCTGGTGTACGCAGTGATCGGGATCGGCGTCGGGGCCTGGTTTATGTAATACGTAGGGCTGTTGGGATCCACATCCCATGTCCGATAGTAGGGCGACGCGGCGCTGCCGGTATTCAGCCGGATGATGTTCCACGCCCAGTTCTGATTCCAGTACAGGCCCACAAGGGGCTTGAGCTTGCCCCATGTGAAATCGTATTCGCCCGCAAAATCGGACTCCATGCTCCGGACGCCGCCGTAATTGTACTGGACGCGGGGACGCCGCGAAATGATCGCCGGATTGCCGACGGCGGCGCCGGAGGTGTTGAGCTGGGTCTGCAGCGCCTGGCCGGGATCCGACAGGATCTGCTGGGCGAACGCGTACTCCGTCGCCGTCTGCTGCGCGGCGGTCATGGCGCTCCAGGCCGATGAGGCCGCCCACAAGCCGGAGGTCGTGTTGTAGGTCATCGATCCCGGAGGAGCGATGAATACGTCTCCGACGCCCGTCTGGTTGAAAGTGGAGTAGTTGTGGTTGTAGTCGAAGTTCGTGCGGGACACCCAGTGGCGCCCGATGGTCACGTCGACTTCCGAATCGATTGTCTCGAGGTCGGTCCTGCGGAAGTCGCTTTCGTTGTCGTAGTCAAAGTTGCTCGGAAGGCCCGGATAGGGTCCGGCAAAGCCCGTGTCGGCCGCGTCCTTGAATCCCTGCGCAACGTCGATTCCGATCGCTCCGGTCAGGGCCGCGGAAGCCCCTGGGTAACCCGCCGTCGTCAGGGTTTTAATGACGGTTGCCGGCGTCGTGACATCCATATTGGGGGGATAGACTTCCGCCGGATTCTCGTAGCGGTAGAACGACTGGTAGTTCAGCTTTATCGCGACATTTTTCGTCACGTTCCATGTCAGGCTCGGCACGAGCACGGTGGTCTTGCTCGACGTCGGGATGTTCTCGAAGGCGAAGCCGTTCGTGTAGCTGCCGTTGAAGCGGAACAGGAGGCTGCTTCCGATCAGGGGCTGGTTCACGTCGATCGTCTCCCGGTAGTAGGAATCGGAGCCGACTCCCGAGGAGACCTCGACGAATGCCTTGGTCTCCGGCACTTTTGTAATGTAGTTGACCGCTCCGCCCGGGCTCACCTGGCCGTAGAGCAGGGCGGCGGGGCCCTTGACCACCTCTATCCGGTCGATGTCGATCGGATCGGTGTAGGTGCTGCCCTGGCCGAAGAGATTGAAACCGTTGCGCTCGGGGGTCTGGCCGAATCCGCGGATGACGAACTTGTCGGCGCCGGCGTTGAATTCCGTGGCCCCGCTCGTCACACCCGCCGCGTTCTTGACGACGTCGTACAGGTCGAGGGCCCCTAAGTCGCTTATGAACTGCGTGGTGAACGCACTGATTGCGAACGGCAGGTCGGAGATCGGAGTCGAAATGCGCGACGCCGACACGGTGTTCTCCGCCAGGTAGCCCTTGTCCTGGCTGCTGTTAACCTCGAAGGTGGGAAGGGTTATGATCTCATCGCTCGTGGGGACGGAGGCGGCCGGCGCGGTTTGACCTTGCAAACGCACTCCCGTGATGACGGCTAGGCCGACGGCGGCCAAAAGCGCACGGTTACTGGTTTTCATGATTGTGCTGAACATATTTGCGGTCCTGGGTCAGGGTTGGGAAGCGGGGAAACGGCGAGATAGTGGTCTGCCACGCGATGGTGCGGGGAATTTGATTTCAGCTCCCGGGGAAAGGAACGGTCTTGGGGGGCCGTCCGGTTTCCCGGGTGCAAGGGTAACTCGGGCTATGCGACCCGAGTGTCACAAAATCCCCCAGCCTTGCCTAGCTACCCAATTGGGTAGGTCGCCTTGCCCCCTACTTGATTTCGATCTGTCCCAGGACCGTGGAGGGGTCGCCCGCGCGGCCGTAGAATATCATATAGGCGCCGGCCGGAATTCCCGACAGGTCGGCGTAGTGGATGCTGCCTGCGCCTTCGGTGCTGCCCATGTCCTTTCGCAGGCACGTGGTCACCCGGAGGATGATGCTCGAACCGCTCCTGCTCACCTTGATCTTGTCCACAACGATGCTGGAATTGAGCGCTGAGGGCTTGCAGGTGATCTCGGTCTGCCCGGATGCATCGTACAAAACCGGGAGAATCATCCTGCCGCCGGTGAGCTTGGGAGTGAGGATTTGCATGCCCCCGGTAGACTGGATGAATTTCCAATCGGCAGTGTGGGGGAGAAACCAATCGAGGGGGCCCGCGCTGGCTGGCACGGGATTGGCCCACAGGACGAAAAGGGCGAAGGCACCGGTGATCGATCGTTTCATGGTCGGATCGGCTCTTTAATTGGACACGGGCTTAGATTGCGAGCGCGCGGTTGTGTTCCCCCCTGAACCCCATGCAATGGCAGGCCGTGGGTCGTGACGCAATGGCGCATGGGGGCGCGAGTTCTGCGCCTCGTTGGCCGGGCCTGGCACAGTCCTACGGTCTTTCCCTCCTCTGAACCGGGCGGCTCGCTCTTTGGTCCGGCGCATGCGAGAGTAAACCCATGGATTTGGCAAAATTCACCGAAATGTCACGCCAGGCGGTCGCCGACGCGCAGAGCATTGCCCGCCGCCTGAATCATACGGAGGTGGACACCTGGCATCTGTTGTCCGCCCTTGCCAGCCAGGAACAGGGGATTGTCCCGGGGCTTGTCGAGAAGCTCGGGCTCACGGCGAGCGCCCTCCAGCTCGCCGTGGATCGGGAGTTGGAGCGGCTGCCGCGGGTCACGGGCAGCGTGGATGTTTCCAAGATTTTTGTGACGCAGGCCGTGAACGATGTCCTGACGCGGGCCGAGAAGGAGGCCGAATCGCTGAAGGACGAGTTTGTGAGCACGGAGCACCTGTTCCTGGGACTCATCGAGGTCGGCCGGCCCGAGGCAATGAAGAAACTTTTCAAGAGTTTCGGCCTGGACCGGGCAAAGGTCATGAAGGCGCTGCGCGAGATCCGGGGCAACCAGCGTGTGACGACCGAAAACCCCGAGGCGACCTACCAGGCCCTGGAGAAATACGGCATCGATCTCGTGGCGCAGGCCCGCAAGGGGAAGCTCGACCCGGTGATCGGGCGGGACGAGGAGATCCGCCGCACGATCCGCATCCTTTCGAGGAAGACCAAGAACAACCCGGTCCTTATCGGCGAGCCGGGTGTCGGCAAGACGGCGATCGTCGAAGGGCTGGCCCAGCGCATCCTGCGCGGCGACGTGCCCGAAGGGCTCAAGGACCGGTCGATCTTCGCCCTCGACATGGGGGCCCTTGTGGCCGGGGCGAAATACCGCGGCGAATTCGAGGAGCGGCTGAAGGCCGTGCTCCAGGAGATCAAGCAAAGCGACGGCCGCGTCATCCTTTTCATAGACGAACTGCACGTCATTGTCGGGGCCGGCAAGACCGAGGGAGCCATGGACGCGGGCAATCTGCTGAAGCCCATGCTTGCCCGGGGCGAACTGCACTGCATCGGGGCGACGACGCTCGACGAGTACCGAAAGCACATCGAGAAGGACGCGGCCCTGGAGCGACGGTTTCAGCCGATCGTCGTCGAACCGCCGAGCCCGGAGGACGCGATCTCGATCCTGCGTGGCCTCAAGGACCGCTTCGAACTGCACCACGGCGTGCGAATCCAGGACAACGCCCTCGTGAGCGCGGTCGTCCTGTCGGACCGGTACATCACCGACCGATTCCTGCCCGACAAGGCGATCGACCTCATGGACGAGGCGTGCGCGATGATCCGCACCGAAATGGACTCGATGCCGCAGGAGCTGGACGAGCTGACCCGCCGCGCCCTGCGGCTGGAAATCGAGGAGACCGCCCTGGCCAAGGAAAAGGACGATGCCAGCAAGCGGCGCCTCGAAACCCTGCGCACTGAACTCGCCGGAGTGCGGGAAAAGGCCAAGGGGCTCAGGCTCCAGTGGGAGAAGGAGAAGGGCGCCGTGGACCGCGTGCGCAAACTGCGTGAGGACCTGGACGCCGCCCGCCTTGCCATGGAGAAGGCTGAACGCGCCTACGACCTGAACAAGGTCGCGGAGCTTCGCCACGGCCGGATTCCGCAGCTTGAGGCCGAGCTCAAGAAGCTCGAGAAGGCGGGCAACAGCACGACCCTCTTCAAGGAGGAGGTTTCGCAGGAGGAAATCGCCGAGGTGGTCGCAAAATGGACCGGCATTCCCCTGACCCGGCTTGTCGAGGGGGAGAAGGACAAGCTGCTGCGCTTGGAGGAAGTCCTGCACAAGCGCGTCGTCGGCCAGGACGAGGCCGTGACCCTTGTCACGGAGGCGATCCTGCGAGGCCGAAGCGGCATAAAGGACCCCCGCCGCCCGGTGGGGAGCTTCCTGTTCCTCGGGCCGACTGGCGTTGGCAAGACCGAGCTGGCAAAGACCCTCGCGGAAACCCTTTTTGACACCGAGGATGCGATCGTTCGCATCGACATGTCCGAGTACATGGAGAAGCACAGCGTCTCCCGCCTGATCGGTGCGCCGCCCGGCTATGTCGGCTACGACGAAGGCGGCCAGCTGACCGAGGCCGTTCGCCGGAAGCCCTATGCCGTCGTGCTGTTCGACGAGGTCGAGAAGGCGCATCCGGACGTCTTCAACGTCCTGCTCCAGGTGCTCGACGACGGCAGGATCACCGATGCCCAGGGCCGCACGGTCAATTTCAAGAACACGATCATCATCATGACCTCGAACATCGGCGCCCGCCATCTGCTCGAAGGGGTGACCGGCGACACGATTCCGGAGTCGGTCCGGGAGAGCGTGCTCGCCGACCTGCGGAGCACGTTCCGGCCCGAGTTCCTGAACCGGATCGACGAGGTCGTCTTTTTCAAGCCTTTGACGCTCGAGGAAATCACCCAGATCGTGGATTTGCTCGTGGCGGACCTGAACCGCCGGCTGGCGGATCGCCGGGTGACCGTCTCGCTCGATGCGAAGGCCAGGGAATGGGCCGCGGAAAAGGGCTACGATCCCGTATTCGGCGCCCGGCCGCTGCGGCGCTTCCTGCAGCGCAATGTCGAGACCCTCCTCGCCCGCGCTCTGATCTCCGGCAAGGTTGCCGAAGGAAGCGAGGTCAAGTTCACGGTCAAGGACGACGCGTTCGTGATGAAATCGTGAGAACGACCTCAGCCTCAAGTATTGAATGAAATCCAATACTTGAGGCTGAGGTCGTTCTCGATAGCCGGGATTTCAATACTTGAGGCTGAGGTCTTAGCCCGAAGATTTCACGAAATTCGTCCAAATCTCATCCAAACCGCTCTCGAAAAAGGGCCGAAAACTCCCTGCGATGTGCTCCCAAGCACACCTCGGTCGTCTTCGGCCCTTTTTCCTCGGCGGTTTGGCGATCTTTGGCCGTTTTCATGAAATCTTCGGGCTAGTGCGCCGGGGCGGCCTCGAAGTCGATGAAGCCCCGGTCCGGATTCGCAAGGACGAGCTTCACCCGAAGCAGCTGGCCGACCTTCTTGCCCTCGAATCCGCGCACGAGCCTTCCTTCCGCGGGAAACTCGAGCAGCCGGACCCAGGTCCCCTTGTCGGCGGCCCCGGTGACGATCGAGTCGAACTGCCGGCCTATCTTTGGTTCTAGGAGGAGGGCCGCGGCCGCTTTTGCGACCTGGCGCTCCACCTTCTTCGCCGCATCGGACATCTCCGTGCAGCGCTTCGCGATCTCGCCCAGCTCCGCCCCGCCAAGCGGCGTCGCCTTGCCCTCCAGGGCCGCCTTGACGAGCCTTTGCGTCGTCAGGTCCGGATACCGGCGGTTTGGCGCGGTCGAGTGCGTGTAATCCTCAACCGCGAGCCCGAAGTGGCCCGGGCTCAAACCGCCCACGGCCAGGGCGACGTACTCTCCGGAGCCGATGAGCTTGATGACGGCAAGGGAAAGATCCGAAAACCGAAGCGGGTCGGCGGCCCTTGCGGCGACGAGAAAGTGTTCCAGAGCGGAGGGGTCCGGCTTGTCGGGCAGTGTCGTGCCCCGCTCCGCCGCGAGTTCGACAATCCTGTTCCAGTCCTTGGGCTCGCGCACGATCCGCCGGATCGACGGGCTTTCGTGCGCTTCCAGGAACTTCGCAACGGCCGAATTCGCGGCAATCATGAAATCCTCGATGATGTCCTTCGCTTGATTGGCGATGTCGAAGGTGAGGTCCTTCAGAAGCGAGCCGTCGAAGACTGGGCGCGCCTGAAGGGTCTCCAGGCTGAGGGCGCCTTTGGCGTGGCGCTTCGCCTTCAGCTTTCGCGCCAAGAGGTCCTGCAGCCGCAGATTCTCGTCCAGTCCGGGCACCGCCGCGACCGCGCGGGGCGGAGCCGCCTTTCCGTCCAGCCAC
>Ga0302320_10013210_pt1 | contig 17279 bp, 12 predicted proteins | sample Bog_T0_3_FD_202130 | JGI IMG/M metagenome (GOLD analysis project Ga0302320, IMG submission 202130) | Peat permafrost microbial communities from Stordalen Mire near Abisko, Sweden - Bog_T0_3 | ecosystem: Environmental > Terrestrial > Soil > Wetlands > Peat | place: Sweden: Abisko, Stordalen Mire...
ATTTGGAGATTCATGAGCTTCAGAACCGGCTGATGAGGCGGCTGAAACGCACCTGGGACATGGTCGGGCCATTGCCAGAAGGGTGGCTCCAATCTGAGCTCATCCGGCCCTTCAAGGAAGAACTTACCCGAGTGGTGGCGACCAATTTTGGCGGACAAGCGCTGTGGGGCTGGAAGGATCCGCAAACATGTCTCTTGCTGCCGCTCTGGCGGGAGGTGTTGGAAAAAGCGGGAACAAAATTGTCCTGCCTGCTGGTCGTGCGCAGCCCGGTGGATGTGGCAGATTCCCTGATGCGGCGGGACGCCATTCCGTTTGACCAAGGGGTGGGCATCTGGTTTCTGCACAACCTCGCCGCCCTCAAGGATGCCGCTGGTCTGCCCATGGTGTTTCTGAGTTACGACCGCCTGCTGGCGGCGTGGGAGCCGGAATTGCGCCGCTGCGCCGCCGCCTTGGAACTCGAGTGGCCGAAGGAGGAACAGCGTCTCCGCGAGAACATGGACGCATTCATCAAGCCTGGGCTCCGGCACAACCAGTCGTCCAGCGACCGGCTGCAACGATTGCCGGGTCCGGTTCAGGAATTGCATGCGGTGCTGGCCGCAGCCAGCAATCAGCCTTCCATTTGTGACTGCCGCCTGGAAGAAACCATCAACCGGCTGTCCAGGGATTTTCATGCTTATGCCTCGTTTTTTCCCGCCAAGGCGGAGCCGCCGATACTCCCGAATCCCATAGATCGGACGCTCAACCGGCTGTCAAACGATTTGCAGGCTTATCTCGCCCATTTTCCAAATGACGCCGGCGAGAATCTTCGTGGCGTAATGCTGGGCTGGCGCGCCAACGAAGGCGAGAAATTCCAATGCCTCCACTTCCATTCCAAAAGTTCTCCGCCTAAATTCATGCACCGGCTGCTGGGCGAAAAAGTGTGCCGCAGCATCTGCAAACGGCTGGCCGAAGCCAGCTGCTGGCTGAATCCATGAATCCCGCTCTGAAACCACCGGGGGACGCAACCGAGGCCGCAGCGCGGCCGAAAGTGAGCATCCTTATTCCCGTTTACAACAGCCAGCGCTTTTTGGCGGAATGTTTGGACTCCGTCCTGGCACAGGATTTCCCTGAGGTTGAAATCCTGATCGCGGATGACGGCTCAACGGACGCCTCCCTCGAAATCATCCAACGCTACGCCGCCAAAGACCGGCGCATCCGCTGGTGGCAAAATCCCCGCAATCTGGGCCAGACCCGGAATCACAATGCCTGCCTGGAGGCGGCGCGCGGCGAATTCATCAAGTTTGTACATCAGGACGACAAATTATTGTCCGCCTCCGCCATTCAAAAAATGGTGGCGGCCCTGGCCGACAATCCGGCGGCGAAGCTGGCCGGGTCCGCCTCGGAGGTGATAGACGACCAGTCCCGGCTGCAAGAGCGGCGCGAGTCTTTTGAAGGTGGCGTCTGGGACGGCAAGCAGATAATAGTGGCCGGATTGGAAGCCACGGCGAACCGGATTGGCGAACCCTCAGTGGTGATGTTTCGCAAGGCCGACGCCGGGCGCGGCTTTCTGAACGACTATCAGCAGCTGTGGGATCTGGAGATGTGGTATCACTTGCTGGAGCAGGGGGATTTCGTTTATCTGGCCGAGCCTTTATGCGCCTTCCGGCAGCATCCCGCGCAGCAGACCAATGTGAACCGTCTCGCCGGCATAGGCCCGAATGAGATGTTGCTGCTGATTGAAACCTATTATGCCAGACCCTGGCTGCGGGCCATCGCCACCCAGCGCATGCTGATAAACCAAGCCCGGTTCTTGAAAAAGAACCGGTCGAAGCTCAGCCACCGGGCCGAGCTCTTGCGCGCAGAAATAAAAACCCAAATCAAGCCGGCCAGCTATCCGATATACTGGCTGGAGCGCCGGGTGCTGCGGCTGCAGGCCAAGGCAAAGAAAGTGCTGGCCTGGCTGAGCAAGCCACGTTCACAATCGCCGGCGCAAACGGTTCTGGGCGCCTCAAATCGTTAAACTTGCCATGAAATCAATACTGAAAACAATAGCCTCGAAACTGGCGCCTTCCCTGCATAGCTCCCCGCAAGACGACGCGGTTCCGCAAGGTGAAAAAGGAGTCGCCCAAATAGGGCACCGTGCTTATGTCGGCGGTTTGTGGGAAGAAATCGGAAAATTGCAATTTGATTTTCTTGTATCCAAGGGGTTAAAACCGGATTGCTATTTGCTGGACGTCGCCTGCGGGTCATTACGTTTGGGGGTAAGAGCCATCCCCTACCTTGAGCGCTCGCACTATTTGGGCATCGAAAAAGAGGAAAGTCTGGTCAGGGCCGGGCTGGAAAAAGAGCTTGATCCAAAAATTAGAATTGAAAAACAGCCTAATATCATTGTTTCAGATTCATTTGAATTCGAAAAGCTCGCACAAAAAGCCGATTATGCCATCGCCCAGTCATTATTCACTCATTTGCCGCCGGTCATAATCAACCTTTGCTTCAAGAGACTTTACCCCTCGCTTCAAGCCGGCGGGGTCTTTTATGCCACCTTTTTTAGAACCGAGCAGAAATTTGAAAACCCCCGGGAGCCCGACGATTTCCGTCCATTCACCTATACTCAAGCAGAAATGGCTGGCTTCGGCGAAGAAAATGGCTTCACCGTCAATTACATTGGTGATTGGAACCACCCACGAAAGCAAGTGATGGTCGAATACAGGAAAAGCTAGAACTGCTTTCTGCGGTTGAGGGATTCAGCGCGCAGACAACTCCCCGCACAAAACACTCGCTTTCTCGTGTCATCCGCCAAAGAATAAGCGGTACATGACCGACTTCTTCCGCAAAATCTGGGAATTTGCCCGGCCTTACCGTGCGCGACTTTACCTCGGGGTGCTGACGGGCGTCATCAACGGACTTATCGGGCCGCTCCTGATCGCCACGGCCATGTTTGTCTATGCGGCCGTTTTTCCCGCCGCCAAAGACAATGATCTCCGCCCGCCGCTGAAGCACATGCCGGAGTTCGTGCAAATGTGGTTCAATCACGTCCGCGACGGGCTGAGCAGCGGCTTGCAGACGCATCCCGGCGCGGTGTACTTCTTGATCGCCTTGATTCCGCTCATTTCGCTCCTGCGGGGTGTGACCGGCTATTTAAACGTGTATTTTCTGCAATGGGCCGGCACGCGCGCAGTGGCGGATTTGCGGACAAAGCTATTCGCCCACCTGTTGGATATGTCCGCCGGATTTTACACCAAAAACGCCACCGGCGAACTCGTTTCGCGGGTCATGAATGACACGGGGGCTTTGCAGACGATTGTGACGAATGTCACTTCCGTCATCGTCCGCGATCCGATCACCCTCATTGGCGTGCTGATTTTCCTGGTTTCGCAACAGCCGCGGCTGACCCTGCTGTCCATCGTGGTGCTGCCCGCCTGCATTCTGCCCATCGCGATTTACAGCCGCAAAATCCGCCGCTCCAGCCGCGAGGCGCAGTCGCAAGTGGCGGTGCTGGTCCAGACCATGACCGAGGGGTTCACCGGCCACCGCGTCATCAAGGCCTACAATCTCGAAAAACTCGTGGCGGAAAAATTCCGGGAATCGGCGCGCCGCTCGGTCAGCCTCATCATGCGCATCATCCGGGCGTCGGAAATTCCGGGCCTGTTGATCGAGTTTTTTGGCGCCTGCGGACTGGCCATCATGCTGTTCTATCTCGTCAGGACCGGCGAACAGGCCCGGCCCACCGATTTCCTGCAACTGCTCGTCTCGCTCATCTACATTTATCAGCCGCTGAAGAATTTGACGCGCCTGCAAAACCAGATCGTCCAGGCGCGCGCCGCCACCGAGCGCGTGTTTGAAATGCTCGCCACGACCAACTCGGTGCCGGAGCCGGCCGCGCCCAAAATGCTCCACGCGGACAAGGCCGCGATCGTCTTTGAAAATGTGGATTTCAACTACGGCGACACCCCGGTGCTGCGGAATATCAATCTGACCGCCCAGCCCGGCCAGCTCATCGCGCTCGTCGGCGCCAGCGGCTCGGGCAAGACGACGCTGGTGAATTTGCTGATGCGCTTCTATGACCCGCTGCGCGGGACCATAAAAATCGGCGGCGTGGATGTGCGCGACGTGCGAACGTCCGACTTGCGCAATCAAATCGCGGTCGTGGCCCAGGAGAACATTTTGTTCAACGACACCATCCGCCGGAACATCGAGCTGGGCCGGCTGGGCGCGACGGAGGAGGACATCGTGGCGGCCGCCCGGTTTGCCAAGGCCGACGCGTTTATCATGCAGGAGCCGCAAGGTTATGACCGGGTCATTGGCGAAAAAGGCAACATGCTTTCCGGCGGCCAACGCCAGCGTCTCGCCATCGCCCGCGCGGTTCTAAAGAACGCGCCAATTTTGATTCTGGACGAAGCGACCAGCGCGCTGGACAACGAGGTGGAACGGCAGGTGCAGGCGGAACTGGACTTGCTGATGAAAGGTCGAACGACGTTTTGTGTGGCGCACCGGTTTTCAACCATCATATACGCCGACGTGATCCTGGTATTGGATCAGGGCCGGATTGTGGAACAAGGCCGCCACGAGGACCTCGTCAAACGCGGAGGCGTTTATCAAAAACTGTACGAGTTGCAATTCAAGTCGTGAGTCCGCCACAGGTGGCACGAAAACCAGCATCGGGCCATGAAAGTCAGCGTACTCATCCCCGTTTACAACGGCGCACGCCATTTGACGGCATGCTTGGATTCGGTGGTGGCGCAGGATTTCGGCGACCTCGAAATCCTCCTCGGCGATGACGGTTCCACGGACGCATCGCGGGAGATCATCCAAAGTTTCGCCGCCCGCGATCGCCGAATCCGCTGGTGGCAAAATCCGCGGAATGTCGGGCTGACCGCCAACTCCAATGCCTGCCTCCGGGCAGCGCGGGGCGATTATCTCAAGTTTGTCCATCAGGATGACCTGCTGCTGTCAGCCTCGGCCATCCGCAAGCTGGCGGCTGCGCTGGATGAGCATCCGGGCGCCGTGCTGGCGGGCAGCCGGCAGCACCTCACGGGAACCGGCGCGCGTCCGACGATTTTTTCTGAACGCGGCGGCTGTTTTTGCGGCCGGAAAATGATCGTGGCTTCGCTGGAACAAAACACCAATCTGATCGGCCAGCCGACCTTGACAATGTTTCGACGGCAGCAGGGGCTGCGCGGGTTTGACGAACGCTTCACCGGTTTCATGGATTTTGAAATGTGGTGTCACCTGCTGGAACAGGGGGATTTTGTTTATCTACCCGAGGCCCTGGCGTCGTGGAGGGTGCATGAGCATCATCAGACGGCGCGCGCCGCCGCCAACCGCGAATCCGAGCTGGAGCACCTGCGCTTCATGGAAGTTTATTACGCCAAGCCCTGGTTGAAGGCGGTGGCCACCGACCGGATGTGGTTCACCCAAATCTATTATCTGGAAAAGAAATACGGAGCGAAAGCCGGGCACCTGACCAACGCCATGAAGTCGCAACTGACGCCGCGCCGATTTGCCTGGCAGTGGCTGCGCCATAAAGCCGGACGGCCGCTGGGGAAATTAGCCCGCAAGCTTCAGTGAAGATTAACGCCGAGATATTGCCGGAGCAGGATTTGCAGGTGCTCGACGGAGTTGATGGGACCGGAACTCACGGCATCGCCCATCACGATCTGAGGCATAGCCGAGTTGTCGGCGGCCAGCCAATTGGCGCGGTGAATCTGACAATCGGTCAGGATTTGTTGGGACACCCAGGGATCGGCGAGGCCGGATTTCAGTTGGTCCGCGCCCAGGAGTTCCGCCGCGCGTTCCCGGGCCTGCTCCACCGGCGGCGGATTTGCGCCGGCAAACAGCCAGTCGTCAAATTGGCGGTACACTACGGGTTTGGCGCGCCAGACGGCCAAGCTGAGCCGCGCATATTCGCAGGCATTCGTATTCGCATGTGAATTCATTCGGGGGATGAAAGGATTGCACAGCGGCGAGAGCGAGACGGGCAAACAAACGATGGCCAGTTGATTGGAAAACTGCCGGGCCACGTCCAGCAGAATGGGATGCAACCCGCGGCAGTGAACGCAGGTGTAATCGAGCAGGCAGACGATGACGTGCGGCGCGTCGGGCGACCCCAGCAGGGGCACATCGTTGAACTTGATGACAAACTTGTTGCTGTAAAGCGAAAGGGTGCGGGGGGCAATCAGGCGAGCGTTAGGCGGCGGCGGCAACACGTCTGATAACTGCACGGGCGGCTGCGAATAGGGGTTGGTGCTGGTGACAGCCGACGGAGTTTGGAATGACTTGACCACATTGCGCTGCTTTTGCACGAGCACCTGCCCGCCAGCCAGCACCGCGACGCCTGCGACTCCAATCAAAACCAGGGACAAAACCGCCTGGCGCGGAACGCCGCGCTTGCCGGAGCCGGTGGCCCACATGGGCGTGTCCGGTTCGGTGGCATAGGGAATGTTCATCAGGCAAATCAGCGCGGCGGCAAAGCCGCAGGCGTGGGCCGTGAGGCAATATTTGCAGAACGACTGAATAACAAAGACTTGGAGGCCAACGAACCAACAGGCGGCACCGGCCACAACAACGGAGAGGATGATGATGGCGGCCCAAGATCCGCGCTGGTCATCGGGAGAGGTGTTCTTTTGCAAGAGAACGGTTGAGGCCAGCAAAGCGAGGTACACCAGGACCGCCGGCACGCTGACGGGCAAACCGAACCAATAGGCCCACCGGCTGTGCAGGACTTTGTCGCAGCCCGATTCGGGACCGCAGCCGGCGGCCGGGCCGTTATGAATCGCCACCAGCGCCAGATAGCCAGCGCCGCACATGGCAATGACCAGCAGACCACGCGCCCACTTGAGCCAAGCGGGCGCGGATGGGGTCGGGGAAGATGAGGTGTTGTTATGGTTGTCCATGGTCGGGCCGATGCAAAGCCTTGGTCTGTGGGAAAGCGGTGTGTGCCCTCTCCTTGAATCGGAGCGCGGACATTCTTGTCCGCCCGCGCGCCCACGATGACCCAAGGCCGACAAGCATGTCCGTGTTCCCGCGACCGCCCCAAAGAGCCGGGAACACGGGACTGGAAAGTCCCGTGAACCCGCAGGCTGGAAAGCCTGCGCTACGGTTTTTCGGCCGGTTCATGGTCCCAATGCGCGGCAACAAACCATGGATGCTTCCTAAGAACCCGAAACAAAAATGGACATGACTAACCCCCGCCCTCACCCGCAATAATCGGTTTCCCCCTTCAACCCTCACCCGGCCTTCGGCCACCCTGTCCCGCACCTGCGGGCGAGGAGCTTTGGTTCTCTCGCCCGGGGAGAAACGATTGCTGCAGCTCGACAATATCATGGCAGGGGATAGGCGTTGATTCACGAGTTCAATGCGTGAATTTGTTCGGGGAACACCCCACGCCCACCGATCCAAGACATTTCGCGCGCGCGGGAGACTTGGTTTCGCACCAGCGTCTTGAACTGCGCCAGCCCTCTGGCGCTTTCCCACGGCACTCCCATTCTCGCACATTTCTACTTTCTGCTCTCTTTTTTCTTTCACTGTGGCCGATTTACAGGAACGAGCCGGAACGATGCCCGGCGCTCCAGCTCTCCCCCATTTCTACTTTCTGCTTTCTACTCTCGGTTTTTTTCACTGATTGTTGTTCGCTCCATTGGGATTCTTGTTGCCTTTTATAAAAGCGGGATTGATTTGAACATGAGCGGCTCGCAGGTTGGGGTCCTGGTGGTTGGTGGCCAATTCGGGGGCCACGTTGTCGGTGATGGAGGGCATTTTGATATAATCAATGGCGTCCATGATCGCCACTTTTTCGCGCGGGTCAGTGGTGCTGTCCACGGCCTTTTGAAGGCCCGGCACCGCATTGGTGTCGTTCATTTCTTTCACCACCCGCAGCGCGGTGTGGCGCACTTCCGCTTCCGGGTTCGAAAACTTCTCGATCAAGGCATTAATGATCAACAGATTATTGGTGCCATCCACCTGTCTGCGCAGATCATCAATTTGTTCGAGTTCCTTATCAATCAGAGCCTGCCGAACTTCCTCCGATACGACCGGCGGCTGGCTGCCAACAATGGGCGCGGCTGCATGGTTCGTGTCCGACGGATTTGTCATCGCAGTCACTTTGCCATCGGTTCCGTTCGTCCGGGTATCACCTCCCGGCCCATTCCCTCGAACGTCTCTGAGCACGGCAATTATTCCCAGCGCGGCAAAGGCCGCCACCAATGTCAAAATAACAACTTTCGGTCGCATATTGAATTATCAACTCGGTTCTAAAAATGGCGCAGCCCAAAGCGAGCCATCCGGCTTCGACCTTGGGCTGCGCGTGTAATTTAGCCTCTATTTGCGTGTATATCTATTACAGTCCTGGCGGCGTCACGAGCGGAGCGCTGCTGACAACCGGATCGCTGTAAGTGGACTGGGCAAAGGGCGAGATAACGACCGACGGATTCGGCCAGCCGCTCGGGAACGTGTCGCCCGACGCCGTATCAGAAGGATAGGCGTAGTCGAAGTTGTAATGATACGTGAGGCTGACGGCGGTGTTAAACGGAGTCAAATCCGGGTTTATCGTCAAGCCAACGTCGTACGCAGTGTCGAATCCTACCGTGTTGGTGGCAGTCACGTATTCGGCGCCAACTCCATACCAGGAACCATACCAAGCGCCGAGATCATTTTCCGTTCCCGTGCAGCAATCGGTCTTGACTGCCGTTTCCGAGAAGGTCGCAGAACCGGTCAAGAGCGAGCAGAACAGGCCGATGAATCCGTAACCATTGGCGGCGTAGGTAGCCGTTCCGATGAAGTCAGGAGCAACGTCCGTCGTTTTGTTGATGAACGCAAGCTTCCACGTATAAGTGAGGATGCCGTTCAGAGTAAAGCGCGCCTCATAAGGGATGTCTTTTGCAATTCCAGACTCAATGGCGGAATGATAATCGATCTCATCGGGCGCAATGGCATCGCCATTGATCCCGCCTTTAGAGGAGGCAATGATACCAGGCACACCTACATACGGCGCGGTAGCCACCGTGCTGTTCGGGTACAGGTAGGGGTTGTTCTGGGTATTGTCAAAGCTCAGGCTCAGGTAATAGCTGTCTTTGCCAGTGCCTTGCACGGTGGAACCAGCATTACAACAGGGCGGACCGACCCGGGTGTTGACGACCGTCTTAAACGTCGCTTGGCTGATGAAGCTGTTCAGGTAGAAGCAGTCATAGCATTCGGCAACGGAGAGGGCGAAGAAATAGGTGACATTTTCGCAGAGCGGCTCGCCGCCCGTGGACGAATCGACACGACCAAAATCTTGCACGTAGATTTGACCCCAGGGCTGCAGGTGACCCACGGGATTGAAGGTTTCACCAAGCGCGAGTCCATCCGGATTCAACAGGAAATGGCGCCCGTTGGCGAGCGTCACGAATGTAGAATCCGATGAATTGGCGATTTGTGTATTGGCGTCAGTATCCAGCGAAGTAAAGGTCCCGTCAAGACCAGGGCCTGTGGTTGTGCCTTCGGTGAATTCGGTGGCGTCCGCTGTTGAGGAGGCCAAGTCCGGCGTAATGTTAAAGAAGCCGGAAAGTTCGCCCTCCACCAAAACCAAATTGGCTTTGGCAGTGTAATAATTGGCATTGCCATGCAGAACGTAGGCGATGTACTGCAGAACGCTCTTTTGGGTGACTTTTACCGGTGTCCCAGTCTTGTAATACTTCGGACCACCTTCGAGGCCAGAAGCCGGGTCCACTTGAACCCAGTCGCCGTAGTTGGCGACAGTGGCGGACTGGCTGACACTTGCCTGGGCTGTCGATGTCAGATTGAACGTGATGATATCCTGTTTGGTCTGCGCGAAGGCCGACGTTCCGACGCCGGTCGCCAGCGCAACTGCTATCGCTAGTGATGTTTTCATTTTTTTCATAATCTTTCGTTTATTTTGTTTCTCTCGGTTCTCTGTTCTCTTGGTTTTGTGTTGTTGTTTTTTTCACCATCCGCCGTGCCCGTTGAGGCCTGCGCTTGGCACAATTCAAGCACAGGCCACAACGGGCGTCAACGACTTTTCCAACTTTTTTTCCGTTGTTTTTTCAATGGTTCGGGGCGATTCACCCCTGCCTTGTGATGTGGTTTAGCATGTTTGCCACTTGGGCGTCAACTCTTTTTAACATTTTTTTGAGATTATTTGCCGGTTTTTTTTGCGATGAAGGAGCCGGTTTTTTGGCAAAAAACAGGGACATTAGCACAAGAATACGACCCGGTAACCGATCAATGCAGACGCGCGGCACGGCCGCGGCGGAGAGCAGGGAGGATTCGCCTGCGCGGCGCTACGGAGCACCAAGTGGAAGGTGGAGGATTGAGAATGGAGAAATCCCAGAAGGTGGGATTGCAGACCTGCCCAAAAAAGCTGCTCCGTCGCCAGCTCTGCCGGAACGCTGCCCGACCTCCGTAGCGATACTGCGATATGAACATCACCTTAAGCCGAAGAAAAGCGGTGCTGAAGCCACCGCGCTCCGAACGCTGGCGCGAGTTCGTGGCGTGTCCACTTTTCGCGAAGCGCATGGAGTGCGGCGCGTTCACCGCCGCTTTCGGACGCGTGACACAGCTTGGAATAAATACAAGCTTCCCTTCTATCCTCGGCTCCCCTCGCGTCGGTGCCGCTTCGCGACGGCGCTCCAATCCCGCTCCGCTACTTTGCGGCTGGCGGGTTGGTGGGGCTGACGGCGGCGGCGGGGGTTGACGCAGGCGGTGGCGCCGGCACGACGGGATTGGTGTTGTTGATGCTCGCTTTGGCCTTTGCCGCCGCCAATTGGGATTCCATGGTGTGGAGCAATAATTTGATGCGGGCCTGATCCACCGGGTTTTGGGTCGAGGCGAGCGCCTGCTTGGCCAAATAGATGCCTTGGTCACGCTTGCCGGAGGCGAACAGCCACACCGACCGCATGCTCATGACGGTCGTGTTGGTCGGTGAGGTGATTTTTTCCGCCTGATCCAGCGCCTGGCTGGCCAGCGCAAAATCACGCTTGGGCAACTGGGGTGCAGTGGAGATCTGGTAAGCCATGTCGCAGAGCAAGGATACGTCGTTGGTGCGGTTCTCCAGCAGGTTCAGGCCGGCGGTGGCGGCCCGGAAATCACGCCGCCGGGCCAGACCGAGATATTGTTCCATCTGGTGCTCGGCAATTTCTCTTTTGGCGGCCAGATCCGCGTCGAATTTGCCGGAGGTGATCAGTTCCAAGGCCTTGGTCAACGCGCCAAAGGAGTTGCCGTGCCACAGCACCTCACCGTTGGTGCCCACGACGAAAACATAAGGAACAATTCGCTGTTTAATCGGTCCCATGTAACTCCGCACCGTGTGCCGATGCTGATCCGCCGCGACCGCATATTCGATGTTGGTTGCCTCGTTTTGAACAAATTTTTCAAGGCTCTCGGCCGGCTCGTCGCTGAGGCCCACCACAATCACGCCGTTCGTCTTGAAACGGTTTTGGATGGTATTGAGGTAGGTGATGGCGAGGCGGCAGGCGGGAATGGTGCTTTGCCAGATTTCCAAAACATAGGTGTTGGTTCCCGGCTTGATTTCAACCGGCTGGCCCTTGACCCATTTTTGGACTACCAACGGCGGCGCTGCTTCGCCGATTTCCTGGCCCCAGGCGAAGCCAGGTGCGAGGCAGGCCAATAAAATCAGGAGCGGAATGCGGTGTTTCATTGTCATACTGCGGGCCAGTCTAACCAGTTGGGGGTGCTTGATACAAGTTCAACATTGACAGTTCGACGTTGATGGCCCAAGGCAGGGCGCGTTGAGCCCAGCTTGACATGGTTCTCGGCTCCCTTATTACCGCATGTGATCATTTACTTGCCATTGCTGCAGCCGGGACGGCCGCACTCCACTGCCATTGCAGAAACTCGCCAAAGTTTGGCCAGAGGGAAATAACTGCCGCTCCCCTTTCGTGATTTTCTGAACAATCGCCATCCTCATTTGTCGATTGTCCTCGCTGGTTCCAGAAAAATTACACAAATTACATAACTGGTTCAATTTGGGCCAACAGCACGATTGGGGCGACAACTGCACGCCAGACACAATTAATTGGCATACTTACTGCTTCATCGTTTTGTCGAGAAAGCCGTCATTATCGTGAAAAGTTTGTTTATCAGAAAAGGTCACAGGAACCGACTTCCGGATGCGAGTCAGGATTCGCGCTGCCGCGCGGCAACGACGGGAGACGGTCCTACTTTGGAAGCTGGGGGGGTTAACCTTGTGGCCAGTTGGAACGGCACTGGGCCGGTGCGGGCGGTTTCCGCGAAACAAATTCGCTCCGCCGGGGTTATCCTTGAACGTTTTGATTTGACACCAACCCGGGGTTGTGTTTTGATCATACCCTAAAATAAACTGTGAAACATAGCCGCAGCCTTTTTGAGTGACCTTTTGCATTCTTCCACACCAGTGTTTTTCAATTTGAAACCGCCCTTTAATTAATATAGCTCACGTATATCATGCATACCAATAATCTACATTCGGCCTTGAAGCTGCGCCTGCAGGCCATCAACTCCACCTGGCTGGCGCTGGTGCTGGGCGCCGGCATGGCCGCCCAGGCGCAAACCGGCATGGTTCCAATCCAGGGCGGGCAGTTTGACCGGGGGGACTGGTGCGATGGCGACCCCGGACGCGATGCGCCAGAAGAAACCGGCATAACGGTAAACAGTTTTCTTATGGATTCGAACCTGGTCACCGCCGCGCTTTGGACCACGGTTTCCAATTGGGCCAGCGCCAATGGCTATCAATTCGGCTCCGACAATGTGGGCACGCTGAGCTCGCTGCCCAATTTCGCCAAGCTCCCGATGCCGGGAGTGTCATGGTTTGACGCCGCGAAGTGGTGCAATGCCCGAACGGCGTACGAGAACGCCAACAACGCCAGCGGCGGCTCCCTGGGCCTGTGCTACTACAGCGACGCTAATTTGACCGTGCCTTATACCAGCGGTAATGGCCCCGTTTACGTAAACTGGGGAACGAACGGTTACCGGCTGCCGACCGAGGCCGAGTGGGAATATGCGGCGAGGGGCGGGCTTGCCCACCAGCGATTTCCCCTGGGCATGGATATCGGCTCCAGCATGAGCGTTTATGGCTGGACAAATAATATGACCATAGCTTGTTACGCCAGTCCGATACGAGGAACCGAGGCGCCTTATGATTTAGGGCCGCCGGACGGACCCGCCAATCCGGTCAACGTTGGCTCCTACCCGGCGAACCAGTTCGGATTATACGACATGGCTGGCAATTTGGGAGAATGGTGCTGGGATTACTATTCCAGCTCCTATTATCCCTCGGCCTCCAACAACAATCCCCACGGGCCGGCAACCGGAACGACGCGCGTCTTTCGCGGCGGTGACTGGATGGATTACCCCCGTTATTGCTGTTCTGCCTATCGCAGGTACACTGCTCCCAGCCTTTGTAGCGGCGTCATCGGTTTTCGCTGCGTCATTGGCACTACTGCCAGCCAGGTAAGCACCCCCACCCAAGCCCAGAGCATTGACTTTGATCCGACACAATTCAACCCGCCGGCCAATCCGGCCAGCTTGACCTACCCGACCAATTTCCTTTTGACCGCCACCTCCAGTCCGTTGGACCCATCGGGAAACAACGTCATCTATCAGACTACCAACGCGGCCGGCATGGCTTATATTGACTCCCAAAATGTATTGTGGGTGACCAACAGCGGCACGTTCACTGTGACTGCCACCGAGCCGCAGGTTACGATTGGCGCCACCAACTATCTGGCTGCCAGCGCCACTTTGACTTTTACGGTTCTCGCCAGTGAGGGCGCCCCCACTAACGGCATCATCTCGCCAGCGGCGAACCAGCGGGTGACCAATACCGTGCCGACGTTCACCATCGCGGGCCAAGCAGCGGGCGACGCGGCGGTGACGAACGTCTATTACAGTTTGAATGGCGAAGCGTGGACCGGTGCCACCACCACGAGCAATTGGACCAACTGGACGGCGAACGTGACGCTCACTTCCGGAAGCAACACGGTGAGCGCCTATGCCGTGGATTCGTCTGGCAATCTCTCGGCGACGGACGAGGTCAGTTTTGTATATGTGCCTACGAGCCTGACATTCCCCACGGCCCCCTTGAATTTAATTGTGGAGGGAATAGGAACAATTACCGGCGCAACCAACGGACAGCTCCTGGACATCGGCCAGACTGTGCGCTTGACCACAAAGCCCGGCGCCGGCTACGTGCTCACAAACTGGCTGGTGCAGGTGGATGGCGCAACGGTGCTGACAACGAACAAGGCGGCGCCGTTCGTGATGGCATCGAACCTGACTTTGACAGCGACGTTTGTGGATGTGCTGCGGCCGACGAACCTGGTCACCGCGCCGATGGCGAATCAGCGGGTATCCAACGCGGTGTTTGTGGTCACGGGCAACGTGAAGGATAACGGGCCGGTGGCCAATGTGTTTTATTCCCTGAACAACGACGGCTGGAGCAACGCTGTCACGGCCAACGGCTTCACGAACTGGACGGCGAGCGTCACGCTGACGCCGGGAACGAACACCATCGCGGCGTACGCGGAGGATGCCAGCGGCAACATTTCCAAGACGAATACCGTGAGCATCATCTATGTCTTGAGCGCGGAGTTGACGGTCAATGTCGGGGTCGGCGGCACCGTGACGCCCAAGCTCAACGGGGCGCTATTACCGATTGGCCAGATTTACTCGCTGACGGCCAAGACGAACGCGGGCTTTGCTTTCGCCGGCTGGACGGGGAGCATCGCGACGAACAAACCCACCCTGACGTTTGTGATGGCCTCGAATCTGGTTCTCAACGCCAATTTTGCCGACATCGCCAAACCGACCAACGAAATCACCGCGCCGAAACAGGGCCAGCGTTGGAGCAACGCGGTGTTCACGGTCACCGGCAAGGCTGGGGATAACGCCGCGGTGGCTAATGTGTTTTATTCACTGAACAACGGCGGCTGGAGCAACGCCATCACGGCCAACGGCTTCACGAACTGGACGGCGCCAGTGGCGCTGACGCCGGGAACGAACACCATCGCAGCTTACGCAGTGGATACCAGCGGCAACATTTCCAAGACGAATACGTTGAGTTTGGTCTATATCTTGAGTGCGGAGTTGACGGTCAATGTCGGTTTGGGGGGAACCGTGACGCCCAATGAGAACGGGGCGCTATTACCGGTTGGCCAGATTTATTCGCTGACGGCCAAGACCAACGCGGGCTTTGCTTTCGCCGGCTGGACGGGGAGCATTACGACTAATAAATCCACCCTGACGTTCGTGATGGCCTCGAATCTCGTCTTCAACGCGAATTTCACCGACATCGCCAAGCCGACCAATCAAATCACCGCGCCAACCGCCGGCCAGCGCTGGAGCAATGCCGTGTTCCTCGTGACCGGCAAGGCCCACGACAACGTGGCCGTGTCCAATGTGTTTTATTCACTGAACAACGGGGGCTGGAGCAACGCCGTCACGGCGAACGGCTTCACGAACTGGACGGCGCAGGTGACGCTGACGCCCGGGACGAATTCGATTTCCGCCTACGCCATTGACACCAGCGGCAATCTTTCGACGACAAACAGCGTGAAGGTCATCTATGTTTCGTCGGCCAAAGTCGTGGTTTCCCTGGAGAGCCGGGTGGTGAGCAAGGGCAGTCTGCAGATGCAATTGAGCGGACCCGAAGGCACCACGGTGGTGCTGGAAAGTTCAACAGATCTGATCAACTGGTCACCAGTGCAGACCAATACCGTTTCGTCCGGGGGTCTGTCCGTGTCGCAGCCGATGAATCAGTCCCCGGTCCAATTCTTCCGGGTGCGGCCGCAGTGAAGGCCGGAAATCAGGGCTGAGAGATAAGCATGAATAACGCCCGCCCTCTCCCCCGGGGAGAGGGAGAAACGGGTGCCGCATTTTGGGAATGCCCAAGCTTTGGATTGGTGCTGGTTCATGGGTTCAATGCGCGAAATTTCTCTTTGGGGGAATTCTCACTCCAAACGCTTCCCGGGGCTCGAGGCTGCACCGCAGTCGCGCCAGTGTGCTGGATTGCACCGGCCCCTCCGCCTTCGCGGCGCACCAAAGCGCCGCTCCAGCGCGACGGCGGCTGGCGCTTTTCCAACGAGCCGGGTCGGGAAGACCCGCGTTCCGTCAGGGCTTGGGTTTGGCCGGAGTGTTCGTGGAGCTGACGTTGTTGGTCTGACTGTTCTTTTGCTTCGCTATGCCGGCTTCGATGGCGCGGATGCAAGCGTTGATCTGGCTCTTGTCCGCATCGGTTTTGGCAACCGTCAGGGCCTGTCTGGCATGGGCCAGGGCGGCATCATGCTGGCCGGCCTGGAAAATCAAAATGGAGCGATCCACGGCGATATCGGTGACATTGGTGGTGGCCAGTTGCTCCGCGCGATCCAGCGCCGCGTTGGCCAGCGTCAAGTCGCGCTGCGCGATGTAGGGATCGGCGCCGATTTGAAAGGCGAGGTCGCACAATGCCGGCGCATCGTTGGTCCGAACGATCAGCATGATCCGTCCCGCCTTGGCGGTTCTCGGGTCATCCTGCCGGGCCATTCTGAGATAAGCCTCCGTCATCAGCCTGGTTTGGACATCTTTTTTTGCCTGTGCCAGGTCATACCGGCCGTTGGCGATTTTATCCACCACCTCGCCCAAATCGTCGCGCAAGGGATGTCCGTGCCAGAGGACGTTGCCGTCCTTGCCCACCACAAAGGCCCGGGGCAACTGGCGGTCATTAAAGGTGCGCTGGTAATCCGTGGTGGTTTTGCCCGCATAGTCGTCGGCCGCCACGGTGAAATTGATGTCCGCGCCCCTGGCTTGGACAAAACTCCTAAGCGTGTCCGGCGCCTCTCCGCTGATGATCACGGTGATCAATCCTTTGTCCTGATACAGGCTCTGGAGCGCGCTCAGATTGGTCAGCGCCATTTGATTGGCCTTGGTCAAGGTGCAGAAAACAATGGCGTAAAAGTTTGTGCCCGGGCGGATTTTCACCGGCTTGCCCTTGATCCATTCCTGAACAGTGAGGGGCGGAGCCGGATCGCCGAGCTGGCTGAATTTTTCCTCCCCCGGCTGGGCGCTCATGGCGGGTGTTTCGACCACGTTGGAGGACTGGGCGTCGGTGGAAACGCGGTCCAAACAGGCAAACAAACATATCAGGAACAAAATTGCTCTTTTTTGAATCATTGTCCGCCAGTTTATTCACAGAGGCAAACGGGCACAAGCGGGTTTTGCGGGGACGAATTGCGCCAAAAGTATTGTTACCCGGGAGAGGGTTGCCGAAGCGGATAAAAGATACGTTGTGCCAAAAGTCGGGTTACCGTGGCTGGAATGGATAAAAACATGGA
>Ga0302320_10013213_pt1 | contig 17276 bp, 13 predicted proteins | sample Bog_T0_3_FD_202130 | JGI IMG/M metagenome (GOLD analysis project Ga0302320, IMG submission 202130) | Peat permafrost microbial communities from Stordalen Mire near Abisko, Sweden - Bog_T0_3 | ecosystem: Environmental > Terrestrial > Soil > Wetlands > Peat | place: Sweden: Abisko, Stordalen Mire...
GCTCCCGTCTGAGCCTGGTCTCGGGCACCTCGGGCAAGAACGGCGGCATCCAGATCAACTCGAATACCATCGTCGATGCAACCAACTCAAACACCGCGCTCGGTTACAACGTCGGCGTCCTTCCCAAAGACGCCAACCTCACGGTAGACGGCGTGTCCTTGACCAGTTCTTCGAACACGGTGAGCAACCTTATCCCCGGCGTGACTTTCCAATTGCTTGCGCCCAGCGCCACGGAATCGGGTGGCAGCCTGGAGCAGGTGCAGGTGGTCATCGGCAACTACAACACCGGCGTCGAGAGCACCGTCAATTCTCTGGTAAGCGACTACAACTCCCTGATCAGCGCCATGAACGCGCAGGAAGGCCTGAACAGTTCGGGACAGGTTGAGCCGTTGTTTGGCTCGCCCACGCTCTCCCTCTTGCAACAGGATCTTCTCAGCGCCATCAATGTGCAGAATCCGAATGGGTATCTGGATGCCGTCTCCAACAACAACGAAACAACTCTTTCCGGTTCGATGACCATCCAGGTTGGCTCGGGAACGGCGCAGACCATCGACCTGGGCGACGCGCCGGCTTCCCCGGCCGCCAACACCTACTACGCGGGCAGCACCGTCAACTCCATCGCCGGGCTGGCCGCAGCCATCAACGCAGCCAACATTGGTGTCACAGCTGGGGTCTCGATCGCCAACGGCCAACCTACTTTGACGCTGGATTCGGGTACCGCAGGTTCCAGCGGCGCCCTCACCGTGACCTCGTCAATCCTAGCCACCAGCGATTCGAATGTGAACTACACGGGGGCTTCGTATACCAGCTCAACGGCTGCCACCGGCACGTTGGGCGCGCTGTCCGATAGCGGCGATCTGCTTTCCGGCTCGGTCACCGTCCAAGTGGGTACAGGCACGGCGAAGACCTTCACGCTCGATTCCACCGATAACACCCTGGCCGGTCTGGCCGGCGAGATTACCGCCGCCAACCTCGGGGTATCCGCCACCGTTGTCACCAACAACGGCGTATCGAGCATTTCTCTGGTTTCAGGCACGGTGGGTTCGGCCGGAGCCTTGACGGTTTCCTCCAACCTGCTTGACACCACCAGCAAGACCAACACAACGCTGGGCTATAACAACGGGTCAGACATTGCCGGCCTCACAGGCCTCGGCATCAGTGTGAACGACGATGGCACGATGACCCTGGACGCAACTTCGCTCGATTCGGTTTTGAACTCCGACTACAGCGGTGTGCAGGCTCTCTTCCAGAACGTGAACAGTTGGGGGCTGGGATTTTCCACTACGCTGAGCAACGCCGGCGCCAGTTCTTCGACGGGCATTCTCAAATTGGCGCAAAGCTCCAACAGCAGCATCGAATCCACGCTGAATGCCAACATCACCCGCGAAGACAGCCTCATCTCAGCCGAGCAGAAAAGTCTGACCGCTGAACTGACCAGCGCCAACGAAATCATGCAGCAGTTGCCCTCAGAGCTACAGGGCGTCAACGAGCTTTACTCGGCCATCACCGGCTATAACCAGCAAACCAACGGCTAAGGAGATCTACCCAGATGGGAAGCTATCAGAATCATGCACTGGAAAGCGCTTCGGCCGTCGACTTGGTGGTGGCGCTCTACGATGGTATTCTCCGCTTTCTTTACGCCGCCAGCGCGGCTGCGGAGCGCGGCGACGCTGTCGGCCGCCGGAATGCCGTGAAGCGCGCCCTGGATATCATCATTCACTTGCAGGCGCGGCTGCGCATGGATGTGGGCGGCCGGCCGGCGCAGGCTCTCAGCGAGTTTTATGCTTCCATCTTCTCTGAGATATTGCAGGCTTCGCAATCGGCGTCGCGGCAGAAGTTCGATCATGCGATCGATTGTGTGCGCAATGTGCGTGACGCATGGCGGCAGGTGGCCAAGGATCCCGAAGTCAATCCTGCACCACTCCAGGTGTCTTCCATGGCATCCGGACACAGGCAGCCCAGCCTCGAGGACGAGTACGGCTCGGATGCAACGGTTGGCTCAAGCTGGAATGCGTGAAGGCAGGGACCGAGGGACTCAGGGACTGGAAAAACCAACCTGGCGTCTCTCGACGCGGGCAAACATTCCGTCCTAAGGAGCAACGCCGCAGACTGTTCCCTAGTCCCTAGTCCCCAGTCCCTGCCGTTCTCATCCGGCGACGGTAAGCTCCTCTTCCAGTTGCTGCTTCTGGAAGAGGCTGGCGTAGTAGCCATCGAGAGCCAGTAACTCATCATGTCCGCCCAGCTCCACAATCCTGCCGCGGTCCAGTACCGCGATCTGATCGGCATGACGCACGGTTGAGACGCGGTGCGAGATCAGGATGGTGGTCGAGGTGGCCGTGTATCCGCGCAATCCGCCCAGAATGCGCTCTTCGGTGTAGGTGTCCACGCTGGCCAGTGCGTCGTCGAGGATGAGAATAGCGGGCCGGCGCAGCAGGGCCCTGGCGATGGCTGTGCGCTGTTTCTGCCCGCCCGAGAGCGTGACCCCGCGCTCGCCCACCATGGTTTCAAAGCCGTTGGGAAACTCCTCAAACTCCCGGCGAATATGCGCGGCCTCGGTTGCTTTCAGCATCTCTTCCGCGCTGGCATCAGGTGCGCCGAAGGTCAGGTTTTCGCGGATGGTCTCGCTGAAGAGAAATGTCTCCTGCGGAACCATGCCGATGTTATGACGCAGCACTGCCAGCGGATATTCGCGCACAGGCCGGCCGTCAACGAAGAGCGTACCCTCCGGCGCCTCAAAGAGCCTTGAGAGAAGGTTCACGAGCGTGGACTTGCCCGCGCCGGTGGGGCCAACGATGGCCAGGCTTGAGCCGGCTGGAACGTGCAGTGAAATATCGCGAAGCACTTCTGTCTCGCCATAGCTGTAGTGCAAATGGCGGAACTCGATCTCGCCCTGCAGCACAGCATCCGCTGGAATGGCTGGATCGGCGGCGCGATCGTCGATGGCCGGTTCGGCCTTCAGCAATTCATCGATACGCTGCACAGAGGCAGTTCCCCGTTGGAAAAGATTGATCACCCAGCCGACGGCGATGATGGGCCAGATGAGCAAAATCATGTAGGTATTGAATTCAACAAAATCGCCAACCGTAATGCGATGAGAGATGACCAGATGGCCGCCGGCCAGCAGCGTAATCACCATCGAAACGCCGAGGATGAATTCGAGCGTGGGCCATAGCATTCCCATCAATTGCACCAACCGAAGGGAGCGGGCGATGTACTGGCGGTTGAGTTTTTCAAAGAGGCCGATCTCGGACTCCTCGCGGGCAAAGGCCCGAATCAAACGCGCACCCGAGTAGTTTTCCTGGGCTTGCGACGAGATCTCGGAGAAGCTGGCCTGGATCCGCTCGAAGCGATCATGAATCCTGTGGCCAAGGTACTGCACCAGGATGCTGGCCAGCGGCATGGGCGCCAGGGCGACCAGGGTGAGCCATGGGCTCAGGTGCAGCAGGAAGAATAAGGCGAACACGGTAAAGAAGACCGTGTTGGCGCTGTACATGAGGGCCGGGCCCAGCAGCATGCGCACTGCATTCAGGTCGTTGGTCAGCCGTGCCATGATGTCGCCGGTGCGATAGCGCTGATAAAAGCCCGAATCCTGCCGCTCCAGGTGGCGGAACAGGTCGTTGCGCATGTCGAATTCAATCTCTCGCGAGATGCCGATGAGAATCCAGCGCTGGGCGTAGAGGAAAACACCCTTGGTGAGAGAGATGGCGATCAGCAGGCCCGCGAAGACGAGAATCCCTTCGCGCGTGGCTTGATGCTTTTGCAGCTTGTCCACGGCCCATCCCAGAACCCTGGGAAACTGCACCGCCGCCGCATTGGTGGCAATGCAGGAAAGTGTGCCCCACAGGTATCCCCAGCGGTAGCGGCGCATATACACGAAGAGGGGGCGCAGATCGCGAAGCATGACCTTATTGTACGGGGAGGGGGAGTCGCATCGGCCGCGTTTTGTCCCGCGCTACTTTGGTTCGATGACCTTTAAGCCCTTTACAGTAGAGAATTGGCTCCCATGAAATGTGGCTACGGCGTTGCCGGCATGGATAGCCATAGCCGCCAGCATCAGGTCGTATGGGGCAATCGGTTGGCCGGTTGATTCAAGCTCGGCGCCAAGGCGCGCGTGTTCGAGAGCTGCAGGTCTGCCATAGGGAACAATCTCGAAGGTCTCAAAGATCCGCCGCAGAAACAGTCGCCGTTTGGTTCGATGAATCCCAGTCGCGCGCTCTGCCCCCTGCCATAACTCGGCGACTGTGATCGCAGCGAGCCTAAATTCTTCGTGTGGCTGAGACATCAGCCATGCATTGAGGTCAAATGTGCCTAGCTCGGCCTGGATAAAGACATCGGAGGCGATCAGGATTGGCATTTGTCCGCCTGTGGAAGTTGGTTCTTGCGAGATTCCTGAAGTTCCCGAAGCCACGCCGCAGCCTCTTCTTCGCCAAGATGAGCCTCTTTAAGGGTCACTCGCAACGCCGCGGCAATCTCACGGCCTTTGATGGGTTTTCTTTCCTCCGGCACAATCCGGGCCACAGATAAGCCGTTTTTCTTCAGCACGAAGGTGGTGCCTTGGTAGCGGGCGCGATTGATGCAGTCGGCAAAGTTGCGCGCTGCCTCCGTCACGGTGATGATCCGCTCACTCATAGAATCAGATTATCATATTTTGCGCATTGAGCCAAATAACTACATGTAAATCAACACGAGCGGACCAAATTCTTAGAAGATTGGTTTTGCGCGCGCATGTGCAGATGGCTGAACCGACAACCAGACCGTTTGAGACGGTCCTGACTCCACCGGCTTACGTGGGCGTTCGCAGCAGCAGGTAGCCGCCGACCAGCCCGAAGAGAATGTCGGAGGAGCAGGCGGCCAGTGCAGCGGGTAAATAATTCACGTTGCCCAGAGCCCCGAACAGGCCATCAACCACAAAGTAGGCGAGCGCCACGGCAATGGCTACGGCCACGCCTTCCAGCGAGCCGCGCCGCCCCATGGAAAGCGCAAAGGGAATCGCCAGTACCGCCATGACTACAGCGATGAGCGGGTAGGCGAGTTTGCGCCAAAGCTCGACGCGCAAGCGCATGGTGTCAAAGCCGCTCTGCGTCAGGTCGCCGATATAGCGGTGGAGTTGGCCAAAGTTCATCTCCTGTGACTGCAAGCTTTCCTTTTGGAAGTAGCTTGGGTCTTCATGAATCTCAGCGAAGGAGGTTTGCTTGAATTCATGATAGTCAGTGATGTTGGTCTGCTCGATGTCTCGCTGCCAGCCGTTCTGAAAATGCCATGTGCCGGTCGTCTGATCCCAGAAGACGCGGGAAGCAAAGATGCGCCGCGAAAGTGCAAAGGTGGAGGGATCGAACTCAAAGATGGAGAGGTTGCCAAATTCGTTGCGGTCCCGGTCAAAGAACTGGTAGTAGAAAATGCGACCTGGCTCGCCAGGGCGAGGCTGGCCAAAGATCCAATTATGCTCGGGGTGTAGCACGGTCTGCGGCGGCTTGCCCTTGATGATGTTGCGCAAGGCCTCTTGTCTCTGGTTAGCTTGGGGCAGATAGAACTCATCGAAGAGGAAGAGGCTCAAGGCCAGGATGGCGGAAATGGCGACAATGGGAACCACCAGCCGGTAAAGGCTGATTCCAGTGGCCTTCATGGCGATGATTTCGCTGTTGCGGTTCAGCACGCCAAAGGTCACCAGCACCCCGATCAGCACCGCCAGCGGCGCAATCTGGTAAAGCATGCTGGGAGTGAGGTTGATCAGATACTCGCCAACGATGGTCCAGCCAATTTTGTTGCGCAGGATGTCGCTTAGCAAGTCGAAGACAGTGAAGACGAGGATGAGCAGAACGAAGGCCATCAGCACCAGGAAGAACATGTTGAGGAATTCGCGCACCACGTACTCGTCGAGAATGCGTGGGAAGACGTTGCGGGCTTTCGCGCGCTGTGGCCGCGGTCGCAACTTGCTCAGTAATCTGCTGAAGAGTGTACCGTCAGCTTTGGCCGGGGCATCTGCCTTGGGTTTGCTGGAATGAGAAGTCCAGAGTGCGATAGCGTTCAGAAAGCCGCCGCCGCTGGCCATTTGCCACAGCAGAAAGACGCCCCCGGACATGAAAAGAAGGTTGGCCATCCAGACCGCGAGGAAGGCGGGAATCCAGTTTTGGCGGGACAGGGCAATACCGATCAGGGTGAGCGAATAATAGACGATGACCAGCGCAATTGTGGCCACCAGAGCCGAACTCTTGCCGCCGCGCCGCGAGGTTACGCCCAGCGGAACCCCGACCAGCATCAGCACCAGACAGGCGGCGGGATAGGCAAAGCGCTTGTGCAACTCAATCAGGAACCGTTTGCCGTCGGGGGTATGGATGTGTTCCCGCAGTTCGCCCATGGGCATTGCGTAGATCGGCGTATCCACGCGTCCCAGGTGACCTTCGTTTTGCTGGCTGGCCGCAAAGGGCAGATCGGTGGTGTCGAAGGTTGATACGTTGTACTGATCCGGCTGGCCCACGACTGTTTCGTGCTCCGATCCATTGCGCAGCCGCATCAGCAGTGCCTGGGTCGAGTCGCTCACCACCGTGGCTGACGCGGCCGTTGTAATTTTGGGTGAGGCGGGGTCGCTCACATCGGCTATGAAGACCTGACGCCAGTTGGCCGCTCCCGTTCCTGAGCGCACATCCTGTACATAGAGAACGTAGTTGTGAAAGTCCTCGTCGAAGACCCTGGGCTGAATCTCATAAGATGCCTGCGAGGCGAGTTCTTTGTCCATCGCCAGAATCGCTTGATTAGCGCGCGGAGCCACATAGAGTGAGTTGGCCAGGCCCAGCAATGTGCCGCCTACGGCCACAATGGCGCCGACGCGCACAAAGTAGCCGATGCCCAGGCCGGAAGCGCGCATGGAGATGATTTCGCTGTCCGAGGCAAGGCGGCTATACCCGAGCAGCACCCCCACCAGTACGGCCATCGGAATGGTGACCATGAAGAAATTGGGCATCATAAACAGGACAACTTCCGCCAGGCTGGTGAAAGTTGAGCTGTTGTGAACCACCATCTCCAGGATCTTCGGCAGCTCCTTCATGAAGAGAATGAAGGTGAAGATCACGCCTCCGATAAGCGTGTGGGAGAGAATCTCGCCGAGAATATAACGGGTCAGGATGCGCACAGGCAGGCTCTGGGGTTAGTTTACCGTGCGGGAACGCGCTGTGCGCCACGGCTCTATACGGTTGGAAGGAAAACATCGAGTCAGTTCATCATGATGACTGGGTGCCCCATCCTTGCGCGTTTTTTGCGCAAGGGTGGGAAACCCCGAACCTCTTCAACGCTATGGCTGCCAGCCCCGCAGCCGAAGGCTGTTTCCCAGCACGCAAACGGAGCTAAGAGCCATGGCGGCAGCGGCCAGCCAGGGCGTGAGCAGCAGGTGAAAGTTCGGGTAAAGCACGCCCGCGGCGAGCGGAATGCCGAGCAGATTGTACGCAACCGCCCAGCCCAGATTCTGGCGCATGATGCGCAGAGTAGCTCGCCCCAGGCCGAGAGCGGCGGGAATTGCGGAGGGTTGGGCGCGCAGCAATAGCACGTCGCCGGCCTCCTGCGCCAGGTCGGCGCCCGAACCCATGGCGATGCCGGCGTCTGCCTGCGCCAGGGCGGCAGCATCGTTAATCCCGTCGCCCACCATGGCCACCCGCAGACCACTCTTTTGCAACGCGCGAATGCGCGCCAGCTTCCCAGCCGGGTCCAGGCTGGCTTCCACCTCGGTGATGCCTGCCTGCTCAGCGATGGGCGCGGCGGCCTCGGTTGAGTCGCCTGTCAGCATAAGCACTCGCAGGCCGTCGTCCCGCAGTGCGGCGATGGCTTCGGCGGCGTCCGGACGAAGCGCGTCGCGGGCATCGAAATAACCGGCAACAGCGCCGTCCAGAGCCATCCACAGGCGCGTGACGCCCGGCTTTGGCGGCTCAGTGTCCTTTGGAAGCGGAAGCGGAATCGCGAACTCATGAAAGAGCGCTTCATTGCCAAGCATGCAGTCTTGGCCCTCGATCTTCGCCGTAAGGCCGCGGCCAGGCAGAATCTGTACGTCTTCCGCTGGCTGCCAAACCAGGCCTCGCGCCCGAGCTGCATCCACCACTGCGTGAGCCAGTGGATGGTTCGACCGCTCCTCGGCTGCCGCGGCCATGCGCAACAGGTCGTCTTCCATGGGTCCTGCTATCGCATGCACAGCTTCCAGAACTGGCCGCCCCACCGTGAGAGTTCCGGTTTTGTCCAAAACGATGGCGTTCAGGTGCGCCAGCCGCTCCAGAGCTTCTCCGCCCTTGAAAAGGATTCCGAGCTGTGCGCCGCGTCCCACAGCTACAGTGAGCGCCGCCGGTACGGCCAGCCCCATGGCGCAAGGGCACGCCACCACCAGCACCGCTACGGTGTTAGCCAGCGCCAGGGGCAGCGAGTGCGCGGCGATAAGCCAGACCGAAAACGTAACCAACGACAGAGCCAGCACGATGGGAACGAAAATGGCACTGGCGCGGTCGGCCAGCCGCTCCATGGGAGCGCGCGAGCTTTGCGCCTGCTGCACCATGCGGGTAATTTGCGCCAGCACAGTGGCCTCGCCCAGCGACTCAGCCCGGCAAGTGACCGCGCCGTCGTAGTTCAGCGAGCCGGCTAGGACGCGCCCGCCCGGCTCGCGCGGCAGAGGCGTGGGTTCGCCGGTCAGCATCGACTCGTCCACCGAGGTGCGGCCTTCCAGAACGGTCGCGTCTACTGGGAACCGCTCCCCTGGCAGCACCAGCACGCTGTCACCCGGCGCAATCTCTTCGAGCGGCACCAAGGTCTGAACGCCATTGCGGATGCGGCGAGCGGTGGCGGGGCGCAGCCGCGAGAGCGAGTCGAGTGCGGCCAGTGCGCGGCGTTTGGCACGGCCTTCCAGGCTCTTGCCCAAAAGAAGAAATCCAAGAATCAGCAGGACCGCGTCAAAGTAGACCTCGCGGCCGCTTGCGGGCCAGATCGTGGCATAGGCGGAGTAAGTAAAAGCCACGCCCGTACCCAGGCTCACCATCGTGTTCATGTTCGTCGTTCCGTGGCGCAGGGCGCGGAGGGCGCTCAGATAAATGCCGCGCCCCGCCCAGCCAACGATCGCCGCCGTCAACACCAGCAGGAACCAGCGCAACGGCTCCGGCGGCAGGGCATAGAGCCAAGGGACAAAGCGCATCAGCGTGTGATCGAGCGCCCCCATGTTTGTGCCCATCGGCATGGCCAGCAACATGGCGGCCGCACCGGCTATCAGTGTGACCCAGGCTTTGCGTTCGGATTCCGCATCCCGATCCTCAGCCTGTCCACTATCGGAATCGTTCGGCCGGGGAAGAACTGCATCGTAACCGGCAGAGCGAATCGCCTCCACCAGTTGCCCGGGCGCTACCTGTCCCGGATCGAAGACGACGCTGGCGCGATGAGCCATTAGATCGACCCGCGCGGATTCCACTCCGGCTGTCGAGCGCAGTGCCTCTTCCACATGATGCTGGCACGATGCGCACGTCATGCCCAGCACGGGCAGCGTGATCGATTCCGTTGCATCCGCGGCCGAAATAATCCTGGATGCCCCATCCTTGCCACGTTCTCGTTTTTGCGGCAAGGGTGGGATAGCAGATTCACTGCTCAAGGTGCGCTCCAAAACCTGCCTTGGCCAGAGCGGCAATCGCAAGATCGACGGGCGCGGGGGCAAGGTCCGCCGAGAATCGCGCCGCGCCCACGCGCACCTCGTTGACCACCACTCCTTCGACCGAGGCCAGCGCCTGGCTGACACGGCGCACGCAGGCACCGCAGTGCATGTTGTCGATTTGCAGCGTGAATTCCGGCATTCTTTTCTCCCTTTCTCTTCGATGATAGCCGGATGTAAAAGATGCGAGGAGCCGGAGCTCGGATTTAGAGTGGAGTCCTATGCAAAGAGAATTTCCCGAGACGCCGTTGATGGGCGTGGGCGCGGTGGTGGTGGACGAAGGCTGTGTGTTACTGGTGCGACGCGGGACCGAGCCACTCAAGGGCCAATGGTCGCTTCCCGGCGGTCTGGTCGAGCTCGGCGAGCCGCTCCTAGACGCAGTGGTGCGCGAGGTGAGGGAAGAGACCGGCCTCAGAGTCGAACCCGTGGAGCTGATCGAGCTCCTCGACCGTGTTCATCGCGAGGGTGTGCGGGTTCGCTACCATTATGTCATCGCCGATTATCTCTGCCGCGTTGTGGGCGGCTCACTGCTGGCTGCCTCGGATGCGGATGCGGTGCGATGGGTAGAGCGAGCGGAGTGGAACAGCCACAGCGCGCTCCAGCTCGAACCTATCACCGTGCGCGTGATCGAAATGGGTTGGCAGAGGGCGCAGGCGTTGCGACAGAAGAAGGAGGTCCAGTGACGCTATACAAGAGGTTCTTATTGCTTTTGGTTGTGCTGGCGCTGACTGCCGGAGCGGGCTTCTGGCTGCGGCCGGTCAGCTACTTTAACGCGGTAAACGAATTGCGGATGAGCTTTGCAGGCGCGGAGAACAGCTCGGTGCAGGTTGCCGGCTATCGTCTCCATTTTGTTGTGGAGGGGCCGGCGGAGGGGCCGCCCGTGGTGCTGGTGCATGGGCTGGGCGGGCGCGCCGAGGACTGGCGCAATCTTGCGCCCTGGCTCACTCAAGCTGGTTTCCGCGTTTACATGCCGGATCTGCCGGGGTTTGGGCGCAGCGAAAAGCCGGTAGATTTTTCCTACTCGGTACACGACCAAGCTGAGGTTGTGGTCGGTTTCCTGGATGCCATGGGTCTCAAGCAGGTTGACCTCGCAGGCTGGTCCATGGGCGGCGGAATCGTGCAGCATGTGGCCGCAAAGCATCCAGAGCGGGTACGGCGGCTGATCCTTTTAGACGCACTCGGCATCAACGAAATGCCAGCTTGGGACACGCGCCTGTTTACTCCCACAACGCCGGAGGAACTGGAGCAGTTGGATGCTCTGCTGCTGCCCAATCCTCCCAGGATTCCTGGTTTTATCGTGAGAGATATTCTCCGCGTCTCCAATGAGCGCGCCTGGGTCGTTCGCCGCGCCATTGCATCCACTAGCACCAGTGACGCCACCGATAGCCTGCTGCCGCAGTTCAAGATGCCGGTGTTGATTCTGTGGGACGCCGAAGATCGCATTTTCCCGATCGGTCAGGGAGAGAAGATGCACAGCCTGGTTCCGCAGTCCCGATTCGCAATCATTCACGGCTGCGGCCACATGGCTCCCGTCAATTGCGCCTCGCAGATTGGGCCAAAAATGGTGGAGTTTGTGAAGCAATGAGATGGCAAAGTCAAGCTGCATGGAAGAGCATCGTCTCTGCCGTGAGACCAGGGCCAAAGGACATTGCGCAACCTGTTTGTCCAGCCTGCGCTCGCTGCATGATCTGTTGCAAAACGAACATCACTGTTGCGGAAGACATGTTGCCGAAGCGAGCCAGAACATCGCGGGAAGACGTCAGAGCATCCGCGGGCAGTCCAAGGCTCTTTTCTACGGCATCTAGAATCGAGCGTCCGCCAGGATGCACAGCCCATAGATCTACTGACAAAGGAATCTTTCCACGCGTCACCAAAAGGCCGGCATCCTTGAGAGCCTTGCCTATCTCGCCTGGAACAAGGCCCGACAACTGCATGTCGAAACCCAGTTCGCCAATGCGCCAGGTGATCAGGTGGCTTGTGTCCGGGATGCTTACAGCAAGAAAGCTGTCGATTGCCAGTCCGCGCGGTTGTGAGCTTACGAGGCTCGCAGCGCAGCCATCGGCAAAAACCAGGAAGGAGAGTACCTGCTCAAGCTGCTCGGTTTCCTGAAAGTGCAGTGTGCAGAGTTCGAGGTTCAGCACCAGAACCGTGGCGTCCGGTTCCGAGCGAACGATATGGCGGGCGGACTTGAGCGCATTAATAGCCGCGTAGCAACCCATGAAACCAATCATGGTCCGCTCGACTGACGGGTCGAGGCCGAGATGCTTCACTACCTCAAAGTCCAGGCCTGGGGCATAAAGTCCCGTGCACGAAGTTACGATGACGTGCGTTATGCCTCTTCGTTCCTGCTCGGAAAGATCGAGCTTGTCCAATGCACTGTGCGCCAACCGCGGCGCGAAACGCTCGAAGAAATTCATGCGGTGTGCAGTTGAAGGAAAGTTTCCAGGAACATAAACCTGCTCCTCATCTTTCCATGAGCCGTCTTGAGTGGCTATTGGATCGATGAATGAATACCTGTGTTCGATGGCCGACAGGCGCGCCATGCGGCCGAAGAGATTGCGTAACGTGCCTTCAGGAAGAAGCGTGGATGCAAAGGAGATGAAAGCCTGATGGACATCGTGTTGGGGAACAGCCGTTGCAATACGGTTGATGTACGCAGTCGTCATTGCGTCCCTTCGGAGGCATTCAACTCGTTCATGCCCCTATTCTTAAGCAGTCTACACTGCGGCATGTCATCCAAATGTAATCATCGATGAAAGGCGGTCGGGATTGTTCATGTGGTCAATAGATGCCATGCCGAATTCGATGAATACCAGGCCCCGTTGAGGACGGAATTTCGACTGAGTCGAAAGAGCCACTTGCCGGCGGCCCTTTCGATTTGAATCAGTTGAGGCTGCTTATTGCTTCACCAGTTCCACGCGGCGGTTGAGCGTGCGGCCGTCCTCGGAATCATTCGAGGCAATCGGCGCATAGGGCCCGTCGCCATAGGGCTGGAGCCGGATTGCTGCAATGCCATACTGCGTTGTCAGCGCCTGCACAACAGAGGCCGCCCGCCGCTTGGAGAGGTCGATGTTTCCCGCCAGCGCGCCGACATTGTCGGTATGTCCCACCACATAGACCTTCAGTGTGGGATTCTCCTTGAGCAGCTTGGCCACTTCCTGCAAGGCCGGGGCCGACTCCGGCTTCACATCGGCTTTGCCGGTGTCAAAGAGGATACCGTTGACGATGACATGACCGTTGCCGGTCAGGCCGCCGGAAAGCGCGGCGGCATTGGCGACAACTTCTTGCGTCATTCCTTTCTCCACGACAATGGTCTGCCGATACCAGCCGCCTGCACTTACTTCTTCCATGATCCAGGTTTTGCCCATATGCACGGTAAAGTCGCCGTAGTCCCCGGAGTCGTAATCGAACGTGTAGCCCGCCGTCTTCAGCGCATTGTTCAGGTTACGTACCACCTGGGATTTGCTGGCGGTTCTGCTGGGCCAGTTGTAATTAAGCTGAAAGTATTTGCCCTCAACCCGCTTGGGCTTGTTTTGCTTCTCCACGGTGACAGTGAAGCTATAGCCATCGAAGGCCTTGTCTGTGCAGCCGGTGATGACGCTGCCGGGGAAACGGCCAATGAGTGGCGAGTCTTTGCAACCCTTAGCATCCTGCGCCTGCGCTGTGCAGACGTGGGCTGCGAACGCGACAGCAAGGCATAGAAGCAAATATCGAATGACCTTCATTGTTCCTCCTGTTTCAATTTCCGTGAAAACCTGGATTCAAATCTCTTGCGCAGACCCCGCTTGAGCGCTGCTGCGAACTCCATCCATAACTGGGGTGACCGGGGAAAAGCATTCAGCGAATGAACAGAACGCTTGCGGGCGCCGGGGAAGCATCGCACTGCTGGATTGGGGGTTAGTCTACTCCTACAACAGTCCGCGGGTCGAATGATTTTTTGGCTCCGCGGAATCGCGGGGCAGCAATGAGCCGAGGAACTGCGAGAAAGCCCAGGCTCCAAAAATCGGAACCTGGACACCAAGAATGAGTTGAGTGAGCGGAAGGGTTAGACGCCGATGACGGCGCAGAGTTCCTTCACGGCGGCGGCGCTCTTTTTCAGGGCGGCGTCTTCTTCGGGCGTCAGCTTGATCTCGATAATCTTCTCCAGGCCGGCCGCGCCTAGCTTGCAGGGTACGCCGATGTAGTATCCGTCGATGCCGTACTCGCCTTGCAGATAGGCCGCGCAGGGCAGAATCTTCTTCTTGTCCTTGAGAATGGCCTCGACCATCTCCACGGCTGCTGCGGAAGGCGCGTAGTAGGCGCTGCCGGTCTTGAGGTGCTTGACGATCTCCGCGCCGCCGTCGCGCGTGCGCTGGACGAGCTGTTCGAGGCGGTCCGGCGCGATGAGCTCGGTGATGGGAATGCCGGCGACCGTGGAGTAGCGCGGCAGCGGAACCATGGTGTCGCCGTGGCCGCCGAGGACGAAGGCTGTCACGTTCTCCACGCTCACATTCAGATCAGCAGCAATAAAGGCGCGGAAGCGCGCCGAGTCGAGGATGCCGGCCATGCCGATGACGCGCTCGCGGTTAAACCCGGCCTGGCGATAGGCGGCCTGGGCCATCGCGTCCAGCGGGTTCGAGACGATGATCAGAATCGACTCGGGAGATTGCGCGACCACCTTCTGCACCACGTCGGACATGATCTTGAAGTTGGTGTGGAGTAGATCGTCGCGGCTCATGCCGGGCTTGCGGGGAATGCCCGCGGTGATGACCACAATGTCGGAGTTGGCCGAGGCCGCGTAGTCGTTCGCGCCCGTAACGCTCACGTCGCGCTTCTCAATAGGCATGGCTTCAAGCAGGTCGAGGGCTTTGCCTTGGGGGATGCCTTCGACGACATCGATCAGGACCACATCGGCCAATTCCTTGGCCGCAATCCAATGAGCGGCCGTTGCGCCCACGTTGCCGGCGCCTACAATGCTTACTTTTTTACGCATTTCATTTTCTCCTCGGGATGCTGAACCAGTTCAGAAGCGTGTTTTGAATCGGGTGAAGGGTACAGGCATTAGCCCGTACGTTTGCCAACTAGAGTCCCACTTTATCGATCTGCCTCCATAGCCAACTAAGATTCGGCCGCCAGAGTCCGTTGTTTGACACCGGTTATTTGGGACTTGAGCGGTCATCAATGCCGCCGGTTGAGCCGCCTACTTTCGGTGAAAAAGTGGGTTGAGCCGCTCTTTCAAAACGCCTGCGAATAAAGTGGTAGAAGCTCGGCCCTGCAATAGCTTGCGGTATGAGAGCAATAAGGTCCGCCTCTCTTGTTTGATATGGAACATGAAACAAATAGAGGAGCACCCAAGCCAACGAGGGAAACATCGCAACTGCGGCCAAGAACTCAAGAATAGCGGGAGCACGGCGTTTCCTTGCCACTTCTGCCAAGAAACCAAGCGTGCCACAAAAGAGTGCCATGCAAAACGGTACGAAGAGGGGGCGACCCAATCCTGGAACAGCAGCTTCCACCGCGTAGCGAACAAAAAAAACCAATGTGACCGTCACTGCAACTGACTTCAGTATTAATTGAACGAAAGGATCGCGTAGGTCCAGTTTTTCCATAGTCAAGGTTACCCCGCTCCTCCGTTACCACTACCACAAGCAAGGACAACCATTGTGATTGGCCAGCCCGCTGCTGCTCCACCGCATTCTCCAGCTCCCACCCCAAGAGTTGCTGTCAACGAACCACCTCCAAAAGATGCTCTCGATTTACGGACTGAAGCCGTGCCCTTTCAAATCCGATTCTTAGTCCCTCAGTCCCTGTCCTTACATGTTTCCGATGATGCGGGTGGCAAACTCGCTAGTGCCTACTTTGGTTGCGCCGGCGGTTTGGCGCTCGAAGTCGTATGTGACGAATTTCTGAAGGATGGTCTTTTCGAGCGACTGCTCGATGAGCTTGGCGGCTTCTTTCCAGCCGATGAACTCCAACAGCATGACGCCGGAGAGGATCACCGAGCCGGGATTGATGACATCCTTATCGGCATACTTGGGCGCGGTGCCGTGCGTGGCCTCAAACACCGCGAAGCCATCGCCGATGTTGGCGCCGGGAGCAATGCCCAGACCGCCCACCTGCGCCGCGGCAGCGTCGGAGATGTAATCGCCGTTGAGATTGGTGGTGGCCAGCACGCTGTAGTCCTCGGGGCGCAAAATGATCTGCTGGAAGATGGAGTCGGCGATGCGGTCGTTGACCAGCACCTTCGACTTCCATGCGCCGTCGCCGTGGCTCTTGCCGATTGAATCCAGCACCGCCTTGACCTCGGCGGCAACGGAGTCCTGATAGCTCTGCGAGGCCATATCCAGGCCGGGTTCGATCATGGCGGCATTCAGTTCAGGTGTCAGGCCGGGGTTGGCGTCGGCGTTGCCCAAAATCCAGCTTTCGCGCTCGGTGACGGTCTGCTCGCGGAATTCCTGGACGGCAACCTCATAGCCCCACTCGCGGAATGCGCCCTCGGTGAACTTCTGGATGTTGCCCTTGTGAACCAGTGTGACGGTCTTGCGGCCTGCTTCGAGCGCGGCGCGGATGGCGTAGCGAACCAGCCGCTTGGTGCCAAAGATGGAGATGGGCTTGATGCCCACGCCGGAGTCCTGGCGGACCTTCTTCTTGCCGCCCTTGAGCAGGTCGTCATTCAAAAAACTGATAAGGCGGGCGGCGTCTGCCGAGCCCTCTTTGAACTCGATACCCGCGTACACGTCCTCGGTATTCTCGCGGAAGATCACAATGTCCAGTTTTTCGGGATGCTTCACCGGGCTGGGCACGCCCTGGTAATACTTGACCGGCCGCACGCAGGCGTAGAGGTCGAGGAGCTGGCGCAGGGCCACGTTGAGCGAGCGGATGCCGCCGCCGACGGGCGTGGTCAGCGGCCCCTTGATGGAGACGCGCAGGTCGCGGGCCGCGGCCACGGAGTCGTCGGGCAGCCAAGTGTTGAACTGGCGGAAGGCCTTCTCGCCGGCGAAGATCTCAAACCAGCGGATGGCACGTGTGCCGCCGTAAGCCTTCTCGACCGCCGCGTCAAAGACCCGCTGCGAGGCCTTCCAGATGTCGCGACCGGTGCCGTCGCCCTCAATAAAAGGGATGATGGGATTGGAGGGCACAACGATCTGCCCGTCTTTGTAGTCGATCGGCTGGCCGTTTGCGGGCAGTTCCAGCCCGTTGTAGGTAGTTTGCATGGGTTTTAAGGGGTCCTTTTCTTCGCGGGGTTAAGGATGAGGCTAACATCTGCAAATCACGGGTGGCAATGTTGGAGGGAGAACCGTGGCCAGACTCGCTGCCGAAGAGGCGTTTGAACGGCTGCTAGGGTATTGTCTGTTCTCCGCTCTTTCAGACGCTGCGCCGGGCTACCTGCAGACCGCCGTACTCGTTTCGCCGGTTACTCCAACGCTACGTTTTCTCCACGCCATCCGGATCGCGCGGCAATGCCGATGCCAGCGCGAGAGCCGTTCCGGCGAAGAGCAGTGTGTCAAAAACGTAATTGATCGCTTCAGTGATCTCCGGTGTTGATCCGCCGTGGGCGAGGATCAAAATCGGCAGATAGAGAAATAGAGTGAAGAAAGTCATTAACGCGCCAATCGAGGCTGCGGCTATCCGAGAT
>Ga0302320_10013215_pt1 | contig 17273 bp, 10 predicted proteins | sample Bog_T0_3_FD_202130 | JGI IMG/M metagenome (GOLD analysis project Ga0302320, IMG submission 202130) | Peat permafrost microbial communities from Stordalen Mire near Abisko, Sweden - Bog_T0_3 | ecosystem: Environmental > Terrestrial > Soil > Wetlands > Peat | place: Sweden: Abisko, Stordalen Mire...
TTCTCTCTGCTTCACCCGAAAGCCTTACGCTCAAGAAATTCCTCGCCTCCAAAATCAGCCTTGTCCGCTGCGGTTACGCCGCTATCCTCGGACTGGAGAAAGCGGCATGAACGTACCACTCTCCAGATTCAATTCTTGGTTATCAATTTGAAGCTTGTGGTGTCAGGGGTCGGAAGGTGCTGACACGGTAGAACTCGCGTCCGCTGGTGTTGCCGGTGCTGAAGGTGGCGGTGTCCGCGCCCAGACCGTAATCCGCAAGGTTGGTCCACGATGAGCTGTTGCCCAGGGTCTCCAGATATTGCACCACATAAGCACGCGAAGGTTTGCTCGTCCATTGCAACGTCGTGTACCCCGGCGTCGCCGTACCCCGGCCGATGGCGATGATCGCGAACACGTCGTTGGAATTATTCGGGTTGGTGCCGGCGAGATAATCCCCTAGGAGCGTCATGCCGTTTTTCGCGGGGTCGGCGTTGGGGTTGATATTGACCGTGCCAAAATTTTCCAGCGCCCAGGCATCGGCAATGCCATCACCGGTGGAATCCAAGCCCGGTACAATCTCGTCGGTTTGCACGTAGGCAAAGGCGTTGCTCAAGGAAATCCAGCCGCAGTTGGCGCTCCAAACGGAGCCGCTCAAGATGCCGGTCAGCAGATTGACCTTGGGTGCGCCGGTACATTCGAAGTTGATCCAGCCGATGTTCGCGCCCCAGGCGTAACCGCGCAAATTGCCTAGCCCATCCTGATTTACCCCAAAATCGTTCCCGGATAGATTCTGATAGTAAATGCCGTTGGTCGGCGCGCCGCCGCCCAGATTGATCCAGCCGACATTGGCGGAATAGATATTGCCGGAGCAGACGTATTCGCCGATGACGGCGCCGTGGTTGGTGTCTCCGCGCCAATCCATCCAGCCGAAGTTCGCGCCATAGGAGTAGTGATTGCCGGGATCAATGAGGGTGGGACTGCTCCGCGCGGCCGAATAAATCGCCGCAAGCTCGGAGGCCGTCAGGGCGCGGTTGAAGATCGCCACTTGATCGAGCCGCCCCTGAAACAGGCGCGGACCAAACACCGGATTGTTGCCAATCCATAGAGGGGTATTGTTAACGGAGTGCGCGCCGGCGGTGGAGCTGGCCACCAGTTGGCCGTTCAAATAGATGCAACGGGCGGAATTGGTGAGAAAAGTCACCGCCAGAAATTGCCACTGATTTGTCGGCAGCGGCTGCGTATAGACGGTGGCCGTCCCAGTGTCCGTGTAAAAATAAGTGCGGTTGTCCGTCTGAATTTGGAGATCAAAGTCATCATCCGTCTTCGCCTGGGACGTGATTTGAAAAATATGACCGGCAGCGGAGGGTTGGGCAGTGAGATAAACCCAGGCCAGCACAGTGCCCTGATTGGCGATCTGGCCAATCAGGCTGGTGGTTAAATAGCTGTTGGCTCCATTCAGCAACAACGCTTGCGTGGGCGGATCCGAGGCCAGCGGACACCCGGAGCCCGGTGGGCCGATTTGGGCGTTACCTTTCAACACGCCGGTGTAGCCATTGACGCAACTGTTCGTTTGGAAGGCGGGATCAAATTGCCAGCAGCCCAGCAGGTTGGGGGTGTTGGTAACCGTGCTGATGTAATCCTGCCCTTCGCACGGTGTCACGGCGGACAATAACGCGGCCGCTACTATCACCCAAGCCGTGCTGATTCTGGTTTTCATAACATTTCTGGTCTATGCCATCTCGTTGGTTAATTCAAAAATTCGCAAATGAATTAGTGGCAGTAGCAGGGGTTTGGATTGGCGCGAAAGTGGTGCCGCTGGTCGGGGTGTAATTGCCAGCAGAGTTGCCGCTGCAAGTATTACGGACTATGATGTCCGCCCCGCTCCCACCGACTGAGTTAATTCCGTGTCCTCCGTTGCTGGTTGCCTTATTGTGTTCAATGCGATTGCCCGTCCCGAAGCTGGCAATACCATCAAGCCCATTACCCGCGACATGATTGTCGATGACAACCGAATCCCCTGAACTAGCTTCGATCAAAATGCCGGAGCCCCCATTTCCGTCGGCAGTGCATTCGCTGACGTTGACGCCAGCCTGAGCGGTAATGCCGATGTAGGTGTTGGCACAAGCCAAGCATCCGCGAATCCGCCCATTGTTTCCGACGGAAAACCCGTGGGCGTTGAGGTCAGCCGTGCAGTGGCTTATATCAAAATTGTCCTCCACATTTATGCTTACAACGTTGGTCGTAGCATGGCAATCGTTGAGCACGCAGCCTTCCAGGCCAAAGATGCCTACACTGTTGGAACAGACCAGGCAGTCCGTCAATACGCAATCGTTGCCGACCTGGATGCCCGCGCCGCTATTATAAATGGCCGAACAATTCTTGACGACGCAGTGATCGCCAATGTAAATTCCGTTGCCGGCATCGTATTGACACGCATAAATCCGCAGGCGCTCCAATTCGCAATAACCATTTAAATCCAACACTCCGTTGGACCAATTGCGCATGGTGCCATTGCGAATCACGATGTTGACCATGCCGCTGCCGCTCACGGTGATGCCATTTCCGGGAGCGCTTGCCCCTGTCATGGCAAAGCCGTTGAGGTCCAACGTCACGTCATTGGTTTGAATGCTGATGCCGTCTTTTCCGGTGACGCCAGAAATGTCTCCCGTCAGATAATACGAACCGGGCTGCGTTATGATAAATTGCTCACTGGCGTTGCCGGGCGTATTAATGGCGTCCACCGGCGTGCGCGCTTCGATTTGCGCGAGCGTCTTCATCGTCGGCGCGGGCGCGCCTGATGGCGTCAGGCTACCCTGGCCAAGCAAGGATGCTGGATGAAGGATGAAGGATGAAAGCAGGACGGCGGCGGCCAGAGTGGGCTTGGTAAAATTGTTTTTCACAGTTTGTGGTTTGCTTTATCGGGTTTAAGATTTCTTCTGTTTTACTACTAAAAATTCGCCCATGGGCTGGTGGCCGTGTTGGGTGTCTGGGTGGGGGCATAGGCGCTGTCGCCAGCATAACCAAGGTAACCGTTGCCAATCGCTGAGTTGCGGGTGATGCTGTTTGTCACATTCAAAGTATCCACCTGGATGCCGTAAGATGCGTTATTGCCGGCGGTGTTGTAATCAATGCGATTCTGGGTGCCGAAGATCAAGATGCCGGCGTAACCGTTCCCGCCACAGTTGTTGCCGGTGATTTGACAGTTGTTGCCGTTAACCTCAATGCCAGCGGGTTCGTAATCGTTGGTGTTGCCGCAGGCAGTGCAGTTGATGACTGTGCAATTGTTGCCCCCGACCAAAATGCCATAAGAGGTGTTGTCGCTGGCGGTGCAATCGTTGACGGCGCAGTCATTGCCAGTAGTGAGAATGCCACCATCACCGTTGCTGCTCGCGGTGCAATTGTTGACGGTGCAACTGTTCCAGACGGCGAAGCCGCTTTCATTGGTGCTTGCGGTGCAATTGTTGACCGTGCCGCCGTTTCCAAGTTTGAAGCCATAGCCAGATCCACTGCGACCATTGCCATTCGCTGTGCATTGGCTGAGGTTAAAATTATTGTTTAGATCAATGCCGTCATCCAGGTTGTAGCTCGCCTGACTTCCGCTCAAACTGCAGTCCGAGCCGCCGGATATGCCCGTTGCGTTGAAAGAAACCACGCTATCCGCGACCACGCAACCGTTGCCAATGGTCATGCCTGTGGCGGCATTTCCCGAGACTGTGCAATTCTTGAGACTGCAGGTGTTACTTGATACGATGCCACCCGAGGCGTTGGATGAAACCAGGCAATCCGCGACCTGGCTGAAGGAGCCAACCAATATCCCGGTGTTGCCATTGTTCAGGGCCGAACAATTTCTGACGGCGCAGTGATCGCCAAGGGAAAAACCGGACAATGCACTCCCAAAAACACGGAGCTGCTCCAGTTCGCAATAGCCATTGGGAGCCGCCACGCCTTCTCCCCAATTGCGGAGCGTGCCGTTCCGGACAACGATGTTTTGATTGGCACCAATGACGCTGACAACAATTCCGTAGTACCCGTTGCCCAGGCCGGTCATGGCAAAGCCATTGAGGTCCAAAGTCACGTCATTCGCCTCAATCAAAATGCCGTAAGGCACCCCGCCTACGCCGGTGATATTAGCCGTTAAGTAATAAGATCCCGGTTGCGTAATTGCAAATTGGGCGGAGGAAGTGCCCGGCGTGTTGCTGGCATCCACCGGCGTGCGCGCCTCGATCTGGCTGAGAGTCTTCATCGTCGGCACGGGCGGGCCCGGGGGCGTGAGACTGCCCTGAGCGAGCAAGGAGGCGGGGTGCAGGCTGTGGATTGCCAACAGCGCGGCTGCCAGTAAGGATTTGATACGGGGGTTTTTCATGGTTTTATGGTTGTTTCTTAGGCATGGTCAGAATGGCAAGTCGAACAAAACTCCACCCAGACTGCTATAGGCCGCGTTAGCACGTTGATGTTCGTGAGGCTGGTGCAGGCGTCGAGCGCCTGACGCCCAATGTTGGTAAGACCGTCGGGGATGTCCATGCTCGTCAGGCTGGTGCAGAAGGCAAATGCTAGATTCCCGAGGTTGGTGACGCCATCAGGAATGATTGCATTAGTGACGCCGAAGTCGTTGTCAAACGCATTATCCCCGATGCTGGTCACCGGGTAGCCGTTGATGGTGGCGGGAACGGCCACGTCAGGACCGCCGCTATAGCCGGTGATGGTGATGGCGCCGCTATTGGTCGTAAATATGAATTGCGCCTGAACCAGCTCGGGCAGAGCCAGCCACACCAGCAGCGCCAGCCACAGCCGCCCCTGATGCCGGTCAGCCGTGACCCCGGGCACGGATGGTGGGTATGTTTTCAGGGTTGTTTTCAGGGTCATTAAGATCATATTTTGCGGCCTCGTTTTGAAGGTTCATTCAAGCAAACGAGATTTCGCCTCAAGAAGTGCCACGACCTTGAAAAAAGGCAGGTTGTACCAGGGGTTCCGCATTTCTCGCGCGAGGCAGAAACGCTGGAGAGATGGCCCGCGCTGGTAGTCGTCGCGCCGCCACGAACGGATGAACCGACGGTTCCGAAGTCTAACGGGGCGATTACGGCGGTAATCTTCGCAGCTTGCCCCCAGCCAAGGGCTATTCAGTAGCACCTTCCGTAGGTGTCTATGGCACACTTTTTCAAATTGGTGAGCGCCACGAAACTGTCCGTCCGTTCATAAATAGGACCGACAGTTATACCTACTTCGCGGATTGGCCAGGCGGTTCTGGAATTGTCAGCATCAAGTTCAAGCTCGCGTCGGTGGGGACATCAATCGCCGCCGCGATGGGGGCACCAATCCACTGCCTGGAGTTGACGACAAATTTGAACCCCCACTGCTGGCGTTCCTTAAATTCCGCGAGTTTTTTGTGCAATTCATAATGGTTGGAGGATACCAACTGCATTTGCCAGGCGGCCCCGGTTTTGCTTAATATGCCATTGTTGGGTTCGAGCCACTGGTTGAAACCGCCCGCCACCTGCACCTGGGCATTGGTGGCGACTTGCACGCCAAACGCCGAAGGCTCAAACACAAAAACAACTTCGCCAGCATCCACGCGGTACCCCAGCACGCCCCATTTCTGCGGTTCATTGGGCCAATTCTTTTGATTGATGGCCAAGGCCTCGGCCCGCGTGGCTTTTGCCTCGGCGAACCGGCCCAGCTTTTGCAGCACTCGGGACATGCCGTCGAGTGATTCGGCCACCGCCGGATCCGCAGGGCCCAACAATTCTTTTTGCGTGGCGACGGCCTCCCGCAGGAAAATGTGGGCAAGAAGTGACTTGTGGAAAATCCAGCAGAAATAGGTATTCCTGGAAATTATGAGTTTTGTCTGTGCGGACTTCATCGCGTTTTCCAGGGCGGCTCGCGACTCGTCTGTTTGTTGCGAGCGCAGGTAAACCATGGACAAAATCGTGTTGGCATCTACGTCACACTCATAATCTTCTCCCGGCATGGCCAGGGTCTTTCGAGCCCACTCCGCAGCGCTGGCAAAATGGCCGCGGCGATATTCCGCCAGACTCTTGACTAAGGAATCCGAAACCGAAATTTCGTGTTCTTGGCTCGGAATGACCGTTATATCTGCCAATCTTGCGGCTGCTTCCAATTCGGCACCTGCGACTGGAACCAGCAGGCAAGCCTTGGCGACTTGCTCAGCAACTTCCGGGTCCTCCGTCGCTCCGAACCGTGCCAGGATGGCCTGGCACTGTTCGCGGTATTGCGGTTCGTTGCCACAGTCGGCCAGCACAATCGCCAAAAGGCACCAATTCCAATTGTCGTCCGGGGCTGCCGCCATCGCCTTGGCCAAGTCGGCGGCAGCCGCGGTGAAGCGGAGGTCACGCAGGCGCCAACTGGCGCACGAACGCAGGAGAAACGGCTGTGCCCCCTTGGCCGGTACCAGACCTTCAGAATGATCCAGAAGTTGGTCTTCTTCGTTTGTTTTGCCCTCCGCACGAAGCACTTCAACCAAATTGTTAAAACCGACCACCAACTCCGGGTGGTCTGGGTTTCTGAAGCGACTTTCGAGCTCAAAACTTTCTCTATCCATCTTTTCTGCTTCGGCCAGCTTGCCTTCATCCAAAAGGACGTTTCCGAGATCACCCAACATTACGACGACGTCCAGTTGATGGTTGCCTGGGATCTGCCTGCCCAGCGTTAATGACTGTCGGTAACTCGTTTCGGCCTCAACCAGCTTGCCTTGTGTTTCGAGCAAATGCCCAAGATCAACCAGTGAATTAGCGACTTCCAGACTATTGCTACCGGTCAGTATTTTGAAAAGGGCCAGCCCCTCGCGGATATTTGCCTCCGCGTCCCCAAACTCGCCCCGAGCACGTTGTGTGCTGCCCAGACTGACGAGCGAATCAGCCACGTCCCGATGTTTATTGCCCAGCAAACGCCGCCGCATCGCCAAACTTTCCTGGAACAACTTTTCCGCCGCCTCGTAACTTGTCTCGCGGTCAAGGGCACTGGCCAAGTTAAACGAGGCGGTTGCCACCTCGATACTTTCTTTGCCATGCAATCTACGGGCCAATTCCAGATCCCTCAGGAATGTCCGCTCAGCTTCGGGATATTGGCCCAAGTCAAAAAAAGCCTGGCCGATGGTACCACACAATTCAGCCTCAACCGCCGGCTGGTTGGTCAGGTCTCTGCCCACACGCTCTGCCGTTTTAGCCAAAATTTCCTTTAGCATAGTTGTATCCCGCCCCAAGGCCACCGATGGCCCAACGCCCTCGAGCATGTCCTCGAGAAATTGCGCCACCTGCCGGCTCTTGGTTGCCTCCGTCTCCGCGGTTTTTCTTTCGACTTCGGCCTGTTGGCGGGCTTGTTGCTCCTTGAAAAACATGCCGGCGGACACAACCAGTCCGATGAGGAGTGCGCAGGCCACGGCACTGGCAGCCATGAACGCAAGTTTGTTCCGCCGGACCAGTTTCTGGAACTTGTAAAGGTTGCCTGGCGGACAGGCCAGCACCGGCTCGGTGTTCAGATGCCGTTGGATGTCGGCGGCGAAACCATTGGCGGTCTCATAACGGCGGGTGCGGTCTTTCTCCAGCGCCTTCATCACGATCCAGTCCAGGTCGCCACGGACCAGGTTGATGAGCTTGGGTGCCTGCGCCTGCCGATGTCCGGCCACCGTCGTCAGGTCCGCCGCCAGCATGGTGCTCAGCCGGGTCGAGGGCCGCGCCGGTTCTTGTTCCCGGATCTGACGCCGCATCTCATCCAGACCCGCCTGTAACAGTTCCGTGGCATCAAACGGCGTCTTGCCTGTCAGCAGTTCGTAAAGCAAAACCCCCAGCGAATAGATGTCGCTGCGCGTATCAATGTCCACTGCGGTCATCTCCGCCTGTTCCGGGCTCATGTACGCCGGGGTGCCGACAAACTGCTCCAGCGCTGTGAACACCGTGTGATCCGTCAGTTTCCCCTGCGTCGCCTTGGCGATGCCAAAATCAATCACTTTGGGCAGTGGCACGCCGTCGTTCGTCGTGACCAGGATGTTCGACGGCTTGAGGTCCCGGTGGATGATGCCCTTCTGGTGCGCGTGCTGCACCGCCCGGCATACCTCCATGAACAAATCGAGCCGGTCACGGGTGGACAGGTTGTGCTGGTCGCAGTAATCCGTAATCTTAATGCCGCGCACCAGTTCCATGATGAAAAAGGGCCGGCCGGTTTCGGTCGCGCCCGCGTCAAGCACCTTGGCGATGTTCGGATGGTCCATCAAGGCCAGCGCCTGCCGCTCGGCCTCGAACCGGGCGATGACATTCTTGGTATCCATGCCCAGCTTGATGACCTTGAGAGCGACCTGGCGACGGACGGGCTCCTCCTGCTCTGCAAGGTAAACCACCCCGCAGCCGCCTTCGCCAATTTGTTGAAGCAGTTTATAGCGGCCGATCCGGCTCCCCGGTTGCTCCGCCGGCGGAACCGCCGCAAGGTCGGGTCGCGGAGCGGCGACCGGGCGGTCCATGAAGGTTCCAGCGGATTCGTGGGCGTTGAGCAACGCCTCGACCTGCTGGCGCAATATGTCGTCGCCCGCGCAGGCCGACTGCAGGAAGGCAGGGCGTTGCTCGGGCGGCAACTCGATGGCCGCATCGAAGATGGCACCCGCTGACTTGTGGAAATCGCTCATGGCGTCCGGCCTTTCATAGACAAACGAAATCCCTACGGCAAGAGTGCCAAATACCCTGGGTATTTCGTTTCAAGAAATCTGGGTTCGCGCCGGAATCGGTCATTTTGGTCTGGCCGCCCGGATTTCTGCGTAAAGAAATGCCCGCGCGAAGGCCCAGTGCCGTTTGGCCGTCCGGAGAGAAATGCCCAAAATCTCGGCCGCCTCTTCGAAGGTCAGTCCGGCAAAGTAACGTAACTTGGCCAATTCGGCTTTCTGCGGATCCACGGCGGCGAGTTTGTCGAGCACATCGTGAACGGCCAGCATCTCCTCGTCCTCCGCCGGGGCGGCGATTTCCACCTCCGCGACGTTCAGCCGGTTCTGTCCGCCGCCATGCCGGGCCGCCAGTTTTCGCCGCGCCGAATCAATGAGAATATGGCGCATGGCTTCCGCCGCGGCGGAAAAGAAATGCGCCCGGCCGGCGAACCGGCCCGGCTGGTTGCCGGCAAGACGCAACCAGGCCTCGTGAACCAGGGCGGTGGGTTGGAGGGTATGACCGGGAGACTGCCCAGCCATTCTGTGCGAGGCCAGTTTGCGCAATTCCTCATAAACCAGCGGCAGCAGATCATTCGCAGCGGTGGGTTCTCCGTTGGCCAGGGCCTCCAAGATGTGCGTGGCATCGCCCATGGAGATGATGATACCCCCCTTTCGCCACGATACCAGACAATTGCGGCACTACGCCTCCAGCCTTTTTTCCAGGTCGTGGCACTTTTTGAGGCGGAATTTCGTGTCCTCAAATGAACCTTCAAAACAAGGACGCAAAAATATGAAATTAAAACACCTGATACCCAGCATGAACATGAAATTACATTTCAAACGGGAGAGCCCCGCCAAAGGAACCATGAAGAATACATTATTTGCGGCATTGGCCTTGCTCGCGCGCTCAATCCTCAACCCCTTGCCGCGCCGAAACCGGGTGAACGTGGGTCATGGGGTTGCGTCTCGGCTTGCACACTTCGCACTTGCTATGGCTATGCTCTTCACCCTCAACTTTCAACTCTCAACCACCTGCGCCCAAAGCACGGCTTTTACTTATCAAGGCCGGCTCAATATCGGCGGCAGCCCGGCCAACGGAAATTACGACTTTATGTTCACGCTTTGGAGCACGAACTCCGGCGGGAGCGAGATTGGCGGCGCTATCACCAATGCCGGGGTGGGCGTGGCGAATGGGCTGTTTACGGCCACGCTGGACTTCGGCTCCGGCATCTACACAGGCCAATCCTGCTGGCTGCAAGTCAACGTGGAAACCAACGGAGTGGGGCCGTACGTCGCCCTGACACCCCTCCAGCCACTCACTCCGACGCCTTACGCCGTGTACGCGGAGAACTCCGGCGGCGTGACCAACGCCAGCATCTCCGCCGTGCAATTGGACACTGCGGGCGCCCCGGCGACCGGCCAAGTGCTGGAATTCAATGGCAGCAGTCTGCAATGGACCACGCCCTCCGGCGGCGGCGGCTCGGCCTGGAGCCTGACCGGCAATGATGGAGCGGGAGACATTTTGGGCACGACGAATAATCACCCGCTGTATCTCGTCGCGGATGGTTTTTCAGCGGGGACATTTTGGCCGTTTGCCAACGGGAGCGTCAGCGTGGCATTGGGCCCAAAAAACTACTTCGCGACCTCCGGGAACGGCGGGAACTTTGTGGCCGGAGGCGGGAATTCTCCCAACGTCATAAATGCGGACAGTTCCTCCATTGGCGGCGGTTACGGCAACTATATTGATTACTACTCCCCCGGCTCTGTGATCGCTGGTGGTTACTTCCAGCAGATTGGGACTTTTTCAGGTCCATCCGTCATTGGCGGCGGCGCTTACAATACCATTTCAAACACCGCTTCCGCCGGCGTCATTCCCGGCGGCCTAAACAATGTTGTGGCCGGCGCCTACGGTTTTGCCGCCGGCTTTGGAGCGCAAGCGCTAAACACGGGAGCCTTCGTCTGGGCCGATGACTCGGCTGGAGGTGCTCCGTTTGCGTCCACCACCAACAATCAGTTCAACGTGCGCGCTTACGGTGGGGTGCGCTTCGTGACCGGCGGCGCCGGCATGACCATTGATGGCATGCCGGTGACGGGCGGCAGCGGCGGCGGTTCTGGTTGGAGCCTGACCGGCAACGCCGGCGCCAGTCCCGCCAATGGGGATTTTCTGGGCACGACTGACACCAACGCTTTTGAACTGCACGTCAACAACGCCCGCGTACTGCGGTTGGAGCCGGGTTACTCTGGCAACCCCAACGTGATCGGTGGCTCTTACCTAAACGCAGTCGGTTCGACTTCATCGGGCTCGTTTATCGGCGGTGGTTATAACAACACGGTCAACGGTAATTACAGCGCGATCGCCGGCGGCCTGGAAAATGCAGCCATGAACGCTTACGACACAGTTGGCGGCGGCATTGGGAACGCGGCCATCGGCGAATACGGCACGATCAGCGGCGGCTACGACAACGCCGTCAACGGGAATTGGGCGGCGGTGAGCGGTGGTGTTCAAAACACAGCCAGCGGTAACGGTTCGGTCGTGGCTGGCGGCGCTAACAACGTCGCCGGGGGCGATTTCAGTTTCACCGCCGGGAATTCGGCCCTCGCCAACAACCTCGGCGCGTTTGTCTGGGCGGATGACTCCGGTGGGTCCTTTTCTTCCACGGCCAACAACCAGTTCAGCGTGCGCGCTTACGGCGGCGTGCGCTTCCTGACCGGCGGCGCGGGTGTCACCATTGATGGCGTGCCGGTGGGACCCGGCGGTGGAGGTGGATCCGGGTGGAGCCTGACTGGCAACGCCGGTGTCAGTCCCGCCAATGGGGATTTTCTGGGCACGACTGACACCAACGCGTTTGAATTGCACGTCAACAACGCCCGCGTACTGCGGTTGGAGCCGGGTGGTGGCTACCCCAATGTGATCGGCGGCTCTTACTTGAATGCAGTCGGTTCGGCTTTCGGTGGTTCGTTCATCGGCGGTGGTAATAACAACTCGGTCAACGGTCAATGGTGCGTGATCGCAGGCGGCGTCAACAATACGGCCAACAACTATGGCAACGCAGTTGGCGGCGGCCTGGGGAACACAGCCAGCGGCACATACGACACCATCAGCGGCGGCGCCGGCAATGCCGCCAGCGGGAATTTCTCGACGGTGGGCGGCGGCGGCAACAACGTCGCCGGGAGCGACTTTAGTTTCGCCGCCGGGAATTCGGCCCTCGCCAACAACCTCGGCGCGTTTGTCTGGGCGGATGACTCCGGTGGGTCCTTTTCATCCACGGCCAACAACCAGTTCAGCGTGCGCGCTACGGGTGGCCTGCGTTTCGTGACCGGCGGCAACGGCACGACGGGAATGACGTTGGACGGGTATCAGGTCTTGACGACCGCCACCGGCGGTGGGGGCGGCGGGGGCGGCGGCGGCACAAATGGTTGGAGCCTGAGCGGAAATGGCGGCACAGCGCCCGGAGTGAATTTTCTGGGCACCACGGATGGTGCGGAACTCGTTTTCAAAGCACACAACAAGGAGGGTCTCCGCCTGACCACCAGCCAGGACCTTATCCTGCAGCGGCCCAGCGAGTTTTCAGATTTCTCGGAGCGCAACGGCCTGGGAGTCTTTGGTTTCACTTCTGGGAATGACACCGGTTCGCGCGTCTTTGCCACCCAGAACGTGCTAGGCCCCGTGCTCTACGGTGAGGCGGGCGGTGGTCTCGGCGTCATCTCGGCAACGAGCCAGCAAACCCTGGCTCTGTATTGGAGCACCTTCGGAGTTTCCGTGCTCCTGCCAACAACGTTTGCTGCTAATACCACTTTTGATGGCGTCGCCACTGTGAACGGCAATGCCACCATCACCGGCAATGAATCGTTTGGCGCGCAAACGCGGCAGATGATTGATTTGTACACAAACGGCATTTACGACTATGGCATCGGCGTGCAGAATTCGACATTTTATCAAAGAGCCGGCACCGGCGGTGGCTTTGCCTGGTATTCGGGCGGCATCCACAGCAACTCCCAAAACGATCCGGGCACCGGCGGCACCACGCTGATGACGCTCGATGGATCCGGTAATCTTGGCATCAACACCGCCACGCCGCAAGCCGCCCTCGAGGTCAATGGCCCGATTATGCTGGTAGATGGGGAGGGCGGTGAACAGGCTTATATCGGAGGCACTGCCGCGGGCGACGTCTATATTGGCAGCCTCAACCCCAACATAACCGCTATCTCGTTCGAGAATCTGGGATCATTAAGCCCAATGCACATTAATTGCAGTTCGATCACCATCGAAGGCGGGTCGGACCTGGCGGAACCGTTCCAGATTGCGCCTGGGCAAATGGACATTCCAGAAGGCTCGGTCCTGGTGATTGATGAGGCCAATCCCGGCCAATTGAAACGCAGCGACCGGCCCTACGACACCTGCGTGGCGGGGGTTGTGAGCGGCGCCAACGGCATCCATCCTGGAATCCAGATGCAGCAAAAGGGATTGCTCGAAGGCGGCAAGAACGTGGCGCTGACCGGCCGTGTTTATGTTCAAGCCGATGCCTCTTACGGTTCCATCAAGCCCGGCGATTTGCTGACTTCATCCGCCAATCCCGGCCATGCCATGCGCGTAAGTGATCACGTGAAAGCTCAAGGCGCAATCCTCGGCAAAGCCATGACCGGGTTGAAAGAAGGTCAAGGCATGGTGCTGGTGCTGGTCACGTTGCAATAGTCGCGCACATTCTGAAATCAAACCAATCACGAGCGACACATTATGAACACCAAGGATTTGAGGTTTGCGAAACACCGAAGATGCGAAACTGCGGGACTTTTTTCCGGCGGCGGACTCTTTGCTTCCGTGATCCTGTTTTTACTTTGCATGGTTCCGGTGCGGGCGTCAGCAAGACAAACGCTGCGAAACGACGCGCTTGCGGCCGTGGCCGCACTGGACTTGAAACCGGTGGCTCGGCTGCCCGGCACCAACCGCCTGCACATTGCCATCAATCTGCCATTGCGCAACCAGGATCTCCTCGTCAAGTTATACCGCCAGATTTACACGCCGGCCAGCACGAACTTTCACCACTATCTCACCCCCGAACAATTCACGGAAAAGTTTGGGCCGTCGGAACAGGATTATCAGGCGGTCATGGATTTTGCCAAAACGAACGGCTTCGCCGTGACCCGCCCGCATCCCGGGCGCGCCATTATGGGCATTGATGGTTCCGTGGCCGACGTGGAGCGGATGCTGCACGTGAAAATGGTCGAGTATCAGCACCCGACCGAAAATCGCAGGTTTTTCGCGCCGGATGTCGAACCTTCGCTCGATTTGGACGTGCCGGTCCAGGCCATCAGCGGCTTGAACAATTACCAGTCACGGGGGTCCGGCTTGAAGACCAACAACGGAGTACCCCCGCATCGGCTGGCCGGCTCTGGCACAAATAGGTTGTTCCTGGGGGCCGATTTCAGAAACGCCTATGTTCCCGGCACAACTCTGACCGGCGCCGGGCAGGTGGTCGGTCTGGTCGAGGCGGGCGGCGGCTACAATCCCGAGGACCTTCAAATTTGGACGAATCTGGCCGGGATCACCGCCCCACCCATATTCCCAGTTTATCAAAACAACCTGCAGCTCGATCTGGGGACCACCAGCGGGGAGTTCATGGTGGACATGGAAATGGTGCTTTCCATGGCCCCTGGAATAGCATCACTTGTCCTCTATGAGAATCGGGGCTATGCAACCGATGCGGAAATGTACCAGGAAATAGCCTATCCAACCCAGGGCGAACGGCGTCCCAACCAAATCAGCTCGTCGTTTGCCACGGATATGGAGGATGATACCACCAATTATTTGATGCAGATGGTCATGCAGGGGCAGTCGTTCTATTTCTACACGGGTGACAATGGGGCCTTCCCAACCTTCGGGGGCCGGCGTGGCACCAGTTTTGTGACCTATGTGGGAGGCACAAGTCTGACCATGAACGGCAATGGCGTGTCGTGGACAAATGAAGTCGTCTGGCAAGGCAGCGGCGGCGGGATTTTCAACAATGATCCGATTCCGTACTATCAACAGGGCATCAACATGGCTTTCAACCAGGGATCCACTCAGTGGCGGAATGTGCCGGATGTTGCCATGGTGTCGGAAAATATCGAGGTGGTTGATTCTTCCCTGCCCACCAACGGTCCCTTGCAATGTTGCATTGTCACAGGCATTGGCGGCACGAGTTGCTCCGCTCCGCTATGGGCGGGGTTCACGGCCTTGGCGAATCAGCAGGCGGCGGCCTCCGGCCACAACCCAGTCGGTCTGATCAACGCCGCCGCTGAATGGATCGGCAACAGTTCGTTTTACACTAATTGCTTCCATGACATCACTTTTGGTAACAGTACCAACTCAAACCCCGTCGGCACCACCAACGCCTATGGCAATATCACCATCGCCAACGACTTCCAAGCCGAACCAGGCTACGATCTCTGCACCGGTTGGGGCAGTCCAAACGGGGTTGCCCTCATCAACGCCTTAATCGCCTTCGATTCGGTGGTTTGGGTGGATTTCAACTACAACGGTGCCATGCAGAACGGCACCCTCCTATACCCGTTCCACACGCTGACTCAAGGAAACAACGCGGTGCCCAGTGCGGGAAACATAGTTATCAAGACCGCCGGATCAAGCCCCGAGACGCTGACCATTTCCAAGCCGATGACTATCTCCGAGTTTGGCGGCCCAGCCAGCATCGGTAATTAATCCGTGCCAGCCAGACCAGCATCCAAACCAAGCCATGAAAAATATATTTACAACCTCACTTTCCCTGCTGTGGCTGGCGCTTGGCGCCCACGCGCAGACTTACTCCATTGACTGGTACCAGATCGCTGGCGGCGGGGGCGTGAGCTCCAACGCCCCATATCAACTCAGCGGCACAATCGGCCAGCCGGATGCCGGCGAGCCGATGATCGGCGGCGATTATTCGCTCACCGGCGGGTTTTGGAGTCTCGTCGCCGTTCAGACACCCGGTGCGCCGCTGTTGACGATCACTTATGCCACCCACCTGGCCATCATTTCCTGGCCGCCCTCGGCGACGGGTTGGACGCTGCAAAGCAACGGCAATTTGGGCGCCACCAATTGGGCCAATTATACCGGCAGCGTGGTCAACAACGCCGTGACCAACTCACCGTCAAGTGGAAACCAATTCTTTCGGCTGACGCATCCCTGAAAACCACAAACCATAAACCAAAAACAGGCATTATGCCTGAAGAGAAAGCACAAACTATGAAACATCAAATCATCAAAACCATCCTCCGGCATGGCCGGTTCGGGTCAACTCTGGCGGCGCTTTTGCTGTCGGGGCTGGCCGCTTCAGCCGCGCCGGACCAGGTCCTGCCGCCGTCATCGCTGCCTTACGGACTCAGTTACCAGGAGTGGGCGGCCAAATGGTGGCAGTTCTTTTACGGCCAATCCACCAACAATATGCAGCCGCTCGGTTCTCCGGGCATTTGCGACGGACCCGCCAGCCGCGTGCTGTTCTTAAACGGAGCGCCCACCAGCACCACCGAAACCAACCGTGCCACCATTTTCGCGGACACACCGCTGTTCTTGGCGATTCTGGCCTTCACGGCGGATAACACTGCCTGTCCCATAACCGATTTCACCACGAACTCGGCGGAGTTGCTGGCGTCGGAGGCCGTCGGCGGATGGAACGGCGCCGCCACTCTGACCACCTGCACCATTGACGGAGTTGCGGTCTCCGGTCTGGAGAACCCGACCAACACGATCTACAATGTGGTGTCCACGCCTTTCAGCTACACCACGGCGGAGAAAGACAACATTGTTGCGGTGTCCGAAGGCGAACCCTGCCTCCCGGGTGGGTTGACCATGTACCCGGCAGTGGCGGACGGGGTGTACCTGATGCTTGCCCCGCTTTCGCCGGGGAAACACCTGATTCACTTTGTTGGGGTGGCCGGCCCGCTCAGCGCGCCCTTTCTTAAGATAGACATCACCTATGACATCACGGTGCTCCCGTATGGCTGGTCTGAGGGCTTTCGTCCGGACGGCCATTGAGCAAGGGACCGGGTTTCAAACGACCCTGATTTTGTGGGAGCATCCCTCAAGGTCAGGGCTTTTTTGCTGTTTGCCATCAAAATCGAATCCCTAGATGAATCGGGGGTGCGAAGAGTTTTTCCTGTATCTCAAAGATCCAAAGCTTTATCAATCCAACGCGCCCTATCCTGTTCAACCATAACAAGAACATTTGTGTTCACAATACAACAATATTCTCAATCCACAGAAGCGAGGGTCGGTTTTCAACCCACGCCAAAACCGCAAAAATGAAGGGTGGCCAGCTCTCATTTAATGGGCAAATGGCTCATACACAATAATTTGGAGGCGAGGGTCGGAATCGGCGAACTGTAGCCTCTTTTAGACCCCAAAACTTGTCCGTCCGTATCCAAGCGTGTCTAAACAGACGATAGCCGACCCAGGCAAAAATAGGCTCCCAGGTTCGCGTTTGGGTTCGCGTTTGAGCATCGGCACGGATTGTTGATTCCATACCTACCTATAGCGACGGAAATGGCTAAATTGTCCTGTTTAATCATTTGGAAGCACAAAGCTTTGCTCCATCTAGCCTTGGTTTTACTTGCGAATAGTGCATTCAAGATTTTTCCAAAAAATCGGCTGCGCATGGTGATCACTACAGTAATGCTGTTA
>Ga0302320_10013216_pt1 | contig 17272 bp, 10 predicted proteins | sample Bog_T0_3_FD_202130 | JGI IMG/M metagenome (GOLD analysis project Ga0302320, IMG submission 202130) | Peat permafrost microbial communities from Stordalen Mire near Abisko, Sweden - Bog_T0_3 | ecosystem: Environmental > Terrestrial > Soil > Wetlands > Peat | place: Sweden: Abisko, Stordalen Mire...
ACCACTGACGTTTGTGCGGTTGAACGCGGAGAAACTCAGGCCAAAATGCGCCGGTGATCCCGAGGCCACGGCGGCCATTGAAGACATACTTGAGGAACTTGATCATCTCTCTCAAATCATCGAAAGCCTGTTGTTTCTAGCCAAAGTGGAGAGCGGAACACTTGTTCTCAATAAAACTAAGATCGAGGCAGAGGCATTTGTGCGGGATTTCGCGCAGGATGCCTTGGCGTTGGCCGAAGACAGTGAGACGCAGTTCAGAATAGCGAGGGCCGACGCCGGCCAGATTAGATGTGAACCGACGCTGATCCGACAACTGCTCATCAATCTTTCCACCAACGCGCTTCGGGTATCACCGCCTAAGGGAAAAGTCACATTGGAATCCGTCCTAAGGCGCAATCGGTGGATGCTCGTTGTTAGCGACGAGGGTCCAGGCCTTCCGCTAGACCAGCTCGAACAGGTCTTTGAGCGGTTTCAGCGTTACGGCCCGACCTCCGAAAAGGCAGGGCTGAAAGCAGGCGTCGGTCTTGGGCTCTCCATTTGCCGGAGCATCGCAACGTTGCATGGGGGTACGATACATGTCGAAAACCGTGCCGGCGCTTACGGATTGCGTGTCGTGGTGGATTTGCCGGTCGCTTGACAGCATCCGCAAAGTGCCCGGGAGCTATGCAATGAGGCGGTGTTGTACTAGGAAGAGTGTCCTCACGTCCGCAGGGCATGGACCGCAAGTCAGCAAAGTCACCTGGGCGCTCCATTGCAGCCTATCACCGTTTTCAACGTCTTCGACGATACTGGGGCGAACGTTGCAAGGCGTCAAACCGAGCTAATAGTTCGGCGCCGCCACGGATGCGGATCGCATTCGCCTTAGGGCAATTTCGACCCAGTCGTGAGGGCGCCGAACTGTGGAGAGCCAGAGGAATTGAGCAGGTTAGCTCTTCTCTACCCCGGCAGAGGGTGCGCAGCACGGTGCCGCAACGCTCGCACAGAGCTTGCAGTTGCCCTGCATCGTGCCCGTGGTCTGCCCGTTCACGGTCGTGATCGCTCCGCCGCACATTGTGCATTCATGCTTTGAGCCAATGTTGAACAGCGCGGTCCCCGCCTTTGCGCCCGGCACGACCCTTCGTTCGGTGATAGCTACGGTCTTACATGCGCTGCACGCCATGACGATGGTGTTGCTTGGCTTGACGGCGTTTGCGTCATCGGCGCTCGCCACGGTGGTGTTGCGGTGCCAGTCGGGCGGCAGGACCGCACCAGCGTGAAGGGTTGACGAGGTGATTCCGAGAGCGAGGGTCAGGAGGGAACCTAGCCCGATAAACTTAAGCGTTTGTTTTCTAACATTCATGGGAGATGTGATTTTGCGGGTTTTGAAACAGTAACTTGATCTGTCAGGAGGTAATACACTGGCTACCTCCGAATCACTCGCGCACCTATTGGCCAAAACTGCGCAAATCTTGGTGCGTGGAATATCCAAGCAGCGAAGGATCTCCTCCACCGGAGTCACCCCCCAGCCCCCTCTTGTTTCGCCGATCTGTCGCCTGCCCTGCCAATCGCTTCGGCCAATGGTGACGTCTTGGCTGCCTAGGCAAACGTCGCCTAGATGTGCAACCGCAATGCCTGTTTCAGCTGCTGCCGTGCGCGGTAAAGCCGATTTTCAATCGCCTTGCTGGAGCAATGGAGCGCCGCAGCAATCTCCGCCATGGACTGCCCCTCGTATTCAAAGAGGACAAGCGCCGTGCGCAGCTCAAGCGGCAACGCTGCAACTGCGGCCTGAACAGAGGCAATTTGCTCATGGCGCGCCGCCTTCTGTGATGCCGGCTCGCCAGCCCGGCTTTCATCGGCATTGTCGCCGCCCGCCTCTGTCCAAGCGGCAAGCGAGACGGTCGGGCGGTGCCTCCACCAGCGAAGGCGGTTCTTGGCCAGGTTCGCTGCGATGGAGAAGCACCACGTCGAGAACTTCGCCCCCGCCCGGTAGGTGGCACGCTTGGCATATATCCGCACGAAAACCTCCTGTGCCAAATCCTCGGTCTCCGCCATGTTGCCAACAACGCGGAACACAAACCGCTTGATCGGCAATTCCCAATGCTGCATCAGCTGCGCGAGCGCGGCATCCTCGCCCCCTTGCAGGCGGCCCATCAGTTCCTCGTCGCTCGGAATGGAGCCCGCCGCGCCTTCCATAGAGTCAGTTTGAGTGCCTGAGTCGTAAATCGGGCGCAGCCGTGTGATCGAAGTTGGCTATCCTTGGCAGCACCAAGGTCAGGTAGCGCCGGCCGTCCTCGGGTGGCATTAATTCGGCAACCCGTCGGACGTGGGTTGCGATCGATCCTTCGCAGACTTCGCGCAATCCCTGTATTTTGCGATTTGCCGAATCCAACGCTGCCCTATCAGCGTGGGCTGTTAGGAGCGCTTCACGCTCGCGTGTCGCCTCCTGAATCATGCGGCAATGCTCCTCGCAGGTGCCTGCGTAGGAATCGTGCAGCTTGCAGACCTCCAAGAACTTCTCGTTTGAGAGGTGAAAATCCGTGCGCAACCACGCCATGGTGTCGCCCTTCGATGCCGCGACATGCAATGCCGGATTGCAGCTCAGGCGGTATCCGACGTAGCCGGTGCCGGAGGCCAATAGGGCGATGACTGCAACAGTGCCCAACAGGAATTTCATGGTCTTAAGGCGGCCTGCACGCGCGGATCGATGCCCACGAGGTAAGTAACCACTATGGATTCGCGGTCAGCCCTGGTCTGCCTATGCGCCAGCGCCCTTCCGCCGTAGGCGGCGGCAGTCAGCATGACAATCGAAGCCAAGGACACCATGGCGCCGTTCGCGCGCAAATAGGTTGGCCAAGTAACGCCAGCCTGTTTGCCGATACGGCGCCAAACATTTTGCCGGAAGCTTCGATCGGCGGGCGGGGTCACCTGCCAGCCATGCAGAGTCTCGGAGAGGGAATCGCCGGATGGGACCATAGAGCTCATGAAGGATTATACACTCGGGCGGCAAGAATCCCTCATAAAACGCCACATCGACAACTTGTGTCCAGCTTCCAGCTCTGGAGTCATCCCGCAAAAGGGCTGTGAAGCGGTCGGTTCGACATGCTCCTTTGGGTTGTAGCCCGCGTCCGTCCGCCCTGCAGCCACTTCGCCGCTAATCCGGAGCGTTTCGGGTCGGCGGGATTAGCTTGCTGTCCTCTTTGCGGGCAAATCTTCGTTCTCTTGGTGCAGGAGCAACCCGATCACCGCTCCAGACCGGTCACGCTGGAAACGGATCTGCGCATCGAACGCTGTGAAGAAAAAGTCGTCTTTCCCGGAAGGCAAAATCGGATCTCTGGGCCTGCCCGGCGTTTGAACGAATAGAATGCCGCCCTCCTCGGTGACCGTAAGAACAAGCGACGGCCGGACCGGGTAGTTTCCAACATACTCGCGCAAAGCCTCGACCGGCATCGCGACCTCTTCGGGCAGCGGCTCAGGTTTGATCGGCCGTTGCCCCAATGCCACCTGCCATTCAACGGCTCCGCGGTTCACCATGGCGGGCATATCCCCGGCCAGGGCGAACCTTTGCTGGATCGCCTGTTTTACAGCTGCGGCATAGAGTGACATGTATTCCTCTTTGCCGTGGTATCGCTCCGCAATAGAAGTGCGCGGATCGCCAATTCTTTTGCGCTCCTCTGCCGATCGGGGAAACGGAATATAAGAACCCAGAAAGCTGACCCGCTGCGTCGGTGCGCCAATTGATGCGTCTCGCAGGTTCCAGCCCGTGTACGTGGCCAATGGCACAGCGAGTTCGGGTATCGTTACGCCGCCCAAGTCATTGCCGTCCTTATCGACCCTCGGGACCAGCACGGAAAATGCCAGGCCGGGCTTTGGGGGCTCCCGAGTGATAACGCCGTCCTTCCATTCCGGGCCGAAGTCGATGTGGAGGACCTGTTGCGGATCCGAAGGCAGCGCAACACCCGGAATCTTTGGGAATTGGAGCATCGCGCGCGCAACGAGCGTGCCGTCTTCAAGGTGGGGATAGCGACTATCCGGCGGCGAGACATCCTTTGAGACCCATTGGTCCATATCGGTCAACAATGCTCGAAAGAGCCATCCGACGGGATTGGGGTTTACCGGCTCCTGTCCGCGCATTTCTCCTTGTGCGAATTCGGGAGGCAATGAAGGCCCGGAAATATGGTCCAATCCCGCAAGGAAAAAAATTCGCACACTCGGTGACAATTGAGCGTCCGATTTTCCATCCGGTGCAGTGTGAATGAGCGATGCCGCGCTGCCCCAGTATTCGAACGAAGTATTGGTGAAGAATATCCTGGGCACCGTGTGGGATGCGGTTGCGAGATCCAGCAGCCCGCGCCTCTCGCCCGTTGACGGATCGGTCTCCGGCAGGTCGGTGAAAGGGAAGAGATCGGTGGGATAGTCGATGCTGGACATCGGCTCCGCATCACGCGATGGCTGGGCAAAGCGGTGGTTGAAGCTTCCACGGCCCGCTCCTCCGGTATGGGCAATCAAACCATCGATCACCTTTCGACCATTTTCATCTGCGTTGAAGTCCTGGAAGAGAAAGTGGCGCAAAAAGCGGCCGGATTGAGAGATTCCAATGGCATATACCCGCCTCGCGGGCGCCAGTGCCTCGGGATCATACTTCAAATAGGACAGAAAATCGCGCACCGCGGCGAACCCCAGGCCGGCTATGCGCGGATTTTGCGCCTGATACACGACCTCGTAGATCCGGCCTTTCTCAAAGCCGCCGGCCAGGTGGATGTAGGTGGCATCCGGAACTAGCTGCGCACCTTGAGTGCGCGCAAACTGCCATGTCGAGTTAGGAATAAGCGTGCGCTCGCCATGGGGCGTGTCGCGGACTGTCAACACGTCGGACAAGCTTCGCGGGCTTGCAACTGCGTAGCCGGCGCCTCCCATCAGCCCGGTAATCAGGTGCCCAAGCGGCCAATCGTGAACGCGCCTCCACGGCGTGAAATCCGCCCGGACCAGCCCAGTCAATGGGCTGCCATCAGCGGCGCGCGCCACTGGGGAATCCAGCCGCATTCGCTGCGGGACCCCGGCAAGGTCGGCCTGGCAGCCCACCCATGCTAGCGTGTAGCCGTTGTTCAGAAGGAAGCCGTCGCCGAAATCTGAGTCGGCTGACGGGTCTGAAGAATTCCCTCCGCCATCAAACAAACTCAGTATCAATATTCGCCCTCGATTTGGCACCTCAAAGAGCGCGGCTCCGTTACCGCGAGCCAGGTCCTTCGGCCTTAAGACCAAAAAGTCGGCTGAGAATTCGACTTCCCCATTTGAGTCCAAAGGAGCGAGGCCAAGATCGACAATCTGACGGTTGTGGCTGGCCCCCGGTTTCACCGCGAAAGTGACACGGCCGGACAACCTCTCGTAGGGTCCCGCAATGCCGAAGGGTTTGCCATCCAGGACATCGGAGCGGTTGGATATCTCAACGTGAATTACCCGACCCTGTGCTGCAAAAGGGGTCAGACTGCCGGCCAGGAGCAGCAAGACTGTGGCGACAGTCTTCAGAACCGACCCTTCGGCAAGAAGTCTTTCAGGGGCAAGAGGCACTGTGCAAAGATTTCACCCAAACATCCTCTCTTCACAATGGTCATGGGCTCGCTGAAGACCAGGTTTTGAGCATTGATGCTCCCGTTTACGGCGACGCGTGCGTTCGGCGCCGATGACGCAGCATTGTGTGGCTGTTGAAATTTCGGTGAGGCGGCATATTATTCAAGATGGCTCCGCGAAATGACCTCACAACGGCTCTGGCGTTAATTTCTTCCGTCAACGATGTGACAATTGGCTCGTGGGATCGGCAGGCGCTTACGAATTTTTCCGGGTTCTGTCGCGCAAGGGTTCCATTCCAATGAAATTCAAGGCCCTTGTGGCAAGCTCTGTCGCCCTGGCGGTGATCGCGTTCGTTTATTACAAGGCCAGCTATGATCTGGTATTCGACCATTTCTTCCTCCTTCCCGTTGCGATCGCGGCCTGGTACGGCGGAAGGCGGATGGCCTGGTCAATGGCCGCAGTTGCCTGGGTCACCTGGGCGCTGGTCAACTACTACAACGGAACCCAATATCTGCACGAGGGCGACCGCTATTGGAACTGGGCGCTCGTCCTGATAAGACTGGTCGTTGCGGCGACAGTTGTCGCGGTGCTCCGCGAGGCGCTCATATCGGCCAAAGAGAGCCTGGCCGAAAAGGAGGCAGCCTTGAAGGCGCTCCAGGATTCGACGGCCAAGATCCGGGCATACGAGGGCCGATTTCAGACGATTTGTGCATGGACAAACCAGATCAAGGACGGAGACGAATGGATCAGCTTTCCCGAATTCCTGTCCCGCCATCTTGGCGCCCAGGTGACGCACGGCATTTCCCCCGAGGCCGAGGCCAAGTTCCACGCGGAAATTAAGCAAAACGCCCCCGGTCGATAGAGTGGAATGAAGCGGATGGGCGCAGCGTCAACGGCGTGATTTTGGGTCCGTTCTGACGGACCCCTGCTCGTTCGCCCTAGGGAGAGGTGTGTTCTCGCAGAGAGCGACCACGTTAGCAGGATTCGCGGGGGAAAACGTTGCGTAAGTTGCGAATTTAAAAGTTAAAAATGAGGGAAAATTATTCATAATAAGCTTATTATTAATTAATTAAATTCATACTAAAACAATTATTATTTACATGATATAGAATTGATGGCCATTTGGCTGCGCCAACTCAATTTGTAGCGGCGACCAGACGACTGGAGCAGTTAAGCGCGGAGAGCTCCAGAAATCGTCGTCGAATCGCTTCCAACACCGGCGCAAAGCCCGGAAAAGGGGGAAAAGGCGACGAAGCCATGGCAGCCCGAAGCGCTGCAACGACTTTCGCCATGAAAACACCAGCATCCAACCGATTTCACCTTCTAACTGCCCTGGCTGTGCTCGCGGCCGGATCAAGCCTGCCCGCTTCAGTCCGGGCTGACGACGGCACGACTCCCGCGCCAGCTGCCAACACGGCGCCTGGCGATCCGCCGCCGGCCACGGCCCCGTCCAGCAATGTCGTGACGCTCGAGCCCTATACTGTCACCGGCTCCGAGAACGACACCTCCACGCTGCCCGAGCGCCCCGTCTCCGCCCTTTATGGCTACCCGGTCCCTATTCAGGACGTACCGCGGAGCGTCGCCCAGATAACCCCCGAACAGTTCGACAACGACGTCATCAACAGCGTCAACGACTATGCCCAGTACAGCCCTGCGGTCAGTCTCCTCACGGGGGCGACGATCAACGCTGGGACTCCCTATTTTCGGGGCTCCCAGGGCGACCTCTACCAGAACGGCGTCCGCCTTCTGACCCGCGGGACGAACAACCGTCCCTTCACGCTAAATCCCTACGAATCCGCGGACTTGGTCGCCGGCCCGGCCTCCGTCATTTTCGGACCCTCCGCCCGCACGGCCGGCTACGTCAACTACATCACAAAGCAGCCGTATTTTGACGAGGAACGCGGCTCGTTCAACGTCGGCATCGGGCAGTGGTTCGACGGAGAGGGATACAAGCTGCAGGACTCGGCGCAGATCGACGTGGGCGCCCCCATCATACCCGGGAAGCTCGCCTTTCGACTCAGCTATGAGACCGACACCTTCGACTCGTACTACGAGAACACCAACGATCGGTACAACAACTTCTTCGGGGCGCTTGGCTGGAGGCCGAACAGCACGACCGCCGTGGACTTCAACCTAGAATACGGCCACTACGACTGGGTCGTCGATAATTTTCAAAACCGTGTCACCCAGAACCTTATAGACAACGGCATTTATCTGGCCGGCCCCTCCACACCCATCATACAGGTCGGCTCCTCCTACTACTCGCCCGTCCTGAACGAGTCCGGCGCGCCCACGGGCGCCTGGATCAAGCGCACGAAGGTAACGGGGGCGAACGGCCTCACCTACTACAATGCCGGGGCCGCGACGAAGAATCCGACCAGCGACACCACGGCGGGGGCGGGCACCATCGTGGGATATGTGCTCGACCCTTCGTTAGTGCATCCGGAGCCCATTTCAGCGTCCGACACGCTGAACGACCCAGCGTATCCAACTTATACCGACACAATCAACTTCCAGACGCGCTTCAAGAAGGAGATCACGGAGAACTTTCTCCTGGTCAACAGTCTGACGTACGGCCGCTACCTCACGGACAGCACATCGAACGGCGGGTTCTTCAATTACATCCTGGCCAACTCAATCGAGGACCGGATCGAGGCCCAGGCAAGGTGGTTCTACAAGATCCTCGGCCTGAATATCGAGCACGACAGCAATTCCGGCTTCGCGTTCCGCTGGGAGCCGAGCACCAACTTCAAAGACAGCGAGAACACGCCATACGGCCCGACGGGCGACTTCTACAACCTGGCGGGCAACCCCCTCGCGTTCAACCGCAACTCCTTCTTCGGGGCGACAGTCTATCCCTTCACCGGCCTGGCAACCACCCCGGTTCTCACGAATTTCGGCTATCTTAAGGGCTTCTGGCAGTACCTGCCGGTGCCGCAGAGCACGATCGCCGGCGCCACGACGCCGGGCGGCAGCGCCGCGGGAACAGCCGTCGGCACGCTCGGCACCGCGGACTACTACACGCTCGAGGAGTGGGGGAGCGTTTTCAGCCAGCATACGCTCAAGCTCGGCACCCACTTCATCCTGGATCTCGGCATCCGGGAGTCCCTGGCCTGGGCCCACGCCTCGAACCCGATCTATTCGCCGAACGTCGCTGGCAACAGCGCGCTCAGCGGATCGGTCCGGGTCCCGGAGCCGTCCTACTCGGCGAGCCTGAGCTACAAGCCGGTTTCATGGCTGACGGCCTACTACACGTTCGACTACGTCACGGCGACAAACGGCAACACCAGCGGCGCGGTCGGCTTTTCCACGACGATAGCGGGCGTGGCCAACCAACTCGACCCCTACAACTTCAAGAGCGTGAGCCAGCTGGGCGAGGTCGGAGCAAAGGCCGAGCTCATTCCCGACAAGCTTTTCACCACTTTCGACGTCTACAGGCAGACGCGGGACTCCACGCTTGCGCTTCCCAACGGCGCCGCGGCCAATGCCAATCCAATCGAGGACATCGGCCTCTTTCAGGGAACCGAGTATTCGCTGCGCTACCAGCCGATCAAAACATTCAGCGTTGGCGTCAATTATACCTACCTGGCGGCGACGAACCTAAACGCCACGTTCAGCGCGCCGGCCCCGATCGTGGCGGACAACTCCACGAACCTCCTTGGCGCGACCACCGCGGTCAAGGGGGTCAACACGCGCATGATCAACCTGCCGCACAACACCGGCTCGCTGTGGGCGTCCTATCAATTCCCGACCGGATTCGGCCTGAAGGCGGACTACTCGGTCCATGACTCGTATTGGGCCACGACCAACGGCGCAATCAATGTGCCGGGCGACTACGACCTCGATCTCAATGTGTTCTATGCCAGGCCCAGGTATCGGATCACCCTGGTAGTCCAGAATATCACCAACCAGCACGATCACGACGGCGGCGCCACACCGCTGCCTGGCGCGAACGTCGGGCTTCGCGTGAGCTACCGCTTCTAGGCTTTCGATGCCCTCCACCCGACGAAGGTTCATCCAGATTGCCGGCCTTGGCGCCGCGCCAGCTCATCTATTCCGACAACGCCCGGGCCCTCCTGAAGAAGCATGGAATCTCCTAGTTCAGACCCAAGAAATCCCGAACCCAGTACCAACATGAAAACACGCCGCCAGTTCCTCCAGCTAGGTGCCGTCGCCGCCACAGCCGCAGCCGTCCTTCCGGGGCGCCTGAGGGGGCAGTCCTCAAGCGCCAACTCCAACGCTCCGGCCCCGGCCGCGCCCGAAAGCGCTCCCGTAAGCGGGCTTTTCGACCTGCACAATCATTGGATCTCGCCCGGCGCTTTCGAGATCCTCTCCACGAAGACAGTGGGAGTCCGCTACGTCACGAACGAGAAGGGCGAAAGAACCCTGGTGCATCCGGGGGCGCCGTCGACAGGCCAAGGCCAGCGGCCCTTCGGCCTGCGAGGCACGCAGATGTTCGATGGCGCGGACGTGCGCCTTCGCCATCTTGACCAGCACGGAGTCCAGCGCCAGCTGATCTCCTGGCCGACCACCTCCAATGTGGATCCCGCCCTCACGGCCGAGGAGGCCCGGCTCCTTTGGCCGGCCTACAACGACGAGCTCGCAGCCCTCGTCCAAAAGAACCCCGACCGCTTCAGCGGCGTCGCCGCGCTTTCCACGCTTGACATCGAGTGGTCGGCCCGGGAGCTCTCGCGCGCGCACGACAAGCTTGGGCTCATCGGCGGCGTGCTGCCCGTGAACGGTTTCGACACGCTCGAAGGGGCAAAGGCGTTCGCACCCGTGTTTGAGACGGCCCAGAGGCACAAGAGCCACATCTACCTGCACACCGGCTACGCGAACGCCAGGATCCCCGGTCAGCCGCCGCGCCCCGCGCACGAGGACTCGCAGCCCGCCCGCGCGGCGCTGGACAATCTCTGGAACTTCACGGCCGCGACGATCACGCTCGCCTTCTCCGGCTTCCTCGACGCCTATCCCGACGTCACGGTCCAGGTGGCCCAGCTGGGCGGCGTCGGCGGAATCGCCCTGGTCGCGGAGTCGGTGCAGCAGTCTGCGGCGGCCAACGGCATCACGGACATCAGGTCGAAGTTCGCCCGAATCTACCTGGACACCGGCGCGGGCGGCCGCGGGCCGGAGGCCATCGCTTTGGCGACGCGGGTCTTTGGCGCCGAGCAGATTCTTTTCGGCACGGACTACGGCGCGGCGGCCTCGGTCGTGCCCGTGATAGAGAATCTTGAGCATTCGCCGATCACCGCGCAGGACCGCCAGAAGATTTTCCGCGACAACGCCCGCGCCCTCCTTGCGTCGAAGGGCGTCGCAGTCTAGGGCAACAGTGCCGAAAAGGCAGGCATCGCATGGCAAGACATCAGGCGGCGGCAATCGCGGCTCCCCGTTCCCCGCATAGGGGGGGCGGTGGCCCCCTGTTTGAGGAGCCAAACGCCTCCGAGACTCGTTTTGGGGCCCGTGAGGCCCGACGTCCCGCCTGGCACCCACGGTGCCGGGAGGCGTTCCGTCGGGCCGGCGTGCGCCCCCAATGTCCTCTCCAGGCGGGCCCGCCCATCCATGCCAGAACCGTCCCCCCGCGCCTTTCGCCGGCTTATGGACCGGGATGTTGATGCCCGAACGCTTGCCGTCGGGGGATTTTCGGCCGAGGGCCGTCCCTACAGCATCCAGCGCATTCACTTCCCGGGGCCCGCAGCCGGGCACAAGCCGATACGGATCGGGCTTTTTTCCGGAGTGCACGGGGACGAGCCGGCGGGGCCGGCCGCGCTCGAGGTCTTCCTCCGCTCGCTGGCGAGGGAGCCCGCGAGGGCCATGGGCTATGATCTTTGGATCTATCCCATCGTAAACCCGACCGGCCTGGAGCGAGGCATCCGGGAAAACTGGCTGGGCAAGGACTTGAACCGCGAGTTCTGGCGCAACTCGGCGCAGCCCGAGGTGCGCATAATCGAGGCAGAGCTTGAGACGGGCAGATTTGACGGGCTGATCACCCTGCACGCCGACGACACCTGCGAGGGCCACTACGGGTACTCGCACGGACGAGCCATGGAGGACTCCCTCCTGCGCCCCGCGCTGGAGGCGGCCGAGCGCGTGCTTCCGCGCGACATCCGCGGGAGGATCGACGGGTTCTCCGCGAGCCAGGGGGTCATCAGCGAGTGCTTTGAGGGGATCTTGTCGCCGCCCCCCCGCCAGCGGCCCCAGCCCTTCAATCTCATCTTCGAAACTCCGGCGGGAGTGGCGCTCGATCTTCAGATTGCGGCCCATGTCGCCGCCGTCGACGCGATCCTCGCGACCTTCCGCGGATACATTTCCTACGCCCAGGATCTGTAGCCGAATCCTGGGTGCCGTGCCGGCAGGCCTTCCCAGACTTTGAGAAAGCCTTGGGTTCACGGGTGGCGGGTCATTCTGGGCGGAGTTGCTGCCGGATCCGCTCTTCGATCTGCCTCGACAGGATGCGCAGGGAGAGGCATTTGGTCGCAGTCCGCAACCCCTTGCGAAAAACCGGCGATTAAAGCGGCTCGAGAAGCCAAGGCACCCCAATGCTCCGTCATCACCTGCTAGGTCTCTCCATCGGCATTGCAGCGCTTGCCGGCACCGCCCGGGGGTCCGAGCCGCCGCCGCCGTTTCGCGATCCGGAGCTGTCCGTGGAGAATCGTGTCAGCGACCTGATCTCGCGCCTTACGGTCGACGAGAAGATCAGCCAGCTGATGATGGCCTCGCCGGCCATTCCCCGGCTCGGCATTCCGGCCTACGACTGGTGGAGCGAGGGCCTGCACGGCGTCGCGCGAAGCGGGGTGGCCACCGTGTTCCCGCAGGCGATCGCGCTCGCGGCGACCTGGAATCCTGAGCTTCACGGGCGCATCGCGGGCGTCATCTCGACCGAGTTCCGCGCGAAGTACAACGCGCTCGTCGCCCAAACGGGCGGGGCGTCGGGGAAATACCGGGGCCTCACTGTCTGGTCCCCGAACATCAACATCTTCCGCGACCCGCGCTGGGGCCGCGGCCAGGAGACCTACGGCGAGGATCCCTTTCTGACCTCGCGCTTTGCCGTGGCCTTTGTCCGCGGCTTGCAGGGAAGCGACCCGCATTACCTCAAGACGGTCGCGACATTGAAGCATTACGCCGTGCACAGCGGGCCGGAGGAGCTGCGGCACAGGTTCGATGCGGTCGTCTCCGACCGGGACCTGCGCGAGACGTACCTGCCGGCCTTCGAGGCGGGCGTCCGCGAGGGCGGCGCCCTTTCCCTGATGAGCGCCTACAACGCCGTGGACGGCATCCCGGCTCCGGCGAACGCACGGCTGCTGACCGAGATTCTCCGCACCGAATGGGGGTTCACCGGGGCCGTGGTGGGCGACGTCGACACGGTGAGCGACATCTGGAAGCCGGACTCCCACCATTTTGCACGGGATGCGGCGGAGGCGAGCGCGCTGGCCATAAGGGCCGGCACCGACCTGTGCAGCGGCGACACCTACACGGCGCTGCCGGACGCCCTCAAGCGCGGGCTCGTAACGGAGGCCGACCTTGACGTCGCGCTGTGCCGGCTCTTTCGGCTCCGCTTCATGCTCGGTCAGTTTGATCCCGCCGGACGCGTGCCGTACGCGGGCATCCCCCTCTCGGAAATTGACTCCCCCGCCCACGATGAGCTCGCGCTCGAGGCGGCGCGCCAGAGCCTCGTTCTCCTCAAGAACGACGGCACCCTCCCGCTTGATCCGCGCGGGATCAAGACGCTTGCCGTGATCGGCCCCACGGCGGACGACCCGCATGCGATGCTTGGAAACTACTGCGGAACGCCGTCAAGGCCGAGAACGCTGCTCGGCGCGCTGCAGGCGCGCCTCGAGCCGCTCGGCATCAGGGTCCTGTTTTCCCCCGGGGCCCCATTGGCCACCGGATTCCGCGAACTATGCCAGCCTATTCCGCCCGGAATCCTGTTTGCCGACGAGGCGCGCACCCGGCCCGGCCTTGCGGGGGACATCTTTGATAACGCAGGTCTCGAGGGCAATCCCTCGGCGTACCGGACCGACCGCCAGCTCGATTTGATGTGGAGCATTGATGAGCCCCTGGCCGGTGTCCCTACCGAGAACGCCTCGGTGTCCTGGCATGGCTGGCTGGTGCCGCCCGTCACGGGCGATTATGTGCTGAGCGTCCGGGTGGGCGGCGGAGCGCGGCTGTATCTGGACGATGCGCTCATCATCGATGCATGGAAAGGTGTCGACCTGCGGGACGCCAGCGCGCGGCTCCCGCTGACCGCGGGCCGCCCGGCGAAGGTCCGGCTCGAATACTCCCAGAGGGCCAAGAGGGCCACAATCGAGCTCGGCTGGAAGATGCCGGACAGCGGCTACCTCCTCAATTCGGCCCTCGCCGCGGGGCGGCAGGCGGATTGCATCGTGCTCGTCGTCGGGCTCACGCCCGAGCTCGAGGGCGAGGAGATGTCGATCGATGCCCTTGGGTTTCACGGCGGCGACCGCACCTCGGTGCTGCTGCCGGCGCCCCAGGCCGCCCTGCTTGAGAAGATTTCCGCCCTGGGAAAACCGGTGGTCCTGGTTCTCACGACGGGTTCCGCGGTCTCCTTCGACGCGAAGAAGGCCAACGCTGCGCTCGTCGCATGGTATTACGGCCAGCGGGGGGGCGACGCCGTCGCGGAGGCGCTCCTTGGCGAGACGAACCCCGGCGGCCGCCTTCCCGTCACGTTCTACGCCTCCGACTCGGATCTGCCGCCGTTCAACGACTACGCGATGACGGGCCGCACTTACCGCTATTTCTCGGGAAAGCCCCTTTTCGCATTTGGCTACGGCCTGAGCTACACGACATTCAGGTACGACAGGATCGCTCTGAGCGTTCCGGCCGCCGGAGCAGACGACACCGTGTCCGTCCGGGTGACGCTGAAGAACACCGGCCCACGCGCGGGCGACGAGGTCGTGCAGTTGTACTCGCACTCCGTCCGCCCCCCGGTGCCCATGCCGCTTGAGTCGCTCGTCGGTTTCCAGCGCGTGACGCTTCAGGCGGGCGAGGTCAGGGAAGTCGAGATCCCCGTGCCGGCCCGGCGCCTTCGCCGCTGGGACGAGGCGGGGCGGGGATACGTTGTGGATCCCGGCTCTTACGAGCTTCGCGCCGGGCCCGCCTCCGACCGGACTGAGCTCACGGCGGCGCTGGTCATCCGGTGACGCGTCGCGCATTCAATCGAGTACAAGGTTGCACCGGGAGCTCGATGCACGAAGTTAATGAACCCGGACATGGCCCGGACAACTCGACCCATCCCCGTTGCACACCGGAAAGCCAGGATGGTTCGCGATGCACGGTGCCGCTTCCATTAGAATATTTCCTCTAGAAGTTCTCTGCCGGTAAAATCACCCCCTATGAAACCGAATCTGCTCCGCTTGCTGCCCCGATGGCCCCTCATTCTGGCGTCCTGCTTCTTTGCCGGCACGCGGTCGCATTGCGCCGCCGCAAACGAGGCTTCTTCAAGCTCGCCGCCGTCGGCTTCGAGGCTTCAGTCGCTGGACGGGCAGTGGCAAGTCGCCCAGGACGCCTTTGACACGGGAATGGGCGCCAAATGGTTTGAACCCTCGGTCTTCCCGACCGGTGAATCGCGGCCCATCCGGGTGCCGGGGACGATCACCGACGCGTGGCCCAATCCGGCGCCTTTGCTGAGGGCGGCAAATCTCGTGTGGTACATGCGGACATTCACCCCGGAAGTGGCGGCGGCGCCGGGTTTGCGCCAGTACCTGCGCTTCGGGGCCGTCCGCTACCTTAGCGAGGTCTGGCTGAACGGCGTCGACCTGGGCACCCATGAGGGCGGGGAGGATCCCTTCGAGTTCGACGTGACGGACCACCTACTGGCCGGAAAGGCCAACACGCTCATCGTGCGTGTGCAGTCGCCGTTCCTGGGAGGAATCAACCAGCACGTCGCGCTCGTGGCGCAGCCGGACGTGCGCCTCATCGACGGCTTTGCCCGGCCGGACGCAAAGGCGGGGGTGATACGTCTTGATGTGACGCTGGAGAACAACACCACCGCGCCGGCCTCGGTAGGCGTCACGGCATCATTCGGCGAGTACAAGCCGCAGCGCGCCCTGGGCTCGCAGTCCGCGAGCGTGTCTGTGCCCCCGGGCCGGACCACGACGACGCTCGTCCTGAGCGTGCCACAGGCGCACCTTTGGAGCCTGGACGACCCCTTCCTTTACACGATCGCCATTTTCACCCAATGGCAGGGCGCCCCCAGCGCAGCCACAGGCGGGGATGCCGACTCCTTCCGCACCGGCTTCCGCGATTTTCGGATCGTTGACGGCTATTTTTACCTCAACGGCAAGCGCATCTTTCTCAAGTCCACCCACGGCAACTTCTACGATCCGATCTCGATCCAGGGCACGCCAGGGAACTTGACCTACCTGAGCAAGGATCTCCTGCAGCTCCAGAAGGCGGGGTTCAACACGATGCGCTTCATCACCTCTGCGGCCATGCCTGAGCAGCTGGATCAGGCCGACGAGATCGGAATGATGGTCTATAGCGAGCATGAGACGGCCTGGCCTGTGCTCATGGTGGATGACATCGCCAAGTATGGCATCACGCTCAACCAGGTCGTGAGGCGCGATCGGAACCATCCCAGTCTGGTTATGTGGGGACTGCTCAACGAGACATCGTCGTTGGAAGCCTTTAGCCGGGCGAAAGCCTGGCTGCCGGAGCTTCGTTCGATCGACGACACGCGCCTGGTGATGCTGAGCAGCGGGCGCTGGGACGAGGACTTCAAGACGGCCTCGGCCTCAAATCCCGGCTCGTCCACATGGAACGTCTACATGGGCGGGGAGGATCCGGTGAATCCGGTTTCTACCGGGAGCTTTCCGGACACGGTTGGCGGCTACGGCTTCTTTCCCGGCACGGGCGACGCCCATATCTACAACCGGTTCCCGACATCCTGGAAGTTTGCGACGGGCTTTGCCAATCTGGCGCAAAACACAAAGCCCTTTTTCCTGTCGGAGGCTGGGATGGGAAGCCTCCATAATTTCATTCAGGAGGAGCAGGAAATGAGGCAGGCCGGGGCCCCCGCCGGCGCCCACGCGTGGAACTGGATCAAGAAGGACGTCGAGGGTCTGCGCAAGACGTGGAAGACCTACGGCCTGTTCGACGTCTACCCGTCCATCGAGGACATGTTTGTCGACAGCGAGATTTCCGCGAGCCAGCAGAGGGCGATGATTTTCAGCATCGTGCGAAGCAACCCAAAGGTGATCGGCTACAACGTCACCGGCATGAATGACCCCTGGAATGAGGGGGAGGGGGTCTTGTCGAATTTCGGCGATTTCAAGGCCGGGCATCTGGCTGCCCTCCAGGCCGGCTGGGCGCCGCTGCGCTGGTGCCTGCTTGTCAATCCGACGAACGTCTACGCCGACAAGCCCCTGCATGTCAGAGTGGCCCTCGCGAATGAGGATCGGCTTCCGCCGGGCAGCTATCCGGCCACGCTGAGGATTTCAGGGGCGCTGGGGGTTGTTTGGACGAGCAGCGTGACCGTGCGGGTGCAGGACGGTCCCGATGCGCCGCTTGCCTATCCTTTGCTCGACGAGGACGTCACGATTCCCGGCCTGACCGAGGGAGCGTATACCCTCGAGGCGAAGCTGGACACGGTCGCAAACGCTGCGGCTGACTCCGTGTCCTTCACCGTGACGGATGGAGCGCATTTCCCAGGCAACCTGGGAGACATCACCGTTTTGGGCCTGGACAAGGATGCCCGGGATTTCCTGACGGG
>Ga0302320_10013220_pt1 | contig 17271 bp, 16 predicted proteins | sample Bog_T0_3_FD_202130 | JGI IMG/M metagenome (GOLD analysis project Ga0302320, IMG submission 202130) | Peat permafrost microbial communities from Stordalen Mire near Abisko, Sweden - Bog_T0_3 | ecosystem: Environmental > Terrestrial > Soil > Wetlands > Peat | place: Sweden: Abisko, Stordalen Mire...
GCGCCGGGCAATACACCATTCGAATCAACGAACAATATCGGGTCTGCTTCATCTGGATTGGGCGCGACACCGGCAACGTTGAGATCGTGGACCACCACTAGGAGGAAGCATGGACAAGATCCAGTTTGCCTTCTCGATCCATCCGGGAGAGATTCTTCGCAGCGAGTTCATGGAGCCGCTTGGATTGAGCGCCTATCGGCTGGCCAAGGAACTGCATATCTCGGCTCTGCGGGTGAACGATCTGGTGCTCGGCAAGCGTGGGATTACCGCGGACACGGCGTTGCGGCTGAGTCGCTACTTTGGCAACTCCGCCCAGTTCTGGATTGGCCTGCAAAGCGGCCATGATCTTTGGGTGGCATCGCAAAGCAAGTCCCTGAACAAAGTGAAGCCGAGACCCCGGGCTGCGTGAGTCATTCAAGCCTTTGATCTCGTCCGGCGCATTGGGAGTCGTTGACACCTGGCAAGACTGGCGATAGCATGGGTTGTATCAGGCGGCGTCCCACCCACAAGTGGCGAAAATAAATACAAAAAGGCTTCGGGGGTGACTCCCCGGAGCTTTTTTGCTTTTTAGATGCAGGGCCGCCATGCGGTCGAGACCGGGCCCCGGCAACCGTCGTACACTGAAGGCGTTGCACAGGATTCCCCACAATGAAGAAATTTGCCATTGGCCTTTACGTCGTCGTTACCCTTGCTCTCATGGTCTGGGGATATTACCAGGCCATCTATGTCGCCCCCGAAGACGCCATGCAGGGAGAGATCTTCCGCATCATCTTCTACCATGTGCCTTCCGCTTCGGTTGCCTTTCTCTTCTTTGCGATCAGCCTGTGCGGCTCCATCGGCTACCTCAGCTACCGCCGCAGCCGGCCCGATTGGGCGCAGATTTCCGATGCCTGGGCGCTTGCCGGGGCCGAGGTGGGCGTGGTCTTCTGCACCGTCGTTCTGACCACCGGACCGCTCTGGGGCCGTCGCGCCTGGGGCATCTGGTGGACCTGGGACGCGCGCTTGACCACTACCCTGGTCCTGTGGCTCATCTATGTCAGCTACCTGCTGCTGCGGCGCTTCGCCGCCGGTCCGCAGATGCAGACACTGGCCGCCGTGCTGGGCATCTTCGGCGCCCTCGACGTGCCCATCGTCTATATGTCCAACCGCTGGTGGCGCACCCAGCATCCTTCGCCCGTCTTCGGTGGCGGAGAAGGCTCGGGCATGGCTCCGGCCATGGTTTCGGTGCTGATGTGGAACATGCTGGCTTGGATGGCGTGGGGCGTCTTTATCCTCGGCATTCGCTATGTTGTCGAACGCAAGCAGCAGCGGATTGACGCCGCCGAACAGCAGCAAGCCCTGAACGCCATTCTCTGAACTGCTCAACAGCCTGCTTTTCAGCGGGAAGACCGAGGACATCATGGATTCAAAAGCAATTCTCGATCACCAGTTTTTGGTTGCCGCCTACGCTGTCACCTGGGCGATTCAGTTGGGCTATGTGGCCTGGCTCTTTCTCAAGTGGCGCGCCCAAAAACGACCCAAGGGCTAGAGAATTCTCGCAAATAGAGTAGACCGGAATTTCATTGGCTCCCCACCCATTCCGCAGAAAAACGCGAAATGGATGGGGCACCGAAGTCTACAGTAAAAGCAAAAGTTCTTTAAGATTTCTTCCGCGGAAGCAATCGTGTAGCGCCGGTCTCCTGACCGGCTGTTCGGTCGGCGTCCCCGCCGCCGGGGTCAATGCGCTGGTCAGAAGTGATGGTTGCTAGCTGGGATGCGTGGGTCAAGCGATCCGCGCGACAGCCGGCCGGGAGGCCTGCGCTACTCGGTCCTCACACGAAAGTGCTACCGCGATACCACTCCTATCGGCCCGCGGGTCGTAAAGTCGTATTTCCTTATCTCCTTAGAACGGCGAAGATCGAAAAGTATTCAAACAACGCTGAAGTGCTCAAGGAGACGGAACGATGCACGACTTAATGATCGGCCTGGCGTTTATTGCAATTCTTCTCGCTCCTGCCGTGGTGGCTGCCCATTCCGGCACCGATGCAGACGAAGCAGATTAAGCAGAGTTCCTCCACCTGAGCCAAATCCAATGGGGTAGCCGGCCAAAAAGCCTGCTACCCATTTTCCTTTTGGCGCCCCGGAGTGTTCCCCCAGAAACGCGCCTTCGTGGAACAAATTGCCCTTCGCAGCTTGAGCCGTTAAACTTGGGGTCTGAGAGGCCCATCATGTTGGTTGTCATGAAAGCGCAAGCCACGCCGGAGCAGATCCAGACGGTTTGCGATCACATTGAGCAATTGGGATTCCGCGCCCACCCGCTTCCCGGAGCCCAGCGCACGGCCATCGGCATCACCGGCAACAAAGGCGAAGTAGACCGCGGCAACCTGGAGGCGCTCTCCGGCGTCGCCGAAGTGATCCGCGTCTCCAAGCCCTATAAACTGGCCAGCCGCGACGTGAAGGAAGAAGACACCGTGATCCGCTTCCCCGGTACCGATGCGACCATCGGCGGCGGCAACCTGGCGGTTGTGGCTGGTCCCTGTTCGATTGAAAGCCGTGAACAGGCCTTCGAGATTGCGGAACAGGTAGCCAAGGCAGGTGCGCAGTTCTTTCGCGGCGGCGCCTACAAGCCCCGCACCTCGCCTTACGTCTTTCAGGGACTAGGCCTGGAAGCGCTGCAGATCATGGCCGAGATTCGCGAGCGGTTCGGAATGCGCATTGTGACCGAGGCTATCGACCACCAGTCGCTGGAACTGGTTGGCGAGTGGGCCGACGTGATCCAGATCGGCGCCCGCAACATGCAGAACTTCGCCCTGCTCAAGCTGGCCGGCCGGTTGCGCAAACCCGTATTGCTGAAGCGCGGCCTGTCCGCGACCCTCGACGAGTTCTTGATGGCCGCCGAATATGTGATGAGCGAGGGCAACTATCATGTCATTCTCTGCGAGCGCGGCGTGCGCACCTTCACCGACCACACCCGCAATACCCTCGATCTAAGCATCATTCCCGCGGTACAGCGCGTCAGTCATCTTCCCATCCTGGTCGACCCGAGCCACGGCACCGGCAAACGCGACAGCGTGCTGCCCATGGCCCGTGCGGGCGTAGCCGCGGGAGCCGATGGGGTGATGGTGGAAGTGCACAACCACCCGGAAAAGGCGCTCTCCGATGGGCCGCAATCGCTCTATCCCGAGCAGTTCGACCGCATGATGGACGAGCTGGAACAGATCGCTCCCGTGGTTGGCCGGCGCGTTGCGCGTGGCATCCACGTGGAGACAGCCACCGCCTGAGCGCCGCGTCAATCGCTCTTGTTTCTGCACTCAAGAACCGGGTGCAAGTACCGGGTACAAGGACTGGGTGCCCCAGGTCCCGCTTTTGGGACCTGGGATCTGAGACCAGAGGCCTGGGAAACGAATTTCAAAACTGGACGCCTTCATGAATCTGCGGCACGTTTCACCAGCAAGCTTTTCCGCACTGACTCTGCTCTCTCTCTCTCTTACGGCTTGCCGGCCTCACGACTTTCCGCAATATGCTCCCAACGACCGCGAATACGCTTATGTAACCAACGGCGGCAGCGGCACCGTCTCGGTCTTCGACGTGATCAACGTGCGCCTCGACCGGGAACTGGCCGTGGGGCAGAATCCGGTTGCCGTGGCCGTCAGCGCCAAGCGCAATGAAGTCTATGTCGTCAATGAGGGCGTCGAAAGCGGCCAGGGCTCGCTCTCCGTCATCAACGCCGAGAACAACTCGGTGGTGGCCACGATCGCGCTGCACAAGCTGCCCCTTTCCATCGAGCTGGATCCCGAGAGCGACCTCGCCTATGTGGCCAACTCCGGTTCGAATACCATCTCGGTAGTCGATTTGAAGGCGCGGCGCGAAGTGACCCAGATCGGCGCGGGGGAGGAACCGGTGTTCCTTCGCCTCTCTCCCGACCGCAAGACGCTGGCCGTGGCCAATCGCCGTGGCAACTCCGTCTCGCTGGTGGACCCGGTCGCGCGAGCAGTCCGCTCCGTCGTAACCGACTGCCCCGGAGCCACCGACATCGTCATCCTTCCCGACTCCTCGAAGGCCTTTGCCGCGTGCTCAGCGGGCCACCAGATCGTTTCCATCGCCCTAGCCCACTCGGATGCCCACCAGTCTCGCCCCGACCGCATGGAGGCCCTTCTCGACGTGGGCCGCGCTCCCGTGCAACTGGCCCTGAAGCCGGATGGCGGCGAACTGTTTTCGCTCAACTCGCTTTCCGACTCCATCTCTGAGGTCATTACCAGCACCAACGACGTGGGCGGGGCGTACATCATGGGCGCCAGCCCGGTGCGCGGTCTGGTCACCCGTGACAACTCGCTGCTCTATGTAGGCAATCTGCATTCGCAGGAAGTTACGGTCTACGCCATCGATGACGGCAAGCGGCGCGGCTCGATCCATGTGGGCGACGGACCCTCGGCTCTGGCGTTCTCCGCGGCCGGGCACCTGCTCTTTGTGGTGGATGCGGTCTCCGGCGATGTGGCAGTGGTCAGGACCGCGTCGCAATCGCTTTTCACCATCCTGCCTGCGGGACGCAATCCGAATGCGATTGCCGTGAAGGCCTTCAAGCTGCCCTAGCAGCCTGTGGTTAAAGTCGAGCTTTGAAAGGGCACGACTTTAGTCGTGCCGTAAATGACATGAAATGAATGTGGCCTTTAGGCCCTGAGGGGTGGTTTTCGGCATATTGGACTTTCACCACAGGCTCCTAGGCAGGTAATACGACGATAGGACTCCCAGCAAAGGACGAGAACTCTCTTGACTCCATACAAAATCCGCAAGGCGGCAGAAACGGACATCCCCGAAATCGTGCGCGTGACAAATACTGCTTACGAGGTCGAACATTTCTGCATTGAAGGGGATCGGACCAACCATTCGGACGTTCAAGCCCGAATGAAATCAGGCCTGTTTCTTGTGGCCGAAGGCGCAGAGGAGCCGAAGCAGATCTGGGGAACCGTCTACATTACTTCCTCGAATGATCGGGGATACATGGGGACCCTGTCCGTTGATCCCAACCGCCAAGGCAGCGGAATAGCAAAAGCTCTCATCGCGGCAACGGAAGAACAATGCCGCAGAGATGGCTCCAAATTCCTCGACATCACGGTACTGGACCTCCGTACGGATCTATTCCCTTTTTACGCGCGACTAGGTTTTTCGCCGAACGCGATGGAACCTTTCCTTCGTCCGGCCAAGATCATTCGTCCCGTTCGCTTGATTCGCATGACCAAGCCGCTCTATCAAACCCATGAACTCTGACCTGGTGATCCAGCCCGAAGATAGAGGCGCCCCGTGCCTCCTGCTTTTCGCGTTTTCTGCGAAAAGGTCGGGAAGCCAATTACGCCGGTGAAGGGCAGAATCACGATTCCATTCCGCAGGGAGACCGAAGACTGACCGGGCAGTATCCGCTCCTGATGGACGGAAGGGATTAGCACAGGACAAGCGAAGCGCCGTCCCGAGCTAACCCCGAAAAGCTCAAGCCCCGGAGAGGCGCAAGCAAGGGCTCCCGGAATGAGCTGCTTATACCTTGTCCGTATAGATTTGTAGCTTCCCAGGTCTCAAGATCGAGACCTGGGGCACCCAAAGCGTGTGGGCTTGATTTCTGAAACATGTGGTCACGGTACTAGCCTTCTTTATGCTCCGCCATGCGCGCCACCGAAAACTGCGCCCCGGCGAACAGGATCAGTCCCGAAAAATAAGCCCAAAAAATCAGTCCCACCGATACCGAGAAGTTCGCATAGAGGTCGCGCAAGTGCATGTGCGGCAAGATCACCAGGAAGAAGACGTACTTCGAAACCAGCCAAATGGCGCCGGTAATGACCGATGTGCGCAGTACGCCTCGCCAGGGCACCTTGCGGTTGGGAAGCAGCCAGTAAATGAAGAAGAGAAACAGAACGCAGGCGACGCCCGTGGAAGCCGCCAGCACGATAGCGTTGAGAACCACAAAAACCGTTCCCAGCATCGTTGTCGTGTCGGTTTGGTGGAAGCAGAGGATGGTCAGTAGGCCCTTCGACAGCGCGTTGATCACGATGCTGACCATGCCCAGGGCTACCATGATGATCGCCAGTCCGAAGGCCACAACCTGGTTGGCGAGGTAGTTGCGGCTCTTGGTGATGCCCCATGCCTGGTTCAGCGCGACTTCGAGGGGCAGAAAAATGCCCGTGCACGCCACCAGAATCATCACCAGCGAGAATGCCTGCAAGCCATGCCGCGACGACAGCGCCGCGATCTTCTCCAGATTGTCGGCGACAAAGTCCTGATTCGACGGCATGAAGTAATGCACCATCTCGGTCACCGCGCCGACCATGGCCTGCGAGTGAAATACCGATTGTGCCAGTGTATACAGCAACACAATCAGCGGGATGAAGGTGAGAATCGCATTGGCCGCCACCGAGAAGGCAAAGGTATGCACCTCGCTGTCCAGCAGATACGTCACGAGTGCGGTGCCATCCTTGCGCCAGCGATACCACTTGGACAGGACCACCGGCACTTCCACATCGGCCGCCCGAACGGGCTCCGCCGAAACTCCGGTGGGATTTTCCTCCCCCATAAGGTGCTCTGCGTCTGCTACCGTCGCTGAATTCAATACTTCCGTCACGTTCAACTCCCTCTTCGATCCTTTACGTTCTTCGTGCAAAACCCGCAGGATTGCTTTGTTCCGGCCGGTGTCATCCGGAGCCAGAGGTAAAATCCGCGATTGGATCTGTGCCTCCAGCATAGTCCAGTCCGGGGACCTGCGCAGGAACCGTCGGTCGAGAAATTTCGTCGAGCTGTTTTTGGCCGTCGCCAATTGGTTGGCTGGGGTTTCCCTTTTTGTAACGCGAAGATCCGCAGCGGAACAGCCGGCGGACCGTCTTCCTTTTCGGCAAAAAACGGCCTATGTACTACATGGTAACTATAACTTTTTTCTTGCGAACTTATCCGAATCCTGACATAACTGATGCACGGCAACACAAACGCAACGAACAACATTAAAAGGCTGTAGCCATGGAAGGTATCGGTTTTCGGGAATGCTCTCAAGTTAGATAGATCAGTTGGCTGCGGATGCGCGCGAACCAGGGGCCGAAAGTTGGTTCGGCGCACATTAGAAGATCTATCCCCGTCCACCGCAGTTCCGTGAGAAGGCCTATTTTACAGGGCAGGCGCAAAGATCGTGATCGGTGCGTGGGCCTACAAGAAGGAGAATAGTCATGAAGGAAAGAGGCGTAGTGAAGTGGTTTAATGGAGCCAAAGGCTTTGGATTTATTCTGCGCTCCAGCGGCGAAGATGTCTTCGTGCATTTCTCCGCCATTCAAAAGGGCGGATACAGGATGCTGAACGAAGGCGACCAAGTCGAGTTTATCTGCCAGAAAGGTCCCAAAGGACTCAACGCACTGGACGTAACACTTGCCGGCTAATTGGGCCGTCATTCCCCCACGGAAATTTGTTGCACTTTGAAAACCGCATTCTGAAACCCCTCGTTCCTCAGAATGCCTGCTGCCTTGGAAGCGACCATCCCTCGTTGGATGGCCGCTTCAAGTGTTTTACGGGGCATCTTTCGGACCTCCCCTTGCGACGGATGAACCGGAACGGAAAGCGGCCTGTGTCGGTCGCGTCAGCTCGTCGCCTTGCGCAACGTCTTCAACGCCCACCGGACGGCCCCGCGCAATCCTTCGTCGGATGACTCCTGGCGCTCTTCCAGCCAGGGAAGCCATCGCCGCCGCCCGCTGTTGCCCATGGCGATCGCCACGTTGCGCAGCAGTCCCGGATAGCCCGCCCGCCGCACCGGCGACCCATCAAACAGAGTCTCGAAGCTCGATTCACTGATGCCGGCCAGCCACTCCAGAGTAGGGTTCACCAGTTCCGGCCGGGGCTCCAGTTCCCGGTCGCCGCCAATCGGCGCTTTGCGATTCCACGGGCATACATCCTGACAAATGTCGCAGCCAAAGACCTGGCGACCCACCTCCGGCATCAACTCTTCTTCGACAGGGCCTTTGTACTCGATGGTCAGATAGCTGATGCACAGCGATGCGTCCATCTGATACGGAGCGATCAGCGCGCCGGTTGGGCAGGCTTCCAGGCAACGCGTACAACTTCCGCATCGGTCCGGCACGGTCGAGGTTTCCCGTTCTACCCCCAGTTCCAGGGAGGTTACCAGGACGACGAGAAACCCATACGATCCCAGCCTGGGATGAATCAGGCAGGTGTTCTTTCCCGTCCAGCCAAGGCCGGCGGCCACGGCAAGCGAGCGCTCCACCACCGGCCCGGTATCCACGAAGGCTCGCGCTTCGAGCGTCGGGTGCTGCGCACGCAGTTTCGCCTCAAGAAGGCGCATTCGCTTCAGAAGAACCTTGTGATAGTCGCTGGGGCGTCGCCCCAACTGCGCATCGACGCGGCTGGACCAGGCATAGCGGGCGATCCATCCCGTATCTTCCGGCGCGGGATCGGTGGAGCGGGGCTGGTCCGCATGGTAGTTTGCAAAACAGACGACGACCGACCGCGCCCAGGGAAAGGGTGTTCGAACCCTGGCTCGCAAAAGGTGCAACTCCCCGTCGGATTCCGCCCCCACGGCGGGGTTGGTCCGTTTCAGATAGTTCATTGTCCCGGCATGACCGGCGGCGATCCACTCTTCGTAGCGCGCGGCGTTGCGGTCTTCGTCCGGGTGAGGAAGCGCGACCGTGCCCGCCTCGCTGAAACCCGCCTCCATCGCCCACGCACGGATCTGGTTGGGCGTCACGAGCGCACCAGGGAGGTCCGCGCCACCCGACGCCTGGGATCCGGGCGGTATATCTCGATTTCTAGGAGACTCTTCCAAGCCCGCTCCCCGCGCCCTGGCGGATTTCGCCCCAAACAGAGAAAGGAATCAGTGAAGCGCGATACCTTCCATCTTCCTTTATCACGCCTGTTTCTTTCCAGGCGAGTGTCCGCTGTGCCTGGGCAATCGCATTTGAATTGTTGAAAATGTTTGAAAGGGCACGGCCTTACAGGCCGTGGAAAAACTCGATTCTGCCCTCAGGTTTGAAGGGGCACGGCTTCAGCCGTGCCGATAAGGTCAATCAAATCAGCGTTGGCTTTAGCCGTCGAGGGACGTAATTCAGGATTTTTGGCGAAATACAGCCTTTTTCCGCAGCCTTTTAGCCGTGCCGAAAAACAGCCAGGAATCTCTTGGGCTTTACAGGCTGCGGAAAAACTCGATTCTGCCCTCAGTTTTGAAGGGGCACGGCTTTAGCCGTGCCGATAAGGTCAATCAAATCAACGTTGGCTTTAGCCACCGAGGGACATATTTCAGGATTTCTGGCGAAATACAGCCTTTTTCCGCAGCCTGTTTAGCCCCGGCTGGGTGATTTAGAGAGTTTCAATACATCCCTCGGCGGCTAAAGCCGGGGAATCTAGCCTCGCAATCGGCACAGCTGAACAGGCTGCGGAAAAACTCAATTTTGCCACTAGTTTTGAAGGGGCATGGCTTTAGCCGTGCCGATAAGGTCAATCAAATCAGCGTTGGCTTTAGCCACCGAGGGGCGTAATTCAGGATTTTTGGCGAAATACAGCCTTTTTCCGCAGCCTGTGAGGCCGTGCCCTTTCAAACCAAGGAATGTTTCCAGCGAATTTGAAGTTTACAGACTTCGCTTAACAGGTATATTCCACATTCGATTGCCCTGTCCGTTGTCGGCATTCCACGGACTATGTGCGCATGCCCCGCCTTACGGCGAATGCCGAAGTCTGCCGACGGGCGACGGGGATTCATTCTCATGGAACCGCCGCAGCCCTCCACTGCGTATAGGCCAGCAGCATGTTCAGAAATGGACGCTGCAGAGCAAGACTGAACAGCCATCGACCTCGCCGGGCAGCCAAGGACATCTCAATTCCCTGTATTTTCAATTGATTCCGGCATTCCGGCTTTGGCGGCTCAAGTGCAATTCCCCCCGTATCAAAATGCACCCGTTGGCGCGGATCGCCAGTTCAGAGCCCGGGACCCCCAAGGAGGTAGAGAAATGGAAAACATGACTTGCACGATGACCGAAGATCTGACCGTGATGAAGAGCCAGTTGAGCGAGTTGGTGCGCGGAGAAGTGCGCAACCTGCTGGAGAGCGTTGGCCCGCTGGTCTCGCAGCAGAGCATTTCACTGGATCTAGGCGGGGTGGAACGGATCGACGCGGCGGGGATCTCGGCGCTCATCCGGCTCTATGGCTGCGCCCGGGATGCAGGGCACATTTTCACCCTCTCCAACGTCTCGCCACGAGTCGCGCAGATCCTGACTTTGGTCGGTTTGGACAGGATTCTCATGTCCCATAATGCGGTTCGCTTATCGCATTCCGAGCCTCAATTGGATCGCTCCGCCGCTTGACCGGGGGAAAACCGGCCCCGTTTTTCCCCTCAAGACCGGTTTGCGTCTCAAAATGCGGAAATTCCGACTTCGAAATCCAACTTCACTCCTTTGGCAAGTAAAAGGTCTGTGATGTTCAGCACAGGCAATGCAGTACCGGTGGCGATATTTCTTGTTGCGCATAATGAATGCCGCGAGATAAAGTCCGAGGTCTGGATGACTGCCCCGCGCTCAGCCTGCTGAAATGTTCTACCCGTTGAAAAGACTGAGCCAACCTGACGCCATCCTCTCGAAGGACCGTGAACGTCGCGGAATCCTACATACGGAGGCTTCATCCCATGACGCAGGGCGTGGTGGATCAGGCGCTTGCCGGAAAAGCAGGCAAAACAGAAACCCCAACAAAGTACGTTTACTTCTTCGGCGGCGGAGCTGCCGATGGCAACGGCCGCATGAAAGATACACTGGGCGGTAAAGGCGCGGGCCTGGCGGAGATGACCAATGCCGGTCTCCCCGTACCCCCCGGTTTCACCATCCAGACGGAATCGTGCCGCGAATTCATGCGCGGATCGGTCAACCCCCAGATGGAACACGAAATGCACGAAGCCCTCGAACGCCTGGAACGGCTGCAAGGGCAAAAGCTGGGATCGGGCGAAAATCCGCTGCTGGTTTCGGTTCGGTCGGGCGCCAAATTCAGTATGCCCGGCATGATGGATACGATTCTTAACCTCGGCCTCAATGACAAGGCCGTCGATGCCCTGGCCAAGCGCAGCAACAATCCCCGCTTCGCCTATGACTCCTACCGTCGCCTGATTCAGATGTTCGGCGACGTGGTTCTTGATATCCACAAGCACAAGTTTGAAGTGATCTTCGACGCAGCCAAGGAACGCGAAGGCGTCAAGTTCGATTACGAACTCAGCCCCAAGGCCTTGCAAGACATCATCGTCGAGTACAAAAAGCTGGTGAAGAAGGAGACCCGCAAGGAGTTCCCGCAGAACCCGCTTGACCAACTGGTCCAGGCGAGGGATGCCGTTTTTCGGAGCTGGCAGAACGACCGCGCCAAGACCTATCGCCGCATCAACCGCATTGATGACTGGCTGGGTACAGCGGTCAACGTGCAGGCCATGGTCTTCGGCAACCTGGGTGAGAATTCGGGTACCGGCGTGGGCTTCACCCGCAATCCCGCCACCGGCGAGCGCGTCTTCTTTGGCGAATATCTGATGAATGCACAGGGCGAAGATGTCGTCTCCGGCGTTCGCACCCCGCTACCCATCAGCGAGCTTGAGCGCGTCATGCCCAAGGTCTACGACAATCTGCGCGCCATCACCTGGAAGATGGAAAAGCACTACCGCGACATGCAGGATTTCGAGTTCACCATTCAGGATGGCAAGCTCTATATGCTGCAGACCCGCAATGGCAAGCGCACCGGCATGGCCGCTGTGCGTGTGGCCATCGACATGGTTCGGGAAGGCCTCATCAGCCAGGAAGAGGCTGTCTTCCGTGTAGAACCCAACCAGCTTTATGACTTCCTCGTGCCCCGTCTGGACGAGAAGGGTTCGGTGGTCAATGTGTTGGCTACCGGATTGCCGGCGTCTCCGGGTGCGGCTGTCGGACAGATCGTCTTCACGGCGGAAGCAGCCGTCAAGGCGCACGATGCCGGCACCTACGACGTCATCATCCTGGTTCGTGGCGAAACCACTCCCGAAGATATCGCGGGCATGGAAGTTGCGGCCGGCATTCTCACCTCGCGCGGCGGCATGACTTCGCACGCTGCTGTCGTCACCCGCGGCATGGGTAAGTGCTGCGTGGCTGGCGCCGGCGACCTGCAGGTCGACGAAAAAGCCAAGGAACTGCGCGTCAAGGGCAAGGTCTTCAAGGAAGGCGACTGGATCTCCCTCGACGGAACCACCGGTCGCGTCATCGAAGGCCGCCTCAAAACTCTGCCTGCCCAGCCGGACGATCCGGATCTGGTCAAGTTCATGAGCTGGGTTGACCCGGTTCGTCGTCTCCACGTGCACGCCAATGCCGACATCCCCCGCGACGCCAAGCAGGCTCGCCTCTTTGGAGCTGAGGGCATCGGACTTTGCCGCACCGAGCATATGTTCTTTGCGGAAGATCGCATCGACTTTATGCGCACCATGATTCTTGCCGACAACGAAGCCGACCGCCGCGAAGCGCTCAAAAAGCTGCTGCCTATGCAACGCGCCGACTTTGTGGGTCTGCTCGAATCCATGGACGGGCTGCCCGTCACCATCCGCCTCCTCGATCCGCCGCTCCACGAGTTCCTGCCCAAACGGGAAGATCTGCTCGTCGACATCGCCCGCCTCGAAGAGACCAAACCGCGCTCGCCCAAGCTGAAGGAATTGCGCAAGCTGCTGGCGCGCGTCAACGATCTGCACGAGATGAACCCCATGCTCGGCCTGCGCGGCTGTCGCCTGGGTATCGCCTATCCGGAAATCACGGAGATGCAGGCTCAGGCCATCTTTGAGGCCGCCGTCTACATCAAGACCAATGGCGGCGATCCGCATCTGGAAATCATGGTCCCGCTCATCTCCTCCATCGAGGAAATGCGCAACCAGACCGCGATTATCCGCTCGGTCGCCGAGAAGGTCTTCAAGGAAAAGGGTTCGTCAGTCGAGTACATGGTAGGCACCATGATCGAACTGCCGCGCGCTGCCTTGACCGCCGATCAGATCGCCGAAGAGGCTGAGTTCTTCAGCTTCGGCACCAACGATCTGACCCAGACGACTTATGGCATCTCGAGAGACGACATCAACCAGTTCCTGCCGGCCTATATGAAGCACGGCATCTTCAAACAGGATCCGTTTGCCACCCTCGATCAGGCTGGCGTCGGAACCCTGGTGAAGATGGCCACGGCCAAGGGACGCAACACCCGGCCCAACCTGCGGGTTGGCATCTGCGGCGAACATGGCGGCGATCCAGAGACCGTGAAGTTCTGCCACAAGATCGGGTTGAACTATGTGTCCTGCTCGCCTTACCGTTTGTTGACGGCTCGGCTGGCAGCGGCGCAGGCGGCTCTGGAAGAGAAGATGACTGGCCAGGTGCACACTACCAGCTAGGTCTAACTCGTTTGTCTAACCATCAAGGGCGCAGCGATTCGGCTGCGCCCTTGATGCTCTTTCAGCCTTTTTGAAGGCTTACAGGGCTTTTGTAGGTTTGCAAATCGTGCTAGAATCGTGATGAATTCGTTGTATGGAGGCGACTATGCGCAGGGTAAAAACAACGTAACCTATGGCAAACACAGATCTTCGGATTGGATAACTCCCAGTGAAGGCGACCGGTGCCGGGGGATATCTGCTCTTCCCCCTTCCAGAGGTTGCCCTACGGCCTCTGGCCCAATGCTCTCCCCTCTGGCAAGCGGCGGATCTCCTCGAAATCCTCGTCCTCAAGATAGACATCTCTATAATGTTCCGAGCAGGCGATGGCATTTCGGACCGCATCGATGGCCTGTGAACGCAGTTCGGGGTTGTGCGAGACCTTGAATTCCCCTTCCAGATAATTGGCGGCATTCCAATAGGCCGTCGCCAAATCGTCGTCTTTCTGACCCAACTTCAGTTTGACGGCAATATAGCGTCTCATCGTTTCCAGCGCCATCGCTCTGTCTTGCGCCGCTTCCTCCCAAAGACGGCCCAGAAGAATATTCAGAAGGCGGTTGTCGGGATAGATGGTGACCAACTTCGTGAGCGATTGAATCAGGCTCTTGGTCTCATCCTGAAAGAAGAGCTTTCTCTCCAGATAGTCATAGGCTCGCGTCAAGTGCGTGGAGAGGTTGGTGGAGTTCTGCGTATCTGTCTTTGCCTGCTTCGCCATTTCCTGCTGTTCTTTCTTCAACTGTGTCAGCTTGTCATAAACCTGGTCCGCAATAGCCGGAAGCAGTTTGTTGGCTATGTAACCGGCGACGTAGCCTGTGGTAAAAAGCAGCAGGTACGCCTCGACGTCCAAGGGAAACTTGGGAAAGCGCTTGGCCCACAGCGTTACCAGCACTGCAGACATCGCTCCGCCAAATCCCGTAACGGAATTGGCGAAATAGATTTGCCACGGTTGCGGCTTCGCTTTCTCGCCTGCCGCTCTCTCAGAGCTAAGAAACGGGGAGACAGCCTTCGTCAAACCGCCCAACATACCCGGCACTCCAGTTAGAGCTACGATGGTCAAAAACTGCAAAAAGCTGGAGAGTTCGCTATTGCAATCGGGCATCTTTCAGGGCTCCTCACTTGGCAACAAAAATCCTAGCACCAAAATCGTCCCGAACGGATAACTTGCATTGATTGAGGGCGGACCTGAATTGAAGACCGCCTGCGGAACCGGGCCTGCGCCAAACCACGGTAACCAGGTGAGGTGAGAATCAGTCACCTAGATTTGTCCTCACCGTGCGCGCCAGCGCCTGCCGGACTCTGTAATAATGAGGGACTTTAGCTAAAGGGACCAGACTTTCCATGAAAATATTTCCACGCCATCTGTATGCGGCTACTGCATTTCTTTGTCTTTCGCTCCCGGGATTCTGCCAGAAGGATCCCTTTGCGACCACCAAAGCCAACAACGTGCAGGTGGACGTTTCCGCCCTGCTCAACGACCGCGTGGTCTTCACCGAACAAAATGGAAAGCTGCAACCTGCGCTGCATTCCCTCGATAGCGGCGACAGTTCGGCGCTGATCACCGAAGGAGCGGTTGCGGTTGCCCATTCCGGCACGCTCACCGCGCTGCCCAACTCCGACCTGTTCGCGGCCAACGGACGCCATCCAGCCGTCAAGCTCCACTATGCGCAAGTGGACGGCGGTTCGCAGGTGCGTCGCTCCACGGCTCGTACAGACACCTATGAGATTCCCTTGGCCGGGCAGCGTTTTCGTCAGTTACAACTCTTCTTTGCCAGCGCACAGGGAGAGACGCCGCTGCTGGTCAAGATCTACTACCGAGAAGGCCATGTCGGCGAGCGCACAACCACCGTGCCCGACTTCTACTTCCTTCCCAAAGCGGAGGATCCCCGCTGGTTTGTGCTGACAGGGGATTTCGGCAAGGTGGATCTGCAGGGCAAGATGACCGAGGGCACGCATCACTACCTGCACGGCTTCGACCTGAATCCGGACCCGACGCGCCATGTGGTGAAGATCGAAGTCACCAAGCAGGATTCGGGGTCGGTGCTCAACTTCTTCGGCGCTGAAGGTCTGGTCGCCGAGGCGACGGCGCGTGCCGGAAAGAGAACTCGGCGCTGAGTTGTCTTTCCCCGGTCCCCCAATCGGGGCCGGAGGCGCCCACGGCGTGCCATGAAGAGTGCAAGACGAGAGCCTACTTGGCTTCCGGGGCGTAGTAGCCTTCACGGGTCACTACGGTCAGGTCGTCCTTGTTGGCTTTGAGCGCGATCTTGTGATATCCGCCTTCCTTGTCGACCAGGTCGGGCGTGTACGTCAACAGATATTGCCTGCGCAGCTCTTCGGCGATCTGGCCATAGTACTCTTCGAGGTTTTCCTTCTTTTTGGCTTCGAAGAAGCGTCCGCCGGTGCGCGTGGCAATCTTTTCCATGATCTTCTTGCCGTCGACTGAAGGCTCAGGCGAGCCGCCGCGTCGTCCACCGCCCCCACCTGGATATCCGCCTCCGCCCCCAGGATAGCCACCGCCGCCTCCGGGATATCCGCCGCCGTGGCGACCGCCGGTGCCGGGAAAGCTGTCCCCGCCACCGCGCTCCTGTTCGCCTTTGAAATAGATCGCGTATACCGCCAATCCGGTCTTGTCGGCGGCATCGATCGCATCATTCAAGGTCTCTTTGCTGCCGCGGTCCACTCCGTCGCTGAAGACCACCAGCGCTTTTCGCCCCTCCTGGTCCTTCATGAGCTCGTCGGAAGCCAGGAAGATGGCGTCGTAAAGCTGTGTGCCTGCGTGGCCATGCAGATTGCGGCCTCCCCCACCGGCCCGGTCGTCGCCACTGGTCTCCGGACCCTGGCTGGTATCGCTCTGGGCGCGGCTGGATGGGCCCATCTCTTCGAGCTCGTGGTGAAGCTTGTCGCGAGAAGCTGTGAAGTCCTGCAACAGCTCGACCTCGCGATCGAAGTGGATCAGAAAAGCCTTGTTCGTTCGGGCATCCGGAGAAGATTTCGGATCCTCCGGCAGCATCTGGTCGACAAACTTGGCGCCTGCCTTGCGCTCCGCATCCAATGCGCCGGAGAGGCTGCGGCTGGTGTCTACCAGCAGGCCCACGCGGAAGGGAAGAGTGGTGTCGCGATTAAAGCTCTTGATGGTCTGGGCTCGCCCATCCTCGGTGAGGGTGAAGTCGCTCTGCTTCAGAGAGGCGACCAGCGCACCCTTTTTGTCGCGCACGGTCACGGGTAGAACCACCTCTCGGGCCTGCACATGCAGCGTCGCGACCGGCTTATCCGAGGCTGGCTGGTCAGTGGCTTGGGACTGACCTTGGGGCGCAGTAGCCGACAGGCACACAGAGGAAAAGACAAAAGAAAGGAAGAATCGGTTTCTCACAAAAGTCATGGGATTGCACACCCTCGCAACTATAGACGGATTTGACGCCAATCCGTTGAACCAAGCCATCGTTCCTGGAATATCCGTGGAATGCAAGCGGGACCGGCGCTGCGCCCCTCTTAGGCAAGGCAATCGCATGAACCTTTTGGACTTACGAAAACTGAGTTTTGAAAGGGCACGACTTTAGTCGCGCCGCTCACAATGACCTTTTTCCCTCAGCTTTACAGGCTGCGGAAAAACTCTATTTTGCCATTAGTTTTGAAGGGGCATGGCTTTAGCCGTGCCGATAAGGTCAATCAAATCAGCGTTGGCTTTAGCCACCGAGGGGTGTATCTCAGGATTTTTGGTGAAATACAGCCTTTTCCGCAGCGGCTAGACTTACATTCCGCAGGTCGCGTCGCCAATATAGCGTGAATTTCCTGTCTAGCTTGCCGACTGGAAGGCCTGTTCTGGAACGCCAAGTAGGGCAAGCGTCTTGAGCTGCAGTTCGGTAAACTCGACA
>Ga0302320_10013221_pt1 | contig 17271 bp, 21 predicted proteins | sample Bog_T0_3_FD_202130 | JGI IMG/M metagenome (GOLD analysis project Ga0302320, IMG submission 202130) | Peat permafrost microbial communities from Stordalen Mire near Abisko, Sweden - Bog_T0_3 | ecosystem: Environmental > Terrestrial > Soil > Wetlands > Peat | place: Sweden: Abisko, Stordalen Mire...
CCAGTTGGTTGCTCCAACAACAATTTGAAATCTCACGGGGAAATTAGTTGTCATTCCGCTTGAATCGCGGATTTTCAAAACTCCAGTGTTCGTAAAATTTTCCGCCGGTTGCGCGTCGCAAAGCTGCTGCGCCAGTTGGCTTCCTTGAATTTCCGCGTCGGACAAAACGTTCTTCGTCCCCGCCGCCGCGCCAGCGGCCAAAAACAAAACCATTGCGGCCAGCAATGGTAGGGCGGCGCTGCCGCGCCGCCAAAAACCAAGGCCGCGCAGCAGCGCGGCCCTACCAGTTTGAGATTTGCATTTCATTTCGCCGCGAGCGCCAGTTGCAGCACCTCGGAAATCTGCTTTACAAAATGCACCTTCAACTTCGCGCGCACTTCCGCCGGCACGTCCAGCCAGTCCGGCCGGTTGCCCTCCGGCAAAATCACCTGCTTCACGCCGAACCGCGACGCGGCGATCACCTTTTCCTTGATGCCGCCCACGCGCATCACGCGGCCGCGCAGACTGATTTCGCCCGTCATCGCCACGTCAGAACGCACGCGCCGTTTGGTCATCAGCGACGCCAGCGCCGCGCAAATCGTCACGCCCGCGCTCGGCCCGTCCTTCGGCGTCGCGCCGGCGGGAACGTGGATGTGCAGATCGTTTTTGCCGTAGTCATCAAAATCGAGGTTGAGCTTCTTGGCCTGCGAACGCAGATAACTCACCGCCGTCTGCGCGCTTTCCTTCATCACGTCGCCGAGCGAGCCGGTGAGAATCAGGCTGCCGCGCCCGCGCATTCGCGTGGCCTCGATGAACAGCACGTCGCCGCCGACCGGCGTCCACGCCAGCCCGGTGGCGATGCCGATTTCGGGAATTTTCTCCGCGCTTTCGGAAACGAACTTCGCGTGGCCGAGATATTTTGCCAGATCCTTCGCGTCGAGCTTCACGGTCTCCGCCGAGCCATTGCGGGAAACAATTTTGCGCGTGGCCTTGCGGGCGAGCGCGGCGATCTCGCGTTCGAGCTGGCGCACGCCGGCTTCGCGCGTGTAGTCGCGGATGACCTGGCGCAGCGCGGCGTCGGAAAATTTCACGTCGCTGCGTGTGAGTCCGTGTTCCTCCAACTGGCGCGGCACAAGATAGCGTTTCGCAATTTGTAATTTTTCGGATTCGGTGTAGCTGGGCAGTTCGATGACTTCCAGCCGGTCGCGCAGCGCGGGATGCACCGGCTCCAGCCAGTTCGCGGTGGCGATGAACAGCACGTGCGACAAGTCGAACGGCAAATCCAGATAATGGTCGGTGAACGAATTGTTCTGCGCCGGGTCGAGCACTTCGAGCAACGCGGACGCCGGGTCGCCGCGAAAATCCGCGCCGACCTTGTCGAGTTCGTCGAGCAGGATGACCGGGTTGTTGCTCTCCACGCGGCGCAACGTCTGGATGATGCGTCCGGGCATCGCGCCAACGTAAGTGCGGCGGTGGCCGCGAATCTCGGCCTCGTCGCGCATTCCGCCGAGCGAGATGCGCGCGAATTTGCGGCCGAGCGCATCGGCCAGGCTTTTGCCGAGCGAGGTCTTGCCAACGCCGGGCGGGCCGACGAGACATAGGATTGGACCTTTGATTTCCTTGCGGCGTTTGAGCACGGCGAGAAATTCCAGCAGCCGGTCCTTGATTTTTTCCAGACCGAAATGCTCGTCGTTAAGCACTTTTTCCGCCGCCTTCAAATCCAGCTTGTCCACTGTGGATTTTTCCCACGGCAGCGCGAGAATCCAGTCGAGATAATTGCGCCCGACGGCGTATTCGGCGGCGGCGGGCGGCATTTGCGCGAGGCGCTCAAGCTCCTGTTCGGCGGCTTTGCGGACTTCGGTGGGCAGCGCTGCGGCTGCGATTTTTTCGCGCAGCGACTTGGCTTCGTTTGAACTGGCCGCGTCGCCCTCGCCAAGCTCGCGCTGGATGGCGCGCATCTGTTCGCGCAGGAAAAAATCGCGCTGCGTCTTGGCGATGTTCGAGGCGACGTCGCTCTGAATTTTAGAACTCAACGTCAGCACTTCCTGCTCACGGTTGAGCAGCGGCAGGAGTTTCTGCAAACGCTCGCGGACGGAAATGGTTTCGAGCAGCTTCTGCCGGTCTTCGAGCGAGAGGTTCAGGTTTCCGGCGATCAAGTCCGCGAAATGGCCGGGGTGCTCGGTGTTGAGCGCGGCGATTTTGACCTGGTCGGTCAACGCCGTGGACAGCTTTGCAATTTCCTCGAACTGTTTGTGCGCGTTGCGGAGCATGGCCTGCAACTCCACGGAATCCTCCGTCTCGTCGCGCAGCAAATCGTAGCTCGCGCGCAGATACGGCGCGGGCGGCTCGAATTTTTTCACACGGATGCGCCACAAGCCTTCGACCAGCACGCGCACGGTGCCGTCGGGGAATTTCACCATCTTGGACAGGCGCGAGACGCAGCCGACGTCATACAAATCCGCCGGTGCCGGCTCGGCGACGTCGGCCTTGCGCTGCAACACCGCGCCGAACAAGCGGTCGCCCGCGACAATGTCGTCAATCAGCTTGAGGCTCGGCCCGGTCTCAATGAGCAGCGGCACGATGGCACCGGGGAAAATCACGATGTCCGAAAGGCCGAGGATGGGGACGATCTCCGGCAACGAGCGTGTGGAGATGCGCGGCATCGCATCCGCTTTTTCGGCGGCGTCGCTGATGCTGACAAATTCTGTTTCCGGCGATGACATCGTCGTTATTCTGTCAATAAAAGGCAGCGCGGGCGAAAAGAATCGCGCCGTTAATTCCCCTCGGCAATCGGAACTTTGGTCGGTTTGGTGTGCGACGGGCGCGCGGGCGGCACGTCCACCCGTAGAAATCCGTTTACATAAATCGCCTTGGCCTGACTCAGATCAAACCCCGCCGGCAGATCCAGCACGGTCTCGAATGGCCCGTAATTGATCTCCATCACGAGAAAGCTGCAATTCGCCGCGCGACAGCAGTCCGGCCGGTTGCCGGCAATCCGCAGGCGGCTGCCCTCCACGGTGATCTCGAGGTTTTCGCTTTTCATGCCGGGCAGTTCCACCTTGATGACGAGGCCGGTCTCGGTGGTATAAACGTCCGTGTTCGGCACCCAGCGGCCGGTGGCGTCGCCGTTGCGCGAACTCACCGTCGAACCGCGGGCGACAAAATGAACCGAGGAGCTGACTTTGGTTACGGCCATGATCTAAAGGTTGTCTAAATAGTTTTCCGAGGCAAGCGAACGGCCCGCCGCTGATTCACGCTGGCAACATAACCGCAAACACCGTTCGCGCAACAGAGATTTTTTACATAGTTCCACCCCTAATCCTGAACATAATTCACCTCCACCATCCCGTTTGGAATCAAAGACGGAAACCGGTGCGCGCAAAATACTTTGAACTCCAGACGCCGGAGCCTAGACTGCTGGGCATGTTTCATTGCACGCATCGCGTCACCTACGCCGAATGCACCGTCGGCGATCACATTTACCACTCGCGCTACCTCGATTTGCTGGAGGCCGCGCGCGGCGAATTCATGCGCTCGCTTGGCACGCCGGTGCTGGCGTTGCAGGACGCCGATTACATTTTTCCCGTAATCGAGGCGCGGTTGAGCTACAAATTTCCGGCGTGCTACGACGATTTGCTGACAATTGAAGTCTGGCTGACGGAGATTGGCAAAGTGCGCTTGAACTTCGGCCACCGGATTTTGAATCAGGACGGAAAGCTCATTCTCGAAGCGGAAACCTTTCACGCCTGCACCAGCCGCGAGGAAAAACCGAAACGGCTGCCGCAGGAATTGATGGAGAAATTGAAACCGTTTCAGAAATGAGAAAAGCCAAAGTAATTAAGCAAGAAATGAAGGCGGAAATTAGCCTCCATTACAATGCTGCATCAAAGGAGAAACGCAAAGAATTCGACGAAGACGTTTCTTATAAATTGTGTTTGAAGGGTGAAGATTATGAGGCAGCGTTAGGGCGTGCCAATGAAATCTTTTTCGGTTCTGCACGCGACATGAGAGATATGCGAAGGCAGATGAAGAAAAAGCGAAAAGAGGAAAAGGAGAGAAAATATATTGTGGAAAGCATTGCCCGCATGTCGGAAAGCGAACGTGCTGATTTGCTTTCCAAAGCTAGAAAACCAGCAAATACCGGTGATACTATTTAAGCATTTTACTAAAATGCTATTAGTTGCACCCGTCGGGGTTTTCTGCGAAATTCAGCGGCGCGCGCGATGCACAACGAACAAAATTATCCCAAACATTATTGCGGAGTCTTCGGCATTTTTGGCCATGCGAATGCCGCCGAACTGACCTACTTCGGCCTTTACGCGTTGCAGCATCGCGGTCAGGAGAGCGCCGGCATCGTCAGTTGCCACGAGGGAAAATTTTACAAGCACCACGGCATGGGCCTCGTGCCGCAGATTTTCAACGACCCGAAAATCCTGCACGACCTCGTCGGCGACCGCGCCATCGGCCACACGCGCTACTCGACCACCGGCACGTCCAATCTCCGCAATGCCCAGCCGCTCACGGTGGATTGCGCCCGCGGCCAGATCGCCGTTGCCCATAATGGCAACCTAACCAACGCCGCCGCGCTCCGGGACGAACTGGAGAGTCGTGGCCTCGTTTTTCAGACGAGCGTGGACAGCGAGATTATCATCATGATGCTCGCGCAGCCGGAAATCGGCGGTGTCGCGAATTCGCTTGTCCACACGCTGCGGCGCATCGAGGGCGCGTATTCATTGGTGATCATGACTGAGAAGGAATTGATTGGCGCGCGTGACCCGCATGGTTTCCGTCCGCTGTCCATCGGTCGCACGGCGGAAGGCGCGTATGTGCTGTCCAGCGAGACGACGGCGTTTGATTTGATTCACGCGCAGTTCGTCCGCGACGTAGCGCCCGGCGAAATTGTCATCATCAACGACAAGGGGTTGACCAGCATCCAGGCGTGGCCGGAACACCAGAAGCGCGCGTTCTGCATTTTTGAATACGTCTATTTCGCGCGGCCCGACAGCGTCATCAACCACCATACCGTCTATGATGTCCGCAAGGAAATGGGTCGCCAGCTCGCGCGCGAGCACAACATCAAGGCCGACCTCGTTATCCCCGTCCCGGACAGCGGCGTGTGCGCCGCGATGGGCTACTCCGAGGAATCCGGCATTCCCTACGAAATGGCGTTCATCCGCAACCATTACGTCGGTCGCAGCTTTCTCCAGCCGACGCAGCTCATCCGCGATTTCAACGTCCGCGTGAAGCTGAACCTCATCGAGTCCCTCGTGAAGGACAAGAGTGTTATTATCGTGGATGATTCCATCGTGCGCGGGACGACGTGCCGTTCCCGCGTCAAGACGCTTAAGGAAGCCGGCGCGCGCGAGGTTCATGTGGCCGTGAGCTGCCCGCCGCACCAGTATCCGTGCGTGTATGGCATTGATTTCCCCGACCGCAGCAAGCTGATGGCCGCGAACAACACCGTGGACGAGATCCGCAAATACCTGAACGCCGACTCGCTGCATTATCTCTCGCAGGCCGGCATGGTCGCCGCCACCGGCCAGAAAAAGGAGGCGTTCTGCATGGCGTGCTACGACGGCCATTATCCCGTGGCCTACGATCCGCTGCTGGACAAGCACATCATCGAACGCCGCCGCAAGGAGACACAAACCCTCGGTGAAGCGGCGGCGAAGGAGAATGAGCAGATTAAATTGCTCCAAGTTTGATTTCCATGAATCTCACGCCCGCCCAACTTGCCGCCTACATTGACCACGCGCAGCTCAAGCCGGAGACTTCGCAGGCGCAGATCGAACAACTCTGCGCCGAGGCGCTGGAACATAAATTTTTCTCCGTCTGCGTCAACGGCTGCTGGGTCGCCACCGCCTATCATTTGCTGGAAGACTCGGACGTGAAAGTCACCAGCGTGGTCGGGTTCCCGTTCGGCGCGATGGCCGGCGACGTGAAACGGTTTGAAACCGAGACGGCCATTGACGTCGGCGCGCACGAGATTGACATGGTGCTGAACATCGCGCGGCTCAAGGCGGGCGATGATAAATTCGTTTTCCGCGAAATCGTGGACGTGGTCGAAGCCGCCGACGAACGCACGGTGAAAGTGATTTTGGAAACCTGCCTGTTGACCGACGAGGAAAAAATCCGCGCCTGCAAGCTGGTCGTCGAGAGCGGCGCGCATTTTGTAAAAACCTCCACCGGCTTCAATCCCGGCGGCGGCGCGACGGTTGCCGACGTGAAGCTCTTGCGCGAAACCGTCGGTCCCAAATTTGGCGTGAAAGCTTCCGGCGGCATCCGCGACACGCAGTTAGCGCTGGCGCTGCTCGAAGCTGGTGCGACACGCTTGGGCTTATCCTCGGGAGTTGCCATCATGAAGGGTTTGGCTGGCACCGGCGCCAGTTGATTCCGGCGCTGCGGCTACATCAAGCCGCGCGACTTTGTCGTGACGGTCAAGGCGTAGCGATTTCCCGCCCGCTGTAACCGTATTCGCGCCCCGAACGCGGCGGAAAGATTTTTTGAATTCAGCACGTCCGGTTTTTCTCCCGCCGCCAGCACGCTTCCGCTTTTCAAAACCAGCACACGCGAAAACACCGGCATAATTTCCTCGACGTGATGCGTCACCAGCACCAGCGTCGGTGAATTTTTCTGCGCGCCGAGCCGCTGGAGAAATTGCAGGAAATGTTCGCGCGCCGCCGGATCGAGCCCGGCGCACGGATCGTCCAGAATCAAAACGCGCGGCGTGGCCATGAGCGCGCGGGCCACCAGCACCCGCTGGCGTTCGCCCTGTGAAAGCACGCGCCACGGACGTTCGGCCAGGTATTCACATTCAACCTGCCACAACAGCTTCAGGGCTTGAAGCTTTTCGGTGCGGGTCACCCGCCCCCAGAAATCAATCATGGCGTATTTGCCGCTGGCGACGGTTTCCAGCGCCGGTTCATCGTCGGCCATCATTTGCCGCACGGACGAACTGACGAGGCCGATTTTCTTGCGCAACTCGCGCCAGTCAGATTGGCCGTAAGTTTTACCGAGCAGGAAAATTTCTCCCGCTGTCGGCATCAGATAGCCGGTGAGCGCACTCAACAGGGAGGTTTTCCCCGAACCGTTCGCGCCGAGAATCACCCAATGTTCACCGCGTTCGACATGCCAGCTAACGTCGTCCAGAATCACCGTGCCGTCGCGCTCAATGCGCAGGTTGTTCACGGATAGAATGGCTTGCGCAGTTTTCAAAGCTCCTTGATTTCCGGCCACAGCGGCTGCAGATCGTCATCGGCCAGTGCCATTTTCTTGATGGCCTCTTTTTTGCCCGCCACCACCGCGCGTTTCAGCCAGGTGCGCGCGAGGTCAAGCTGTTGCATCTGGCAGGCGTAGCAAGAAAGATTGTAAGCGATGACTGGTTCCGCCGGAAATTTTTCCGCCGCCGGCAGCAGCGCATCCCACGCCTGCGACAGCCCGCCACCGCTCGCCCGCCGCAAGGCATACGCGCGATGCAGCCAGCCGGAGGATTCGCCCGGCGCAAATTTTAATTCCTTTTCCGCAATCTCCAGCGCATTGCACCACTGCTTTTCATGCGCCAAAATCGTCCAGCGCACCTCCAGCACGTCGGAATGATTCTGATTGTCGGGAGAAATTAATGTTAATTCCGTGAGCGCGTCACCGGCGCAGCCCAGCCCCAGCCAGCCGATGGCGGCGTCGAGATGATGCGAATCTGGCGGTTCGAGTGTTTTCACGCGCGGAGATTGTAACCGCGAAAGCCAAAGACCGCCGATAAAAAAATCTGGTCGCCGGAGATCAAAGAGTGCTGGCGTTCGGACGGTTTGCAGTTTATGAGTTGACCATTATGAAAACAATAATTCCTGTTTTATTGGCGGCGGCCTGCGCGTTTTCAGTTCAGGCAACAATTGTGACCCAAACGGTCGAATACAAACAAGGCGACACGACGCTCGAAGGTTATCTCGCCTACGACGATTCGATTTCCGGCAAACGGCCCGGCGTGCTCGTTGTGCATCAATGGCTGGGCCTGACCGGTTACGAAAAACATCGCGCGGAGCAGCTCGCGCAGCTCGGTTACGTTGCGTTCTGCGCTGACATCTACGGCAAAGATGCCCGGCCGAAAGACGTCAGTGAAGCGGGTCCGCTGGCTGGTAAATACAAAGGCGATCGCGCGTTGCTCCGCGCCCGCGTCAACGCCGCGCTCGACGTGCTGGAGAAAAATGAGCTTGTGGATCCGACTCGCGTCGCCGCCATCGGCTATTGTTTCGGCGGCACGACGGTGCTCGAACTCGCGCGCAGCGGCGCGGACATCGTGGGCGTGGTGAGCTTCCACGGCGGGCTGGATTCGCCAGCCCCGGCGGACGGGAAAAAAATCAAAGGCAAGGTGCTCGTGCTTGCCGGTGCGGATGATCCGTTCCAGAAGCCAGAAGACCTGACCGCGTTTGAAAGCGAGATGCGCGACAATAAAGTGGACTGGCAAATTGTTTTCTACGGCGGCGCGGTTCACGCCTTCACGCAGCCCAACCCCGGCTTCATCAATGCGGGCGCGAAATACAATGAAAAGGCCGACAAGCGCTCGTGGCAGGCCATGAAGGATTTCTTCGCGGAAATTTTCAAGTAATTGTAACCACGGATGCACTCGGATAAACACGGATTGGAATTTCTTTATCTGTGTCCATCTGCATTAATTCGTGGTTAAATTTTCCAATGCGCATCACCGGCGGCAAAGCGGCACGGCGGATTTTGAAAGTTCCAAAAGGACTCGACGTTCGCCCGACGCCAGACCTCGTCAAGCAGGCGGTTTTCAATTCACTCGGCGCGCGAGTCGTTGGTGCGCGTGTGTTGGAGTTGTTTGCCGGCAGCGGCGCGTTGAGTTTGGAATGCTTGAGCCGGGGCGCGGCTTCCGTGATGTGCGTCGAAAAATCCCACCGACACGCGGAATTCATTCGCAGCAACGCGGCAGCGGCGGGCTTCGGGGAGATTTTGGAAACGCGGACGCAGGATGTTTTCCCGGTGATGAGCCAGCTCGCGGAAGGCGGGCGGCAGTTTGATTTGATCTTGGCCGACCCGCCTTATGGCGAAAAAAACGTGAACCGCCGCTCGACTTCCTTCGCACAACAACTGCTTGATGATCCCAATCTGCCGAAGCTGCTCGCGCCCGGCGGAAGATTTGTCCTCGGTCATACGAAGCGCGACACGCTGGAAATCCTGCCGCCATGGACTGAAGTTAAAATGCTCAAGCACGGCGACACCGTGATGCGGTTTTTGGAATTACCGACGACGATTTCTATGCAGCCATAATGTTAGAAAAATGTAGGCTGGAATAACCGGTGGCAAATATGGAAGGAGTCCATCTGAAAATTTGACGGCAAAATGATCAAAACTCCTCATCGAAATTTCTAAGCAGACGACATAAACTAAAATTGTGTAGCACCACACGTCTACGGCAATTGATCTCGGAATTTTTTTCCAAAATAAGAATCCAGCCAGCAAGCTAGCCAAGCCAACCAAGAAAACAGCTTCAACCATGGTGGGTGTTTAGTCCTGTGCCGCTTCGACTTCAACTCGAAGCGTCTTCAGGAATTTTTCCATCCCTTGGTCGAACGCGGCGGAGATGGGCAGCACCTTCACCTTTTTATTTTTTGTTTTGAACTGCTTCAGGTTTTTCTCGGCGACGGCTTCGTCCATTTTGTTGGCGACGACGAGGCGCTCCTTTTCAAGCAGCGCGGGATCGTAAAGCTCCAGTTCCTTGAGCAATTGCTTGTAATCGTCCCACGGCTTGCGGTCGTCGGTGCCGGCCATGTCGAGCAGCAGCACAAGGATTTTACAGCGCTGGATGTGGCGCAGAAATTTGTGGCCTAGGCCGACGTTCTGGTGCGCGCCTTCAATCAAGCCCGGCACGTCGCAGACCGTGAGCCGCTTCCAGTCGGGATATTCAACGATGCCGATCTGCGGATGCAGCGTGGTGAACGGATACGCCGCCACTTTCGGCCGCGCCTTGGAGATCGCCGTGAGCAAGGTTGACTTGCCCGCGTTCGGATAGCCGACGAGTCCGACTTCCGCGACGATGCGCAGTTCCAAGAGAAAATCGCCCTCGGTGCCCGGCTCGCCCGGCTGTGCGAAACGCGGCGTCTGGCGCGCGGCCGTGGCGAAATTGCGGTTACCCAGTCCGCCGCGCCCGCCTTTGCAAAGAACAAATTGTTGTCCGTCTTGCGTGAGGTCGGCGACCAGTTCGCCTTTGGGCGAAATGACGGAAAGTTTTTCGCCCTCTTCTTCCTTCGATAAATCCAATTCCAAGCCGCGAATGCCGGCGGTGGCGCGCAACACCGGACGCTGGCTGGTGCCGGTGCTGAACATGAACAGCGGATTTTTGCCCGCCGCTTCTTCGCCAGCGTCGTCGTCCTCGTCCTCGGAATCTTCCGCCACCGGCGGAGGAGTGGCGCTGGGCAGTCGCCAGACCAAGGTGCCGCAGGGAACTTTGATGATGAGATCTTTGCCCGCGTGCCCGTCCATGCCCTTGCCCATGCCGCCTTCGCCGGGCGGCGCGATGAGGCGCGGGACGTAATACTGGCCGATGAGATTGTTCAGGTCGTGGTCGGCCTGCAGGATGACGCTGCCGCCGCGCCCGCCGTTGCCGCCGCTCGGACCGCCCTTGGTGATGTAAGCCTCGCGATGGAACGCGACACAGCCTTTGCCGCCGTGCCCCGCCTGCGCGTAAATTTTTATTTCGTCAATGAACACAAAATCATTTTGCCGTAAAATTTCCTAAAAAGCGCGAAGAAAAGTGAAGCCGCCAGTTTGAAACTTCTCTAAATCAAACTAGCCAAACATTCACAGTTCCAGTAAAAAATTCGCATGGGCGCATTTTTTGACTCAATCCACGTCAGAACCAAAAATTCTGGCGCAGTTAAAAAAGCTCTTGAACAAGTGGCGAAAGAGGGAGATTTCAAATTTCTGCTTGGCCCAGCACTAAACGGATGGGTGAGTATTTTCCCTGGTGAAATTGGACGAAAGGAACCAATTTCAGCAATAATTGCCAAATTCATTCCGAATGATGTTTTTCATTTGATGGTCCACGATGACGATATTTTCTCTTATTATTTTTATCGCAATGGGCAATTGGTTGACCGATACAATTCTTGCCCCGATTATTTCGAGGAAGCTTCAGAGGATAAAAAAAGCCAATGTCAGGGACATCCTGAACTTTTTCAAGACTTGCTCGGTAACTCAAAGTCTCTGACTAAACTCAAAACATTGCTTGCCGCTGACAAATTCACATTTGAGTCAGAGCGCATGGCGCAGTTTGTTAAACTGCTCAATTTGTCGAATGCCTTGGGTAGTTATTTATTATTGCAATCGCAGCTTGGCAAAGTTGCCCAAGCGGGACCTGGAAGGAGCGCTTGCCGATTGCAATCGAGCGATCGAACTTAAACCGGATTTCGCAGTCGCATATAACAATCGCGGGATGGTGAAACAGGTCAAAGGTGATTTAGACGGCGCGCTGGAAGATTACAACAAAGCACTTAATCTCAAACCTGATCTGAAAGCCGCTCGCACTAATCGCGATAAAGCCCAGCAAATCAAAGAGAGTCCGAATCGCGATTGATTTTTATACGAAAACAAAAAAGGCGAGGCCGAAGCCCCGCCTTTAAATCGGTTGGCGAAAATTAGTTTTTCGCGGCGGCGGCCTCCGCGATGACATTCACGCGGCGGCTGTTCTTGTCGAACTTGATCTTGCCGTCGGTGAGCGCGAACAGCGTCCAGTCGCGGCCGGTGCCGACGTTTTTGCCCGCGATAAATTTGCTGCCGCGCTGGCGGACGATGATGCTGCCCGCCGTGACGACCTGCCCGCCAAATTCTTTTACGCCGAGCCGTTTGCTGACGCTGTCGCGACCGTTTCTTACGCTACCTTGACCTTTTTTATGTGCCATAAGCCTGAAAAATTAACCTTTGATCTCCTTGATTTTGACGACCGTCAGTTCCTGACGGTGCCCGATGGTTTTGTGATAACCCTTGCGGCGTTTCATCTTGAAAGTGAGCTTGTGTTCGCCGCGCTTGTGCGCGACCACGTCGGCCTCGACGGTGGCGCCGCTGACGGTGGGCGTGCCCACGGCGAGCTTGCCGTCGCGATTGACGAGCAGCACGCGGTCAAACGTGACCGGCTTGCCCGCCTCGGTTTCGAGACGTTCGATTTCGAGCGTGTCGCCCGCCGCGACTCGATATTGTTTGCTACCCGTTTCTAAAACAGCATACATAAAATTATTTTCCCGCAAAGGGTCGGGGATTAAACCAGATTTCCTGAAACTGTCAATGCCTGATTTTTGGCAAACTGGCTTGTTCCCGGCGGCGCAACTGGCGCTCCTGCTTTTTGATTTCGCCAGCCAGCAATTCCTCCGCGCACCAGCCACGTGATTGCGCGAACGACGTCAGTGCAAACAATTCTTTCGCCAGTGTGGTTTTGGTCAACTGTTGCTTCGGATTGTGGCCACCGGCCAGGATTTTGGCCTTGTGCGCCTTCTTCAAAAGCTTCTCCGCACGCAGCAGTGCCGGCAGATGTTTTGGAATGCCGTCGAACGCCGATTTACGTTCCAGATGCGTGCCGTCCTTTTCCGCCTTCTTGATTTTTTCCCAGTTCGCCCAGACCTCGTCCACGTTTTTTACCTTCGTCGTGCCGAAAACGTGCGGGTGGCGGCGGATGAGTTTCTCCACGAGCACGCGGCAGACTTTCTCAAAATCAAACGCGCCGCGCTCGCGTGCGAGTTGGCAATGGAAAACCACCTGTAACAGCAAGTCGCCCAGTTCCTCGGCCAGCTCGTGATCGTCACCCGCCTCGATGGCATCAATCAGTTCATAGACTTCCTCAATCGCGTGGCGGCGCAGCGTCAGGTGCGACTGCTCGCGGTCCCACGGACAGCCTTTCGGCGACCGCAGCTTCGCCATAACTTTCAGCAGATTGTTTATCGCAGGTCGTTTTCTCATTTAATTTTAACCGCCGAGGCGCAGAGACGCAGAGTTGAAATAATTTTTCTCCGCGCCTCTGAGTCTCGGCGGTGAATTACAAAATCACCAAATCGTCACGGTGCACCAGTTCTTCCTTGGGCAGTTTGCGTTCGCGCACGGCCGCGGAACCGAACCGCGCTATGCCGCGCGCAAATTCCAAACCGTCCAGATCACAAATCCGCACCACATCATCCGCCGCAAAGTCACCTTCACAGCGAGCGACGCCGGGGGGTAACAGACTTTTGCCGGATTCACGCAACGCCTTCTTCGCGCCGTCGTCCACGAACAACGCGCCTTTGGGATGATGGAAAAACGCAATCCAGCGTTTACGTCCCTGCAATTTATTCGGCTGCGCGACGAACAGCGTGCCTTCGTCTTCGCCGCCCAAAACTTTCGCCAGCACGTTCTTCTTTTTGCCGGAGGCGATGACGAGCGGAATGCCGGAGCGCACGACAATCTTCGCCGCTTCAATTTTTGACTTCATCCCGCCCACGGCCGTCTCGCTGGTTGTGCCACCCGCCATGTCTTCAATGGCGGAATCTATCTGCTCGATCACGGAAATGGTTTTGGGATTTTTCTTCCCGAAATTTTCGATGACGCCGTCCACGGTCGTCAGAATCACCAGCAAATCCGCCGGCAGCAGCGACGCGACCAGCGCGGACAAGGTGTCGTTGTCGCCGAACTTGATTTCGGTGAACGACACGGCGTCGTTTTCGTTGATGATGGGCACGACGCCGCGTCTGAGCAGCGAAACGAGCGTGTTGCGCGCGTTGAGGTGGCGCTCGTGATGTTCCAAGTCGTCGTGCGTAAGCAGCACCTGCGCGACGATGATGCCGTGCGCGGAAAATAATTTATCATAGGCCGTCATCAGGCGCGACTGGCCGACGGCGGCGCAGGCCTGTTTTTCCGCGAGGTCGGTGGGCCGGGTTTCGTGGCCGAGCGCGCCCATGCCCGCGCCGACCGCGCCGCTGGTGACCAGCACGACTTCCTTGCCGGATTTTTTCAGCGCGGCGATCTGCGCGACGAGCTGCTCCAACTGCGCCGGGTCAATCAGCTTCCGGCTGTCGGTGAGGACGCCAGTGCCGAGCTTCACGACGAGGCGCGAGGCGGATTTGAGGATGTCACGATGCACGCGGCTAGGTTAGAAAAAATCCCGACCTCGAAAAAGGTAAAAACTCGTTAGCGGATGACCGTCAAAGTTCCCGGCAACAAATCCAGCAACGCTGAAAGACTTTTGGCATCAACGGTGCGGTGTCGGCCAGCCGGTTGCTCGGCGCGTGGAGGGCGATGAGCACGAGCTTCAACCGGGCATAATTTTGCTGGAACTGGATGTTGCCATCCATCGTGATAAACACGTCAAAAGATTTCTCTGCCAGCGAAAGCAGTTCGCCGTTTTGGATGCCCGCCCAGCCGTTCAACTGGACTGACTCGACTTCGTGGCCGGGCAGCAAACGCTTCGAGCGCCAGTCCAGATTTTCGTCGAGGAGAATGCGCATCAGACAGCCAGCGCCAGGGTGTCCGCGCGGTAAATCTCCAGAAGTTTGATGACCTGCTCACGCTTTACCGAACGGAAACCTTCGAGAAAAGTTTCAATGGAATCGCCGGCTTCAAGGTGGTCGAAAAGGCTTTGCACCGGGACGCGCGTGCCGCAAAAAACCGGGACGCCGCCCTGAATTTCCGGGTCGCGCTCGACGACCTTCGCAAGCTGGATCGCACTCATGGCGGCAATCTAACGCGGTTGGGCATTCATTTCAAGCCCGGTGGCGCGATGAGTGAACCGAACAGATCACCGCCGCGCAACGCCACCATCACGGCCAGCCCGGCAAGGTCGGTTGGCGTCTTCACGTTTTTCATCACGCAGTTCTCGATGCCGATTTTCTGCTCGCGATTGTTCTTTGGATCTTTCAGGTCAATATATTTTGCCGTGCCGACGGAGACATTCAGCACGTCAATGCCGGTGAATTCAAAGCCGGTTTCCTTGGCGAAGGATTTTCCGCCGCCGCCGCCGGATTTTTTCACCGTCGGCAGCGCCGCGATGGAAAAAATATTGGTCTGGCCGGCCTCATTTCTCACGATGTCCAGTTCGCCGAGGTTGAAACGCAGCAGCGTGACGTGAATCTCATGTTTGGCGAGCGCGGCGCGGTCGTATTCGACATGGATTTCCGGGATGTCGAGGAACGGCGTGCCGCCAAAGCTCGGCGGATTGAACAGCTTGAAATCCTTGATGGTCACGGTCGGCTCGGCGAGGCCGAGCGTGAATTTCCCGATCTCCGCGTCCATGCCGGTCTGCGCGCGGATGCGATTTTCCATGACCACGCGTAGAATCGAATCCAGCGACAGGAAGAAAACGACGACCAGCACGACCGCCAGAATGAACAGCCGCAGCACCCATTTGAAAACAAACTTAATCATTTACGATTTGCGATATACGATTTACAAGCCGGCGTGAAATTGCGAACCAAATCTTAAATCGTAAATCCAAAATCATAAATCAAACGGGCACATCCTCCGGCCGGACTTCCAGGCATTCGTCCTGATCTTCCCAAATGAGGGTCGGATACACTTGCAGCAGCTTCGGTGCGAGATCGCGGCCCGCGCGTGCGAGCAACTGTTCCGCCTGCTCCGCCGCGTTCTCATAGGCCGCGTCATAATTTCCCGCGCCGCGCCGCTGGCGGTCGTCCCAATGCGCGACGGCGTGGACCGGTTCATATTCTTTCGCCCACGCCTCGATTTCGGCGCGGCCTTCGGCGGAAATTTCCTCGAACGGCACGAGCGTTTCGCTGCAATGCTGGCAGATCAGGCCCGATTCGCGCACGTCGCGCGTGAGCAGCGGCAGGAACGGCGCGCGGCAACAGGGGGATTCCGCGTAGGCCGCCGGCGGCGTGGCCAGCCGCTTGAACCAGATCTGCCGGTCATGCGCGAGCTGCGCGCCCAGCCGGTAGGCGCCGACGAGCGGATGTGAGAGCCGCCACGCGCGGCCTTCGAGCTGGCCGAGCGTCTGCGCCAGCCAACGCGCGAGCGTGAGGTCGTCCCAATCCTGAAACGCCCGGGCGTATTCCTTCCAGAGCGCGTCGAGCGGCGATTCCGATTCAAATGCCATTCGTGCAGGATAGGGAAAATTCGCGCAAAGAAAAATGTTTTGTCGGGCAATGACAAAATCATTTCCGCCACCGCAGCAGCCGCAGCGCGTTGACAATCACGACCAGGTCGGACACGCCCATCGCCGCCGCGCAGAAAATCGGGCTGATGAATCCCATCGCCGCCAGCGGCACGCCGAGCACGTTGTAAAAAAACGCCCAGAACAAGTTTTGTTTGATGATGCGTAACGTCGCCCGCGCTAGACCGAGCGCCTCCGGCACGGCCTCGATCTCCGTTTTCAGCAGGATGATGTCCGCCGCCTCGCGCGCCACGTCGCTCGCGCGGCTCACGGCGATGCCGAGGTCGGCCTGCGTGAGCGCCGGCGCATCGTTGATGCCGTCACCCACAAACGCCACGCGCTCGCCCGCGACTTGAAGTTTTTTCACGAACTCCGCCTTCTGCTCCGGCCGCACTTCGGCAAAAACATTTTCCGCCGCAATGCCAACCTGCTTCGCGATGCTTGCCGCAGTCAAAGCATTGTCGCCGGTAACGAGAAAAAATTTCAGTCCTTGCTGCTGGAGTTGTTGGACAACTTCTTTCGCATTCGCTTTCACCGCATCGCGCACGGCAAACAGTCCGAGCAACGATTTGTCGGACGCCAGCCCGACAATCGTCGCGCCTTGCCCCGACCATTCGGCGATGAATTTTTCGCCCGCCGCCAAATCCACGCCGGAATCATTGAGCCAGCGCAAAGAACCAAGTCGCAAGGTTGAAGGTTGGAGGTTGGAGGTTGGAGCTGGCAAAATTGCGCTCACGCCAGAACCGCGCACTTCTTGCCAATCCGAAAGTTCAACCTTCTCCGCCGAAATTTTGGCAATCGCCTGACTGATAGGATGCGTGGAATGACGTGCCAGCGCGGCGGCAATCTTATCTTCCTCGTAAAAGACGACGTGAGGAGTCTCTAATTTACCCCCGGTCGAATTCGAAGAAGTTAGAGCCTCCTCACGTCGGCTCCTACCTGACCATGAACCGGCCACTTCGGGCTTGCCGACAGTGATCGTGCCGGTCTTGTCAAAAATCACCGCCGTGATATTATCGGCCTTTTCCAGCGCCACTCCATCGCGGATCAAAATGCCGCGGCGCGCGGCGGTGTTGGCGCTCGCCATGATGGCGGCGGGCGTGGCCAGACCCATCGCGCACGGACACGCAACAATCAAAATTCCCGCTGCGATGACA
>Ga0302320_10013222_pt1 | contig 17270 bp, 14 predicted proteins | sample Bog_T0_3_FD_202130 | JGI IMG/M metagenome (GOLD analysis project Ga0302320, IMG submission 202130) | Peat permafrost microbial communities from Stordalen Mire near Abisko, Sweden - Bog_T0_3 | ecosystem: Environmental > Terrestrial > Soil > Wetlands > Peat | place: Sweden: Abisko, Stordalen Mire...
GACCCCTCCTTGATCCGGACAGTGAGGGGTTATGGCTATGTCTGTGAATGAATTCGGGAACGGCCGTTACAGGGGCAGAAGGTGGAGGACGATCCATACGAGCCCTCCCTGGTCCGCACCATGCGGGGCTATAGCTACATCTGCGAGTAGCCTGGGATCCGGTCCGAAGCGGTGCTTTAGGAAAAAAACGATGAATCCTACAAAAAATTAACCTAATTTCTCCTTGCTCCAAAAAACCATTCCCCGATACTAAATCCACAGCGACTAATCATCGTAGTTTTGTCCCAGGACTGAGTGTTTCCCAGGGGAACACGCGAGTCCATTCCTTTTGACGGTTCCGTGGGAACCCGTCAAACCCCCCAAAATTGTCCGGGTGAGTCTAACGACTCATCGATCCGGGCTATAGCTCCAAGGAGTTACCATGCGCAAGCTCATCTCCCTCGCCCTCGTGGCGGGTCTGGCCCCCTTTGCTGTTGCCAGCGGAAACCACGCGACGGCTGTTGGTTCCGCGGCGATCAACATCTTCGCACCGGTCTGGGTGCGCCAGACCCAGAAGCTCGATTTCGGCTCTGTCGTCCTGGACAACCTAAATGCCCCCGCCACCATCACCCTGACGGCTGTCAATGGCTCCAACGGCAGCATCGGCACCCCCACGCTCCAATACACTGGTTGCGCGGCGCTGAAGGCCGGGACCGGGGCCACCGGCGGGCAGACCACTCCCAAGCAGGGCGTGTTCAACTTCACCTGGGACCAGAGGATCCTGGATGTCTATCTCGGGGTTCCGGCCACCGTCACCCTCCACGGCCCCTATGGTCTGACCACGCCGATCTCGACCAACGACACGACCGTTTCTTCCGAGATCGTCAGCGCCGGCGGCCACAATGGCGCAACCCGCACCAACAGCTTCTCCGTAGGCGGGACGGTGACCATCCCCGCCGGGGACGGCAAGCAGGTCGGCCAGTGGAATGGCAAATACCGCGTCAGGGTTGCCTATCTGTAGTCGGGGGCTTTCCGGTACCCTCCCGGTGCCGGTCCTTCACTGAGGTTCCAGGGGCCACGTCCAAGTGGCCCCTGGCTTTGGGTGTCCTTTCCCGCCACCGCTTTCCCGTCTTCAAACCCAGAGGAACACCATGCATGCCATGCGAACCCTTGCCTTCTGCACCCTGCTGGGGTCGTCCTTGGCTGCCCAGACGCCGGTCGGCCCCGCAGCCCCGGAAACGCCCATCCAGGCGCCTCAAAATGAAGGATTTGGTGGACTGATGGTGCTTCCAACACATATCCTCATGGAAGGCCGCACCCGCTCGGCGGAGGTCATGCTCAGGAACTCTGGAGTGGCGGCCGCTTCCTACCGGATCATGATGGCGGAAATGGCCATGGACCAGGATGGCAAAGTTGCGGACCGGAGCAAGAAGGAAGGGGAACTGACGGTCTCCGACTTCCTGTTCTTCAGCCCCAAGCAGGTGGACCTGGCCCCGGGCGAGACCCAGACTGTGCGGCTCCAGATCCACAAGCCCGAGGGGATGCCGGATGGGGAGTACCGTTCCCATATGGTCTTCGAGGCCATCCCCCCGCCGGCCCCGGCGGAACACCTGGAAGCGAATTCGGCACCAGAACTTTCCTTCAACATCACGATGGTGCTCGGGGTTTCGATCCCCGTCACTGTCCGCCAGGGTACCATGGTCGGGAAGGCCACCCTGGCCGGACTGCACCACGTCCAGCCGAAGACTGCGGACTCGGCCCCCCTACTCGCTTTCAGGCTGGAAAGGCAGGGCAACTGCAGCCTGCGGGGTGACCTGACCGCGAGCTTGGAATCGGGCGGGAAGCTCAAGAAGGGCACCGTGCTATATGAGTTGAAGAACGTCGTGGTCTACCCCGAGACCCCATTCCGGGAATTCAAAATGCCCATGTGGCAGAGCCTGGATGGTGGGCTGGATTCGGCCAGGATCAAACTTAGCTTCCAGGCCACGGAACTGCCCCTGCCGGTCGAAACTACGTTTCTGGACTGGTTGCCCTAAATCCATGCCGTCCCGCGGGTTCCCCCCCCTGCTTGCAGCCCTGCTTCTGACAACCTCTCCGGGGTATGCCCAGGACCCGGGCGGGTCGTCCTCGCCAGCGATTGAACCCATTCTGCTGCAGACGGTCCTCGACGGCACGCCCCTGGGCGACAGCCTTCTCGCCTTCCCGGCGGGGAAGAGCGCCCTGGTGCCTCTTGGGGAGCTATGCCGGCTGCTGAACTTCGGGATCACAGTCCAGCCCGGTGGCCGCATGGCCTCGGGGTTCTTCATCACGGAGCGTCGCCGCTTCAGCCTGGACCTGGAGCACCGGATCGTGAAGGTGGAGGGACACACCCTGCCCCTGGCCCAAGATCAGGTGCGGGCCCTGGGGGGTGAAATCTTCGTTCAGGCCCAGCTGCTTGAGGTCTGGTTTCCCATGAAGGTGGAGGTGAGCCTGAGGGATGCCTCACTTGCCATCCTCGCCCAGGAGAAACTTCCCATCCAGATGGCGCGGGAGACGGAGTCTGGTTTGAATTGGCCTGGCCAGGGCCGAGCCAGGGCCGGACCGGAAACCCCGTTCCTGGACGTCCCATACTCCGCCTTGAACATCCCCATGGTGGACCTGAACCTGGACTGGACCGCGACTGAGCACATTGCCAACCCTGGCCCGACGGGATCCCTGAGCCTGACCGGGGACGCGCTCTGGATGACCAACGAGACTGTGTTCAGCCGGGCCCAGACCACCCCGTACGTCCAGGAAACCACCAATACGGCCCAGATCAATGCTGAGCCGCCCACTCCCAGCGGCCGGGCCGTAACCACCCTGCAGCGCACCACCTTCTTCCGCCAGGACCCCAATGGCAACCTTCTGGGCCCCCTGCGCGCCCGTACCTTCATGTTTGGCGATATCCTACAGGCCCCAGTGCTGAACGTGGCCGGCCCCCTGGCGCCGGGCCGGGGGGGCCTGCTGGACAATTACCCCACGGACTTCCGCACGACCTTCGGTCATCGGCGTTTCCAGGGGCCCCTGCCCAGCGGATGGTATGTGGAGCTTTATCAGAACGGCGCCCTGCTGGGCACGGCCCGATCCCGTCCCGATGGGCTCTATGACTTTCCCGACACATCCATGATGTTCGGCCTGAACCTCTTCAAGCTGGTTTTCCACGGCCCCCTGGGCGAGCTGCGTGAGGAGACCCGGCGCCTGGATATCGCCGACGACCAACCCCCGCCCGGAGTGCTCTACTACCGGGCTGCCCTGCTCAGACCCAGCTCCGCGGAACTGGCTTTGGGCGCGCTCAGCTCCGATGCCGGGACTGGCGGGACCTATTCCATGGAATCCGAATTTGGTCTGACCCGGTCCTTGGCCATCACCGGCGCCCTCTCCCAGGTGAGCCGGCCCCCCTCCATCGGCAACCAGGAATATCACGAAGTCGGTCTGCGCGGCGTATTCCCCTACCTGGCCATCGAGCAATACGGCTCCCAGGACCAGCCCCTGGCAGGGGGCCAAGGCCGGATGGGGACGGCCGAGCAGACCACCCTGCGCACCGGGTACGGATACTCCACCCTGACCCTGAGTCATGGCGAGTTCCGGAACGGCTTCCTGATGACCACCGGGGACGGTTCGGGCGGGACCGAGGGCCTCTTCCGTTCCAATTCGGCCCTGACCCTCAATCACGCCTTCAGCCTTGCCACGGTACCTTGCAGCCTGTCCTGGTCCAGGACTCTGGAAGAAATCATCGGCCAGGGGTTGACGGTTGATGATTCCCTGACGTTCTCGGCCAACTGGACGGTGTGGAACCTCACCAGTGTTCTCTCCCGGGAAAAGGAGGCCCAGCAGGCCGGCGGGCCGGTCCCGGTTCAGGAGGAGCTGACGGCCACCCATTCCGACGCGAGGGGCACGCTGCAGGCGGAACTCGGCTACACCTTCCTCCCGGGCGCAAACGCGATCAGCCTCTGGCAACTCACCCGGGAGTTCCAGATCCGCAGCGGGGCCACGTGCCGACTTGGCGTGACCGGAACCGACACGACCCTGCGGAACATCTCAGTGGAGGCCAGCCTCAACCAGATGGTCGGACGCTTCTCCTACGGGGTGGACCTGCAGTATTCCTCGGCGGCCGGCTATAGTGTGTCGCTTACCCTCAGCACCTCCCTGGCCCGGGAGCCCCGTTCCGGGCACTGGGTCGCGGATGCCCAGTCTATGAGCGGTTCCGGCGCGGTATCGGCCCAGGCCTTCGTGGACAGCAACGGCAACGGCCGCCGGGACCCCGGCGAGCATGTGGAGCAGGATGTGCGCTACCAGGTGGGGGGCGGGGAAGCGCAGAACCGCAGCACGGATCCCAGGACGGCCTTTTACCTCAACGTCGGCAGTGCACAGGAGCAGGTCGTCCGGCTGGACCCCGGCTCTCTGGAGGCTATGAGCCAGATACCCGCGGCACCGGGAATCCGCTTCATCCCCCGTCCCGGCAAGGTGGCCCTGCTGGATTTCTCCGTGATCACCCTGGGCGAGATCACCAGCACGACCCGGCTCCGCAGGAACGGCAAGGTGGAGCCGTTGGGCGGGGTGGAAGTGGAACTGCTCGATGACCATGGCAACCGGGTCAAGATGCTCCGGAGTGCCTTCGACGGCTTTTTCGACCTGCCGAACCTTCCCCTTGGCGAGTACACCCTCCAGGTCACCACCCAGGAGGCTGAACGTCTCCATCTGCACCCGATTCCTTCCCGCAAAATTCATATCGACGCAGTCAAACCCACCCAGGATGGCATGGACCTCATCCTGGATGCCCCTGACCAGGATGAATGAGGTACCCACCATGCTCAGACCGTTCCTGACCCTCCTCGTCGCAAGCTCAGCCATGCAGGCCCAGTCCCCGGGGATCCGACTGGTCAATCCGATGGATTTCGGCACCCTCACGGTGAAGGGGGAAGGTGGCATGGTTGACTTGACCGGACTGGGCGTACTGGTTCCGATCGGATCGGGCGTGCGGCCCAAGGGCGGGGGATCCCAGTCGGCCCGTCTGTCCCTCCAGGGCAAGCCCGGGGCTCCCTTCGCCCTGCGCCTGGATCCGCCATCCCCGGTCCTGGTTGGCCCCCAGGGAGCACGGATTCAAATGCAGGCCTTCAATCCCCTCCCGGTCAGCCTCCAGGGCGTCTTCAACGCTGGGGGCAATACGGAAATCCAGATCGGAGGCCGTCTGGACCTCAGGCAAAGCCTTCCGGCGGGAGCCTATGTCACGGAAGTGCGGTTGCAGATGTCGACTCCCGGGGCCAAAGGCCGGCTGGCGTATCTCTCCCATGTCTTCCAGGTGAGGGTATACCTTCAGCCCAGCATGATGCTCTCCTGCCTGCGGGGTCTGGATTTCGGCAAGGTGATGCCGGGGTTGGCGCCGGGCCAGATCGAAGTGAGGGCCAACGGGGGCTACCTCGCCAGTCCGGCCGGCGGCCCCACCGTTCTGAGGGGAGGGACGCCGGGCCCGGCCCTGTTCCTGTTCCAGGGCGAGGCGGGGAGCCGCTACTCGATCCAGGTGCCGTCCCAGGTTGTCTTGAATGGGCCTAGGCCAATAATTGTCAACGGATTGACGTTGAATGTCCCAACCCAAGGCGTGCTCCGTCCCAGTGGGGAGGAGCGGTTCGCCGTGGGGGGCAAGGTCGTTATTCAACCGGACCAACCCGATGGAGCCTACCAGGGGACCCTGAGGGTGACCGTGGCCTACCAGTAGCACTGCCGGGCCGGGCCAGCATGGCCATGATTGAAGCCAGCAGCGGAGGATCCTCCGGCGCAGCACGATAGCACGCGCCATAGGGATTGAATAACGATTTCGTCCATACCTTAAGTAGGGAACTTATTCATAATTCGGCAATATTATTTTGTCTATAACCTAAACCCCAAAACGGCCATTTTGGGGGCGAAGCATGGGCATGCGCTGTCCCATTGCCCTTGCCGGCCGGCACCTACAGCCGCTTGCCAGTCTCCGCATGGAAGCAGTGAATGTGCTCCGGATCCGCCTTCACCGCCAGCCGATCCCCCGCCTTCACCGGATCCCCGCCCGGGAACCGCACCACCACCGCATGCCCGGCCACGCTGCCATAGGCGAACGCATCGGCTCCGAGGTTCTCCACCACCTCCACGCCCACCACCAGCAGGGCTTCCGGCTCCGGGCACACCCGCAGGTGTTCCGGACGAACCCCCAGCACGAATCGCTCCGGCAGCTCGGCTCGGGAAAGCCCCAGCGGCGCGGGCCCGGCGGCGCCCTGCGCGGGTTCGGCCAGGACGCCGCCGGCCTCGCGCCGGGCCGGAATCAGGTTCATGGCCGGCGAACCGATGAACCCGGCCACGAACAGGCTGGCGGGACGGCCATAGACCTCCGCCGGGGTGCCGATCTGCTCGACCACGCCGGCGTTGAGCACCATCATCCGGTCGGCCAGGGTTATCGCCTCCACCTGGTCATGGGTGACATAGAGGGAGGTGGTTCCCAGGCGCCGGTGCAGCAGTTCCAGCTCCAGGCGCATCTGCACCCGCAGCTTGGCGTCGAGGTTCGAAAGGGGCTCGTCGAACAGGAACACCGCCGGCTCGCGGACGATCGCCCGGCCCATGGCCACGCGCTGGCGCTGGCCGCCGGAGAGCTGCTTGGGCTTGCGCTCCAGAAAAGCGACCAGCCCGAGGCTCTCCGCCACCGCGTCGACCCGGGCCTTGACCTGGTCCTTCTTCATGCCGCGGATGCGCAGGCCGTAGCTCATGTTCTCGCGCACGGTCATGTGCGGGTACAGGGCATAGTTCTGGAACACCATGGCGATGTCGCGCTGGGCCGGCTCCAGCAGGTTCACCACCCGCTCGCCGATGGCGATCTCCCCGGAGGTGATCCCCTCCAATCCCGCGACCATGCGCAGCAGGGTGGACTTGCCGCAGCCGGAGGGGCCGACGATGACCACGAATTCCCCGTCCTCGATCTCCATGCCGACGCCGTGCAGCACCTCGGTGTCGCCGTAGGATTTCCTCAGATCGCGCAGTGACAGCTTGGCCATGGTCGGATGCTTCCTTTGCTATTTTTCGGTCTCGATCAGGCCCTTGACGAACCAGCGCTGCATGAGCACGACGATCACCGCCGGGGGGATCATGGCCAGCACCACCGTGGCCATGACCAGGTTCCAGGCGGTGGCCGCGTCGCCGCTGCGGGAGATCATCTGGGTGACGCCCACCACGATCGGCGTGAGGTTGCGGTCGGTGGTGATCAGCAGCGGCCACAGGTACTGGTTCCAGCCATAGATGAACTGGATGACGAACAGCGCCGCGATGGTGGTGGTGGAGAGCGGCAGCAGGCAGTCCCGGAAGAACTGCATGGGCCTGGCGCCGTCGACCCGGGCGGCTTCGGTGAGCTCCTCCGGGACCGTCAGGAACATCTGCCGGAACAGGAAGGTCGCCGTGGCCGAGGCGATGATCGGCAGGATCATGCCCGAGCGGGTGTTGATCAGGCCCAGGTCGGAAACCACCTTGTAGGTGGGCATGATGCGCACTTCCACCGGCAGCATGAGGGTGATGAAGATCAGCCAGAAGGCGGTCTTGCGGAACGGAAAGCGGAAGTAGACGATGGCGAAGGCCGAAAGGATCGACACCGAGATCTTGCCGATGGCCACGCCGAGGGCCAGCACCAGGCTGTTGAACAGCATGCGCCCCACCGGAACCGCGGTCTCGCCCACCCCGTGCAGCAGGGCGATCCGGTAGTTGTCCAGAAGGTGCGGGCCCGGAAGCATGGGCATGGGGACCTGCATCACCTGCTCGGCGGTGAGGGTGGAAGCCACGAAGGTGACGTAGATCGGAAAGCCGACCAGGGCGATGCCGGCGAGCAGCACCACCCAGGTGAGGACGTCGAGGAGACGGTTCTGCTCTACCATGGCGGCCTCAATAGGACACCCGGCGTTCCACGTGCCGGAACTGGACGATGGTGAGCAGGATGACCACCACCATGAGGATGACCGACTGGGCCGCGGAACCGCCGATGTCCAGGCCCTTGAAGCCGTCGTTGTAGACCTTGTAGACCAGGATCTCGGTGGCCTTGGACGGGCCGCCCTGGGTCACCGCGTCGATGATCGGGAAGGTGTCGAAGAAGGCGTAGATGATGTTGATCACCAGCAGGAAGAAGGTGGTGGGGCTCAGCAGCGGGAAGACGATGGACCAGAAGCGCTTCCAGGAGCGCGCCCCGTCGATGGCCGCGGCCTCCAGCAGGGCCTTGGGGATGCTCTGCAGCCCGGCCAGGAAGAACAGGAAGTTGTAGCTGATCTGTTTCCAGGCGGCGATGCCGGTGACCAGGGCCAGGGCCTGGGTGCCGTTCAGCAGGTAGTTCCAGTTCACCCCCAGCAGCTTCAGCCAGTGCGAGACCAGCCCGAGGCTGGGGTTGAACAGGAACATCCAGAGCACCCCGGCGATGGCCGGGGCGATGGCGTAGGGCCAGACGATCAGGGTGCGCACCGTGGTCTTGGCCCGGATCAGCCGGTCCGCGAACCAGGCCAGCACCAGGGCCACCGACAGCCCGAGCACCGTGACGCCCACCGAGAAGATGGCGGTGGTGCGGAACGAGGCCAGGTAGCCGGGGTCGGTGAACAGCACGCGGAAGTTGTCCAGCCCGGCGAACTCCATGGTCAGGCCGAAGGCGTCCTGGCGGAACAGCGACTGGTAGAGCGCCTCACCCGCGGGGATGAAGAAGAACACCGTGGTGATGGCCAGCTGGGGCAGCAGCAGAAGAGCCGGCAGCCAGCGCTCGTTGAAGACGACGCGTTTTTCCATGGGGCCGGGATCAGCTTCCGGAGATCTTCTGGAAGCGCTCCAGCTGCTCGTTGCCACGGGCCACGGCCTCGTCCAGGGCCTCCTTGGGCGCCTTCTTGCCGGCCCAGACCGCTTCCAGCTCCTCGTCCAGGATCATGCGGATCTGGGGCAGGTAGCCGAGCCGGACGCCCCGGGACTTGTTGGTGACCTTCACCACCATCGCCTGCACCGAAACGTCGGCGCCGGGGTTCTTTTCGTAGTAGCCGGATTTCTTGGTCAGCTCGTAGGCGGCCAGGGTGAGCGGCAGGTAGCCGGTGGACTGGTGCCAGTCCGCCTGGATCTCCGGCTTGGAAAGGAAGCTGAAGAATTTGGCCACGCCCTTGTATTCCGCCGCCGGGCGCCCGTTCATCACCCACAGCGAGGCGCCGCCGATGATGGTGTTCTGGGGCGCGCCCTTGGCGTCCGGGTAGTAGGGCAGGGGCGCCACGCCGAAGTTGAACTTGGCGTTCTGCCTGATGGCCGCCAGGGAGGATGAGGAACCCATGCACATGGCGCACTCGCCCGTGAAGAACTTGGCCTGGGATTCGCTCTTGCGCCCGCCATAGCTGAACGTGCCTTCCTGCACCATCTTCTGCAAATTGGTGATGTGCTGGACCTCCAGCGGGGTGTTGAACACCAGCCGGGCGTCGAGGCCGCCGAAGCCATTGTCCTTGGTGGCGTACAGGGTGTTGTGGTACGCCGAGAAGCTTTCCACTTGCACCCAGGCCTGCCAGTCGGTGGTGAAGGCGGTCATGTGGGCGACGTCCTTCAGTTTCCTGGCGTCGGCGAACAGCTCCGGCCAGGTTTTGGGCGGCTTGTTGGGATCCAGGCCGGCCTTCTTGAAGGCGTCCTTGTTGTAGTAGAACACCGTGGTGGAGCTGTTGAACGGGAAGGACAGCATCTCGCCCTTGGACGAAGTGTAGTAGCCGGCCACCGCGGGGATGTAGATCTTGGGATCGAACTTCTCCCCGGCCTCCTTCATCACCGTCGCCACCGAGCGGATCGCGCCCTTGGAGTTCATCATGGTCGCCGTGCCCACCTCGAACACCTGCAGGATCGCCGGCGGCTCCTTGGCGCGGAACGCAGCGATGCCCGCCGCCAGGGTCTCGTCGTAGTTGCCCTTGAAGGCCGGCACCACCTTGTACTCGGTCTGGCTGGCGTTGAACTTGTTGGCGAGTTCGTTCACTTTGTCATTGAGCGGCCCGGTCATGGCATGCCACCACTGGATGGTGGTGGTGGCTTGGCTGGCGGTGGAAATCGCGCCGCAGGCGAGCAGGGTGAGGGTGAGGCTCTTGAAATTCATACGCGCTTCTCCTTCGTAAAGGACCAGGAACGTGAATTTATTAAATGGGTCGTGATGCTGAGTGTACCGGATCCGTTGACCTTTGGCATAGGCCCACCCAGTCGGATCGACTAATTCTTGCTGATACGCCAAATGGCGTTCGAGCCGTCGTCGGAAACCAGCAGGGAGCCGTCCTGGGCCACGGCCACCCCCACCGGCCGGCCCCAGACATGGCCGTCTTCGGTGACGAAACCGGTCATGAAGTCCTCGTATTCTCCGGTGGCTCGGCCCTTCTGGTGCATGGGCACCCGGATGAGCTCATAGCCGGTGCGCGTGGCGCGATTCCAGGAGCCGTGCTCGGCGGCGAAGATATCGCCGCGGTAGTCCGGGGGGAACTGGCTCCCTTCGTAGAAGGTCATGCCCAGGGAGGCGTTATGGGGCTGGAGCAGCACATCGGGCACCAGCACCTTCGCCTTCAGCTCCGGCCTTCTGCCCGGGTGGCGCGGATCCGGGTTTCCGCCGATGTAGTACCAGGGCCACCCGTAGAAACCGTTCTCCTGGACGTGGGTGATGTAGTCAGGGGGCAGATCGTCGCCGAGTTCATCGCGCTCGTTAACCGAGGTCCAAAGCTCCCCGGTCCGGGGATGCACGGCGAGGCTGACCGGGTTGCGGAGGCCCCAGGCGTAGACACGCAGCGCGGATCCGTCGGGGTCGCATTCGAGGATGTCGGCGCGGTGGAACTCCGCGGGGTTGCTGTCGGGGTCGTCCACATTGGAATGCGAACCCACGGAAATGAACAGCTTCCGGCCATCGAGGGAGAAGGCCAGATCCCGGGTCCAGTGCCCGCCCCCGCGCAGCAGGCCCCCGCCTGGAAGCCCGGTGATGGACTGCGCCGGGCCCCGCGCCTTGAGATCGCCGTTGCGATAGGGGATGCGCAGGACCGCGTCGGTGTCGCCGAGGTATACCCACTGCGGGTCCGGACCCGGCGGGTAGAAGGCGATGCCGAAGGGTTGGCGCAGCCCCTCGGCGAACACCTCGGTCTGGAGGGCGGCGCCCGCCTGGTTCATGCCCCGGAAAACCTTGATCCGCCCCGGGCGGCTTTCCGCCACGAAGACGTCGCCATTGGGCGCGCAGCGCAGCAGGCGCGGGTTGTCGAGCCCGGCGGCGAACAGTTCCACCTTGAAGCCGGGCGGCACCATGGGCCAGGCCTTGGCGGGCCTGGGCACGAGCCTGGGGCCGTTCTCCGCCGCCGGGGTCGCGTTGGGCGGGGGGAGGTCGGCCACCGTGATCCGGCGCGCGACCCCGGGGCGCTGGGTGCGGTAGTCGGTGAAGGCCGAAGCGCCGGTGCGGATGGTCTGTCCCGCCGAAGGCGGGAGACCCATCAGGACCGCGATCAGGATCCTGCCGGTGCATCCCATGGCGTGCTCCTTCGGCCGGTCAGGATCGTGGGATGAGCTGGGCCAGGGCCGCTTCATCGCCCCGTTCCAGCGCGGCTTCGGCCTGGAGCGCGAGCCGGTCCCGTCCGAGCGTCGCCACCGCGAGGGTCATGCCGGCGCGCCGATAGGCCAGCGCGGCGTCGCCCCCGCCGATATCGCCCGAGACGTCGATGCGGTCCCAGGATTCGGCGTGGCCGACATAATTGATGGTCACGTCATGGTGGGCGCTCCAGAAGAACGGGACGCGGTCGAACGTCGTCCCCTTGCCGAGCATGCTGCGCGCGGCGGCCTGGCCCTGCTGCTGGGCCACCACCCAGTGCTCGATCCGCACGCGCTCGCCGGTGGGCGCGTAGGGGAAGCGGGCGACGTCGCCGGCGGCCCAGATGCCGGCGGCGCTGGTGCGGAACTGCCCGTCCACCACGATGCCGCGGTCGACTTCGAGGCCGGCCCGCTCCGCGAGCGCCACCTCGGGACGCACCCCGACGCCCATGATGACGACCTCGCCGTCGATGCGTCCCTGCTCGAGCACCACCCCGCCGGCGTCGATCTCCCTGGGCCCGGCGCCCAGGTGGAAGCGCACCCCGTGCCGCTCGTGCGTCGCGCGCACGAAGGCGCCCATTTCGGGCCCCAGGACGCGCGCGAGCGGCACCGCCTCCCGGCCGACCACGTGCACCTCCAGTCCCCGCTGGGTCAGCGCCGCGGCCGCCTCGAGACCGATGAACGACGCGCCGATCACGATGGCGCGCCCTTTCGCCTGGGCGATGATCGCCCGGCTGTCGTCCAGGGTGCGCAGCAGATGGGCCCGGCCGGCGCCGGGAAGGTCCAGCCGGATCGGCGCCGCTCCGGTGGCGAGCAGGATCGCATCGAAGCTTTCCGCGCCGCCCGCCAGCAGCAGGCGCTTGCCTTCCAGGCCCAGCACCGGCTCCCGGCGCAGGGTGATGCGCTGCTCGGCGAAGGCTTCCGGTGGCCGCAGCGGCATCCAGGCCTCGGGCGCGCTTCCGGCGAGGTAGTCCTTGGAGAGGTTGGGACGGTCCACCGGTGAAGCCGGCTCCGGCGCAAACAGCGTGATGGGGCCGTCGTAGCCTTCCCGGCGCAGCATCTCCGCGGCCGCGGTGCCCGCGGGCCCGCCGCCGACGATGGCGACCGAGCGCGGGCCCCCGGCGGCCGTTCGGCGCGGGTTGCCGCCCGGGCTGTCGGGGCGGTCCTTGGCGGGGCCGGACACGTACACCCGGTCGCCGCGCCGTTCGACCGGGAAGCAGGGGATCGCGTCCAGGGCGGGGGGCCCACTGGCCTCACCGGTGGCGAGGTCGAAGCGCGCGTGATGCCAGGGGCAGCGGATGCTGCCTCCGTCGACGATCCCGTCGGCCAGGGGCGCGCCGTAATGGGTGCAGGCGGCACCGATGGCGAAAGCCGCCTCGCCCCGGCGCACGATCAGGACCGCTGTGCCGTCCACCTGCCCGGCAACGGGAACGCCCTCTTCCAGCGCGGACCAATCGATTCCTTCCTTGGTGAAATCCGGGCCGCTGATCTCGATCGGTTCACTCACGGCGAATCCCCCAAAAGGCGCAAGCCAAGATTTGGATTTTAAAGATGATCTTGAATTTATGCGGAATTTTTTCTTGTGGTTTCATGACGGCTGGGCAGAATGGGCGAATCATATCCAGAGGTCCCATGACCTTCTTTGAGATGCTCGATCAGCAAGGTGCCACCCGCAAATGCTATGCGGAGGTGCAGCGCTGGATTGATGAGACGGGCATCGCCGGGCTGCAGCGCCGGATGGAAGAGGCGGAGGCGATCTTCCGCCGGATCGGCATCACCTTCGCCGTCTATGGCGAAGGCGGGGACCCCGAGCGGCTGATCCCGTTCGACCTGCTGCCCCGGGTGTTCAGCCGGCTGGAATGGCAACGGCTGGAGCAGGGCATCCGCCAGCGGGCCCAGGCGCTCAACGCCTTCCTGTACGACGTCTACCACCGGGGCGAGATCATCCGGGCCGGGCTGATTCCCCAGGATCTGGTCTACCGCAACGAGACCTTCCGTCCGGAGATGATCGGCTTCGACCCGCCGGGGCGGGTCTACAGCCACATCGTCGGGATCGACATCATCCGCACCGCGCCCGACGCCTTCGAGGTGCTGGAGGACAACTGCCGCACCCCCTCCGGGGTGTCCTACATGCTCGAGAACCGGGAGATCATGACCCGGATGTTCCCGGAGCTGTTCAACCGGGGTCTGGTGACGCCGGTGGACAACTACCCGGCGCAGCTGCTGCAGAGTCTGAAGGAAGTGGCCCCGCCCGCCTGCAAGGGCGATCCGGTGGTGGTGCTGCTCACCCCCGGGCCGCTCAACTCGGCCTACTACGAGCACAGCTTCCTGGCCGACCTGATGGGGATCGAACTGGTGGAGCCGGCCGACCTGTTCGTGGACCGGGACCGGGTCTGGATGAAGACCACCTATGGCCCCAAGGGGGTCGACGTGATCTACCGGCGGATCGACGACGAGTACCTCGATCCGCTGGCGTTCCGACCGGACAGCATGCTGGGCGTGCCCGGGCTGTTCCATGCCTACCGCGCCGGCGGGGTGACCCTGTGCTCGGCCCCGGGGGCGGGCATCGCCGACGACAAGGCGATCTACGTGCATGTGCCGGAGATGATCCGCTTCTACCTCGGCGAGGCGCCGATCCTGGGCAACATCCCCACCTGGCAGTGCGGCAAACCGGAGGACCTGGCCCATGTGCTGGACCACATGGCCGAACTGGTCTGCAAGGAGGTGCATGGTTCGGGCGGCTACGGCATGCTGATCGGGCCCAGGGCCACCCGGGAGGCGATCGCCACCTACTCCCAGCGGATCCTCGCCAATCCCGGCGGCTTCATCGCCCAGCCGACCCTGGAACTGTCCACCGTGCCGACCCTGGGCGGGGCGGGGGTGGTCGGGCGCCATGCCGACTTCCGGCCGTTCTGCCTGGTCGGCAAGCGGATGCGCCTGGTGCCGGGCGGGCTCACCCGGGTGGCCCTGACCGAAGGGTCGCTGGTGGTCAACTCGAGCCAGGGCGGGGGCGTCAAGGACACCTGGGTGCTGAGGGACTGATGCTGAGCCGGAACGCGGAAAACCTCTTCTGGATGGCCCGCTACGTGGAGCGGGCGGAGTGCACGGCGCGGCTGCTCACCATGGGCCAGCGCATGGCCGTGCTGCCGGGCTCGGCCTTCCTGGACGAATGGCGCTCGGTGCTGCGGGTCACTGGCTGCGAATCGTACCTGGACCATGACGGCCCCGCCACCGAAGCCGACATCGTCCGGATCCTGCTGCTGGATCCGGACAATCCGTCCTCCATCCAGTCCTGCCTGGCCCGGGCCCGGGCCAACGCCAAGTCGGTGCGCACGGCCCTCACCCAGGACACCTGGGAGGCGCTCAACCTGAGCTGGCGCCGGCTGGCCGACATCAAGCCCGCCGCGGCCCTGCGCGAACTCGCGGCGCTCATCGACTGGGTCAAGACCCGGGCGGCGATCTTCCGCGGCTCGGTGGACACCGGCCAGCTGCGCACCGCCGGCTACGACTTCATGCGCATCGGCGGCGGGCTCGAGCGGGCCCAGATGACCCTGCGCCTGCTGGAGGTGAAGTACTACGTCCTGCTGCCGGAAACCGACGTGGTGGGCGGCGGGCGCGACCACTACCAGTGGACGTCGGTGCTCCACGCCCTGTCCGCCAGCCGCGCCTACCATCACGTCTACGGCGGGGTCCACACGCCCTGGCAGATCACCGATCTGCTGATGGTCAACCGCGCCTTTCCCCGCTCGGTGGCCTTCTGCGCGGACCAGATGGGCTGGCACCTGGGGCTCCTGGCCCAGGAGCACGACGGGCCCGCCGCGGCCCACGCCACCCTGGGAGAGATCTCCGACATGCTGAACCGGGGCCGGAACGGCGCGCTGTTCCAGCGCGGCCTGCACGAGTCCGTGCAGCAGTGCCTGGCCCTGACCAACCGCCTGGCCAGCGAAATCGCCGAAGCCTACCATTTCTAGGACGCCCCATGGAGCTCGCCGTACGGCACCAGACCATCTACCGCTACCCCAAGCCGGCCAGCCAGGTGGCGCTCCTGCTGCGCCTGCGGCCGACCCTCTGCGACGGCCAGCGGCCCGGCGACTGGCAGGTCACCGTGAACGATGTGCCGGTGGAGGATTTCCCGGTCAACGCCTACGGGGACGGGGAGGCGTTCGTGCGGGTTCCGGGTCCGGTGGACGGGCTGGTGATCATTGCCGCCGGCGTGGTCGCGACCCAGGACCGGGCCGGCGTCGTTTCCGGGCTGCTGCGGGAGGTGCCGCTGCGGGTGTTCCTGCGCGAAACCGGGCTCACCCGTCCGGACGCGGCCATCACCGCGCTCGCCGACTCGGTGCGCATTGAAACCGGGATCGCCCGGCTGCACCTCCTGTCCGACCGGGTGCGCGCGGCGGTGGCCTACCGCCCCGGCGCCACCTCCAGCACTTCCACCGCGGCAGAAGCCTTGGCCCAGGGCCAGGGCGTCTGCCAGGACCAGACCCATGTCTTCGTCAGCGCGGCCCGGGTCCTGGGCGTGCCGGCGCGCTATGTGGCCGGCTACCTGCTGGACCGGGAAATGGATCCGGACCAGCATGAAACCCACGCCTGGGCCGAGGCCTGGGCCGAGGGCCTGGGCTGGATCGGCTTCGACCCGACCAACGGCATCTGTTCGACCGAACAGTACATCCGCCTGTGCTGCGGGCTGGACGCCCATGACGCCGCGCCGGTGCGCGGATCGGTGTTCGGCGCGGCCGGCGGGGCCATGGATGTGGACGTCAGGATCGACGAGGCCGGGCCGGATCCGCGGCAGATGCAGCAGTAATAGCGGCCCTCAGGCGGTCACGTTGACGCTGGTTCCGGTCGTGCCGGAGGCGTCCGGGACGGCCGGGGTGGCCGCCGCCGCGGTGCTGTCGCTGCTTTGGGATTCGCCTTGATGATGATGCCGATGCTGGCCCTTGGTCTGCTGGATCTGGGAGTAGGCCTGCTGGGCGGCCGAGAGATTGCCGGACTGCAGGGCCTGGCCCAGGGCGGCGAACGGGCTTTGCCCCGCGTTGCCCTGGCCGCTCTGGCTGGAGGCGCCCTGGGGGGCGTTCTGCTGCAGCGCGTTGAACGCCGACTGGGCGGCCGAGAGGTCGCCGGACGAGAGCGCCTGGCCGAGTTGCTGGAACTCGCTCTTGGCCTGGGCCCACTGGGTCTGGCTGGCCGATTGGGTGGCCGAGGTGCTGGGGTTGAAGTTGAGACCGCTGGACATGGCTCCTCCATGAAACGGATGGCGCGGGGCAAGGTTCCTTCCTTGCCCCAGGGGGGTACCCAATCGTCTTCGGCAACTTTTGGGATTTTCAAGTAGACCCGCACAAGAAAACCTTGGTTGAGGTCCCTTTCCCAAAAATCTAGCGATTCTCCAGCAGGGCGAACAGGTCCGCGATCAGCCCGTAGGCCGTGGCGGACAACCCCGGCTCGTCCTCGGCGAGGATCAGGCGTCCGAACAGGTCCGTGTGCAGCCGCAGGACCGAACTGGCACCTTCCACCCGGGCGAACGGGTGGTCCAGGTCCAGAGGCCGCACGCTCACGCTGGCGCGCACCGTTCCGCCGTCCCGGAAGGCTTCGCAGACTACCTTGATGCGCTGGCCCCGGCCCAGGGCCGAGGCTACCTCTTTCGGCGTCAGCTGTTCGATGCCCTGTCGGTCGACGGCTTCGGGGGTGATGTCGGCCGCCATGAGCACGTTGGCCAGGGCGGTGAG
>Ga0302320_10013226_pt1 | contig 17267 bp, 15 predicted proteins | sample Bog_T0_3_FD_202130 | JGI IMG/M metagenome (GOLD analysis project Ga0302320, IMG submission 202130) | Peat permafrost microbial communities from Stordalen Mire near Abisko, Sweden - Bog_T0_3 | ecosystem: Environmental > Terrestrial > Soil > Wetlands > Peat | place: Sweden: Abisko, Stordalen Mire...
TGCAATCACATATGGCAAGTCGTACTGCGGCAAGACGACTACCAGGAAGTTCTTGACGATAAAACTGGCGCCTCCAAAGATAAAGATCGCGCCAAGCGCGCGTGGCAGGTATCCGGAACGCAGAATCAGGTATCCGCGCACGACCGTTGCGGTGCCATAGAATACGGCGAAGATGCCGTTGACGTATCCGTAAATCGTAAGGCAGAGATAGGTGAGCGTCGCCTTGGCCTCCGGCGGGATGACTCGCGCGACATCGGCATCCACCGCCGGTAGCGCGGCGGCAAAGTAAAAAAGGTTCTCCCGCGGCATAGATTGCCGTCGCCATCAGCCCAAAACACGTCGCCAGCAACGCCAGATTGCGGCTAATGGGCCGCAGAAGCGCATAGAGCAGCACGTTGAGCGTAATGTCGCAGGCAGCTTCGATGAGGTACGCGGCAAAGCTGGCCCGAAAAAGTCCTACTGAACTAGCCACCTGGTGCGCAGTCCCAGCCAGGTCGTTGACGATGAGCAGTTGATTCGGCACGTGCGACTCGCCCCATCCGCCTGCCACGATAGTGATGAGATAAAGGGCCCCAATCCACCGCGCGTACTGCTGTGCCGTCCCTGCCTTCATCGCACACCTCGTGATGCCATGTGGCACGTTCGCTTTCGGCAGGGGCGCGCTGACACCCTGATGTTCCATTTGTTCGGGACCAACTTGGCAGCAACTGCTGCAGATCGACAAAAGGCGACGAGTTCTTCATCAGTCATGTTCAGGCCCCGTGAATTGCCGTTATCAGGCACAGTGGCCCATGATCAATTCGCCGTCGCTTCTTTCACCGACGGCCTCCATTTTCTTCATCAATGCCTCGAATACTTGCCTCTTGCGCGCGTGGGATGGCACGAGTCGAGATCTTGAGCGGCTTCATAGGTCAATGACGCGTCGTGGCCGCAAGTTGCCTCTCGTTCCTTACGCGGCGGCGGGCGAAACCTCGCGGGCAATGCGCTTCGCGTTGCTGATTTCAGCTACGCGCAAATCGAAGGCGCTCTGAAGATTAAGCCACGAGCGCGCATCGCCACCGAAATATCGCGCCAACCGCATAGCCGTATCAGCAGAGATGCCGCGCCGCTCACGAACCACATCATTGACCCTTGGCGCGGGTACGTTGAGCGCTTTTGCCAATGCGTTGGCGCTCATGCCAAGCGGCTTCAGATAATCCTCCCGAAGGACCTCGCCTGGATGAACCGGCCGCATTCCATTCTTAAACATCTTCGCTATCCTCAGTGATAGTCCACGATCTCCACGTCCGTCGGCCCCTCATTGGTCCAGCGAAAGCAAAGGCGGTATTGGTCGTTGACCTGAATGCTAAATTGTCCTTTACGCTCGCCTTTCAGCGCTTCCATCCGGTTGCCCGGTGGCGAGCGCAAGAATTCCAGAGTTTGCGCTGCATCAAGTTGCGCCAATTTTCGAGTCGCGGCTTTAACGATCGCCGAAAATCTCTTGCATTTGCCAGTCTCGAACAGGGCTTTCGTATCTGCGCAACGGAAGCCCTTGATCATCGGAACATGATATAACGCTTAACGTTAAACGACAAGAACTATACTCTTTTATTCGGTGCCGAACTCGCGCAGCGTCGAGACTGCAGAACTACGCTCCCGAGTTGTGCCATTGGAAGGTACGATACTCGTGAATTCAACGACTTATCCCAGCTTAATTCAGAAAATCGTGGCACAGTTGTCGAGGGATAACTGTTTGTTTTTAGGTCTAAATGCGGTCACGCGCGGGCTTCTCTTAATCAATTGGTCGTAGGTTCGATCCCTACAACGGCCCACCATCCAATAGCGTTCAAGGACTTCCAAGAACGTCCACTGGCTCGGTGGAATCGCTGGAAATGCCGGGAGATCCTGGCAAGAAATCGCGTTTCGCTGTCCATCGACGTTCAGCGCCATTCAAGGGCGGCCATCGTCTGGTGAGGGCCCTTTTTGGGGCTCTTCGCGAAGCTGCGGATGCAAGGCCCGGCCCCAACACGATCGCATTCGCTGGCATTTTCCCTTTCAAATAGCTCCAAATACCGGCGATTTCGACCCAAGCTTGCTCCTCGATGGTCACCCGCTGGCCGCGCGCAGGTCCTCATCCAGGCCATTGATAATCACGTCGACGAATTTCTCAAAGCTACCTAAGCGGCACCTCGGTGCCATTTGACCATCGCAACATAAATGCCTTGTTGGCAAAGGCCGGAAAGGGGCGACCGAGCATCGGATATCGAAGTATGTCTATTGTAGTAACTTGCTTTCGATGCTCCTCAGCCCACGACACAATGCCCTCCAAGGGCAGAGCAGCTAGTTCTCGAGTCACGAATCCCACTTGCGCGGCGACCACGACGTTGTAGGCGTCGAGAAGTTGATCGTCTCGGAATCCTGCGGCGCTGAGCACCGTCAGTATTCTCTCGATCATCTCCGCCGCCGCCCGCGCCATCAGCTACGCGCCATCGACATTCGCTAGCATCACCCTTTGAAACCGTTCGGGACTCATTTCGACGATGGGCGCCACATCGTGCATAACGGATGCCACGACGAGAATGACCGCGCCGAACCTCGCGACCGCAGCGCCCACGATCGCGTCACAATCGCGTTCAGTATTCGGCCGCCTGGCAATCGCCGTCACCTCGATGCCGGCAGCCTCGAGATCTCCCTTGAGAGTATCCAGTTCGGCCGCGTTGCCGGCCGCGATCACAAGGCGAGCGCCGGCATTGCCGAGCTTCGCACGAAAAACTTTGCCGAACGCGCCGGTCGCTCCCACAATGACCGCTGTTTTTTCCGGCCACCGTAAAGAGTCCCCTGCATGGCTTGATACCTTAGGTTTCAAACGACGGTTCTTGCACTACAAATCGAGCACCAACAAATTCGATCGAGCGCGCGAGCAACAGCGCGTGAAGAACCTATTCATTGCCGGGTCGGCTTCACAGAAGTATGAGTCACGGTGCTCGACTTCCCCCGCGAGTACGCCGGTGACGCAGGTACCGCATACGCCCTCTTCACAAGACCTCGGTATATCGAAGCCTGCCGCCATCAATACGGCCAATACCGATTGATCGGCGGCCACTGGATAGCACCTACCGCTGCGTGCCACTTTTACGTCGAAGGACCGATTCACCATCGGACCGGAGTGGATTGCCGAGAAATGCTTGACATGGACATTGTGAGCGGGCCACCCACACTGTTGCATCGCCAATGTAACGAATTGAATAAACCCCGTCGGCCCGCACACGTATGCACGCGTGCGTTCATCGGGTGCCGCCATTGCAGTATCTAGATTGAGCTTTTGACCGTCATCGCCGTCGTCGAAATGGAATTGAACCTTCTCTGAAAAGGTGGATTGGCGGATTCGGTCGATGAAGGCCGTGCGCTCGCGCGAGTGGGTACAGTAATGCAATTCGAAGTTTGAACCCACCTGAGCTAGTCGCTCGGCCATGCAAAGTAGCGGTGTCACTCCAATTCCGCCTGCCAGCAATACGTATCGACTGGCCGGGACCACTGCAAAATTATTGCGTGGCTCGCTGATGATCCGCAACCTCCCTATGCGCCTTAAGGCAATGGTGAGATCTTTAGGATCGGGGTTGGTCAACGCCATTTCGAGCTTGCGTAGTTCTTCCGGCACGACCTCAGATTGTAACGACAGCACAGTTTGTTCTGCCTGCGCTCACTCCAAGAGTCCTATCCCGCGTGCGGGCGCATGTCGATTTGCTCGAGCGGCACGCCCTTGGTTTCAACCACCATCACTTTTACCCAGATGAGCTGTAGAACCATCATTCCCGCGAAGAACATAAAAACATAACCAGGCGCGAAGTACGCCACCAGTTTTGGAAAAAAACTCGTGATGATTGCTGCGCACAGCCAATGCGTGAAGCAACCAAGCGCCTGACCCTCGGCTCTTTGGCGATTCGGAAAAACTTCCGAGATGTACACCCAGATGACCGCACCTTGCCCAATTGCATGCGCCGCAATAAAGGCGAAGATGCAAGCGGGCACCAAGGCGTAGTGGCTAGTGAAGAATGCCCACGAAACGAGACCGAGCGATCCGATGTATCCAAGGGAGCCTATGTAGAGCAGAGTCCGGCGCCCGAGTCTGTCGATGAGCCACAGCCCGATGAACGTAAAGATAAGATTGGTTACGCCGATGCCCACAGACTGCAAGAGCGCGGCCTTCGCTCCCAGGCCTGTCAATTCAAAGATCCGTGGAGCGAAATAAAGAATGGCGTTGATGCCCGAGAATTGATTGAAGAACGCGATCAAGATGGCGAGCGCGATTGGCAAACGCAGGTTCCAGTTCCAAAAACTTGTCGATCGGCCAATCTCTGAACCCGCCATTTTTATCGCATCAGCTTGTTCGCGAATTTCGGTAGCACTCGCCCCGGGGTCAATAAGAGCGAGTACGCGTTGTGCTGCCGGCATGTCGTCTTGATGAACGACCAACCAACGCGGGCTCTCGGGCAACCAGAAGATGAGCAGCGTATAGATCAGCGACGGGAAAGCGGCGACACCCAACATCCAGCGCCAAGCGTCTTCGCCGACTCCAGCCAAGAGTGCATTGGACAGGTATGCGACAAGGATGCCGAAGACGATATTAAATTGGAACATCCCCGTAAGGCGACCGCGATATCGCGATGGAGATATTTCAGATATATACAAAGGCGCTGCGACTGTCGATACGCCGATCCCGATTCCGCCGATCAACCGTGCGATCAAGAAACTATAAACATCCGTGGCAAGGGCCGACCAAACGGACCCGATCAAATACAGCACACCGATGAGAAACAAAGTGGCCCGACGACCTAGGCGATCAGACGCGTAGCCACCAGACATTGCACCGAAGACGGTGCCATAGAGTGCCGAGGCGATCGCAATTCCGTGCATGACGGGACCCAGGTGCCACAGCGTTTGAATTTTCTGCTCTGCGCCTGAGATAACGACGGTATCGAAGCCAAACAGGAAGCCCGCGAGTGCGGAGATGATCGACCAAAGAACAATTCGGTAGTTCATTGTTGTCCTTAAGCATCCATATTAATTTATGTTGTAAGCACTGCGATTATTTGCGATTCGCCCGCTTCTTTGCGCCCGATGCGCGCATTTGAGTTGATGACCTCGCGGCTCCGCGATGCGGAGAACAGGAGTCCCGAATGATAAAACGGGGCTCCAAGGTGATGACTTTGGACGGTGATCGCTTTACAGCGCTGCGTTTCGATACACGGTCCAGCAGTTGTTCCACGGCGCGTAGGCCCATCTCCTCGATCGGCTGCGATACGGTGGTCAGTCGGGGCCGAATCGCGGAACTCCAAGAAAAATCATCAACTCCGGCGAGCGAAATTCTTCCCGGACAGTCAAATTCCATGTCCAATATGGCCTCGAGCGCACCGAGCATCATTAAATTATTAGCCGCGAAGATCGCTGTCGGTGGGTCAGGCATGCTCAGTAGGCGCTGCGTCACGCTGTAGGCCGCTTCAAGTCGGGAATCTGCGATTTGCTCGAGATCGAGATTCTCGCGAAGGCCGGCGGCGCGCAAACTATCCCGATAGCCCCGGACCCGCTGTTCAGTTGTCCAAAGATGCTGCCGTCCAATCACGATGGCAATGCGCCGATGCCTTAGCCGAATCAAATAATCCGTCACCATTCGAGCGGCCCCCTGATTATCGACGACCACTGCATCATACGGAGTCCCCGGTAACAGTCGGTCCACCAGAACGAGAGGGATACGAACAATCTCAGACAGGGTCGCAAGGTACTTGGGATCGTGCCCCGCTGGGGCGAGCAATATTCCCGCGACTCGCTGTTCGAGCAGCAATCTGATGAGATTCAACTCTTTTTCGGGGTCATCATCGCTATTCGCGAGTATCACCATATATCCCGCCGCGCTTGCGCTGGCCTCGACTGCCTTAGCGAGTGACGTAAAGAATGGGTTGGAAATATCGCCCACGACCAAGCCGATCGATCGCGTGTGCCCGAGCCGAAGACTCCGTGCAATGCCATGAGGGGTGTAGCCAACATCGCGAATAGCGTCCCACACGCGCTGCGAGCGTTTCTCTGAGACGCGCGCCGTTCCATTGAGTGTTGCCGAAACGGTGGCGATCGAGACGCCTGCAACTCGCGCAACATCTTTAATCGTGGCCATAAGACCCTCTGATTCTTCTTAATTATCGCAACGTTTCAGTCTGCGTTGATTATGCGCTTACTATATTCCGCGGCGCAATAATAGCCATATGGGAGCATGCTTCCGTCGGAAGCTCCGAAAATTAGTTGCAATTTAATTTAAATGGTGGGATATTTTCGAAACGTTTCGATTTTTCCGAATTAGAATAAAAAAGCAGTTCATAGAACTGCTCGCTAGGGGGGGTGGATGCGTACAGTTGTTTGCGTTGCGGGCACTTCGCCTGCCGTATCGCGCGGCTGCGACCGCAAAGTCGCCCGAGTGCGTTTCAGCAGATTCCCTCCCTTTTTATCTTTGACGCAACTGCGCCAAAACTTTCGGTCGCCTTGCGGGACATTGCCGACAACCACAACAAAGGGGATTAAGCACATGAGTCGCAGATCATTGTTTGGGCGGTGGGCCGCGTTTCTCGCGGCCTTGTCTGGAGTAGTACTTGGCGGATTGGTGCAGGCGCAAGAGGCGTCGAATCAGGCAGCGCAGGCAGCGCAGGCGGCGCAAGGGACTGAACTCGAGGCAATCGTCGTCACCGGGTACACCGAATCAAAGAAGAAAGACATCGTCGGCGCCATTGCGGTGGTTGATCTCAAGGAAACTGAGGACAAGCCGGTGGCGGGCATCCTGCAGGCGTTGCAGGGCGAAATTCCTGGTGTGCAAATCACCACCGACGGCAACCCGGGCGGTGGCGCCACGGTCTTGATTCGCGGCCAGGGCTTAGGGCCCTTAGGGTTCAATGCCCCGCTCTATATCGTCGATGGTGTACCACTCAACGTGAATACAGGACTAGAGGAACTCAATCCGGGCGACATTCAATCCATTCAAGTTCTGAAGGATGCAGCGAGCGCCTCCATCTACGGAGCGCGCGCTGCCAACGGTGTCATCGTCATTACGACCAAGCGCGGCACCGGCCATATGCAACTCGATGTTCAGGCGTCAGAGTCCTGGCAGGATTATCAAACGGACATCACGCCGCTTAATACCAATCAACGCGCCCAGGTGTGGTACACCGCATCGGTCAACTCGGGGCTCAACCCGAATAATTCGCTCTATACCTATACGTGCAAATCCAATCCGTGCGGCGCCTCGGGTTATAGCAGCGTGTTGCTAGGCGGCTTTGCGAATGCCGCCGGACAACGCTTCATCGACCCCGGTCTGACTCAGCCGGTATCCAATACCAACTGGTTCGGCGCCGTGACTCAAAGGGCGAAGATTGAGGACTCGACGATCTCGCTGTCGAACGGCACAGACGACTCGCATTTCTACATGTCCTTTGGCTACCACGACGCCCAAGGCGTCGTGGATTACTCGATGATGAAGCGCACTACCTTCCGATTGAACTCCGACCATACCCTGTTCAACGACATGTTCACCGTCGGCGAGAACTTACTGCTCACCCAAGAGCTTCAGAACCAGGATAACTTCAATGCCGCGGGTATCCTCAATCAGGCACTGGAGACCCAGTCCATCATTCCGATCTACACCACCACCGGTGGCTATGGGGGTCCCGCTGCCGGCACCACCGACCACAATCAGCCGGTCTATCTCGACCAATCGGGCGCGGCCGACGTCAGCAAATTCAACAAACTGCTCGGTAACGTGTACGCCGAATTGCGTCCGCTCGAGGGGCTGACGCTGCGTACCAGCATCGGGACGGATTACTCGCAGCAGTATTACCGAAATTACTTTCCCGGCGGACAGCAGGGCAACGTGCTTCAGGTCGATGTCCTCAATACGTCTTACGTCTACACCCAGTCCGAAACCGTCACTGACACCCTCGATTACAAGCGCACGCTGTGGACGCACAACAACTTCGATATTCTGTTTGGTTATGAAAATATCGACTACCACATGGAAGATTTCTCAGGCAGCGGCAGCGGCTTTGCGTCTCCCGCCCAGAGCTACACCTTCCTTAACGACGCTACCACCAACATCAGCGCCGCGGGCGGCGGTGATGCGTGGACACTGCGTTCATATTTTACCAACCTGCGTTACGATTTCGACGGCAAATATCTTGCCTCCGTCGTCGCACGTCGTGATGGTTCCTCGCGATTCGGAGCCAACAATCGCTGGGGCGATTTCCCTTCCGCCGCGATTGGTTGGCGCATTTCGCAGGAAGACTGGTTCAAGCTGCCCTGGGTCAACGACCTCAAGTTTCGCCTGAGCGACGGCACCAATGGCAATCAGGAAATAGCCACCAACGCCGCCACGACGGTTTACACATCTCGATATTCCACCACGTCGCTGTACGCCAATCCGGTGAACTCCACCACGTGCCCGGGGCCCAACTGCCAGCAGGAGATCGGCACCGCTTACGATCTAAATGGCGTCAACACCGGCAGCCTGCCCTCAGGCTTTGCAAAGGCCGCGACCGGTAACCCGAATCTCAAGTGGGAAACATCGAAGCAGCTGAACTTCGGCTTTGATCTGACCATGTTCGACAACGCTTTCGATGCATCTTTCGATATTTTCCGCAAGCGAACCTCCGATATCCTGACCACAACTGTGCCGCTGTCCACGTCGGGTGAGGGCGCGCAGCAGGTTGTAAACGGTGGCACCGTGGATAACAAGGGCTTCGAATTCGCAATGGGCTGGCGGCATGCCTTCTCGCTGCCGCACATTCAGTCGCCGTTGAACTTACATTTGTCCGGCAATTTGTCGCATGCGGTCAACAAGGTCCTGAGCCTTCCCGCCGACGTAGTGAGCGCTTATCCCGGTAATGGCACCACGCAGACGGTTCTCGGGCGCTCAATCAACAGCGTGTACGGATATACGGGATGCGGAATATTCCAGACGGCGGCCGCCGCTGCGGCGTCCGGCCAACCCGGCGCTTACCTGGGGGGTCTACAGATCTGCGATCTCAATCATGACGGCAAGATCAACGCGGCGGACCAGGCATTTCTCGGATCGACGGATCCGAAACTTCTCTACGGCTTCCACATCGACTCGACCTTCCAGGATCTCTCGTTCAACATGTTCTGGCAGGGTCAAGTTGGCGGCTTGGTCTACAACGCCTGGAAAAATTATCAGTTTCCGGCGAACAATACCGGCGCCAATTTTTCCACTCAGGTGTTGGGCGCGTGGTCGCCAACTAATACGGGATCGACGGTGCCGGCGCCCACTCTGAACTCGGTACTGTTGCCGGCCAGCTATTTCTACGAGCCCGCCACCTATCTGAAACTGCGCAACGTGACTCTGGGCTACCAGCTGCCGGACGCCGCGCTCTCGCACATGCACGTGGCGAAGTTTCGCGTCTACCTCGAAGGGTCGAACCTCCTCATCATCAAGGACAAGGCGACGACTCTGCGAGATCCTGAGGAGGTTCCGGGATCGTCATTCCCCATACCAAAAACCTACACTCTGGGCTTCAACGGCTCCTTCTGACGCGCGTATCTACCGAACACTGTTAGAACTATTTTGGGGGAAAACTACGATGAATACATTCACTCGGATGAAAGTGTTGGGGAAAATGCTGCTCGGTGCAATCAGCGCGAGCGCCGTTGTCGCGTGTGGTAGCGGATCGCTCAACAAAACACCTGATGGGTATCTGACGGCGGCGCAGGTCGAGACGCCAGTCAATTTGGATGGCTTGGTGACGGCGGCCTATTCTTGGCTTGGCAATGACCATTATACCGATCCAAATTTCTTTTGGCCCAGTGGCAACATCCGGGCCGGCGACGCGCACAAGGGGGGCAACGGCCCGGGCGACGTTTCCGACTACGATTACATGACCAAGTACTACACGCTGACGCCCGTCTCGCCCGGCCTGGATGTCCCCGACCGGTACTGGATCCGTTGGTACGATGGTGTTTCGCGAGTCAACTCGGCGCTGGTCGTCATCAACGCCGTCTCTGAATCCACCTATCCGAATAAGACCACGCGCATCGGGGAGCTGCATTTCTTGCGTGGGGTTTTCTACTTCTGGCTGAAGATTCACTTCAATCAGATTCCTTGGATAGACGAGACCGCGGCCCCGACGGCTGTTATCTCGAACACGGCGCTGACATCGACGCAGCTGTGGGCCAAAATCGCTGCTGATTTCAGTACGGCCATGACCAATCTGCCGAAGACTCAGCCACAGGTCGGACGCGCTAATTTCTACGCCGCCGAAGCCTATCTGGCGAAAACACTGCTTTACTCAGCCTACGTGCAAGACCCGACCACACATGCCGTGACGTCCATGGACTCATCCATGCTGTCGCAGGTGGTAAGCCTCGTGACCGACATCGAGACCAATGGGATGACCAATGGCTCAACGGACGGTTCGCCCGCAAAAATTGCACTGCTATCGGACTTTTCAGAGAATTTTGATCCCGCCAACGACAACAATCCGGAATCGATCTTCGCGATTCAACGCTCGGTCAATGATAATTCCGCTCCGGGGAATGGCGGACGTGGAACGTTCGCTTCCGCGCTCAACTATCCGGTCGGCGACAGCGGGTTTGGATGTTGCGGGTTCCACATCCCGTCGACGGACTTCGTGAATTCGTTCGAAGTCGATGCGAGCGGCCTGCCGCTTCAGAACTACAATGCAGCACCGGCCGCGGACTACACGTATGCAAACAGCAACTACATGACGGTGGCGGTCGACCCGCGACTCGATCATAGCGTCGACTTGCAGGGCAAACCGTTCAAGTACTGCACCACCAGTGGGCCGACCTGTATCCACGACGGTCCAAATTGGGCTCGGGATCCTACGTTGTACGGCAGCAATATCGGGACCAAAGACCTCGTGCTTCGCAGCTGTTCGTGCCTGGTGCTGAACGGACCGTTCTTTATCTCCTCGATGAACACCGTGCTGGTCCGCTTTGCCGACGTTGAGCTGTTCAAGGCCGAAGCGTTGGCGCAGCTGGGACAGGGAGACCGTGGTCTTTCCATCGTCAATTCATTGCGCGCGCGCGCTGCAGCAAGTACAGCGAATTTGAACACCAACCCGTATGAAGCAGATGCGAGCCACCCCACGGGCGGCGTGCTATCCCTCTACCACGTGGGACCTTATCCTGCATCCGCGTTCGATAACACGGCCGACGCCATGAAGGCGATCATGCGAGAGCGGCGTCTCGAATTGGGCTTGGAAGGATTTCGCTTCTTTGATCTTGTCCGGTGGGGTGTGGCTGCCCAGACGATTGGCACGGTCAGCACACCCGGCACATATCTCGGTGATGAAGTGATACGCAGACCCTATCTATCCGACGCCAAGTTTACGCCGGGGCGGGACGAATATTTCCCCATTCCGCAGGCCGAGATCAATTTGAGCGGAGGCGTGTATACGCAAAACCCGGGATACTAACTGCGGGCAGGCGCGTTATCGGTCCGGGAGGCTGTTTAATGCCTCCCGGATACAAGGCACTCGACATGGCCCTGAAGAGCAAAAGGGATTACGTGAAACGACTATCAGCATTCTTGCTTGTCTCCGCTGCAGTGCCGTTTGCCGCCGTGCGGTCCGGCCCGATTTACGATGAGCAGTATCGGCCTCAATTCCATTTCTCGCCGCCGCAGCAATGGATGAACGACCCCAATGGCATGGTGTACGCTGACGGTGAATACCATCTTTTTTATCAATACAACCCATACGCCAATAAGTGGGGCCCCATGCACTGGGGCCATGCGGTCAGCGGCGATATGGTGCACTGGAAAAATCTACCCATCGCGCTATTTCCGGACCGTCATGGCACGATTTTCTCGGGCAGTGCGGTGCTCGACAAGGCCAACACCTCGGGCTTCGGATCCGCGGCGAATCCGGCGCTGGTCGCCGTGTTTACCTATCATGATCACCTGCATGAGAACTTGAGTTCCGTGGGATTTCAATCCCAAGGCATCGCCTATAGTCTCGATCGGGGTCGCACGTGGGTCAAATACGACAAGAACCCGGTGTTGCAAAACCCAGGCGTGCATGATTTCCGAGATCCCAAGGTGTTTTGGTTTGCGCCGCGGAGCCGTTGGATCATGACGCTCGCGGTGGGAAATCATGTGAGTTTCTTTTCGTCTCCCGATCTCAAGGAGTGGACTCACGAAAGCGATTTCGGTGCAGAGTTCGGCGGGCACGCCGGCGTCTGGGAATGCCCGGACCTATTCGAACTGAGCATCGACGCAGAGGGGGCGACCAAGGATGTTCTGATGGTCAGCGTCGGTTCCGGTGCACCCAACGGCGGCTCGGGGACGCAATACTTCGTCGGTCGTTTCGACGGCCGGGAGTTCACGCCGGAGGCCTCGACACTGACCGCAGCGCGGTGGGTGGACTACGGAACGGACGATTACGCCGGGTCCACCTGGTCGGGAGCCACTCCCGGCGGCCGGCAGCTTTTTATCGGTTGGATGAGTAACTGGGAGTACGCGAATGTCGTGCCCACGCAGCGATGGCGAAGCGCCATGACGGTGCCGCGTACACTCACGTTGGCGAGGACGCCCGAGGGAACCGAACTGCGCTCGATGCCAGTGGCGGAGTTCGCAACGCTTCGTACGGGCAGCAACAGTGTGGGTCGGCGCACTGTATCTACGTCATTCGATCTGACGGCTGCCCATTCAAGTTCGAGTCTCCTGGATCTCGATGTCAAATTGAATACTCGACGGGCGAACCGCGTCGACTTGGTCTTCAGCAACGCGCAAAACCAACGGACCGTCTTCAGAATCAACAATGCGCAGCACCGTTATGAGTTGGATCGCACGGCCTCAGGTGCGATCGATTTCAGCCCCAAGTTCGCCAGTGTGCAAACTGCGCCAATCGTCAATCAATCCGGCCATGTCACGGTTCGCGCACTCGTCGATCGATCATCGATTGAAATCTTCATCAATGACGGGCAGACGGTATTCACCACGATCGTCTTTCCGTCCACCCCGTACGATAAGATCACTTTAGAGGGTGACAGGGACTTAGGGATCGACGGGTCCACGGTTTACACATTGCAGTCGATTTGGAATGAGACTTCAGGTAGTGCGGAGTGAGCATGAAAACCAAGCATGGAATCTGGCACGATCGACGCTCACGATTTCCAAGCGTTTTGCCGGTCCTGACGCTGCTGGTAGCGTGCGGAGGTGGAGGAGGTGGAGGCAGCAGTACGGCCACGAGCAGCAGTGCCGCCGCAGCGCCGACCTATACCGTCGGTGGCAGCATTAGCGGGCTATCGAGCCAGGGGTTGATTTTGGTGAACGGCACCGACACCGCCACACCCAACCCCGCCGACACAAGCTTCACGTTTCCCACCGCCGTGGTGGCGGGTACCTCTTACGACGTGTCGGTTCAACTACAACCGGATACCGAGAACTGTACTGTGGCGGGCGGCAGCGGCGTCGTCGGAAGCGCCAATGTGACCGACGTCGCGGTTACCTGCGCATCGGCGGCATTCACGGTCGGCGGCACCATTAGCGGCCTCACCGGCAATGGTCTCGTCTTGGCCGACGGGACAGACACCACGAACCCCGCGCCGGGTGCGACCACCTTCACGTTCCCCACCAAGCTCGCGACTGCAACCTCATTTAACGTCACTGTTTCGACTCAGCCCACGGGTCAAACCTGCACCGTGGGCAATGGAACAGGCGTCATCCTCACAAGTTCCGTAAACAACGTGGCCATCACTTGTTAGCGCTAGCAAACGGATCGGTGGGTAACGACTGAATCGAATGCCGTGGGTGGGCGTGATCTCTGTTTCTAATTGAGGCATAAACGTCGCGAGCTTGCTCTAGGGTGATAATCGGATGGATAAGACGGAGACGCGGATTTTTGGTGCCGTCGAAGCAGGCGGTACGAAATTTGTGTGCGCCGTGGGCAATGCGCAGGGAGAGATTCTGGCGCAGACGCGATTCCCAACCCGCGAACCGGACTCCACCCTGAAGGCAATGCTCGATTTTCTAAGAGAGCAACGAGAGAATTTCGGACCGTACGCTGCGCTCGGCATAGGATCCTTCGGCCCGATCGAATTGGATTTTGCGTCCCCGCGGTACGGGCATATCCGTCGCACACCAAAATCAGGTTGGAGCGATACCGACATCGTTGGGCCTATTGCGCGAGAATTCTCGTGTCCGGTCGGCTTCGATACCGACGTCAACGGGGCCGCCCTAGCGGAGCATATATGGGGCTGCGCTCGGGATATTGACGATCTCGTCTACATTACGGTCGGCACGGGAATCGGTGGTGGAGCGATCGTTCATGGCAAAACGATCGCGGGGTTAATGCATCCGGAGATCGGTCACGTTTTCCCGCGCCGCCACGCGCTCGATGCGAACTTTAAGGGAATATGCCCGTTCCACGATGATTGCCTGGAGGGACTTGCGTCGGGCACGGCGATTATCGCGCGGACAGGGTTTCCGCTGAATGAACTGGCGATATCGCATCCGCAATGGGAAATTGAAGCGGACTATCTTGGCCAGCTATGCGCACAATTGGTTCTGACGATTTCCCCGCGCCGCATCATCATCGGCGGGGGGGTCATGGGTCAAACCCGACTCCTGCCCATGATTCGTGAACAGACCCGTCAATGGCTGCGCGGTTACATTGACCGCCGCGAGATCAGTACTGCAATAAGCGACTATATTGTTTTACCTGGCTTAGGAGCGCGTGCTGGCGTTCTGGGCGCGTTGGCGCTGGCAATGTGTGCAGCGACACAGGCGAGCAAAGCATGAGGCGCCACGAGAGGGCTGGGGATGTCACGTTATTTCCGCGCGGCCTCGTTGATATTTGCCTCACTGGGTTTTGGTGGTGTCGCTGCGGCGCAATCCGCCGAACTCGACCGATACGAAGAACCGTACAGACCCCAGTATCATTTCAGCCCCGACAAGGGTTGGATCGGTGATCCGGACGGACTCATCCATTACAACGGCAGATTCGGCCTATTTTGGTGGGGCAAGGCGACCTCGACGGATCTGGTGCACTATGCGCAAGAGTCATCGATGGTGATGACCGGCGATGCGGGTAATGTGCGTTACTTCTCCGGATCCGTCGTCGTCGACAAGCGCAATACCGCTGGCTTCGGAGTCAATGCGCAAGTTGCGGTTTACACCCTATTCGACAAAGCGACAAAACGGCAGGTCCAGGGAATTTCATCGAGCTCCGACGGCCACCGGTTCCAATTTTTCCCTGGAAATCCCGTGTTGGATATCGGCAGCACTGAGTTTCGGGATCCCACCGTCTTTTGGCACGCGCCGACTTCGACGTGGATCATGGCGGTTGCTCTTGCCCGCGACCGCAAGATCCAATTCTATTCTTCACCCGACCTGAAAGCGTGGACATTGCTGAGTGACTTCAGCGCGCCTGGCGTCGGACGCGAAGTCTGGGAGTGCCCGGATCTCATTGAATTGCCCGTAGACGGCGATCCGTCCCGAAAGAAATGGGTTTTGGTCGTCTCGGTGGACTGGTCGCACGAGGAGTACTTCATCGGCGATTTCGACGGAACGACGTTTGTCGAGTCGAACAAGGCGATACGCGACTCGCGCTCGGCAAACAACGCCTACTATGTAGATCTCGGGTTAGATTTTTATGCATCGCGCACCTTCAGGGATTACGACGATACGTTGATGCGCACAACCTCGCTCGGCTGGGTCTCCACCTGGGCCTATGCCAATCAAGTGCCCTCGAGCTGGGGAAAGGGATTCTGGTCGATCCCTCGCGATTTGGCACTGAAGTCATATCCTGAGGGGGTTCGACTGCTACAGACGCCCGTGCGCGCCTTGAAGAGCCTGCGGCAAGAGCCAGTCGCTTTCGTGGCAGCGCTGGCTGCGGGGACACGGGTGCTACCGAAATTCCGGCCGAAGCGAAACGTCTATGAAATTGACGCGACCTTCCGCACGGATACCCCCAATCGATTCGGATTTGATCTGTGCGTCGGCGATGGTCACCGGGTGGCGATTCGCTATGATTCGCTCAGTCAGATCCTGACGATTGATAGAACCAACAGCAGTGCCGTGCCAATTCCGGGTTTCGCGCGTCAAGCGTCCGCACCGGTGGCGCCGTTAAATCATCACCTGCGTCTGCACATTTATGTCGACAAGTCGAGCGTCGAAGTATTTGCCAACGACGGCAAGGAAGTATTTACTTTGCTGACGTATGCCGGCGATGTGCAGACCGGAATAGAGATATTTGCCGACCATCCCGGCACCATTATGCGATTCAACGGGTGGAGACTGAACTCCATATGGCACGAGATGCCAAAGCGCGGGGACTCTTGATAGACGCCAAATGTTTGGTCATTGGTGCGCTTGCCTGCGTGCTGACGGAACCCGTGCGCAGCGAGCCGATGCCGCCGTCCGTCCAAGCGTGCCGATCACAAGTCGATAAGATTCAAAGGCTGCGTTGTTATGACGCTGCGGTGGACAGCGCGACAGCGAATACGGTTCCCGTGCCGCCGCGCGGCGCTACATCAACAGAGCGCCAGCCCGCCGAACCGGCGGAAGAGGCAGCGGCACCAGCATCCTCGCCTGCCCTGGCAGCGCCGGCGAAGAAAGCGCTCACCAACATGCCGATGTTCAGTGCAAAAGTCGCCGCGCTCAGTTTTCGCCCATCCGGCGCCGTGAACGTGACGCTTGACAACGGTCAAGTTTGGACTCAGTACGGTCCTGAGGGCCGCGTACCCTTACGGCCAGGCGACAGCGTGACCCTTCGTCCCGGCTTATTCGGCGCTTCCGTGCTCGTGGGGCCCTCGGGGTGGATCACCAAGGTTCACTTGATCTCGACGTCCACTTCGGATCCTGGGGCCAACTAAGCCATTTCTTAACGACGCCGAATAGCCCCGCCAGGGTCAGTGCGTCGCGTCGGTCGGTCTTGACCCGATCGCCGGGCTTTCGAGGGATCTTCGAAGGTGCCACCACCTCGCAGTGATAACCCGCCTCACGCAGCTGGCGCACCATGGCGAAGCCGCATGGCCCCGCCTCATAAACGATCCGCAGCGCGCTTGGCTTGCCCACCTTACCCAGCGCTTTTGTCAGCTCCGAGAATTTCGCCCCGACGGTCCCTAAAAAACGCGGCGCAGTAATCTCTCCTGCATCCGCCACGCCGATCGCGCTCGACTCGGCATGTGCATCGAGCCCCACATAGCTCGTGATAATCTCGTCCATGGTCTGCCTCCTGTGCTCGTTGTAGATGTCGCCTTGACGGCGCTCTACA
>Ga0302320_10013227_pt1 | contig 17267 bp, 11 predicted proteins | sample Bog_T0_3_FD_202130 | JGI IMG/M metagenome (GOLD analysis project Ga0302320, IMG submission 202130) | Peat permafrost microbial communities from Stordalen Mire near Abisko, Sweden - Bog_T0_3 | ecosystem: Environmental > Terrestrial > Soil > Wetlands > Peat | place: Sweden: Abisko, Stordalen Mire...
CATAGATTTTCTGGCGCACCTGCCACTTGCTGGAGGTAATGACCACGCGGTCCGTTCGATGAAACTCCAGGCAGGCCGGGTCCCAGGGCAGGCCGACGAACTCCAGCATCCGCCGGGTCCAGCCCTCCTGATCTTCGATCAGCGCCTCATAGGGAATTTCCAGCAGCGCGCTTGCGGGCAGCACGGAACGCCAGTGCGCGGTTACGCGCAGGTATTGCTCATAGAACTGGGCGAGGTGCTGCAAGTCGTTGGCATAGGGGCCGATATTGAAAAAATTCTGAAAGTAGATCGACAGACAGGTGTCGAGCGGATGGCGTTGCATGTGAATGATCCGCGCCCGAGGAATGGCGGCATGGATCAGCCCCGCATACATGAAATTGGTGGGCATTTTGTCCACCGTGCGCCGCGCCGACGGGGCCAACGCGGCTAAGCGGCGCAGGTACTCGCGGGCCAATCCCGGGATGAGTTCCGCTCCCGATTGGTTGGCGATTTGCGCCTGCCGATACGCCGCGAAGCCGCCGTTCCAAAACGTCAGCTCACCGGCTCCGAACACAGCGGGGTGGGAGGCGAGGATCTGCTCGGCAAGGGAGGTGCCCGATCTTGGCATGCCGACGACGAATATCGGCAGTTCCGAGTCGGACGGCTCGATCATGGGCTGGCGCACGAAGGCCGCATCGAAGCTTCGAATGATGGTATCGATGCGATGGGTCAGCTTGGCAGCGTCGAAGATTGCGCCATAGCGCTTGCTCAATTCGTTGGCTTGCACGTATTGCGCGAAGGCGTTGCGGTACCGGCCCACGTCGTCGAAGTACTTGCCGAGTGCGTAGTGCAGACTTATTTCATTGGCCAGCGGCTGCGGTCTGGCCAGCGAGGTTTCGACGCCCTTGAGCCAGAGCCCATCGTTGGTCGTCATTTTGCGATGCGTGGCGATGCTCAAGTAGGGAAACGAGAAGTCGGGATCGGCGGCGATGGCCTGCTGAAACAGGGACTCCGCCTCGGAGAATCGACCCCGGTCGGCGCGCAACTCGCCGAGCAACGCCAGTGCCTGCGCGTGGTTCGGGTCGATGGCGAGCGCCGTCTCGCAGCTCGCCTCCGCATCGCTGGTCCGGCGCCGCAGGCGCAGCGCCGTGGCGAGGCTCAAGTGGACCAGGGGCTGGTCGGGCTCGAGCGTGAGTGCCCGGCGAAAAGCCGCCTCCGCTTCATCGAGGCGCCGCAGGTCGATTAGCGCATTGCCATAGTTGCAATGGCTATCGGCGCGCAGCGGATCAAGCTCGACAGCTCGCGCGTACACGGCGGCGGCTTCGCGGCGCGAACCCAGTTCGCGCAGTACATTGCCCAGGTTGTTCAGGTACTCGGCATCGCTCGGATTCAGCATCAACGCCTGCCGGTAACAGGCTACGGCCTCCTGGCGATGCCCCTGCGCGGCAAGAATGAGGCCTAGGTTGTTGTGCGCCGCCGGCAACTTAGGGTCCAGTGCGATCGCCTGGCGGCTGGCAGCAAGCGCCTCATCGAAATGACCGAGTTGCCGCAGGGCATTGCCGAGGTTGCAAAGGACTTGCGCGTCATTTGGCTTGACTTGCAGCGCGAGTCGGTAGCACCCGGCGGCATCGGCGTACTGCCTAAGTTCCAAGAACGCATTGCCGAGGTTGTTCTGCGCCTCGGCGTGCTGCGGCATCAGGCGCAGAACCCGGTAATACAAGGAAATCGCATCCCCTGCGCGGCCAAGGCCCTTCATGCAATTGGCGGCATCGACCAGCGCATCGATGTGCTCGGGTTGCAGTTCGAGCGCCTTGTTCAAGCTCGCCAGTGCCTCCGCCCAGCGCCCCTGGTCGTGCAGGACCGCGCCCAGATTGCGGTGTGCCTCGGCGTCCTGCGGCATGAGGTCCCGAGTCCTGCGCAGAGCCGGCAAGGCGTCCTTGCGCTGCCGCAGCAGCGCGACGCTGAGGATTTTCCAGAGCATTCCATCGTCGGAGTTCATTGCCAGCAGCCCGCGCGCCTGGTGTTCCGCCTCGCCGAAGCGGCTCTGACTGATGAGCAACACCAGGCCGCCGATTTCGCGCGGGTTCGCCTTACTCATCGCCAGCGGTCGAGCGCATCGCCAAGCGCATCATTGAGCGGCTCGAGCCGCGCTTCAAAATTCTTCCATTGGTCGAGTCCCTCACGATACAGAGGCTGGCGAACCTGCTCGGAGCTTGCGGTGCGCACCGTGCGAACCGTCTTGTGGAATTCGATGCACTGGGATTGGAACTCGAGGCCGCAGAAATCGAGAATGCGCCGCACATTGCCCTCGAGATCGTCGACCAGGTCCTCGTGCTGGACGCGAAGCACCCAGCCCGGCAGGACGCTATCCCAGTGGCGCATCAGTTCCAGATAGGTGCGGTAGTAGCGCGCGATGTCCTCGATGCTGTAAGTGAATTCCTGCCCGTTGGCAAACAACTGCTTGAAATTGCTGAAGCAGCAGGCCATGGGCTCGCGCCGCGCATCGATGATCTTGGCGTTCGGCAGCATCAGGTGGATCAATCCTAGATGCCGGAAATTGTTTGGCATCTTGTCGATGAAGAACGGCTTGCCGGAGCGGTAGATCTCCGAGGCGGCGAGATACTGCGCGCCCAAGGAGCGGAACTCCTCAGGCCGCAGCTCTTTGAGGATGTGCGGGTAGCGGGGATTGTTCAGGTCCGGGTCGCGGCCCCGCAAGTTGCCGACGATCTGCTGGACGATGGCCAGTTCCTGCGTGCCCTCGACCTTGGCATGCGAAGCGAGGATTTGTTCGACCAGGGTTGAACCCGAGCGCGGCAGTCCCACGATGAATATCGGATCCGGATTCGGCACGCCGCACCCTACACGGCTCGCGAAAAATTCCTGGGTGCAGACCTCGATCTGCTGCCGGGTGTTGTTCTCGATGATCTCGGCGCGATACTTGCTCTCGGCGCGTTTCAGCGCATTGCCCCTCTGGTAGTAATCGAAGGATTCCGAATAGTCACCCCGGTCCTCCAGCGCCTTGGCCAAGGCAAAGCACAGATGATAGCGGTCGACCGGATCGAGGGTGGGCGTCGCCAGCGCGTCGCGCATCCGCCCCAGCTCCTCATCGGTGAACTGGTAAATCTTGAGATTCGCGAGACTCCAATAGGCATCGCCAAAGGACGGGCGGCAGACAGCGGCCTTACGGTAGGACTCGATCGCTTCCGGTCGATGCCCGAGGGTCTTCAGAGCATGCGCGATGGACAGATGCAGGTCGGCATCCTGCGGCGTCCCTTGAAGGAGCTCGCGGTAGGATTTGATGGCCGCTTCGTGCTCGCCGAGTCCCACCGAGATCGTGGCGGAAAGCGTTCGGTACAAGCGGTTGTCGGGCTCGTCGCGCAGCAGCAGCTTGATGTGCCGGCGCGCCTCCTGGTAGCGGTGCAGCGCGATGAGTACTTCGGCATATTCCTTGCGCGCGACGCGATATCCGGGCGCAAGTTCCAGGACCGCCCGCAGCAGCAGTTCCGCATCGTCATACACCTTGCGTGCGATTCCGATGTTGGCGAGCAGACGCATGGCTTCCAACTGATCGCCATGTTTGAGGAGATAGGCGCGCACCATGGATTCGGCCACATCCAGATCCCCATCCACGAACAAGGCGGTTGCCGTGATCACCTCGGGGGGGACCTTCTGCAGCGTCGCCACGTGGCTTTCGGCGGTGGCCCGATCCTTCTCCTGCCGCGTCATGCGGTACAGCCCCTCGAGCATGCGCCAACTGTTCGGTAGTGCATGATTGAGGTTCACGGCGCTGAGAAAGGCATCGATGGCCTGCGGCGCCTGCTTCATGAACACGAAACAATGTCCGCGCTCCTCATGCAGCCGGCTGAAGCGCGGCTGGTGGCGTTCGAGTTCCGCCAGAGTTTTCAATGCATCCGGCACGCGGCCCAGGTAACGCTGGGCGATGGCAACGAACAACAGCGCATCCCGCTGGCCGGGCGCGGCCATGAGCAAGACCTCGGCTGCGGCCAACGCCTCGGCGAATTGCTGCTGTCTGAGCAGGGCACGTATACGCGCAACTTCGGACGTAATCGCCGGCCCAGCCGTCTCACTAGAATCCATTAGGGGTCCATAAAAAAAGGGCGGACCGTTGAAGTCCGCCCTTGATTCTACTGCAACCGGCCGGAGCCGGTCGCCGGGGAGCAGAATCCCCCGATCAGAACTTATATCCAATCTGCAGCATCAACACCCGCGGACGCAGCGGCACTTCGGACTTGATGAACTGGCCCGAGCTGGTGAAGGTGCTGGCATTGCTGTTGGTTATGTTGCTGCCGTTCACCTGCACGGTCCAACTGTCCTTGGTCACGCCGAGCGCCGCATCGTAGGTGGTGTAGGCCGGCATGGTGTACAGACATAGCGTGGTGGTGGGAATCGGAGTGCAAAACGCGCTATTGCCGGGCGGGAAGCTCGCCGGCTCGTTGCGCTGCGAGCCAATGTGGTTGGCGCCTGCCATGATGAACGGCTTGTAGTCGCCGAAGGCAAAGTCGTAACGCGCCCGCAAATTGAACTGCAGCGCCGGCGAGAATGCCGGAGCGGTGCCGAGCACGCCGTATGGGTTGGTGTAGGGCTGGCCGTTGATTTGCGTTATGCACTCCCCGAGCGGGGTCGGATTGGTCGCGGTTGCGCGATTGCTCGGCAGGCAGGGAGTGTTGGTCTGGCTGGAGCTATTCCACGAACTCGACCCCTGCAATGTCAGGCCTTCAGTCACGCGTCCCACGATCTGCAGCTCAAAGCCCTTGATCACATAGGTTGGGCCGTTCACATCGAACGTCGTATTGCCAAGATGTACGGGATCGAACAGCGGCAACTGCACGTCGGCCCAATTCATGTAATACGCCGACGCGTTCACCTGCACGCGATGGTCGAGGAATTCACTCTTGACGCCGATCTCGTAGTTGGTGAGATCGTCAGAATCGTAGCCCTCCGGCTTGTCGAACTGATCCGTCGCCTTATCTCCCTTGATGTATGGCGCCTCGCCGGCCAGGGTCACCACACCGTTGGGAGATGAGGTGCGGTTGAAACCACCCGGGCGGAAGCCCTGGGAGTAGGTGAAATACGCCATGACGTCCGGGATGATGTGCCAGGTAACATTGGCGCGCCACTTGTGGCCGGTTTCGGTCTTGTTCAGATTGATGCCGAAGCCGCAATCGCCTTTGGCGATGCAAGCCCCGTTCGGGATGTTCAGGGCGGCCGTCGAGGTATAGAACTCCGAACCTTCTTCGAACTCATCGTAGTGGAAGAAGCGCACACCGCCGGTGATGGTCAGTACTTTCGGGATAATGTCGAGATCGCCGGAGGCAAAAAACGCCGTCTGCTTGTAGCCGCGCTGCACGTCCTCGCCGAACGCCGTGTCGGAATTCTCGCGAAGCCCGGGATTGCCGGCATAGTTGCCGGCGATGGGGCCGACCGCCGACAAGCAATCCGGGCCGCCGTTGTCCGAGATGGTCAGGTTCGCCGGGCTGCACTGCGGGATGGCCAGATAGTTAAAGTTCATCTGGTCGTCGATGACGAACTTTTCCCAGTAAGCGCCCACCAAGCCGCGAATCCAGAAATCGTCATTGCTGCTCAACCGCAGCTCATGGCTTTGGTGAGTGTTCATCACCGTATCATTCCAGTTGCCCACGGGTGCGTAGCAGGTCTCCGGCTTGCCGTTCTTGGCGTTGAAGCCCGCGCCCGTTCCGGTGCAGGAGTAGTATTGGCCGCCGCCGCTGGTGACGTAGTTCGAATAGTCCGCCTGCTGTTGGATGTGGCGTACCATGTAGCTGCCGGTGTAGACGCCCTTTAAGTAGTCCCCGATCCTGCCGTTGAGGGTCCAGGCCGTGCTTTCGTAGTGATCCTTATCGTAGGCCGGGCTGAAGGCGACGATCTGGTCCTGCCCCAGCGGCGCGCCGCCCGGAGCATTCGGATACTGGGCGAAATAGCCGTCCGCCTGCATGTTCTGGTAGTTCTGCTGAATCAGCACATTCCAGTCGTCGTTGATCTTGAACAATGCCGAGGCCCGCATCCCGGTGTAGGTCACCGGATTGGTGTCGGTGGCCACCAGCGCGGCGTTGTTGGCGACAGGACTGCCTGGGAAGGAAATCTGTCCCGGCACATTGTCGATGTAGCCGCCACGATGATCGGTGAACACGGTCGCACGCACCGCCAAGGTATCCGCGATGAGCGGAATGTTGATGGTGGCGTTGACATTGGAGTTGGGATCGCCGCCGGCGGTGGTGCCGTAGCCGGCATTGACGGTGCCCTCGGTGACGTCCAGCTTCGGCTTGTTGGTGATGTAGCGGATGGCGCCGGCCTGCGCGCCGCCGCCGAACAAGGTGCCCTGCGGGCCTTCGAGAATTTCGACGCGCTCCATGTCGACCATGTAGACGTCGTTGTTGCGGGCCGGAAACTGCATGGACTGATCGTCCAGGTACAGGGCGACATTCGGGAACGGGGCGGTCGTCGATTGCGATTGGTTGCCGGAGCCGCCGGAGCTCAAGCCGCGAATGAAGATATTTCCGCCGCCGGGGCCGTTGCCGCTGAATGTGATGTTCGGCGTGTACCGAATCAAGTCATCGAAGGTCTGTATATTGAGCTGCTTAAGCTGGTCGCCGGTGACCGCTTGAATCGTGATGGGAACGTTTTCGATGTTTTCCGTGCGACGCTGGGCAGTTACGGTGATCTCCTGGATCGCGTCGGCATCGGTCGTGGTGGTCTCAGTCGCGGCGGCGGCCTGTGCGGCGCCCATTCCCATGCCGGATCCGCCCAAAATGGCGGCAATCGCGTACGACAGCTTCGGATTTACGTTCATGAATCGTTCCCTTCTCTATTATTGGAATCAACACTCATTCGCTCATACGGCCAGGTGCTGCATCGGCGCAACAGGCGCGAACTTTCTGGCACGCGCCTTAAATCCTGAAAGACGTCCCGGGCCGTATCCAGACCCTTTTGCCTTTTGTAACACGGCTGTACGCCGAGCGAAAGACTAGAAGCCAAATATTACAGCCCAGTGACGCCGCGCTTCAATTGACGCTGTCGGTAAAGCTTGTCAATGTGACCAAAATGAAACAGATCGCCGAAGCGCCCCGTAACCTGGATGTCGTGCTGGAGACCGATGTGCTGGTTGTCGGCAGTGGCCCCGGAGGGCTCGCCGCAGCGCTGGCGGCGGCGCGCGCCGGCGCCCGCACTGCGCTGATCGACCGCAATGGCTGTTTTGGCGGCAACATCACCCAGGTCGGAGTCGAAGGTTTCGCCTGGTACCGCCACGAGGGCACGGTGGACTGCGAAGGCATCGGAATCGAACTCGAGCAACGCGCAAAATCCATGGGCGCGACCAGCCCGGAGCCCCAGTCCTTGAGCCAGGCGCTCGACGCCGAGATGTTCAAGTGGGTGGCCGATGTGCTGGTGCAGGAGGCAGGGATCACGCCGCTGCTGCACCGCCTATGCGTGGCACCCATCATGGACGGAGCGGCCATTCGGGGCGTGATCATCGAGAGCAAGGCGGGCCGCGAGGCCATCCTGGCCAGGCGCGTGATCGATGCCACCGGCGATGCCGACATTGCCACCCGCGCCGGCGCGCCGGTGCGCAAAAGCCCCAAGCAGGACATGATGGCGGTGTCGGTGATGTTCTCCATGAGCGGAGTCAACAAGCGCCGGTTCATCGAGGCGGTGAAGGCCGATCCGCAAACCTATGCCGACTGGTCGGGCAACGGCGAATGGGACTACGAAACCACGGGCAAAGAGGACACGCTGTTCTCGCCGTTTCTGCGCAAGCCGTTCAAGCAGGCTCTCGCCGCCGGCATCATCCCGCCGAGCCTGCAGACCATCGCCGGCACCTGGGGCACGGTCACCGATCAAGGCGATCTGACCTATCTGAATCTCGTGCATGTGCCGGAAATCGACGGCACCGACCCGAATGACTTGACCCTCGGCGAGATGCGCGGCCGGCGCGAGGCGATCTACGCGGTGCAGGCGCTGCGCGGCTACATGCCGGGCTGCGAGAATGCCAAGCTGCGCAACTTCGGGATGACGCTCGGTATCCGGGATACCCGCAAAATCGATGCCCTGTATAACCTGACGGGGACGGATGTCCGGGAACAGGCGCGATTCGACGATGCCATTGGGATTTTTCCCGAGTTCATCGACGGCTTCGGCATTCTGATTCTGCCGACCACCGGCCGTTACTGGCACCTGCCGTACCGGGCTCTGGTGCCCAAGGGAGTGGACAACCTGCTGGTCGCCGGGCGCTGCATCGGCGGCGATCGGATTTCGCATGCCTCGGCCCGCAACATGATGTGTTGCGCGGTGAGCGGGCAGGGCGCCGGCGTGGCGGCGGCCGTATCGCTGCAGCGCGACGAGGCACTGGACCGGCTGGACGTCGGGGCAGTGCAGAAAGAATTGACCAGGCAAGGCGCCCGCTTCCGGTGATCTACGGCGCCGCAGTGCCGGTCTCCGGCCCAAAGCGTCGCCGCGCCACGTATCCCAGCAGCAGAATACCGAGACTGATGCAGCCGAAAATCAGCGGGGTGCGCTGTTCGGGGATGAAGGCCATCGCCAGAACGATGCCGAGCATACCGGCGATCGCGACATAGGTGAGGTACGGATACGCCCACATGCGCAGGCGTAGCAGCGCCGGGTTCTCGCGCTCCAATCGCGCGCGCAGGCGCAGCTGCGAGATTGCGATCAGCAGGTAGACGAATACCGCCACGGTTCCGTAGGAATTGACCAGAAAGGCGAATACCGTGTCCGGCGCCACATACGACATGATCACGGTGCAGTAGCCGAACGAGGTCCCCAGCAAAATCGCGCGCGCCGGCACGCCCAAGCGGCTGAGCTTGGCCAGGGCCGCCGGGGCATCGCCGCGCCGGGTCAGCGCGAACAGCATGCGCGAAGAGGCATACAGCCCGGAGTTGAGCGCCGACAGCACCGCCGTGAGCACCACTGCGTTCATGATCTGCGCCGCGGCGGGAATGTCCATGGCATTCAAGGCGCTGACGTAAGGCGTGGCGATGGCGGCCGAGTTCCAGGGCACCAGGCATACCACGAGGAGAATCGAGCCCACATAGAAGAGGAGCACCCGCGCGATCACCGAGTTCGTCGCCTTGGCCACCGCTTTCGCCGGCTCCGCTGCCTCCGCCGCCGCGATCGTGACGATCTCGGCGCCAAAATAAAAACCGGTGGCGGCCACGGCACCGGTCAGGATGGGCAGCATGCCGTTTGGAGCAAAGCCTCCGTGCGACGACAGGTTTGCGACGCTCGGGACAACTCCCGGCCACAGCCCGAGCACGAACACACCCGCCAGCAGCAGGAACACGACAATGGCGGCCACTTTGATCGAGGCGAACCAGAATTCGAATTCGCCGAACGACCTGACGGAGATGAGGTTGGTCACGGTGAGCAGCAACAGCAGGGCCAGACTGATGAGCCACGCCGGTTCGTTCGGCAGCCAAAAGCGCACCAGGGCGGCGGCGGCCACCGCCTCCAATGCGACGACGATGACCCAGAAATACCAATACATCCAGCCGGTCAGGAAGCCGGCGAGCTCGCCGAGCCTGGGGCGGTCGCTGAACGCCACACGCGCATACTCGTAGAAAGAGCCGACCGCCGGCAAGGCGACCGCCATCTCGCCGAGCATGCGCATCACCAATACCACCAGCAGCCCGGTGATCGTAAAGGAAATGACGGCAGCAGGCCCCGCCGCCTTGATGACCACGCCGCTGCCCACGAACAGGCCCGCTCCAATGACGCCGCCGAGCGCAATCATCGTCATGTGCCGCTGCTTCAGACTGTGCTTGAGTCCACTCGGAGCCGGTGGCTCGGCCTGCGCCTGGAGCTCCCTCACGAATGTGCGGCGGCTCTCCCGCCGCTACGGCCGCTGCGGCGCTGCATCGGGCGGTTTCACATCGCCGCAATCGGGCCCAATGAAGTGCATTTCCGCTTCCGTGTGGATGACCTGAGTCTTGCCGTTCGCATTCGCGTTCGTGGATGTCATGTCCATCTCGGTGGTGATGACATCTCCGCTGTTCGTCGAGGTGCCTTTGCCCACCGAGGTGACTCCGTTATAGGTGCAGCTCACTTCGAAGCCGACCTGATTTCCGTTACGAGTGACCTTCGCGGGCGGGCAGTGCGCGTCTTTATCGATGACCGGAGTGGCGCGTTTCGCCATCTCGGGGCTGATGCAGATTCTGTAGTTGCCGTTGCTGCCTTGGGAGATGCCGCTCGATTTGAACATGGCCTCCACCTTGGCGCGTTGATCGGGCGGCAGGGCGGCCATCATCTGATCGCGCTTGGCCATCATCTCCGCCATTTGCGCCGCCATGTCCTTGCCGTCGACCACCAGTTTGAGCGTCTTATTTTCCCAAAGCCCCGGCTTGTAGCCCATGTCGGCGGCGTCCGCGGTGAGCGGCGGCGCTGCCAGCGTCGCAAGCAGCATGAAGGCGGCGAGGGAAAGTGAGAATCTCTGCATGGCGTTTTCCTCTTATTGGTTGCCGAAAGGCAGGTTGATTGTCGGAAGGCAGGCGTGTCAGCTCAAGGTTACTGCGGCGGCTTGGAGTCGGGCTTTGGCTCGGGTTTGGTGTCCTCGCCCTTCACCGCGGCCTTGGTTTTCGCCGCGGTGTTCTTCGCGGCCACGGCAACTTGCTGCGCGCCTTGCTTCGTCGCGACGGTGACCTCATGCGCCACTTCCTTGGCCGCCACGGCAACCTGCTGCGCGCCTTCCTTTGCCGCGCCCGCAATGGCCTTGGCGTCCTGCTTGACCGCCTCGCCGACGGCCTTGGTCTGCTCGGAGACGGAAGCGGCTGCGCTCACCGGTTGATCGTCTGCATGCGCCGCAAGCGTCGGCCCGAGCATCAGTGCTAGTGCGGCGACCAGCGCCTTGACGGTCATCTGCATAATCTCCTTTCGCATTGCTTCGGGGCGGCAGCCTATTCACAGCATTTTACACCGTTGCGGCGGTCGGCGAGAACTGGCGGCGAGTTCGCGCGTTGGGTTAGGCTGGAGCGAGTCCAGGCACGAGACATTCGATGAGCGCGATACGCGGCGAAGTCCCCACCGATGCAGCCGCTGCGCCATTGCGCCCCGGCGCCCTGAGCCTCATCGAGACCGTCGGCCAGTCGCTGGCCGCGATTGCGCCGACTCGCGGCGAGCGTGGGCATCCTGGCGGCGCGGCATCCGGACGCCGGGTCATACTTCGTCTACATCGGCCGCAGCTTGGGACCCTACGCCGGAGCACTCGCCGGCTGGGCGATGATCAGCGCGTACATCTTCACCGGTGTGGCGGTCGCCGCCTACCGCGACGTCAAGCTCTCCTCGCGCGCGGGATTCCTAGGGTACATGGCGATAGGGGGCGTCTGGTTTGCGCTGCTTAAGGCAAGATCGCCGCAGATCCTAAGCTCCATTCAGCACGATCTGGAGGGCTAGCGGCATTCGCTGCTAGCCTTCGTCGTCTCCGATCGGCATGCCGGGGGGCGCTTCGATGGGCTTGGCCGGCACGAATTTCGCCGGATCCCGCTCGAACTCCTCGATTCGCCGGACCAGGTAAGCGTCCAGCGCGGACTTCAGGTCGGCTTGCTGCTTGAGCTTGTTCAATTCCGCGCCGCACACTGACTGAACCTCGGCGGAGGATTGTGGATTGGCGGCGAGCCTCAGCAGCGCCTCGACGCTGCGCACGTACACGGCTGACTGAACGAGCGCCGTTAGAGAACCAGGTTCTCCGGCTGCGGCGCGCTCGGAGGGGCGGGTCGCGGACAAGGTCGCCTCGATTAGGTCCACGGCCAGCGACGGGTTCTGTGCGTCGCGGGCACGATACTCGATCAGGCGCGCGGCGCGCTGCGGATTGAAAAGCACCGACAAGGTCAAATCGGCGGCGGATTCCGCCGCGGCGACTGGATCGAACGTGAGACCGGTCGCGGCGGGCAGCGACTCGCGCGTGCGCGCAAGGCCGGGCGGGCGGGGCGGAAACAGCTTGAGCAGCGCTTCGGGCAGAGTGAGAAATTCCGGCGACAGCGTCTTGAGCACTGCGCCAAGCGCCTTACGCTGTTCGCCGGCCGCCACGATGGTGGGTCCCATTTGACCATCGCCGCGCAGCTGGTAGCGGTAGTCGAGCCCACCGATTTCCTTGGTCGCTGCCTCCGCTTGGTAGCGGTGCAATAAATAGAGCGGGACCAGAGTGTCCTCGAGCTGGGCCATGGGAGCCCCGGCATGGATGGCGTTCTCGCCGAAGCGCGCCAGCGCGGCAGCGCGGATGGTCATGACGCGCGTCAATTCGTCGGCGGCGTCCGGGCCGTTATCCCAGAGGTGCGCGTGAGGATGCGCGCCTCCCGGCGGCCTGGCATCCTCGTCGGTAATGTAGATCAGCCCTGTCTTGGCGGATCTCGAAAGGATCTTGTCGAGCTCCACGGACTCGACTGCACCGGCCGGGAACTGCCGATAGCCGTAGTCGATCGCCACCTTGTCCCATTGACCGATGTTGACCGCGTAGGCTTGCGACAGGTCCGGCGTTCCGCTCTTATCCAGGGTAACCCACGGATGCGGGTAGTCCATGACCGAGACCGACTGCGCCGGCGAATGAGGATAGGAACTGGCGGCAAAATTATGTGCGAGACCCAAAGTGTGTCCGGTCTCGTGCGCCGCGAGCTGGCGCAAGCGCGCGAGCACCATTTTTTGCATGGGATCTTCGTTAGGTTGGAAGCTGCGGCCGCTGACGTAGGGTGAGAGCAGCGCCTCGGCAATGAGATAGTCCTGCCGGCCGCGCAAGGAGCCCAAGGTGACGTTGCCCTTGATGATCTCGCCGGTGCGTGGATCGATGATCGGCTCTCCGTACGACCATCCGCGGGTGTATCGGTGCACCCACTGAATGATGTTGTATCGCACGTCCATGGGATCGGCATTTTCCGGCAGTGCGTCCACCTTGAAGGTTCCCGGAGCCCAACCCGCCGCCTGGAAAGCCTGGTCCCACCAACGCGCGCCCTCGATGAGAGCCGATCGAATCGGCTCCGGCGCCCCACGGTCGACGTAGTACTGGATCGGCTGCAGAGCGACACAGGCCGTCTCGCAGGCCGGATCCTTCTTGATCAGCCGGTGGCGCACGATGTACTTCTGGTCCAGCGGCGCTCCCAATGGAGCCGAGTAGTCGCGGTAATCATTGTCGAAATAACCGGCTCGCGGGTCGAAGCGCCGTGGCGTAAATCCGGGGCGCGGCAACTCCAGAAATGACTGATGCTCGCGCACGGTCAGGGCATGCGCATCGGGCGTTACGTCGCGGACGAACTCACCTTCTGCCGGTCCCTCGGCGCTGAATGTCAGAATGGCTTCGACTTCCGTGTTCTTCGGGAAGGCGCCAGTGCGATCGAGCGCAATTGTCGAGCGCGCCGGATCCACCTTGTAATTGCCCTGGTGATTCTTCGTCAGTGCCTCAGCCACGGCGTGTACATCGCGCAGAAAGAAATCGGTGGCGTCGACGAGCACGGATGCGTCTTTGCCGGGCTCCGCAGCGCCCTCGGCCTCCACCTTGAAGCCGGCCAGAACCGACTCCGGGAAGGACTGGCGGACGGCGAGCTGCTCGGCCGCGTCGGTCGATGACGCGCGGAACATCTCGTTGGGCTCGACCAAGAGCACCTTCGGCCCCGTGCGTTCGAAGCGCACGATTCTGCTCTCCGACATCTGGCCGCGGTCCAAGCCAAGATCGTTCGATCCCACCCCGTAGGGCAGTGAGTCGACATACAGCACATCCTCGTCAAGATGCGGAATCTCGAGATAGAGCTTGCCCGATTTCGGGTCCCAGTAGAGAGGTAGCAGCCCAGCCATGCGCCGCATGGACGAGGTCCTTGCGGCAATGCTCGGCAGGGCATCATCGGACTTTGACGGGGGGCCTGACTTTGCAGGGGCGGCTTGCGCGCCGGCGCATAGCGATGTCAGGCAGAGCAGCGCCGCCAGGACACCCGTGTTCGCCGTACGTATGGGCATGCGCAATGCTCTCCGCTCATGGGACGCTGAATATAAATAGCGCAGCAGCATCGGGGCGCGTCGCGCGTGTTTGCGCAAACGTTAGAGATCGGCAGCCGAAAGGTCAAGAAAGCCGCGCGACCCAGAGGCCGCGCGGCGCTGCGCAGGCGGGTTTATAGTGTCAGGCGCAAAGGCAGCAGGCTCAACCGCGGTCAGCCCGCTCACTTCCCTGCGGAGCGGGGGCCGGTGGATCATATGGAGCCTGCGGTGGTTCCATCGGGCTCGGCGGCGAAGCCGGAACGGATTCCTCAGCCACGACGGCGGCGCTTCGTATCTTGTCTCGACAATACGGAGATGGTGTAGCCGATCGCGAGACCGGCGAGCGCCACCATGCCGGCGGTGCGCCATGGGCTATTGCGAACATACTGATCGGTGCTTCTGGCAATGCCCTGGGCTCGGTCCGCCCAATCGCTCACCGCGTCGGTCACCGCATCGGTCAACGACGCCACGGAGGCAGCGCCCTGACTGCCGACTTCGCGGATATAGTCGCCAGCATCACTGATGGTTCGGTCGGCTGCTTTGGTCATTGAAGGTCTCCAGATTCGAAATGTTACGCTTTGGTGGGTCTACTATGCGCGGTCTGGAGGGCGGCCGCGGTCGGCGCACGGCGGCCAATCCTGTAGGACTAATCATACGAGCGTGGCTGCGCGCGACTAACGATCAGCCGGCGAGAAAGGGCCATTGCGCAGGGGCGTCGGCACGCGGGCCGCGCGCGGCACCGATGGGCGGGGCCTGCGGCGTGTGCGGAATCGGCAACGGAGCGTAGGCGAGCACGGCTCGTTCCACCGCATCCATCAGCCTGCGCATTTCACCCTGGGAACGCCCGAGAGAGTCGCTCAAATCGGGTGACAACGTCAGCGAGCGCGCATCGCCCACCTCGCGAGATATTTTGCGCAGGTTCGCCAGCAACTCACCTAGCATGTCGCCCGGATTGCCTTTTCGGAGAAGCACGCGAGCTAGCAGGCCGTGCCACAAATCGGCGATGGCGTTGGCATCCCTTTGGAAGCGCAGCTGAGGGTGGGACCTCAATCGGCCGGTCGCAGTGCGTGCGATTCGCCAGCAGGTGCAGGCGGTGCGCGCAAACAGGGCAGGATCGTTCGAAGGGTGGGCGGCGAACGCCCGCGCGAACGCTCGTACCCGCAGAGCCGTGGCTCTAAGCCGACGCAATCGCAGCACTTCCTCGTCCATAGCGCATTGTCCTTGAGTTAGGTTGCGGCGACGGCGCCGGCGGCCATTGCCTCGAACCGTCGCTAAATGCTGACGTTTCAGCAGGCTATTCTCTGTAGGACTGCGCCGCGTGTGGCTGCGGGGCAATGCCGTCACGATTATGTCCAGGGTGCATTTTGTAGAGCGTAATCATGGGGCTACGTGACATGGCAGCGATGCCGAACAGCATTAACCACGGCCAAGAATGTGTGGACGATGGCGACTAACGATGCGACGCTGCGCGGCCCTTGCGGGTTGCCACCGACTCCCATCGCGTAAACCAAAGCATAGGCAGCGCGTTGTTGGGTCACGTCGGCGCCCGCGGATCAAGCGGCAACGCCTCGCAGCAGGGAGCAGGGATATGAACTCGAGGTATCGCAGAGTCTGGTTATTGCTCGTAACCGCGACATTGTCGGCCTGCGGAGGCGGTGGGGGTGGCGGCGGTGCGCAGGAAGTCACGCCCACCTTGCTGTCCATCGCTCTTTCGCCGCTCGCCGTGTCGTTGCCGGTCGGTGGCACCGCGCAATTGAAGGTCACAGGAACCTACAGCGACGGAACCGTGCAGACGCTTGCAGCAGGTGAGACCTTCCAGTCATCGGATAGCGGCACGGCCACGGTCAGCGGCAGCGGGCTGGTCAGCGTCGCGGCTGGTGCGACGGTTGGAGCGACTGCGACCATCACCGCCACCGACACGGCATCCGGCGAGCGCACTCCGGCGGCCGATTCGACTGTCGTGACAGTGGTGCCTACCGGCCCCGGGCCGCCGACGGCCAGCAGTGTGTCGGCGGCGCAAAGCACGGCGAGCAGCAATGCGAATTGCACGGCAATCGAGCCGTTCTACTGGGAGGTCGGCGACGATACCGCGACTCTGGCCAGCGGCAGTGTGGGCACCGACACGGCAGGTGCGCCGGTTACCTCGAGCACCAATGTGTCGATTGCTTCCGCGTCCAAGTGGATATATGGAATGTATGTGGTGCAAATGCGCGGTGCCGCCGCCAAGCTCACACCACAGGACATCAACTTCTTGCATTTCACCAGCGGCTATACCTACATGGGCACGGACACGACCAGTGCCACGTGCACAATGCCGGCCTCGGGTCCGGATTCCATCAATGCATGCCTCACGCTGACTAATTCGAGCGGAGAACGCTTCGATGCGCGGAATCCGGCGACCATCGGCGTATTCGACTACGACTCCGGGCACGAAGAAAACCACGCGGGCCAATTTCAGCCGGAGATCAACGCTCTGGACACCTCGGTCCTCGGCACGGCGATCGCCACGGAGTTGGGGCTCAACAATGTCATTGACCTGAGATACTCGCAGCCGTTGCTGGCCGGCGGTGTATTCGACAATGGAGGCGACTATGCAGCCATTCTGCGCAGCGTGCTGAACGGTCAATTGAAAATGCTCGATGCATTGGGCACCAATCCGGTCTGCGCATGGAGCAATGATCCAACTACCTGCAACGCGGCGTATAGCCCCGTCTTCACCTTGCAGTGGCATTACTCCATCGCCCATTGGGTGGAGGATGATTCGAACACGGGCGACGGCGCATTCAGCAGTCCTGGAGCGTTTGGGTTCTATCCGTGGATAGAGGCCAACAAGCTTTATTATGGCGTGATTTCCAGATATTCCCCGACCGGCGACGGTTTGCAAAACGGGGTCGCCTCCGCAATGTGCGGTTATCAGATCCGGGCAGCGTGGGATTCCGGCGCCGTGCCATGAGGCGCATTATGTCCGGAGCTGCCTTGACGCGTTGAGACGAAATGATGGAAGCTCATGGACACGGAATTCCATGAGCGCCGCCGAAGGATGTCCGGCGGCACGCCAAGCAAGGCCAAGAAAAACATGCGTACGAGGCATTTGTCCCTGTTCGGAGTATTGGGCGCGGCAGCGGTGAATCTGGCATTCGCGCAGCCGACTCCCACCAGCGCAAGCGCGACGCTTGCCACCGTCAGCGAAAACAAACTGTGCACCAAGGGCATCCTGCCGTTTTACTGGGAGATCGGTGACGGCACGGGCACGCTGTTGAGCGGCAGTCAGGGAGTGAATGCACAGGGCAGCC
>Ga0302320_10013229_pt1 | contig 17266 bp, 10 predicted proteins | sample Bog_T0_3_FD_202130 | JGI IMG/M metagenome (GOLD analysis project Ga0302320, IMG submission 202130) | Peat permafrost microbial communities from Stordalen Mire near Abisko, Sweden - Bog_T0_3 | ecosystem: Environmental > Terrestrial > Soil > Wetlands > Peat | place: Sweden: Abisko, Stordalen Mire...
TGCGTTCTTCGTCAAGCTCACCGGGACACATGCCCGGGCCTTGCGCATCGGCTACATCGTGACCGCGCTCGTAATCATCGTCATGACGCGCTCGGCCGGTGCATGGGTGGATGGAATCCTCTGCCTCGCTTTTGTTGTTCTGTTGAAGCTCGCCGCGCGGATGCCCGGAAAAGACGCGGCTGTGCTTGCAGTTGCCATCGTCGGCGCGGGCGCGGCTCTTGGCATCGTAGCCTTCTCCAATTACGACACGCTGATGTACGCACTCGGCAAAGACCCCACGATGACCGGACGCACGGTTCTCTGGAGCGGACTCCTGCACTTGGCCATGAGGCATCCGTTTTGCGGCTACGGTTACACGGCTTTCTGGCAGGGAATCGTCAAGGGACCGAGCCGCGTCATGGCGCTTCAGATGGGTTGGCTTGGCCTTGCGGGCGCGGAAAACGGCGTCCTGGAAATGTGGCTGGAGCTCGGCATTGTCGGTGTGCTTCTCTATTTCGCGATTTTCCTGCGCGCGGTCAAGGACAGCTTTTATTGCTTGAGGCGAGGTGCTTCACCGGCAGCCCTCTGGTACGTTTCTATTCTGTTCTACGTGGTGGCAACCAACTTTGAAGGCGGCCTCCTGCTGGCCCCGTCGAGCCTCACCTGCATCCTGCCCTTTGTCGCGTTTGTGGGCCTGCGTCGCGAAGCGATGCGCCTGCGCGAGAGACAGTTGGCATGAGCATTGTTGCCGCAGAGATCGCGAAATTCCGCAGCAGCCCCATGGCACGAAACGCCACCTGGCTGTTTGCCGGCCAGGGACTCGGGTTGGTCTTGCAGGCTGCGTATTTCGTCATCCTTGCCCGATTGCTGGGGCCGCTGCAATACGGCATCTATGCCGGGGCCTTTGCATTCGCCAACCTGGTCGCGCAATACAGTGCGCTGGGCACAGGTACTGTGTTTCTTCGCTACGTTTCTTCTGACCACTCCACTTTTGCCGTCTACTGGGGCAACATTCTGGTGGTGACCACGGTCGTCGGCGGCGGCCTCGTGGTTGCTTTGAGCCTGCTTGGTCCGCGGCTGCTGAACCCGGCCAGCGCGGCACTGGTGCTGCCTGCCGCCATTGGCAACTGCGTGTGCGCGCAGTTGACCATCGAATCGGGCCGCGTCTTCCAGACATTCGAGAAGATGCGATTGACAGCCGTGATCAACCTGCTCACCAACTTGGTCCGTACCATCGCCGCTGCGGGCATGCTCATCGCCTTTCATCAGTGCACGGCATGGCCGTGGGCGCTGGTCTCCACGCTGGTTTCCGCGCTTGCCGCAGCCGCTATCGTAGTCACCATCACGCTTCGCTTCGGACGGCCCCGGTTCGACTCCAGGCTCTTCTTCAAACGCGGTGCAGAAGGTCTCGGATTCGCAGTCGCCATGTCCACTTCGTCGCTCTACAACGATCTGGACAAGACCATGCTCAGCCACTACGGGATGAACCGTGACAACGGCATCTACTCCATGGCTTATCGAATTGTCGACATCGCCACCATCCCTATCTTTTCGCTTCGCGACGCCGCTATGCCTCGTTTTTTCAAACTTGGCAGGGAGGGCATTTCCGCCTCAGCCGGGCTCGCGCGCAAACTGCTTCGGCGCACGCTCATCCTCGGAGCGATAGGCTCAGCGGCAATCTACCTGGCTGCTCCGCTGATTCCAATCGTCGTTGGACGGGAGTTCATTGAAGGTGTCGCCGCCATGCGCTGGCTGTGTCTCATTCCGCTGTTCCGCGGTGTGCACCAAATAGCCGGCTCTGCCCTCACCGGCGCCGGCATGCAAAGATATCGAACTGCCACGCAACTGCTTGCCGCCACGCTGAACTTCTTCCTGAATCTCTGGCTCATTCCCAGGTGGGGCTGGCACGGCGCTGCTTGGTCCAGCCTGTGTACCGATGCCGCACTTGCTGCGATGAACTGGGGCGTCTTCCACTTTCACTTACGTCAGGATGCTTATGCCTGAGATCGTTCGCTACATCCTTCGCAAGCTGCTCCACCCCGCGGACATATTCCGCGCCCTGCGGCTGCGTGCCGACATGCGCTGGCTGATGTTGCGCAATCGTTTCGGCAGGTGGTCAGTCGCCAGCGGAGAACAGGGCCCCGTCGTCTCGCTCACTACCTTCGGCAAGCGGGCTTACGGCGTATACCTGGCCATCGAATCCATTGCGCGCGGCGACACCTTGCCGTCGCGGCTCATCCTCTGGCTTGACGACGCTGCGCTCTACGCGAATCTTCCCGAGCCGCTGCGCCGCCTCAAACGCCGCGGGCTGGAAATCAGATTCTGTAAGAACTACGGACCGCACAAAAAGTATTATCCCTATGTTGAAAGCAAGAGGATCTTCACCAGTCCGCTGGTGACGGCCGACGACGATGTGATTTATCCGCGCTCCTGGCTTGCCGGCTTGCTGGCCGCTCATAACAATTTCCCCGTCTGCGTGAATTGCTATCGCGCGCGCGTGTTGACGCTGCATGGCGGCAAAGTCGCACCCTACGGCGAGTGGCCGTTCTGCGCGGCCACCACGCCCAGCTTCATGACTGTGGCAACCGGAGTATCCGGTGTAATTTATCCCGGCGCGCTGCTTGAAAAACTGAAATCGGCAGGCACTGAATTTGAATCACGCTGCCCCAAGGCTGACGATTTGTGGCTTCACGTGCAGGCTGTCCGCAGCGGATTTCGCATCCGCCAGATCCTTCCCGAACCGATGCACTTTCCCTTGATTCCCGGATCGCAGGAGACCTCGCTCTACGCCGAGAACTGTGCGCTGGACGACGGCAACGACAGACAGCTTGCTGTCACTTACGAGGCTGGCGATCTGCAACGTATTGCCGGAAACGCGGTAAGCGTGCCTGCCTGATTCCTGGTTTCTCTTCGATCTCAAGAACTGTGAGCGCCCACCTTGGTTCTATCCGAGCTTGAAACAGAATCCGCAGCAAGTCCTGAGTGCGCAACCGCAGGAGGAAAGATGCCGGCTGCCGCCCTTCCCAATGTCCGTCCCCACGCCCCGGTCCGCCACGCGGGCGGCAGTTTCTACAGGCCGGAATTGGATGTCCTCAGGTTCATCGCCTTCCTTCTGGTATTTCTTCATCACACCTTGCCGCGCCAGGGGGCTGTCCCTCATCTTGGCCCGCAAATGAGCGCGCTGGTAACGTCGTTTGCCAAGGCTTGCGGATTCGGTCTCTGTTTGTTTTTTGCCCTGAGCGCGTTCTTGATTACCGAGCTTCTGGTCCGCGAGAAAGACACCTGCGGCAAACTCGAGATAAAGGCGTTCTACATCCGCAGGGCGCTTCGCATTTGGCCGCTCTATTTTCTCGGTCTGGCCATTGGCGTAACCGTTGCCCTGCTCAAGCCCGTGCCGGGAGTCTTGGAACGCTACACTGCCTATGCATTCCTGGCAGGCAACTGGTATTGCCTGGCGCATATCGCCGGCGCTGGCAATTCGCCGATGGAAATACTCTGGAGCATCTCGGTTGAAGAGCAATTCTATTTGTTCTGGCCGTGGGTAGCCGCCAAGGCGCGCAAGGCTCTCAAGATTGCTGCGCTGGGCCTGCTTGCAGTCTCCGCCGCGGCCCTCATCGTTACCGCGAAGATCGGCGCAAACACAGAGGCTGCCTGGTTCAATAGCTTCGTCCAATTTGGCATGTTTGGCGCGGGAGCGATCCTGAGCCTGAGACTGCGGGGAAGGCTGCTTCAATGGGGAATTGTGTTGCGTTCGATGGCTGCGTTCTCGGCGATCACGCTGTGGTTCATGGCCAGCTACCTGTTTCACATCAAGGATCCCGGTCCGGTAACTTCTGGATTCAAACTTCTGGCTGGTTACACTTTCGTTGAAATCGGATGCGTATTGATCCTGCTGGCGATCATGGGAGTTTCGCGGGCAATGCTGCCGCGCTTCCTTATTTATCTCGGGCGAATCTCGTTCGGCTTGTATGTCTTTCATGTGCTCAGCCTGCACATTGCCTGGAATATTCTGCGGGCACTGCACGCAAGCCATGCAGGAATGATCGAGCCACTCCTTGGACTGGCAATCACAATAGCATTTGCATCGCTGAGCTATCGCTATTACGAGACGCCGTTCCTGAAACTTAAAAAGCGCTTGGAAGTTGTCCAGAGCAGACCCGTCTGAGGCCCGTCCCAGCGTCTGCCGCATTCAACGTTCGTCCTCGCCGTCCATCTCAATCGCAACTACACCAGGCGGCATCGAGAAACGCATGCTAATTCGTATTGGATCAATCAGCCTATGAGCGCGATTAGAAACCAGGGCTCCACGGCAAGCTACCGTCCAGACATCGACGGTATCCGCGCGCTTGCGATTCTCAGCGTCGTGCTTTATCACGCCGGTGTGCCGCTGCTCTCCGGCGGATTCACGGGCGTGGACATTTTCTTTGTCATTTCCGGCTATCTGATCGGCGGCCATATCTTCTCTGAGATCAGCCAGGGCCGGTTCAGTTTTGCGCGCTTTTATCAGCGCCGCGTCAAAAGAATTCTGCCGGCGTTTTACGTCGTCCTCGCCGTGACTTTTGTGCTCGGTCTGCTGCTGCTATCGCCCACTGAACTCACCGACTACAGCACCAGCGCCATTGCATCCGTGTTTTCGACATCGAACATTCACTTCCTCCGCTATTCGAATTATTTCCAGCAATCGAGCGAGCTGAACCCGCTGCTGATGACCTGGTCGCTGGCCGTCGAAGAGCAGTTCTACCTTGTGATTCCGCTGCTCATGCTCGCTGCTGTGAAGGTCCGGCGCGGCGTGCTGCTGCCGGTAATCCTCGTCATCTGCGTCGTCTCGTTTCTGTTTGCATGGCACGAGGTTCGCGTCGCGCCTGACATGGCGTTCTATCTGCTGCCGAGCCGCTCGTGGGAACTGGGAGCCGGTGTCGCGTTGGGCGTGGTCGGGTGCATGCGCAAGCGCAGCTTTGTCCCCGCAACATGGGCCTGGCCGGCAAGCGTTTGTGGCTTCGCAGCCATGCTTGCGCCCTTCTTCCTGCTCAAGTCATCGATGCCTTTCCCCGGACCCGCCGCCGCTGCTTCCGTGCTGGGCACGGCTCTGGTCATATCGTGCCCCACAAGCTTGATCAACCGGTCCATCCTCTCCATGCCGTGGCTCGTTTTCATCGGAAGAATCTCCTACTCCTGGTACCTGTGGCACTGGCCATTGTTGGCGTTTCTTCGCGTCGCGTCGGGCGGCCCGCTGCCCATTCCGGCGCGCATCGTAGCAATCTTGCTCTCCTTCGCGCTCGCGGTCCTCTCGTACTATGTCATCGAACAGCCATTCCGCAAATCGTCTCTGCCGCCTCTGCCATTGATCGCGCGGTACGCGGGAGTCGGCATTGTACTTGCCGCCCTGCTCGCCTTCGTCTGGAGGGATGGCGGTTTGCCCGCGAGATTTCCGGATCTGCAACCGCTGCAGGCTGAGGCGCCATCTCATTGCATTGTGAATTACGGCAGCAGCACGCCGGATCTGTCGGCACGGTGCTACCAGCCGGCCGACGGCACACCCTCGATTGCTCTTTGGGGCGACAGCCACTCCGCCGCTTTGGCGCCGGCGCTGCGCTCTGAGATTACGTCGCACGGCCTTCACTTTGTCGAGTTCAGCAAATCATCGTGTCTTCCGCTTGTCGGGGTCGCCAAGTATGTGCCCGGACATCCGTCGGTCGTCGAGGAGTGTGTCCAGTTCAACCAGACGGTGCTCAAGATGATCGTCGCCGACAGCGGAATTCGCACTGTGATTCTGGCCGGCAGATGGGCTGACCCATTCCTCGACGGGAACGTGGAACCGCTGCTTGATGTGGGCCTTGCGCGCGCGCATCGCCAGCCGCCTGCCTCTGCCATGGCCGGCATCTTCGCCGGCGCACTCTCAAAGAACATCGCCGCACTGCAAGCCGCGGGCAAGCGCGTAGTCCTGGTTGAAGACGTTCCAAACTTTGACTTCGATCCTCTGTGCAGCATGCTCACCGCGCAAATCCCGGTTCGGCGCATCCTCGCCTCTTGGATGATGCCCGGCAATTACACTCCGGGCTTTGCACAGGCATCGTTCATCGATGCCGCCAGCCGATCCGATCAAGCATTGAAGTCCGCTCGCATCGGCTTTCTGGATGTGGACCTGATCGATCTGCGACCGATGTTATGCGACGGAAGCAGCATGTGCGCCTACATGCATGATGGACGGCTCCTTTATTCCGATGGGCAGCACCTCACCACGGATGGAGCATTCTATGCGCTCAGAGGCGTGAGTCTCCCCGGCCTGTAAACGCGGCCGCCGGCGCACTGTTCTTTTTACGGTGAACATTTGAACGGTGTGGGTGCGATGAAAGGGATGCTGCTGTTCTCAAAGATGTCTGAAAGTTCTTGACCGAACGCCGGACCTTGCAGCGGCGAACGCCTATCCGCAGAAAAACGATTCCGGCCGTGTAGGAGCAACTCATTCACGCGTTGAACGGACGACTGCCGCAACGTGGCAGGAGGATCCGATGTTCCGAAGCACCTCGATCTTGTTTGTATTTCCGCTGCTGGTAGCCGGTCATGCCATCGCGCAGCAGGCTCGCCCATCCGAGCGGACAGATCAATATCTCGACGTGCGTTCCGCCGGCGCTCGCGGCGATGGGACCAGCGACGACACACAAGCTATCGCCGCAGCCGCAAAATCCTGTTTGACCACGGGCGGCATTCTCTATTTGCCTTACACGATGGCCGCATATACCACCAGCAAAACCGTGGAGCTGCCTCCCAACTGCGATTTCAAAATCGACGGCGTCTTGAAAGCCACCGCGCCCATGGAAGCCGTGGTGGTCGTGGGTGCAAATGGAACCGCGTTTCGCCACCGGATCTTCGGCATTGGCACCATCGATTCCGCCAATCTGGCCAAACGCCACATCGCGCTGGCCGATTACGGCCACTTCGAAGTCACCGGCATCACGCTGCTCAACCGTGCATCGATCGCCGCCATCGACATCGGGCCCCAAGGATCGAAAGGCGGCTACGAGGCATTCATTCACGACATCAACCTGTTCGTCCCGCACGGCATCGCGCGCATCGCCGGCAGCGCCGGCATCTGGGCCGATAAAGGAACCGACTCCTCGGTCTACAACATCGCCATCGTCGGCTACGATATCGGCGTTCGCAACAACATCCACGCCAACCAGCCGTTTGCCAATATTCATGTCTGGGGCTTCGGCCCCAACCCGGGCTGGAACAACATCAGCAACCTGCCCTCGGTCTGTTTCGATGACGTTGCCGGAGACGCGCAGTGGTCGAACGATGAGTGCGACACGCCAACGCTGATTGGTCTGCATGCCCACGGCTATAACGACCAGATCACCGGCTTCAACTGCTACAACAATGAGATCTGGGGCACCGACAACGTGGTCAATTGCATCCAGTTCGATCTGCCCAGGCCCTACGCCAGCGTGATGAGCTCCATCTTTCAAGGAAAGAAAGGCCATCGCCTGGCCAGTGACGTAACGGTCGCCGGAGATAGCTACGCGCAGCTTGAGATGGTGGGCAACTTCACCATTGGCAATGTGGTGAAGGCCCGCTCCATGACGGCGCACTTCAGCAACGCCACGGTGGAAGGCACACTGAACCTTGGTGGGCCAATAAAGTATTTTGGCAAGGGCGATCAAGTGTTTGGCAACCCGTCCGCCGGATATCGCTTTGAAGTTGCCGGCAGCCCTGTCGCTGAGATTGCAAGCACAGGCCCAAGCCGCTTCCACAACGGCGTGGACGTGGGTCCGGATGGCTCCTACCGGGTGTCCGGCGCTATTGTGCTGCCCTCGTGGGTGCGCAACTACGCTGGCGGTGCGGATGACAAGAGCGTGCAGTTGGCTTCCGGCGTCGGCGCGACCGGGCATCTTCCCGCATACGATGCGGCCGGCGGACTGGTTGACAGCGGCAAAACACTCAGCGGGGCGGGCAGCGTTGTGCCCACGGCCAACAACAAAATGAGCTGCCTCGACGGTTGGGATCATCTTCCCTGTACAGTCGCCAGGCTTGCACCCACCACATTGGCAACGGCCAGTTCCACGTCGCCATCAACTTTGTTTACCACCGTCGCAGAGATCGGCGTCTACCAGGTCACGGTGACTCTTCACAGCCTTGGTGGCGCTTCCAGCGGACGTGCAACGCCGGTCGCCGTACTGGGCTCGCTCAACGCGCCGGGCAGTCCCGCATCGTTGTCCGGCATCGGCGTCGGCAGCGTTTCAATCACGAGTGTCACGCTCGATGAAGGTCCGGGCGTAGCTTTCGGTTATGCGCTCAACCTGTCCGGCGTCAGTGGCGCGGCGCGCTACGTCGTCAGCATGGAAGTGATTCGTCTGCAATAGTCGGCGGTTCAACCACTTCAACGGTTCCCTTCCCGGTTCATGGTTTTCAGCGCGCGGAGGTTCTTGCATGCAAATACCCAAATACATCCCGCAGTTCGACTACCTGCGCGGCGTCGCAGTTCTGCTGGTGATGCTGTTTCACGCCAGCCACGACGTGCAGTCGTTCCCGATGGCGCGCTATGTCGAGTTCGGATGGACCGGCGTCGACCTGTTCTTTGTGCTCTCCGGTTTTCTCATCACCGGAATTCTTTTCGACACGCGCGAACAGAAAGGTTACTTCGCCAATTTCTACGCGCGGCGCATTCTGCGAATCTGGCCGCTTTACTTCGTGCTGCTCGGCGTCATGTTCATCGCTGTGCCGCTCGTGGCTCGGCAGTGGAGCGCAGCCGCCATGGCTGGCGCCAAACCGGCCTGGGCGTTCGTGCTGTTCATCCAGAACCTGGCCATTCCTCACGCCATCACCGGGCCGCTCAGCGCAACCTGGTCGCTGGCCATTGAAGAGCAATTCTATTTCGCGTGGCCTATGCTGATCTGGCTTCTGCCCCGCAAGGCCATTCAGCGCGTGGCTGTCGCCATCATTGTTTGCTCTCCGCTGCTGCGCCTGGGCCTCACGCTGGGACACGCTCACGTTGCCATGTATTTCAACACGTTCACCCGGCTCGACGGACTTGCGGTAGGCAGCTTCCTGGCCATTTGGCTGCGCTCTGCCGACGCCACGACAGTCAAGCGCTGGGCGTTGGCCGCGCTGCCCATCGCACTGGTCACGGCCATCTTCATTGAGCAATCATGGATTCGCTACTCGGCCATCGCAATCGCGGCCGGCGCCATCGTCACCCTCTCTTTCTTTCTAACCTTCCGCAATCCCTTCGTGCTTTACACCGGGCGCATCAGCTATGGCCTCTACCTGCTGCACCTGGCTACTTTCGGCATGGCCACCAAGCCCGAACTGCGGCGGCACTATCCGCACTCGCCTGTCCTCAACGACCTGACGTATCTCGTCGCCGGTCTCGTCCTGTCCTACGGCGCAGCTTCGCTGTCTTGGTTTCTCTTTGAGAGCCAGATCCTGCGCGCCAAGAAGTGGTTCAGTGGACATGCGCCGCAGGGAAACACCAGTCCGGTGGGATCGCATCCCGCAGCCGATGTGTTCGACTCGTCAGCCGACCTGATTCCGGCCATGGCTTCCAGCGCCGCCGCGGGGGCGGAGGGCTAGATAGACGGCAGTTGCGCCGCAGACTTTGAGAGGAGAGCACCATGCTTCAGTCCGCGCAGGTTCTGGATGAGCCGGAATTGGACCTTGTACCCCACGTCATTGCCCGGCCCATCCACATCAGCAAACGGTCCAAGGGATCCATCGCCCTGGACCAGTGGAGAGGTCTGGCATTGGTTCTCGTGCTCATCTCTCACGGGTTCTTTTTCACCAATCGCGTCGCCGGCGCGGGGCGCATCGGTGTAAATCTCTTCTTCTTCATCTCCGGAATTCTGGCCTTCCGCTCGCTGAATAAGGCATCGGCGGAATCCACTTCGGAACGCACGCGCTCGTTCTGGTGGCGGCGTCTGCGCCGGCTTTATCCGGCTCTCATTGGCTATACGGCAGTCATGCTTGTCGCCGTGGTCTTTCTGCAGAGACTACCCAACCTGCCGCCGCTCTCCGATCTCGGTAGCTATCTGCGCGCGCTCCCTTACGCGCTAACTTACACCATCAACTACCGCCACCCGAACCCCTTCGCGCTCGGCCATTTGTGGAGCCTGGCCTGCGAGATGCAGTTTTACATCCTGGCCCCGCTTGTATTTGCTCTGGGAAAAGGATCGTTTCGCTGGCAGTTGTTTGTGTTTGCTGCGGTGGCCCTCTCCTTTACAGGCCTTGGTTTGGTCTACCCGCTCCGTGTGTCTAATTACGAGCTGGTCAAATATCATTTTGAGATTGCGGTCTGGCCCATGTGGGTGGGATTCTTCTGCGAGTTTGGCAAGCAGTGGTTCATGAAGATCAAGCGCAGCCTGGTCAATGCGTGCTTCGTCCTCGGAGTGGCCGCGCTGCTCGCCATCGTAATCTCAATGCTCTTCGGCCTGGAGATGAAGAAACTCGTCATCGCCGTCGGCGGCATCCTGCCTCTTCCCTGCCTGTTGGGTTACCTCTTCGGGCTGCCGTTTCCGGGCAGGATCGGGCGCTCGCTTGCCTGGATGGGAGAGAGAACCTACTCCATTTATCTCTGGCAGCAGCCGTTAACGCTTTGCGGATTTATTCCAAACGCTCTGGAACCGCTCGGCGCTTTCGTTTCCATTCTTGTCGGATACAAGTCTTTCAATATCCTGGAACGGCCGTTCCTGACCGAGGCGCGAACGCGGCAACTGTCTTCAAAGACTGCTGCTGCCAGGTAACAGCGCATCCCATGGATGTCACAAACTCTGATTTTCGAGCAGCACCGGCATCTGGTCCACGATCACTTCAGAAGGCAGCGTATTCACGTTGTTCTGCCAGTCGCGATAAACCGTCAACCCCGTGCTGTCATCGATCGGCACCGAGATGGTGTTCCCCGTGCTGCTCCAAAGCATCCACGCATCATAGCCGCCCGCACGTTGCAGTTCACATGCCCACAGGCCATTCACGTATTCTTTGCAACTGGGAAGCGTTGCTCCGCTCAGCCAGCGTTGAACCACTGGATAGGCCTGGCCCGGCTGTGTAATCTGTGACACCGTCATCTGCGGATTGCTGCACCACGGCGCTTCCCACAACGTTCCCCACCCGCAGTCGTCGTATGCGTACCACACAAATCGCGACACGCCTGAGACCGCTTGAGCCATGTGGTAACGCATCAGCCACGATGCCTGCTGTTCGCCCACCGCTGCCGAAGACATTCCCCACGAAGCCTCGGTATTCCAAAGCTCAAGACCGGCCAGTCCATGATTGGCGAGAATTGTATTCAGGGATTGAACCTGCGGAATGATGCCCTCGGGATTGGTGACATTGTAGCCGTGAAACGCAGCCACATCCGCGTAAGGATATTGCGGGCCCGCACTCGCAAGGTATGAATCAAGCCAGGTCAGATTCGTCGCGTTGATGCTGCTGATCGATGGCATCAGCACCTGGTTCGGATTCGCTCCACCGTTGGGAGCGCACGTGCCGTTTGCGCAGCCGCAATTGGCGGGGTCCTTGGCGATGGAATAAAGATGCTGGGCCACCGTCAGCAATTGCGCGTTGGTCCCATCCCAGTAGGGAGTGTTGTTCGGCTCGTTCCATGTCTCGTAGTATTTGATCTTGCCGCAGTAGCGCTGAACCGTCTGCGTCGCAAATTCATCAAACGCGGCCATGTTCGGTGGCGCGCAGCTTCCCGCGCCCGTTCCATTGGGGCAGGGATCGGACGGATTCGTCGATGCCCACGCCGGCACGCTTCCGAAGGTGAAGATGTAATCGCTGACGCCGTGCTCATTGCCGATGATGATGGAGTCGTCTACATGCGACCAGTCATATTCTCCGCTGGCTGTCTCGATAGTTGACCACGCTGCCACGCCCCAGAAGCGGAAGGTGGAAACCGGGAATGCAGGAAACGGCGTCCCGGTGTGATGGATCGTCATGCCGAAGAAGTTGCTTGAAATGGGAGTCATCGGCTCCGGTGGAACAAACGTGCTCTCCAGCGGACTTCCGGTATAGGAGAAGGAGCCTGCCCGCGCTCCCGTTCCGCTGAGGGCAACAACCGATGTGCAGTTGGTGGATGAGTTGCTGGTTATGGTCAGCAGACCGGTCGCCGCGCTTTCCGTGGTGGGGCTGAACAGCACATTGAGGCTGGCCGTCTGGCCAGGATTCAGAGTCGTCGGGAGTGTCCCGGGTGCAAGCGAAAAGCCCGCCCCGGTAACGGTGACGCCGCTTATGGTCAGGGCGGCTGTGCCGGTGGAACTGATGGTGACAGTCTGCGTCATGGTCGTGTTCACAGCCACGCTGCCAAATGCCACACTGGCCGGGCCAACGGTCAGCGTGGGCACAAGCACATTCAGCTGCAGGGCAAAGCTCTCCGTCGCGCTTCCTGCACTGGCAGTCAGCATCGCCGTCTGCGAGGTCGAAACGGGCGTCGCATAAGCCGTGAACTGCGCGCTGGTTGTGTTCGCGTGGACCAGGGCCGCCGGCGACACCGTAACCGCGGGGTTATTGCTCGACAGGGCCACACGGAACCCGGCTGCCGGCGCGGGCCCGCTGATGGTCACGGAACAAAGGTCGGTGGCGGTTCCGGTCATGGACGTGCTACTGCACGACAGTCCGGTGAGTTGCGGCGCTCCCGTCCCGCTGAGGGCAACAACCGCTGTGCTGTTGGTGGAAGAGTTGCTGGTTATGGTCAACTGACCGGTCACCGCGTTTTCCGTGGAGGGATCGAACTGCACACTGAGGCTGGCCGATTGGCCCGGATTCAGAGTCGTCGGCAATGTTCCGGAAGCGAGCGAAAAGCCCGCGCCGGTAACGGTGACGCCGCTTATGGCAACGGCGCCTGTGCCGGTGGAGTTCAGTGTAACGTTCTCAATCAAAGGCGTGTTCATCGCCACGCTGCCAAATGCCACACTGGCCGGGCCAACGGTCAGCGTGGGCACAGGCACATTAAGCTGCAGGGCAAAGCTCTCCGTGACGCTTCCGGCGTTGGCGGTCAGCATCGCCGTCTGCGCCGTCGTAACCGGCGTCGCATAAGCCGTGAACTGTGCGCTGGTTGCGTTCGCGTGGATCAGTGCCGCCGGTGACACCGTGACGGCAGGGTTATTGCTCGACAGGACCACACGGAACCCGGCTGCCGGCGCTGGCCCGCTAATGGTCACGGTACACAAGTCTGTGGCGGTTCCGCCCATGGACGTGCTTGCGCACGACAGTCCGGTGAGTTGCGGCGCTCCCGTCCCGCTGAGGGCAACGGCCGCTGTGCTGTTGGTGGAAGAGTTGCTGGTTACGGTCAACTGACCGGTTGCTGCGCTTTCCGTGGAGGGATCGAACTGCACACTGAGGCTGGCCGACTGGCCCGGATTCAGGGTCGTCGGCACAGTTCCGGAAGCGAGCGAAAATCCCGCGCCGGTAACGGTGACCCCGCTTATGGTTACGGCGGCTGTGCCGATGGAGTTGACGGTCACCGTCTGCGTCGAAGGCGTGTTCATCGTCACGCTGCCAAATGCCAAACTGGCCGGGCCAACGGTCAGCGTGGGCACAGGCACATTCAGCTGCAGGGCAAAGCTGTCCGTGATGCTTCCGGCATTGGCAGTCAGCATCGCCGTCTGCGCCGTCGCAACCGGTGTCGCATAAACCGTGAACTGCGCGCTGGTTGCGTTCGCGTGGATGAGGGCCGCCGGCGACACAGTGACAGCAGGGTTATTGCTCGACAGGACCACACGGAACCCGGCGGCCGGCGCTGGCTCGCTGATAGTCACGGTACACAAGTCTGTGGCGGTTCCGCCCATTGACGCGCTGCTGCAGGAGAGTCCGGTGAGTTGCGGCGCGGTCTGAACAACCGCCGCGCCAACGCCGCTCAGGTTGATAAGCGTTGGACTGCTCGAGGCGTTGCTGCTGATGCTCAGCTGTCCGGATGCCTGCCCGGCGACAGCCGGAACGAAATTGATGCTCGCACTGTACGTGCCGCCCGCCGGGATGGAGACAGGAAGACTGGTTTGTCCTGCGATTGAAAATGACGGCCCACTCACACTGAGCTGGGTCACCTGAACCGCCGCTGAATTTTTGTTCACGAGAAGAACGTCGGCTTGCGCCGCATTGCCAACAGGAACACTGCCAAGGTCCACCGAGGAGGGCGAAGCAACCAGGCTTGATGACCCTGCCCGATCCACCAGCGTTGCCACGCAGCCTGTCATCAACAGGCAAATCACAAAGGAGAGCATCCCAATAAGCAAAACGGAGGGCCCTCGGAGCGTGGCGACGCTCGTCTGGAGCGAAGAATTACGCTCCGCAGGGTTATGGACAGACAGCCGTAAGTATGCCGATTGAATCGCATCTTCGGAAAAAGGAAAAGCATGTAGACGGCTACAAGGCATGGGAACCCTTTCTGAGAACCGATTGAAATGAGCGGTCAAGGTAACCCCTCTCTTATCGGAAGAAATGACCGAACCTTCTGTGAATTCAGGGTCGTGTAGACCCTGTCAGTCGCGGATCGCTAGGCAAACTCTTCCAATGCCACCCACACCCACGGTTTGCCGCCGAGGACACAGCATACGTCAGAGCCAGTCGCAAGTAATGTGATGGCCGTTACCATAGTGCGAATATGGCATTACTTAGCTAAGTTAATACTTTTCAAGCATTTATGCATTCGCCATGCCCGTGTCCCCTCACCGGCTCACGAGGCAAACCTTTCAATGCCGCCCACACCCCACGGTTCGCCGCGAAGGAGACAGCACATGTCAAAGCCAGTTTCAATCTGTGTGATCGGGTCCGGTTATGTCGGACTCGTTGCGTCCGTTTGTTTTGCCGAAATCGGCCACCAGGTCATCTGTGTGGACAACGACGAAGCCAAGGTGGAGACGCTTCGCCTGGGCGGCGTGCCGATCTTCGAGCGTCATCTGCCTGAGCTGCTCGCCAGGCACCACAACCGGGGGGTAGAATTCACCACCGACCTGGCCGGCGCTGTCGAACGCAGCGAGGCCGTCTTCATCGCCGTCGGCACGCCGCAGGGAGACACCGGCGCCGCCGACCTCTCTTATGTAGAGGCGGTGGTCTCTGAAATTGCCCGCGCCATCAAGAGCTACAAGGTGATCGTGGAAAAGAGCACCGTGCCGGTCTATACCAATGAGTGGATCCGCCGTGTTCTTGAGCGTCATGGCGTCGGCCCAGCCAGCTTTGATGTCGTGTCGAACCCCGAGTTCCTGCGCGAGGGCTCGGCGATCATGGATTTCCTGCATCCGGACCGCATCGTCGTCGGCGCCAACTCCGAGCGCTCGGCAGACGTGCTGCGGAGCATCTACGAGCCGCTCACCGCCGGCAGCTATTACGTACAGCCCGAGGCGCTGGCCGGCCCATGCAATGCGCTCAATCCGGCGCGGCTGTTGGTAACCTCCGCGCAGAGCGCTGAGATCATCAAGCACGCTTCGAACGCCTTTCTCGCGCTCAAGATCTCGTTCATCAACGCGGTGGCTCGGGTCGCTGAATCGGTGGATGCGGACATTGAAGACATTGCCGCCGGCATGGGACTGGACAGCCGCATCGGGCCCAAGTTTCTGCGCGCCGGGCTCGGCTACGGCGGCTCCTGCTTCCCCAAGGATGTGGCGGCATTCCACTGGGTAGCCCAGCAGGAGGGCGTGAACTTCGACCTTCTGCATGAGGTCAAGAAAATCAACGAAACGCAGAAGGCGCTGTTTGTCGACAAGGTGCGTTCTACGCTGTGGACGTTGCGCGGCAAGCGCATCGCGGCACTCGGTCTATCCTTTAAGGGTGAAACCGACGACATCCGCGACTCGCCGGCCATCGCAGTCATCCGCGACATGCTGGAAGCCGGCGCCTCGGTCACTGCCTACGATCCGGCCGCCATGGACCGCGCCCGCTATTTGCTGCCGTTGTCGAGTAAGATGCATTACGCAACCAATGCCTACGAGGCCGCGCGCGGCGCTGACGCCGTCCTTATCCTCACTGACTGGAAAGAGTTCGCCGAGCTCGATCTGGATCGGCTCAGCGACGAGGTCCGCTTTCCCATCGTGATTGACGGCCGCAATCTCTACAAGCCCAAAACCATGCTCGAATACGGATTCACGTATGTTAGCGTGGGAAGGCCCGCCAGCTATCACGAGCAAGAGCGCAGCGCTCTAACCGCCTGAGCCAATATCCTGGCCGAAAACCCAAATGCCCGCCCCCCATCCCTGTGTCCTTATTCCTGTTCCGGTGCAAGGGTGGGAATCCCCGACTGCTTGTAAGCCAATTCATCCATGGCGCTTTTCCCGGCGCCCGGAAACAATTTCGGAGAGCAATTCATTGACAATGCGAGTCTTGGTCACCGGCGCTGCCGGATTTCTTGGTTCCCACTTGACGGACCGGCTGCTGAGCGAAGGCCATTCCGTCATCGGCGTTGACAATCTCTCCACCGGCGACGCGAACAATCTCGCACACCTCGCTGCGGAGCCGCGCTTCGTGTTTGAGGAATTGGATATATGCGATTCGTTCGACCCGGGCCCCGTCGACTATGTGTTCAACATGGCTTCGCCGGCCAGCCCGCCGGAGTATCTGCGCCTGGCTGTCGAAACCCTGCGCGTTGGCTCCGTCGGCACGGAAAATGCGCTGAAGGTTGCCGAGCATTACCAAGCCGGCTTTCTCCATGCGTCCACTTCCGAATGTTATGGCGATCCGCTTGAGCATCCGCAGCGCGAAACCTACTGGGGCCACGTCAATCCCGTCGGCCCGCGTTCGGTCTACGATGAAGCCAAGCGCTACGCCGAGGCTCTGGTCATGGCTTATCACCGCTCCCGTGGCGTCAATACACACCTGGTGCGCATCTTTAATACCTACGGCCCGCGCCTGCGCGCCAGTGACGGCCGAGTCATTTCCAACTTCATGATGCAGGCATTGCGCGACGAGCCGCTCACCGTCTACGGCGAGGGCAACCAGACGCGCAGCTTCTGCTATGTCGATGACCTCATCGAAGGCATCCTCCGGCTCTCGCGCTCCAGCGAGCACATGCCGGTCAACATCGGCAATCCCGACGAATTCACCATCTTTGAATGCGCGCAAGCCGTCTTGAAGGTAACCGGATCGAACAGCAAACTCAGATTCGAACCGCTGCCGACAGACGACCCCACGCGCAGGCGCCCCGACATCACCAAGGCCCGCACGCTGCTCGGATGGGAGCCGCGAATCAGTCTTAATGAAGGATTAAAACTATCGCTCGGTTTTTATCAGGCGAAACAGGAAAACTTGTGGGCCATTTCTGCTGCCGCGCGGCGTTCTTGCACGGATAGGGTAGGAATCGGCTAGTCTG
>Ga0302320_10013231_pt1 | contig 17265 bp, 9 predicted proteins | sample Bog_T0_3_FD_202130 | JGI IMG/M metagenome (GOLD analysis project Ga0302320, IMG submission 202130) | Peat permafrost microbial communities from Stordalen Mire near Abisko, Sweden - Bog_T0_3 | ecosystem: Environmental > Terrestrial > Soil > Wetlands > Peat | place: Sweden: Abisko, Stordalen Mire...
GGGCCTGGCGGCCGCCGCTCCTAATCAGAAGATCTTGGCGAACTGCTCGATGTTCGACTTGTCGAACGTGAACGGGTCCGCCATCGCCGCCGAACCGTCGTCGCCGATCTTGATGTCGCCCATGCGTCCCGCATGGATCGAAGTGCCGGGCTTGCCGGTCGCCTTGCCCTCGGCGATCAGCGCCGCGATCATCGTCGCCGAATAGCCGAGGTCGATCGGGTTCCAGATCGCGAAGGTGTCGCTCGCGCCGGCGAGCACCGCGCCCTTCATTTCCGAGGGCAGGCCGAGGCCGCTGACATAGACCTTGCCGACGAGGCCCGCGTCCACCACCGCTTTGGCGGCGGCGACGATGCCGACCGAAGTCGGGGCGATGATGCCCTTGAGGTTGGGATAGGCTTTGAACAGGCCCTGCGCTTCGCGATAGCTCTTGTCGGCCTGATCGTCGCCGTAGACCGTCGTCACCAGCTTCAGCTTGGCGTATTCGGGCTTCGCCCATTCCTTCTTCATCTCCTCGATCCAGATATTCTGGTTCGTGGCCTGGGCTGTCGCGGAGAGAATGGCGACATCGCCTTCGTTCTTCAGCGTCTTGGCGATCATCTGCACGCATTTGGCGCCGATGAGCTGATTGTTCGACGGGTTCAAGTGCATGATGCGGCCGCTGGCGGCGACGCCGGAATCGAAAGAAATGACAGTGATTCCCTTGTCCAAAGCCTTCTTGCAAACCGGCGCCAGCGCGTTCGGGTCGTTGGCGGAGATAGCGATCGCGTTGACCTTCTGTGCTATCAGGCTGTCGATGACGGCGATCTGGTCCTCGGCGGTCGGCTTGGTCGGGCCGGTGTAGATGAAATCGACATTGCCGAGCTCCTTGGCTGCTTCCAGGCCGCCGTCGCGGCAGGCGTCGAAGAAGCCGTTGCCAAGCGATTTGACGACCATGGCGACGCGCAGTTTGTCGGCGGCGAACACGCTTCCCGGCAATGCGGCGGCGAGCGCGGCGGCGGAGACGATCTTGAAGCTCTGGCGGCGGGTAATCATGGGATCTTCCTTCCTCACAACAGGACGTTGTTGTTTCACTCGGCCGCCCGTCCTTGTTTTAAGCGGCTGAAGCGTCTTAAGCGGCTGAAGCGTCAGGAGACACGATGGGGAGCGGCGCGACGACGACGTTGACGCCGGCCTCGCGCAACATGGCGAGCGCCTCTGCAGGCGCAGACTCGTCGGTGATGAGCGTGTCGATACGCGAAAGCGGGCAGACGACGAGACTGCCCTTCGGCTCGAATTTCGACGCGTCGACCAGAACAATCAGCTTCTCGGCGCGCCTGAGCAGTTTGGTCTCGGCGCGCGCGATCAGCGGATCGCCCTCGATGACGCCGAGCGGCCCGATCGCCAGCGCGCTCATGAACATCAGCCGCGCGGAATAATGCTGGATCGCGTCGTCGTCGAACGGCGCGACGATCAGCTTCTGGTCGCGATAGACCTCGCCGCCGGGCAGGGCGACGCGGTTCTTGGTTTCGTGAATCAGGAACTCGGCGAGCGGATAGGAGTTGGTGAGCACCTTCAACCGCGTTGACCGCAGGTACTCCGACATCTGGTAGGTCGTCGTTCCCCCGTTGACGATGATGACGTCGCCGTCTGCGCACATCTCCACGGCTGCGCGCGCAATCGCCCGCTTGGCCTCGATGTTGATGGTTTGACTGTCGTCGAACGAGCGCGTCGCCAGCGTATCCTGAGGCGCCGGTTTGGCAAGCGCGCCCTCGATCGCCTGGACGCCGCCATGGAAGCGCGTCGCCAGTCCCGCCTCGGCCAGACGCCCCGCATCGCGCCGCGCCGACGCCGCCGAGACGCCCGTCGCCGCCATGATCTCGGCGATCGACAGGAACCCGCGTTCCGCCAGCAGGCTCTGCAAGATCTCGGTGCGCTGGAATTCGCGCATGGCCCTCTGCCGTTTCCTCGAAGACTGCACCTCGTTACCCCTCCTTTGGCGCCTTGAATGATCGATGTCAATCATAAACGATCGAAAATGATCGTCATTTTCGTGCATTCCCGTTTTCATGTTGACTGGAGACGCGCAATTCGTTATTGCGCCATCAAAGCTATCACAAAAATGAGCGAAATCGCTCACGTTGGATCGAGGAACGACCGATGAGCCGGCACTCTCCCCATCCTGAAAGCTCGCTGCCCCATCTCTGGGATGATGCCGTGGCCGCAAAGCTCGACGGCCCTGGCTTGCTGCTGTATCGCTCAAATCTGCTCGGAAGCGACCTGCGGATTACTAATTTTGGCGGCGGCAACACCTCCGCCAAGCTCGACGGCCTGGACCCGCTGACCGCCGCGACGGTGAAAGTGCTCTGGGTAAAAGGCTCGGGCGGCGACATCGGCTCGATGAAGCTCGACGGTTTCTCGACGCTCTATCTCGACAAGTTGCTCGGCCTGAAGAGCGTCTATCGCGGCCTCGCGCATGAAGACGAGATGGTGGCGCTGTTCAATCATTGCACGTTCAACCTCAACCCGCGCGCGACTTCGATCGACACGCCGCTGCACGGATTTGTTCCCTACGCCCATGTCGACCATGTCCACGCCGACGCGGTGATCGCCATCGCCGCCTGCGACAACGCGGAGGCGCTGACGCGCGAAATCTATGGCGACGAGATGGGTTTCCTGCCCTGGCAGCGGCCGGGTTTCGATCTCGGACTGAAGCTCGGCGCGATGGCCTCAGCGAACCCGCAATACAAGGGCGTCGTGCTCGGCGGTCATGGTCTGTTCACTTGGGGGGACACGTCGAAGGCTTGCTACGAGACGACGCTCGCCATGATCAACAAGGCCTCGGCTTGGCTCGCGGCGAACGCCAAAGGCGCAACCTTCGGCGGCGCTGCGGTTGAATCGCTCTCCGCTGAGGCCCGACGCGACGTGGCTACCAATCTCATGCTGGCGATCCGCAAGCGCATCTCGGCGGGCGAGCGTAAGATTGGGCATTTCAGCGACGCGCCGGAGGTGCTGGAATTCGTTAATTCGCATGACCTTCAGCCACTTGCGGCGCTCGGCACCTCCTGCCCGGATCATTTTCTGCGCACCAAGATCCGTCCGCTGGTGTTGGCCTTCGACGCAGAGGCCGACAACCGCGACGCCGTCGTCGCCGGGCTCGACGAGTCGCTTGCCGCCTATCGCGCCGGCTACGCCGACTATTACGACCGTTGCAAGCGTCCCAATTCGCCCGCGATACGCGATCCCAACGCCGTCATCTATCTGGTTCCCGGCGTCGGCATGCTGTCGTTCGCCAAGGACAAGGCGACCGCGCGCGTCGCCGCCGAATTCTACATCAACGCCATCAATGTGATGCGCGGCGCGGCGAGCGTGAGCCGCTATGTCGGCCTCGCCGAGCAGGAAGCCTTCGACATTGAATATTGGTTGCTCGAAGAGGCCAAGCTCCAGCGCAGCCCCAAGCCGAAGTCGCTGGCCGGACGCGTGGCGCTGATCACCGGCGGCGCCGGCGGCATCGGCCGGGCGATCGCCGAGCGGATGCTCGGCGAAGGCGCCTGCGTCGTGCTCGCCGACATCGACGCGAAGAGCCTGGACGAGACTGTCGCCGACTTCCGCAAGCGTTTCGGCAAGGACGTCGTGACCGGAGCGGTGATGGACGTCACCAGCGAGAGCGCGGTCGAGTCCGCGTTCCGCGGCGCGTTGCTCGGCTTTGGCGGACTCGACATCCTCGTCTCCAACGCGGGCATCGCCTCGGCGGCGCCGTTCGAGGACACTTCGTTGGAGCTGTGGAATCGCAACATCGCGATTCTCGCGACCGGCTATTTCCTCGCTGCGCGCGCGGGCTATCGCATCATGAAGGATCAGGGTTTTGGCGGCGCTATCGTCTTCATCGCCTCGAAGAACGGGATGGCGGCGTCCGCGGGCGCGGCCGCCTATTGCGCGGCCAAGGCGGCGGAAGTGCATCTGGCCCGCTGCCTCGCCCTCGAAGGCGCGCCTTATGGCATTCGCGTCAACACCGTGAACCCGGACGCCGTGCTGCGCGGCTCGAAGATCTGGCAAGGCGAATGGCGCCAGCAGCGCGCCGCTTCCAACAAGGTTGACGAGGACAGCCTGGAAGAAGTCTATCGTCAGCGCTCGCTGTTGAAGCTCGGCGTCTATCCTGAGGACATCGCCGAAGCCGCCTATTACTTCGCCTCCGATCTCTCCGCCAAGAGCACCGGCAACATTCTCAACGTCGACGCCGGCAACGCCGTCGCCTTCACGCGCTGACCAGCCCTTGTAGCCGAGGTCGCCGACCTCGGCCGCCGCGCTCGGCGAGCGCGGCCAAAGAACCGGGAGGACCCATGACCTACCGCATCCCGAATTCACTGATTGCCGAGGACAACGCCAAGCGCGCTGCGGCGCTCGAAGACGACTACGGCTCGCTCGGGCGCCAACTCGCGCGGCGCGGCGTCGACATCGAGGCGATCACAGCCCGAGTCGCCCGTTTCGCCGTGGCCGTCCCGAGCTGGGGCGTCGGCACCGGCGGCACCCGTTTTGCGCGTTTCGCCGGTTTGGGCGAGCCGCGCGGGATCTTCGAGAAGCTCGACGATTGCGCGACGATCCATCAACTCACCCGCGCCACGCCGACCTGCTCGACGCATTTTCCCTGGGACAAGGTGAGCGACTATGAAGAGCTCGCCCAACGCGCGACGGCGCTGGGCCTCGGCTTCGACGCCGTCAATTCCAACACCTTTCAGGATCAGCCGGGACAGAAACTCTCCTATAAGTTCGGCTCGCTGACGAACGCCAGCAAGGCGGTGCGGGATCAGGCGGTCGCCCATAACGTCGAATGTATCGAGATCGGGCAAAAGCTCGGCTCGAGGGCGCTGACGGTGTGGATCGGCGACGGCTCCAACTTCCCCGGCCAATCCAACCTGTCGCGCGTGTTCGATTGGTATCTGGAGTCGCTGGCCGAGATCTACGCCAGGCTGCCCGGCGGCTGGCGCGTGTTCCTCGAACACAAGCTGTGCGAGCCCGCCTTCTATTCGACCGTGATCTCCGATTGGGGAACCAGTCTGATGGCTGCGCAGGCGCTGGGTCCGCAGGCCCATTGCCTCGTCGATCTCGGCCATCACGCGCCCAACGTCAACATCGAGCAGATCGTCGCCCGTCTGGTGCGCGTCGGCCGCCTCGCCGGCTTCCACTTCAACGATTCGAAATATGGCGACGACGACCTGGATTCCGGCTCGGTCGATCCTTTCCGGTTGTTCCGGGTGTTCAATGAACTCGTCGACGCCGCCGAGCGCAGGGCGCCGGGTTTCAACCCCGCCTATATGCTCGACCAGTCGCATAACGTCACCGATCCGATCGAGAGCTTGATGGTCTCGGCGATCGAAGTGCAGCGAGCCTATGCGCAAGCGCTCGTCGTCGACCGCGCGGCGTTGCAGGCGGCGCAGGACGACAGCGACGTGATGCTCGCGCATCGGCTGCTGAAAGCCGGCTTCCTCACCGACGTCTCTCCGATCCTCGCCGAAAGCCGTCGGCGACAGGGCGGCGCCATCGACCCCGTCGGCGTCTATCGGGTCTCCGGATATCGGGCGCGGAAGGGCGAGGAACGGCCGACGGTCGCGGGGTCGTCGTCGGGCATCGTCTGAGCGCAATTGACGGTCGATCGGACAGGGGGCGTCGGCGGCGAGGCGGATTCGACGACTTTGGGCGGCGAACCGCCGTTCGCGGCCCCGCCAAGGAGCGCCCGCGTCATGTGCCGCGGCAATTTGCGGGCGACCGCGGGTTCGTCGAGCGCTGCCGCGCGAACGGCGCGGGAGCCGCTTGGTCCCCGTCGCGAGGCAAACGAGATCGAAACAAATTCCGAGAGGCTTTGCAATTCGCCTCGACCGATATACGGTCTGCGCTGTCTTCAAAAGGAACGCACTATGGCTACGGGAACGGTAAAGTGGTTCAACGCCACGAAGGGTTTTGGGTTCATTCAGCCGGACGGCGGTGGGCCGGACGTATTCGTTCATATCAGCGCGGTCGAACGGGCCGGCCTGCGTGATTTGAAAGACGGACAGAAGATCAGCTACGAGATCGTCGCAGATAAACGCAGCGGCAAGTCTTCGGCGGATAATCTGAAGGCCGTCTAATTCGTTGGGATTAAGGCGCCCTCGGTGGAAGAATACGACACTGCGGAGTCCTGACCTCTACGTGACGTCGGGCTTACGTTGTGTCTGGTTTCCCTCCGGCGCGCCGAGAACTCGTGATTCGGTCAGGGCGTCGATGGCGCAAATGGTCGTCGCCGTTCGGCGCCGTGATCGCCGACGACGCCGGTCCTGGCGCGATTCGCTCAGATATGGCTTCATATCCGCGGCTCGCGCCGGCTTCTGTCTCTGAAGAACTCTCTGTCGGCGACCAACGGACCCGACTCGCGATTCTGTGGCGTCCTTGATTCGGACGCCGACGGCATCGGCGACAAATCTCAAATTTTTGGCCAGCCCTCGAATCGGCGAATCTTTCGGCGCGCGCCATCTCGTCGTCGACGCCGGCCCGACCAAGCGTAGCCGCGACTTCGCGCCGCATCTGCAGCAACTCGACGGGCTCCCCGGCCGCTTGCCCGGGCCGGCCGCGCTCGTCGAGGAGCGACGGGGAGCTTGCGACCTGTCCGCAAGCGACCCGTCATCGCTCAAGCACGCTGCGCCTCGATCCGCTCGTCGGTGTTCGTCCCGCGGCGCAGGTAATAGCCGCGTCCGCCGAGTTCGACCATTACGATCCGCGCGCCCGCGGGCAGGCGCGACGAGCCGCAGGTCCAGCGCCGCGCTACTCCGGTCTCGTCGACCTCGCACGCGCGCCAGTTTCCGGACTCGAGCCGCGCATCGTCCAGCACGACGTCGTCGCCGTCGATGTGAAGCCGCTTGACGCAGATCCCGAGTTCGCGTGGGTCGACGTTGCCGAGGCAGGTATGGGCGGGAATGAAGGTGTCGGATTGCAGCAGGAGCGTCTGGCAGCCCTGCGGCGCCACGAACGCCAGCTTGCCGGCGTTCAGCCACATCGGTTCGATGCGCCGCCCGTCGGCGAGCAGGTGAACGTCGGCGTCCTCGACGATTTCATGTCCCTGTTCCGCGAGGCGGGCGAACAGATGGCGCCGCGCCGCCGTGACGGCCGGCCCGCCCTCGAACAGCGGCAGGCAGGTCTCCCGCCAGTGTTTCGGCGCGAAGTCCGGATGGGCTTCGATGAACGCGCCGCCATTCTCGAACGCGCCGCGATTGCCGCAGTCGAGATAGGATTCGCTCGGCAGACCCTCGGCATAGAGGACATCGTGGGCGTCGAGTTCGACGTGCCAGTATTCGACCGTGTCGTGCGGAACTTGCGCGACCGACACGCCGTTGACCAGCGCCCTGATCGGCAGCAATGCGCCTTCGAACGCGATGTTGTGGCCCGGGCTCAGCCAGAGTTCGCGATGCGGCGCCCCTGCGCCGAAGGCGTCGGCGGCGACGCGCACCGGCCAGACCGTATTGGGATCGCGATGCTTGCGCAGGTCGAGTTTGCGGCGGCCGATCCACACGATCGGGCGCAGGCGGCCGGAGAACGTCACAACCTGGTCGCCGATCTCGAGGCCCTCGACGGCGACTTCCCCGCGCGCGGTGAGGATGCGGACGCCCGAGCAAAAGCACGGCGCGGTGGTCGGCGCGAAGGCGACGCCGCGAATGATCTGGTCGTCGCCCGCCGTCATCAGCCTCGTGAAGCTTTCGCCGGCGCCTGTGGTCGAAGCCAGCGAGTCGTCGATCGAATATAGGTAGCTCTTGTCCAGTTCGGCGACGCCTTCCGTGGTCGCGAACAGTTCGACATTGCCGTTCACGACTTCGCCCGTCAGTCCGATCAAGCCGCTGACGCCGCTGCTGGCCTGAGTGCTGTCGACCAGGTTCAGGCCGGCCGACAGCGTGTAATCCAGGTTCCAGGTTCCATTTGTCTCGACCCACTTCTGCAGACCGCCGTCGCCGACGCCGCCGTTCTTCGGCAGGCCGCTGTCGGCGACATAAAGCGTCGTGGCATTGGCGAAAAAGAAGCTTTCCGGGCTGAGGTTGACGCTCGTCCCGCTTGCGGAGGCATTCACCGAATTGGCCGTCGCCGCGGTCAGGGTGACCGAATTGGCGATGGCGTTGAGTACGATGGGCGGCGTCGCCGAAGTCGGCAGCGCGCCATAATCCGAGATATTGGTGGCGCCCTGCGTCGAGTCGGCCGACACATAGAGCTGGCCATTATAAATTTCTGCTATGCGCGTGTCGGTGGCGGTGTTGATCGCTGTGGCCGTCGAAGAGCCGTCGGTCGTGTAAAACACGCCCTGCGTCGTATCGCCCTTCACGCCCTGGCCGGCGATCCAGAACTCCTTGCCGTCGACGGTGACGACGCTGCGCGGATTGTTCGAGTTGAAGACGCCGGTGAGCGCCGTGGAGGTGTCGATCACGCCGTTGGCGTTGATGTCGGCGACGACGCGCGCCACGTCGGTATAGCCGCCGCCGGAAAGGCTGGTCGTCTGTCCGAGGGCGTTCGTGCCGTATACCGTGACGTCGTTGCTGGCGTTGAAGGCGACGTCGCTCACGCCATAGCCCATGATCGTCAGCGACTGACCGTCGGCGGAAAGCTGGAGCAAGCCTTCCGACGCTGAACCATATTCGCCCGAGATCGCATTTTCCGTGACGCCGTTTACCGTCGTCGGCGTCTCCGGCAGCACGAGTTGGCTGACGAGGCTTCCGGTCGTGGTGATCTGTTCCAGCGTAATCGGCGCGGCTTGGTCCAGCGTATAGGAGCCGGTCCCCGCGCCATCGCCATAAACGCTGATGACGAGATTGCCCGGGATGAAAGCAGCGGCGGCCGTGTTGACGTCATAGGTCAGCGATGGGCCGGTCGTCCCGGTCTGGCCGGCTTTGTCGGTGTCCGCCGCGTTGAGGGTGTTGGTTCCGTTGCTGTTCAGGAGGTTGACGTCGGCGCTCCAAAAGCCGTTCGCGCCGACCGTTGCCGTTCCGAGCGTCGTCGAGCCCTCCGTCACCGTCACCGTCGTGCCGACGGCTTCGGGATCGGCAGTAACGTCGACCGTTCCGTTGACGATCTGCGTCGTGGTGTTGGCGCTGAGCCCAGGACTGGTGAAGGCCACCACGGGCGTCGTCTTCAAGACGAGGTCGACGCCGGTCCCGTCGGCAATCAGCGCCATGGTTCCGGCGTTGTAGACCGAGGCGTCGGCGAAGACGAAGGATTCACTGCCGCCCGCGCCGCTGACGGTGACGATTTCCGTGTTTCCCGCGCCCGCCGCGTAATGCAGGCTCGCGTCGGAGGACGAGACGTTTGTGAGTTCGATCTTGTCGCTCGACGCGAAGCCCGAGATCGTCGCCTGATCGCCGGCGCCGGCGGACGAGAACGTGTCCGTGCGCAGAGTTTCGCCGGCGCTGGTGAAAGTCAGCGTTCCCGACAAAGTCGCCGATGTCGACGCCAGATCGACCAACGCGCCGCCGTTCAGCGTGACATTGCTGACGACGCCGCCGTTGACGGTCAGGCCGCCGCCGTTCAGGACGGTGTTGTTCGCCACGCCGCCGTTGACGGTCATCGCGCCGCCGCCGAACACGGTCTCGCCCGTGACGGCGCCGCCGTTGACGACGGTCGAGCCATAGATCTGGTCGCCGGAGGCCGACCCAGCGCTCACAGTCTCCAGGCCGCCCGACAGCACAGTCGCCACGGCGTCGTCGCCGCCGTTGACAATAAGGAAGCCGCCGGCGTCGATGGTCGCCGCCGATACGCTGCCGCCGCTCAGGACGAGCAGCGTATCGGTGTTCGGCTCCTCATAGGCTCCGGGCGCTGTCGAGGTGGTCACGGATGTGGTGACAGAGGTCGGCAAGAGCACAACGTCGGCTCCGCCATTGCCATCCGTCGTCAGACCCAGATTCGCCGCGCCGGCGAAGGTGAAGGTCTCGATGGCCACGCCGCCGCTCATGACATTCGCGACCGTATTGCCGCCGCTATTCACCGATTGCGAGATCGTGAGGCCCACATCGGCGAAGGCCGAAGAGGTGATGTCGATCGTGTCGGTTGACGAGAATCCCGAAATCAGGCCCTGGTCGCCAAAGCCGGCGCTGGTCGCGCCGGTGATTTCATAGGTGTTGCCGCCGCCTTCGAAGGTCAGCGCGCCCGTCACTTCGGCCTTCGGCGATTGCAGCGAGAGGACGCCGCCGCCGCTCAGGACGGTATCCTTGGCGTAGGCAAATCCGCTGATGTTGAGCGAGCCGCCGCTCGACACGATCGTTCCCGAGGCGATGGCGCCCTTGAGGAACACGTCGAGATTGCCGCCGGCATAGACGGTCTCGTTGGTCACCACGGCCGTCGCGGCGCTGACGAGCTGCGTGCCGTAAACTTTGTCGCCGGAGGCCGAGCCGAGCACGGTTTCGGAGCCGCTGGCCTCAATGGTCGAGCCGCTGTCGACGCCGCCGGCGTTGATGGTCAGTACGCCGCCGCTATAGATGGTCTCGGACGACACGTTGGCGCTGGTGATCGCAACGCTGCCGTAGATCTGGTCGCCGGCGGCGGAGCCCGCATTCGTCACCGTTTCCGCGCCGCCGAGCGAGATCGTCGCCGAAGTCTCCGAACCGCCGGTGACGGCGAGCGAACCGCCGGCGCCGACGGTCTCCTGATTGGCGCTCGCGCCGGCGCCGTTGATCGAAACCGAGCCGAAAATCTGGTCGCCCGACGTCGTTCCCGAACTCGCAACGCTCTCCGAACCGCCCGACGAAATCGTCGCCGTCTGGTTTGCGCCGGCAAAGATCGACAAGGCGCCGCCGCCGTACACGGTCTCGTTCGTCGTGATCGCCGCGGCGCCGCTGACGGTCGCCGCGCCGTAAATCTTGTCGCCGGCGCCCGAACCGTACACCGTTTCGGTTCCCGACACGGTCGCCGACTTATCGAGGCCGCTCACCGTCAGCGAGCCGCCGCTGTTGACGACGGTCGAACTGACGGTTCCGCCGGCTAGCACGCTGATGGTTTCGCCGGACGTGGCGGCGAGGCCGGTCGAGGTCTGGCCGCCGCTGACGACGAGGGTCGTCTGATTGGGATTGAAGCCGATGTCGACGCCGCCGCTGCCGTCGCCCTGCGAAGTAATCGTATAGGCGTTGTAGGTCGCCGCGCTGGCGAAGACGAAGGATTCGCTGACCGACGAACCGCCGCTGGTTCCCGCGAGCGTCACCGTCTCGGTTCCGTCGCCGTTCGATGTGAAGGCGAGCGTCGCGCCGGTCAGGCCGGCGTTGACGTCGATCTTGTCGGAACTCGTGAAGCCGGAGATGGCGGCCGCAAGGCCGTAGCCAGCGCTCGCCACCGCCGTCACGTCGATGACGTTGCCGCCGCCGCCGAGTACGAGCGAACCGGCGACTTCCGCCTTCGGCGATTCCAGCCACAATTGGCCGCCGCTCGTCAGATCGGTGACGCCCGTCGCCGAGCCCGCGCCGCTGATCGTCAGCACGCCGCCGCTGGAGACCGTGGCGTTAATCGCATCGTTGGCGTTGGCGACGTCGAGCGTTCCGCCGGCGAAAACGGTCGCGCCGCTCACCACGCCAGCGACGCCGCTCACCGTCGACACCGCGCCGTGGATCTGCGCGCCGTTGGCCGTGCCGGCGACAGTTTCGACGCCGCCCGAGAGCACGGTCGCGCCGCTGTCGGTCGCGCCGACCGCCACCACCAGCGCGCCCCCGTTCTCCACAGTTTCCGCGGAGGTCGCGCCCGAGACCGTGGCCGAGCCGTAGACCGCGTCGCCCGAAGCCGAGCCAAAAACGTTGAGCGTTCCGCCCACTGAGACGGTCGCCGACGTATCGGAACCGCTGAGGTTGACCGCGCCGCCGCTCTGAACGATCGTCGAGCTGATCGAACCTCCGGACTGGACGATCAGGGTTTCGCCGTTGCTGACCGTCAATCCGGTCGAGGTCTGCCCCGTGCTGACCGTCGAGGTGACGCCGCCCGACGAAGCCGGGGTATAGACGACGTATTCGCCGCCATGGCTATCGGTGACCGTCGAAAGCGTATTGCTCGTATAGGTGGACGTTCCGGCGAAGATGAGTTTGTCGCTGCCGCTGACGGTGACGACCGTGTTGCCGCCGCTGGTGGCGAAAGTCAGGGCCGAAGGCGCCACTGTCTGGATGTCGATCTTGTCGGTCGCGGAAAAGCCGGAGATGACGGCCTGATCGCCGTAACCGGTGCTGATGACCGCCGAGATCGCCAGGACGTTGCTGCCGCCTTCGAAGGTCAGCACGCCGCCGAGCGTCGCCTTGGCCGTCTGCAACTGCACATAGCCGCCGCCGTCCAACACGGTGTTCAAGTTGACGCCGGAGGTGTTGCCGTTGACGAACATCGAGCCGCCAGCCAGCACCGTCGCGCCGCTGACGATGCCGCTGTTGACCTCGTAGAACTTGCCGCCGCTCTCGATCGCCTCGCTGGTCAGATAGTCGGCGGCGCCACTCAAGTTCGACAGCACGCCGAAGATCAGGTCGCCGGAGGCCGAGCCGGCCGAGACGATTTCCGTTGCGCCAGCCGAGATGGTAGCGCTCGTCTCGGTTCCGCCGTTGACGACGAGGCTGCCGCCCGACTGCACCTGCGTCCCGGTGACGTTACCGCCGCTCGCGTCGATCAGCGAGCCCCCGCTCACGACCGTGTATGAGGTCGTCGTCGACGTCGACACGCTTACGGAGCTGGATATTGTGGACGTGGTCATGGTTCATCGTCTCCGAAGCGGGAGAATCAGGGATTTCGTGAGATCAGGTGGGCGCCTTGGCGCCGAAACCCGGGATCGATTCAATCACCCGCTTGACATGGACGGGAGTAATCAGACGCGTGCATTCGAATTGCCGTGAGGTTCCCGCATGGCGCGGGCACCACAGGAAGTCTTTGTGGTCGAAGCTGAACTTCGGATCGTTCCAGCAGGAATTGCAGGTGTGCCAGTTGATGACGCGGTAGGGCGTCGCAAACTCGTTGTTGGCGTGGGTGAAGCCGGCGATCAGCACGACTGGACAACCGGCAGCCCAGGCGAGCCACGCCAGACCGCTGGAGAGGCCGACGAACAGATCCGCATGCTTCAACCAGCGCGCGCGCTCGGCGAGGGGCTTATCGCCGGTCTCGTCCTCGACGCCGTGCGGGATATGGGTCCACATCAGACCCGCGCCGTGCACCGGCTTCTGATCGATACAGACGACGCGATAGCCCTTCGATTTGAGAAACGCGACCGTCTCGCGCCAGCCGTGCGGATGGGTCCAGTATTTGGCGGCGCTGCTCGATTGCACGGCGATCACCGCATAGGGTTCGGCGATCGGTCGGCTATCGTCGGCAAGCGCCAGCCGCGGCGGCTTTTCGGTCGGGTCGACGTCGAGGATATAGGCGGCGGTCTTGTGCAGGCCGACGTGGCGGAAGTCGGTCGGCTGCCACTCGCAGGCGACGTCGTTGAAGAACAGGCCCAGGCAATAGGTTGCGTAGGCCTGTTCCTGCAGGTTCTGCTGCGTGAGCTCTTCGGGCGTGACGAAACGGATATCCGGGTACACGTCCCGCAACAGCGGAATGATCGCGCCGGACATCGCGCAGGTCACCCGCGCGCCGGGCCGCCGCTCGGCAAAGCGGCAGGCGTAGGAGAACCATGCGATCGAATCGCCGAGCGTGCCGATGGGAAACTGGATCAGCACATCGCGATCGGCGGCGTCGTATTCGTGGCGCAGCGCCAGCCTCGGCTCGCTCTGCCCTTCGTCGATCGACCAGACATCGATGGCGAAACGCACGAACCAGCGTTTCGACGAGCGCACCAGGCCGCCCTTGTTTTCGGTCTCGAACAGGGTGTTGCCGGTGTCGAGGTCGCTCAGGCGCGCCCGCCAGGCCCCGGTTTCGCGCGCCGGCAACAGCACACGACAGCCTTCGTTGAAATCGAAGCGGATGCCTTCCGGTCCCGCCTGCGTGGGCTCGGCGGCCGGCGGCTGATAGGGGCCGGGTTTGGCCTTGGCGGCTGAAGGGGCCGGAAGCGGAGGGTCGCTCGCGTGTTCGAATGCGCCGTCATGGGCGACCAGGTTTGGAGAGCCGCCGCCCGTCGCGAGGCCCTCAATTCCGATAATCGCTTCCATACCGCGCCGCATCCCCGCCACGACCAGTCCAAAAACATCAACACACAGTTAATTGGTTAATATCTCAGTTATGTGACGACTACCCCATGTAACAAAAGTGTCATGAATTCTGCGTACAGGGCCATTTGACTGCAACTGACTGCGGCGTTTCTGCGTCATCCGCGCTCTTCTAAGCATTTGCGGCGAGATCGCGATAAGCGAGCGCCCCGCCGGTGAGCGGTTACTTGCGGGAACGGCGTCGTCAGGGCTCGCGAACCTGGCAATCCGATACCCAGCGCAGTCGGGCGCCTGCGAGAGGAGCTGAAATGGATTCCGAGTGGCTCTCCCGTTGGAAGAGCCTGAGAATTTGCGTAGCCGGCGACGTCATGCTCGATCGTTTCGTGACCGGAACGGTCGAACGCGTCTCGCCGGAAGCGCCGATCCCCGTTCTGCACTTCCAGTCCGAGCGGAAGATGCTCGGCGGCGCCGGCAATGTCGCGCGCAACGTCGTCGCTCTGGGAGGAGAGGCCGGTCTCGTCGGGGCGCTCGGCGAGGACGACGAAGGGAAATGGATTGCCGATCGCCTGTGCGCGGAGGAAGGGATCGTCGGTCATTTCGTCCGCACCGACGCGACGCCGACCACGGTGAAGACCCGTTTCCTCGCCGGCGGCCAACAGATCCTGCGGCTCGACGTCGAGCGGCCGCTGCCCGCCGATTCCGAGCGCGAACGGGAAATCGCGAGCGCCTGCGCCGTTGCCTTGGGGCGCGCCTCCGCGTTGACGCTGTCAGATTACGGCAAGGGCGTTTTGACCGCAGTGACGGTTCGGCAACTGATCGCCCTCGGACGCGCCCGCGGCGTCCCCGTCATCGTCGACCCAAAGTCGACCGACATCGAACGTTACGCGGGCGCGCGCGTGCTGACGCCGAACGCCGCCGAGACTGGGAAGATCGTCGGCTACGTGTGCGACAACGACGAAAGCGCCGCCGCTGCAGCGCGCGCGATTCTCGATCGCGCGGGGGTCGACGCTGTCGTCGTCACGCGCGGCGCGCAAGGCATGACGATCTGGGACCCGGGCGCCGGGCAGAAGCGCCCGACGCATATCCCGACCGTCGCCGACGAGGTGTTCGACGTTTCCGGCGCCGGCGACACGGTCGCGGCTGCGCTGGCGCTGGCGCTGGCGGCGGGCGCGCCGCTGCGCGAGGCCGCGCGCATCGCCAACGCCGCCGCGGGCGTCGCTGTCGGCAAGCGCGGCACGGCGGTGGTTACGCAGCGCGAGTTGCAAGCCGCGCTCGGCGGCGGCGGCGATCCGAAGTTCGTCGACAATGCGACCGCCTTGGAGATCGTCAACGATTGGCGCGACCACGGGCTCAAGATCGGCTTCACCAATGGTTGTTTCGATCTCATCCATCCCGGCCACGTCGAATTGCTGCGACGCGCCCGCGCCACGTGCGACCGCCTCGTCGTCGCTCTGAACGCCGACGTTTCGGTTCGCCGCCTCAAAGGGCCGCAGCGGCCGTTGCAGAACCAGCGCGCGCGCTCGATCGTGATGGCGGCGATCGACGGCGTCGATCTGGTTACGCTGTTTACCGACGATACGCCGCTGGCGCTCATCGAAGCGCTGGCGCCCGACGTTCTCATCAAAGGTTCCGATTACACTCTGGAGACCGTCGTCGGCGCCGATCTGGTGTTGGCGCGCGGCGGCAAGGTCGCGTTGGTCCCGCTCGAAGCCGGTCACAGCACGACGTCGATCGTGACGCGCGCCCATGCCGACCGCTGACGGCCTCGTCACCGCTGCCGGCTCGCGTCGTGTCGCGCTGTTGGATCGCGACGGCACGATCATCGTCGACAAACATTATCTGTCCGACCCCGAGGACGTCGAGTTCGCGCCCGGCGCGCTGGAAGGGCTGCGCTTGCTGCGTGAGGCGGGCTTCCGGCTGGCGCTCGTCACCAATCAATCGGGCGTCGGTCGCGGCTATTTCGACCGGGGGGCGGTGGAGCGCGTGCATCAGCGCTTGCGCGCGCGGCTCGCCGAGGCGGGAATCCGGCTCGACGCCGTCTACGTTTGCCCGCATGCGCCGCAGGAGGACTGCGCCTGCCGCAAGCCGCGACCGGGCATGATCCTCTCGGCGATGCGCGACCTGGACTTCGCTGCTAGCGAGGCGGTTTTCATTGGCGACAGCGACGCCGACGCGGGCGCGGCGCGCGCGGCCGGCGTCCGATTCGTCCGCGTGGGCGGCGACGGCGCGAACTTTCTCCAGGCGGCGACGGCTGCGCGCCGTCTACTCGCGAGCGACGAGGAGACGAGCGGATGTTCCTAGTCACGGGCGGCGCCGGCTTTATCGGCTCCAACGTCGTCGCCGCGCTCGACGATCTCGGCGAACGCGTCGTCGTCAGCGACTGGCTCGGCCGCGACGATCACAAATGGCGCAACCTCGCCAAACGCCGGCTCGCCGACCTCGTGCGCCCGGAGGCGCTCGCCGGGTTCCTCGATACGCGGGGTTTCGAGATCGGCGGCGTCGTTCACCTGGGCGCCATCTCGACGACCACCGAAAGCGACGTCGACGCCATCGTCGCCAACAATTTCCGGCTGTCTGTCGATCTATGGAACTTCTGCGCCAGCGCCGGCGTTCCCTTCGTCTATGCCTCGTCGGCGGCGACCTACGGCGGCGGCGAGCACGGCTTCGCCGACCGCTCCGACGCCGAACATCTCGCTAGGTTGCGCCCGCTCAACGCCTATGGTTGGAGCAAGGCCCTGTTCGATCGCTGGGTTCGCCGCGAAGTGGACGATGGCCGCCCAACGCCGCCGCGCTGGGTCGGCCTCAAATTCTTCAATGTCTACGGGCCGAACGAATATCATAAGGGCGCCCAGCGCTCCGTCGCGGCGCAATTGTTCGAACAGGTTGTCGCCGAGGGGCGCGTACGGCTGTTCAAGTCTTACGACTCCCGCTATGCGGATGGCGAACAGTTGCGCGACTTCGTCTGGATCGAGGATTGCGTGCAGGCGACGCTGTGGGGTCTGCGCGAGGCAAAGGCCGCCTCGGACATCTACAACGTCGGCTCCGGGCGCGCACGCTCGTTCCTCGATCTGGCGCGCGCCGTGTTCCAGGTTCTGGGCCGAGAGCCGAATATCGAATTCATGGAATTGCCGCAGGCCCTGCGAGGCAAATACCAATATTACACCTGCGCCGAAATGGGGAAGTTCCGCGCCGC